>Ga0256835_1000693_pt1 | contig 23081 bp, 15 predicted proteins | sample PIR30metaG_FD_185972 | JGI IMG/M metagenome (GOLD analysis project Ga0256835, IMG submission 185972) | Hydrothermal vent microbial communities from East Pacific Rise, Pacific Ocean - PIR-30 | ecosystem: Environmental > Aquatic > Marine > Hydrothermal vents | place: Pacific Ocean: East Pacific...
GAAAAATGCAAATTGAAATGAAAAGAACGCTCATTCTTGGTTATCTTTTGGTGGCGGGATTGCTGTTTTCGTGCGGCGATTCCGACGGTTTCCGCATGGAGGAAGGGAAACATTCGGTGATCTTTCAGGTGAACGGCCTCCGGAAACGGGTGGTCTTTTTCACTCCGAACATCGTTCAGGTCTCCTGTACCCGGGCGGGTATGCCTTTCCGGGATTCTTCGCTGGCAGTGACAGCCCTGCCGGAAGAGGTCCATTGGCGTTGTCATAAAGGGAAGGATACCGTGGTGATCCGTACCGATTCGCTGATCCTGCATATTTCCCGCAAAAGCGGAGCAATCTCTTTCTTCCGCCAAGACGGTTCACGTTGGCTCAGGGAACATGACACCCTCCTTCCCGTGTTGCGCGATACCGTGGTGAGGGGGGAGCGTTATTTCTCCGTCCGTCAGCCTTTCCTCCTTACCGCTGACGAGGGGGTCTATGGTTTGGGACAATACCAGGAAGGAAAGATGAACTACCGTCACAGTACGATCACCCTGGTCCAGGCCAATACCATTGCTGTGGTGCCTTTCCTCTATTCTACCAACGGCTATGGGATCTTATGGGATAACTATTCTCACAGCACCTTCTCCGACGGCCGGGAGCTTACGATGTTCACTGCGGCTGTGGCCGACCAGATCGATTATTATTTTGTGGGTAGCAGCACCCCCGATGGGGTCATCGCCGGCTATCGCCACCTTACGGGAAAAGCTCCCCTGCTCCCGAAAAAAGCGTACGGCTATTGGCAGAGCCGTGAACGCTATGCCTCGTTCCCCCAGATGATCAACGTGGTCGAAAGGTACCGGAAAGAGGGCATCCCCGTGGACAATATCGTGCTCGACTGGATGTACTGGGGTGATAACGGCCATTGGAGTTGCATGTGTTTTGATTCTGCGTCCTTCCCCGATCCGGAGGGCCATATCCGAAAATTGCACGATCTGGATGTGAACGTAATGGTCTCCATCTGGCCGGCCATAGGCACAAAGAGTGCGCTGTATCATGAACTTGAGAAAAAAGGTTTGCTGCTTCAGAACCGGCACTTCTCGGGGGCACGTCTCTATGATGCATACAGCCCCGAGGCACGTGAGATCTATTGGCGCTACATCCGGGAAGGTCTTATCTCCAAGGGGGTGGATGCCTTGTGGATGGATGGTACCGAACCGCAGTTCCGCTGGGTGAACACCCAGGAGCGCATGGAAGAGGAGATGTGCAAGGCGGGGATGACCGCCGCAGGACCGCCGGAGAAGTACCTCAATACCTATGCGCTGGTCACCTGCCAGGGGGTGTACCGCCATTTCCGGCGGGATGTGCCGGATAAGCGGGCGTTTATCCTCACCCGCTCTTCGTGGGCGGGTCAGCAGCGCAATGCCACCGTCACTTGGTCGGGCGACCTGCCTTCATCATTCACCAGCCTGCGTCATCAGGTGCCGGCGGGGATCAACTTCTGCATGGCAGGCGTGCCCTACTGGACCCACGACATCGGGGGATTCTTCCCTTCCAATAACGGCGGAAAGTATCCCGAGGGTATGGACGATCCCGCCTTCCGGGAGCTCTATGTGCGATGGTTCCAGTTCGGGGCCTTTTCTCCGATATTTCGTTCTCACGGTACCGGAAAACCGCGCGAATTGTATGTCTTCAGAGAAAAAGATCCCGATGCCTGGAAGGCACTCATCGGAGTGTTAAACCTTCGTTATCGCCTGATGCCCTACCTCTATTCGCTCGCATGGAAAATCACGCACGACGACTATACGCTGATGCGGGGACTGGTGATGGACTTCCCCGATGATGCCAACGTATATGACATACCCGACGAATACATGTTCGGGCCGGCGTTCCTGGTAAAGCCTGTTATCCGTCCAATGTTTTACCTGCCCGGCGGCAGAAAGATCCCCGCCGACAGTGTCAACCGCGAGGTGCTGCTCTACCTGCCTCGGCCGGCCTTGTGGTACGACATGTGGTCTAACCGCTGCTTCCGCGGAGGGATGGTGGTGCCGTGTACCTGTTCGTTGGAGACATTTCCCCTCTTTGTCCGGGGAGGAACGATCGTGCCCATGGATACCCTCCATCAATCGGCTGAAGCTTGCCGGGGTATGCCCCGCGAGATCAGGATCTATGGCGGACAGGATGCCTTCTTTAATCTATATTTCGATAACGGTCGTGATTACCGGTATGAAAAAGGAGAATACGCTACGGTGTCACTCACCTGGAAAGAGAAAGAACATGAGCTTGTGATCGGCAAATGGGAAGGGGAATACCCCTTCCCCGGCCCTTCGAGAATAAAGGTTTTTCTATATGAACCTTTGCCGGGAGAGGACCGTTATGCCATACATGATCATATGCTGCAATACAAAGGAGAGGAAGTTCGTTTGCAACTCCAATAAAACACCAAATATACCTGACCTATGAAACGAAGAGATCGTCTTTCCCTGCTGATCGTAATATCGATCGTTTTGTTATCCTTTCTTTTTCTCACTTCCTGCGGACGGGAAAAGAAAACGTCCGGGGTGAGTGCCTATGATGTGGTGTGGGACACTCCTTCCCGGAATTCCCTCGGGTCCATGCCCCTGGGCAATGGAGATATCGGTCTCAATGTGTGGGTTGAGCCGGATGGAGACCTCTGCTTTTATATCTCCAAGACGGATGCCTGGGATGAGAACTCCCGTCTGGTGAAGATTGGAAAACTGCGTGTTTCCTTTTCGCCGGGAGGGAAGCAAGAACTGCATTTCACCCGACAGCATCTCGACCTGGAGGAGGGTGCTGTGCGCATCGACTATGGCGACAGTCTCCGTTTGACCTTGTGGGTCGATGCCCATCATCCGGCCGTGTGTCTCGACGTGGAGGGCCAAGTGCCGGTGAGTTGTACCGTCACCAATGAGATGTGGCGCACGCGGCGCGATACCCTGGCATATATTCTGCATGGCGATGTGCTTTATGACGGTCGATACGAGCATGGTTCGAAAGAGCCGGTGGTGGTCGATCCCGACAGTGTGGTGCGGGGATTTTCCGACAGGATCGGCTGGTACCACCATAACGCCCGCTCGGTGGGGCCGGCGATCACGTCGGAGTTCCAGGGCATTGCGGATCTGGTGTTGCGTGATCCCATCCTTCACCGGACGTTCGGGGCGATGGTCATCGCTGACGGCAAGGCCGAACGCCGTTCCGATACGGTGTTGTTCCTGCCTGCCGCCAAAGAACATCACCTGATGGCTTTTGTCCGCACCGACCAGCCCGCTTCCTCACAGCAGTGGCTGCAACGTGTGGAAGAGGATATCCGTGCCACGCTTGCTGTTCCGCGGGACAAACGCTGGGAGGATCATCGCCGCTGGTGGCATGCCTTCTGGGACCGCAGCCATATCTTCATCACTCCCTCGCAGCAGGATACCAGCGAGGATGCCTTCATCGTCAGCCGCGGATATACGCTGCAGCGTTTCATCACGGCCTGCGCCGGCCGCGGAAACTATCCTATCAAGTTCAACGGCTCCATCTTTACGATGAACTTCCCCGGTTACCCCGGCGGGCCCGACTTCCGGCGGTGGGGACCCGCTTACTGGTGGCAAAACACCCGGCTGCCCTACATTAGTATGTGTGCCTCGGGCGACTATGAGATGATGCAGCCCCTGTTCCGGATGTACGTCGACAGCCTCTTCACCTTTTTCCGCGAACGGACCCTCCGCTACCTCCACCATGAAGGCCTGTACCTTACTGAAGAGATGTATATCTGGGGCGCCATTCCCTTGGCCACCTACGGCTGGGATTCCACCTTTGCACAGCGGAAAGACAAGCTGCAGGTGGCCGGCTACCATAAATACGAATGGGTGTCGGGGCTGGAGCTCCTTCATATGATGCTCGACTACTGGGAGCACACACTGGATACCACCTTCCTGAAAGAAAAGGTGCTGCCCTTTGGCAACGAGGTGTTGCTCTTCTTTGACCGGCATTACGGTGTGGATTCTTCCGGTAAGCTGGTGATGCGGCCGGCGCAGGCTCTTGAGACCTGGTGGGACTGCCGCGATCCCATGCCCGAGCTGGCCGGCCTCTATGCCAACACCGCCCGGTTGCTCGATCTGGATACTTCCCTGACCACTCCCGACGAGCGGGCGTTCTGGAGAGAGCTGCGTGAAAAACTGCCTGAGATCCCCTTACGGGTGGAGGACGGCGACACCCTGCTGGCCCCGGCCCGGGAATACCGCAACAAGAACAACCTGGAAAGACCCGAAATGTACGCAGTCTTTCCCTTCCGTCTCTTTGCCGTGGGTAAACCCCACCTGAACTGGGCCCGTGCAGCCATGGAACATCCCATCGGCGAGGTGGCCCACGGAGGATGGGCCCAAGATGATATCTTCTACGCCTACCTGGGCGAAGCGGAAAAGGCTCGCAAGGCCGTCTCGGAAAGGGCGCGCGGCCAGGATCCCCGCGTGCGTTTCCCCGCCTTCTGGGGACCCAACTTCGACTGGACCCCCGATCAGGACCACGGCGGCGTCCTCATGAAAGCCGTCCAGTCCATGGTCCTCCAAACCGACGGGGAAAAGATCTACCTCCTGCCTGCGTGGCCCAAGGAGTGGAACGTCGATTTCCGCCTCCACGCACCCTATCACACTACGATCAGCGGAACATACCGCAATGGAACCCTCCAACACCTCAAAGTCGATCCTCCCGAAAGAGAAAAGGATATCATCTTCCCGACACCCTGATCCCCCTCCGGAAGAGCCGGAGTCCTTTATAGCCGTCAGGCCCTTTGCCTGACGGCTTTTCTGTTTCTCACCGGAAGATGAATTGACCTCGAAACCGGCAGATTGCCGGGGAAGATCAATGAGATCTACGTAGGCAACTACGTAGGTGGATGCACGATAAAATACAATGTGAGAGGAGGTTGTGTTGTAAGATGGAGTGAAGTTGTAAAAAAGGTGCATTGGATGACCGCGGTCATCCGCTATTTTTCTGCCGGATGAAGGTAGTATCGAAAAGAAACGGTTACCGCGATGATTGTTCCGGTCCGGAAGATCGGGAGACCGAAAAGAATACCGGAAGCCCGGGTTTCGTAAATTTGGGGTATAAAACAAAATATAATGTCTCATGAAAAAGACCTTGGTTCCGTTCCTCCTTTCTTTTTTCCTGGTTCTTTTTGGGTGTGAATCCGGCGGGGAGGGAAAGCCGGAGAAGCCGGATATCCTCCTTATCGTGGTGGATGATCTGGGATACAAAGATCTCAGTTGCATGGGCGGAAGGTATTATGAGACACCCAATGTCGACCGGATTGCCGCGGGGGGGATGACCTTCACCAACGGTTATGCCACCTGCGCGGTATGCAGTCCTTCGCGGGCGAGCCTGCTGACGGGGAAGTTCACCGCCCGTCACGGTATCACCGACTGGATCGGGGCGGCGGAGGGCACGGCCTGGCGCCGTCATGGACGACACAACAAGCTGCTGCCAGCCCCCTACCTGCATCATCTTCCCCATGCCGACACCGTGCTGCCGGAGGCGTTCAGAATGCATGGATACAAAACCTTCTTTGCCGGGAAATGGCATCTGGGCGGACCGGGATATTATCCTGAAGACAACGGCTTTGATGTCAACGTCGGAGGGTATGAGACGGGCAGTCCGCCCCATGGACGCTATTTTTCGCCTTTTCACGATCCCAAGATGAAAGACCTCCCGGAAGAGAAGGGAATGTCCCTTTCCATGAAACTGGCCCGTGAAACGGTGAAGTTCATCGAAGCCCACAAGGACGAGCCCTTCCTTGCCTACCTTTCTTTCTATGCCGTCCATAGCCCCATACAGACGACAAAGGCGAAATGGAAACACTACCGTGACAAGGCCGACTCGATGGGCATCGCCCCCCGGGGCTTTGCCATGGAAAGGCGCCTGCCGTACCGTCTCCATCAAGACAATCCCGTCTATGCCGGACTGGTCTCCCAGATGGACGATGCCGTCGGTTATGTCCTCGACGCTCTCGAACGTCTCGGCTTGGATGAGAAGACCGTCGTCGTCTTCACCTCCGACAATGGCGGGGTGGTCTCCGGGGATGCTTTCTCCACCAACCTGGCCCCCCTCCGCGGCGGCAAAGGCTATCAGTGGGAGGGAGGCATCCGCGTGCCCCTCTTCATCGGTGTGCCCTGGATGGACATCGCCGGCAAGAAGAACGACACCCCCGTCAGCGGGGCCGACCTCTATCCTACGCTGCTCGATCTTGCCGGCCTGCCCCTGCTGCCTCACCAGCATGTCGACGGCATGAGCCTTGTCCCCCTGTTGCAGGGTGATACACTCCCTCCACGTGCTTTCTATTGGCATTACCCCCACTACGGCAACCAGGGCGGAGATCCTGCCTCCATGATCCGGAAGGGACACTGGAAACTGATTCACTACTGGGAAGACGGCAGCGAAGAACTCTATGACCTCAGTCAGGACATCAGCGAACAACACGATCTGGCACAACGAGATCCCGGGGTCCGGAAGCAACTTTCCGGGGAGTTGCTCTCCTGGCTGCGATCGGTACATGCCCGCTATGCCATCCCTGACCCTGAGTACGACGAGGAAGCTCACCGGAAAAAACGGCATTGGTATCGTGAGGTGTTGTGGCCCCGCCTTGAAGAACGAAGAAAGAGAATGCTCGACCCCTCCTGGCAACCCAACGACGACTGGTGGGGAAGCGAGGTGAAATAATCCCCCGCCGGAAAAGATCGTTTGCAGGATTTTTCTTATTTTAAGCGATCCACCCCCTATGGGTCGTTTTTTTTTCGTTAGTGAAATTAGGACCCGGATGAAAGTTTGTTCCCATTTTCTCCTTACAGCGGAAGATCCTTTGCCGGGTGAACGGGAGGGATCCGGAACCTGAAAAGAATGGTAAAGATGGACAAGATGAGAATTACGATGCTGCTTCTTTCGTTCTGTTTTGGAGTGTCACTGATGGTGCAGGCGCAGCCACGCAAGGCGGCTCCCGCCCGGGTGGAAAAGATCGAAGGGGTGCCGTTGTTCGTCTATGCCCTGCCGGCTGCCGGGTATGAGGTGGTGGGCAAGGCCGTCACCGCCGGCCACCTGATCAAGCTCTCCGTCGACGAGGTGTCGTCGGTGGAGGAAAAGACCGCACGCCTGGTGAAGGCCGCCTTGGCACGGTGGGAAAAGGGCAAGGTGCCGCCTTTCGACGGCATCATCGTCGACCTGGACCGGGAGAAGGTGTTGGCCTTTCGCCTGAAGGAGCAAGGAGATACGCTGATGGCCAAGGTGCTGCGCCAGGACAGCGTGCCGGTATACTTCTATTCCCACCCCGTTGGCGACTATGTGGTGGTGGATACACTGGCTGCCGACTATTCCCTTTGGGCGCAGCGGGGACTGCTTTACGACAAGATCCGCAGTATGATCTCCCGCACCCTGAAAAAGGAGGAAGAGGGCCAGGTGCCGCATTTCGACGCCGTGATCATCGATCCGGCCGACCTTTCGGAAGTGTTGATCCGTTTTCCGTAGTCGGGGGGATTTGTTTTTATGTCTGTCAGGTTATGGAGTGGGGAAAGATCGAGAGTCTGCTGACGACGAAGTTCCGGCCGCCGCATCTGCCGGATGATCTGGTGGTGCGGGAGGCGCTGACGGAGCGGCTGCTGGATAACCTCGAAAAACCGCTCCTCCTGGTCTCTTCGGCCAGCGGCTCTGGCAAGAGCCTCTTTGTGAGCAGTTGCCTGGAACGGATCCCTTTTCCCGTGGCGTGGGTGTCACTCGACGGTGGCGACAGCGACCTGCGAACTTTCTTCAGCTATTTTGTCACGGCCTTACGCCGTCTGCAGCCCTCCTTTGGCGAACGCACCCTGCCGGTGCTGGCCGCCTTTCACCTGCCTCCTGCCGACGAGCTGGCGCGCACGCTCATCAACGACCTGAACAGCCTCACCACACCCCTGCTGCTGGTGCTTGACGACCTCCACCTGGTCCGCAACGACGAGGTGTTCGCCATTCTCGCGGCGATGCTGGAGTTCCCCCCGCCGGCCTTCCGGCTGCTGATCATCTCGCGCGAGGATCCTCCTCTGCCGTTGGAACGTCTGCAGGCCAAGAACAAGCTTTTCCGCATCGGCCCGTTCGAGCTCCGCATGACCCACGGGGAGATCCGGGCTTTCGTCGCCCGGCACTTCTCCGGGGAAGACCTGGAGGCGCTGGTCGACATCCTCGAACGCAAGACCGAAGGATGGGCCACGGGTCTGCGCCTGGCCATGCTGCACCCCTCGCTGCGCAACAACGACCTCCAGGCAGGCATCCGCCTCCTGGAGGAGAGCGACCTGACGGGCAACTATTTCCTCGAAGAGGTGCTCAAGGACCTGGAGCCTGCACTTACCGACCTGCTGTTGCGCACCTCGCTGCCCGACCGTTTCTCGCCCTCGCTCGCCGACCACCTGCTGGGCCGCTCCCTGCAGGGGGGCGCCAGCCGCAGCTCTATCGACCGTATTGTCCGTGCCAACCTCTTCGTCAGTCCCCTCGACGAACAGGGACGCTGGTACCGCTACCACCACCTCTTCCAGGAGTTCCTCCGGAAAGAGCTGGAACAACGCTATTCCCGCGAGGAGATCCACACCCTGCACGAGCGGTGTGTGGAGTGGTTCGAGGCCAACGGCCTCCTCGACGAAGCCTTCCACCATGCCGCAGCCATCGGGGCTTACGACCGCATGGCCGACATGATCGAAACCCACATGGACCATCCCCTCAACGAAGACAAATGGTACGTCCTCGACGACTGGCTGGGACGCCTGCCGGAAGAGCACCTGCACCGCCGCCCCGGCCTGATGGTGGCCCGCATGTGGGTGATGCACAACAAAGCCACCTGGCTCATCCCCGACCTGCTCGCCGAATTCGACAGACGATGGAAAGAGCAGGAGGTGGACGCTTCCGTGGCCGTGCAGGTGCGTTTCTTCCGCGGCGTGGTGCAATACTGGGGAAACCGTTTCCGCGAAGCACTGGCCAACTTCGAATATGTCCGCAAGAACCTCCCCCGCGAAAAGATCGGGGCCATCAGTATCAACAACTACTATTACCTCACCGCCTCCCATATCAACGGGGTGGGGGACAAAGCCCTCCGCGAGATCGGCAAGATCCTGCTCAACGAGTCGCTCGATCCTTTCTACCGGGCCATGTTGTTGGGCGGCATCGCCTATGTGCGGATGCTGGAGGGGGACCTGGGCGAGGTGCTCGAGTTGAGCCGCCGCATATACGATACCGGCATCACCCTGCACAATCCCTTCCTGCAGGTATGGGGAGCCTACCTCAGTGGCATGGCCGCTTTCTACCGTAACGAGATGGAAGAGGCACTTGCCTGGTTCGACCGCACGCGCGACAACATCTACATGCTCAACCTGCTGGGGCCGCTGGACTGTTATGCGGGACATGCCCTCACACTGCTTACCCTGGGAAAAAAGAAAAAACTGCACGACCTGTTGGAACGGATGGAAGAGTTTGTAAGGCGGCGCGTCAACCCCGCCATGGAGACCTTTCACAACTCTTTCCGAGTGCGTCTGGCCTTGTTGAACGGAGATCTGGAGCAGGCGGGCCGGAACATGAGCCGGGTGAACATGTTTTTCGAGTCCGGCAACCTCTTCTTCTGGATCGAGACGCCCCGGGTGACGCGGATCAAGTACCTCCTTGCAATGGGAGAGGCGGCAGCGCTGCACGAGGCTGCGCAGCTGGCGACGGCAACCCTCACGTTGGCCCGACGGACACGTAATGTTCCCCAGCAGATTCAGCTGGAGGTGCTGCAGGCGGTGATCCTCGCACGGCAGGGAAAGAAAGAGGAGGCCCTCACTCTTCTCACCACGGCCCTCACCCAGGCTTGCCCAGGGGGGTGGGTGCGTCCTTTCTTCGAAGGAGGGGATGAGGTGATGACACTCATGCAGGCGTTGAAGCCTCCCGCTGCCGGAGAAGGCTTCCGCAAGACGATCCTCCAGCACTTCCGGCGTTATCCTGCAGCCGGCAAGATGCCGTTCCCCTTCTCCCCGCGCGAAGAAGCAAAAGAGCCGGAGATGTGGACCCTCCTCACCAACCGCGAGCTCGATGTCCTCGACCTCCTGGCCCAGCGTCTTACGAACAAAGAGATCGCTGCCCGCCTCTTCATCTCGGAGGCGACCGTGAAACGTCATACCATCACCATCTACCGGAAACTGGGGGTGGGAAAACGACAGGAAGCTGTCGCCCGCGCCAGGCAGATGGGACTTATCCCTTCCACCCGAAAGCCATCTTGATGCCGGCGATCACCATTTCGGTGCCGATGATTGCAATGATCAAACCCATGATCTTGGCGATCACCATGATAAGGTTCTTTCCCAGTTTGTCCATGATCTTGTCGCTCAGGGAGAAAGCAATGTAGGTGAGGATGATCATGATTCCGAAGATGAGGATCACCAGCACCATCCGCAGCAAGTCGCCGCTGGTGACATAGTTCATCGCCGTGACAATGGTGCCGGGGCCTGCAAGGATGGGGATGGCCAGGGGGGTGATGGCGATGTCATCGTCGGGGGTGGTGGGGGTGTCGTGCCCATGCACTTCCGACTTGCGCGAACGGAGCATATCCAGCCCCACGATGAAGACCAGAATGCCCCCCGTGATCTTGAAAGCCGGGATGGTGATGCCGAAGACCTGAAAGATGAACTGTCCGAAAAGGATGAACGAGGTGACGATGAAAAAGGCCGTGAGGGTGGCACGCCGGGCTGTTATACGCCGTGCCGCCGGATCGAGATCTTCCACCAGGCCGATGAAGATCGGCGTGTTGGCAATGGGGTTCATGATGGCGAAGAATCCCGTGAACACCACCAGTGCAAAGGAAAAGAGTCCGTGCTCCATATCTGCCTTTTCCTGCAAAGATAGGGGATTTTCCTGCAAAGTTCTATATTTACCGTATGGCAAAGGTGCGATTGTCGGCCGGCAGGGAGGAGGTGCTTTTTGACGATTCCGCACCCCTTCAGGGGGGAACGGGTAAGTTCTCCGTAGCCTTTCGCGGTGTTTCTCTACGTACGGGTGAGGCGGTGCTGGTGAAGCACCTCCGCCGGGAACCCTCCGGGGGGGACCGTTACGAACGCCTTTCCGCCTTACGGCATCCTGCCTTGCAGCGGGTGGTGGGATTGGCACGCCATGCGGGGGAACCCTTCCTGGTGATGGAGTACCGTGAGGGGGAAGACCTGAAACGGTATCTTTCCCGGCACGGGCGTGTGCGCGAACCCCACCAGGCCTTGCAGTGGATGCTCGAGGTGCTCGGTGCGCTCTCCTTTCTCCACGATAAGAGGATCGTCCATGCCGATGTAAAGCCTTCGAACCTGTTGGTATATGAAGGATATGACGGCCGTCGGCACATGCGTTTGCTCGACCTGGACGGTGTCCTTTTTCTCGACGATCTGCCACGTCGGCGTCTGCCTTTTGCGATGATCTATGCTCCGCCCGAGCAGGTGTTGGGTTTTACGCAGTTGGTGGCTCCCGCCTCCGATCTCTACAGCCTGGGTGTGGTGCTGTGGGAGATGCTCTCAGGACGCCGGCCCTATGGCGGGGGGCATCCTTCGGCGATCATCAATCTGCAGCTCAATGCCCCCCTGCCGCGCGACCGTCGCATCCCCGGCCCCCTCGGGGAAATTATCGCCCGCGCCACGGCCAAGCAGCCTTTTCCCCGGCCCCCGGCCTACTATTCCCGCGAGGAGATCGAAAAGATCCTCGCCGAAGGGATCGCCGCCCGCTATGCGAATGCCGCAGAGATGCAGCAGGCCTTGCGCAGAGCACGGTAGCTCCCCGAATATCCACCATGGCGATTGGGAAAGGTAGGCCACCGGAACGTCGCAGTCGGAACCATTCGCTGAGTTCCTGCCCGGATCAAATCTATCCAGCAACAGCTTGCGGAAGTTGTGATCGATGTTGCCGTAGATCTTCCAATCGAAGTTTCAGATATTGTCCATGTCGCCATGGGAAACATCAGGTTCACATCGTTGCAGTAAATCAGCTATTTTTGAATCAAGGAGGAAAGAGATGTGATAAAGGATTGCTACAGCAGATAGGATATGTCGAATATTCAGCTTAGTTAGAGGGATTCTGTTTTTTCAGGTGTTTTATTAGGAACCTGGCAGTCGCCTCGTCGACACGCAGCTGGTTACGGTGCAGCAGGAAATGGTGGGTGTCATCGGGGATGACCAGCGTCTCGTGGGGGATGCCGTCACGGATGAGGCGCTGCACCAGATCGGTGGATTGCGAGAAAGGCACGTTGCGGTCGTCGTCGGCATGGATCACCAGCACCGGTGAACGCCATCCTTTCATGTCGGCCGTGGGCGAGGAGGTCCAGGTGGTGAAGGCCGCCTCCCGGGCGTCCGGCGCTTTTTCATAGCTTTCGGGGAAGAGGTAGTGTTTCCACCGGCCGATGCTGCGGTCGTGCACACCGGAGATGTCGACGCCGGCGGCGAAGAGGTCGGAGTTGCGGGCCAGCGCCAAGGCGGTGAGATAGCCGCCATATGAGCCGCCGTAGATGCCGATGCGGGAAGCATCCACATATGGCTGTTGCGCCAGCCAGCGCCCTGCCGCCACGATGTCCTGGTACTCGCTCGCACCCTTCGGGCCGGCATGGCGCGGATGGTGGAACGCCCAGCCATAGCCGATGCCCAGACGATAATTGACCGACAGCACCACAAAACCCCGGCTCACCAGGTACTGGTTCACGGCGTAAGCATTGGAATAGTACGAAGAGTAGTGCCATCCCAGCAGCATCTGGCGCGGGGGGCCCCCGTGGACGAAGACCACGGCGGGATGTTTCTTTTTCTTGTCGTTGGGCATGAACAGGTCGGCATGCACCACGGTGCCGTCGCCGGCGGTGAAGGTCACCGCCACCGGCGTGACCAGCTCCTTGGTGGGGAAGTCGCGGGGGATGAGGCTTTGGGTCAGCAGGCGGGGATGGCTGCCGTCGGTGCGGCTGGCGGCCATCACGGGCGGCCGTCGGGGTGTGGCGCTCACATAAAGCAGCCAGTCGCTCCCGCCCAGCCGGAACGGCTTCCACTCCAGTCCTGTGCCGGGCGTGAGCACCTGCATGTCGGCCCTGTCGACGGAGACCCGCGCCACATGTCGCCGCTCCAGGTCGTTGGGGTCCGGACCCGTGTTGCAGGCGAAATAGAGCTCCTTGCCGTCGCTGCTCATGGAGATGTATTCGGCCATGAAAGCGCCGGGGGTGAGGAGGAGGGCTTCCCCGCCCTCTTCGGGGATCGAGTAGAGGTGGGGCCAGCCGTCGTGGTAGGAGAGGAAGACGATCCTGCCGGCTCCCCATTGGAGGTTGGTGCGGCCGTGGGTGGTGGGGTAGGAGCCCTCGGGGGTGGCGGGGGAGCGCCACACCACCTTGCCTTCGCCGGTGCGTATGTCGGCAGTGACGATGCTCCATGGCCGCGGCGGCGGTGCAAGGATCGAGTCGGGTTCGCCCCCCTCGCCGGCCAGGCGCACGAAGGCCACACGCCGGCCGTCGGGACTCCAGCGGGGGGAGAGATCGTAATGGAAGCCGGGATCGAGCCAGACGATGGGCTCGTTTTCACCGGAGAAGATGCCGATGAAGGCATGGTCGCCGCGGGACGAGCGGAAGGCAATATGGCGGCCGTCGGGACTCCAGCGAGGTGACCCGTTGCGGCCCCGCACACGGGTAAGCTGCCGTGGCGGCGCATGCCCGTTAACGGGTACGCCCCACAGCTGCCCCTCCCGCACGAAGACCACGCTGTCGCCCTGCGGAGAGATCACCGGCGAGGTGCCGGAGCCCAGCAGCACCGGCTCACCCCCCTCAAAGGGGATGCTCCAGATCCCCACCGGCGGCGGCACCGGCAGATGCTGCGGATTGACCGGAAGTTCCTCGTCCCAGTTGCCGCCGGGTTCGCCGCCCCGCACATACACCACCCACCGTCCGTCGGCGGAGAGCTGTACGCTGCTGAACTCCTGGCCGTCGTCATCGGCGTAGAAAGTCAGCCGCCGGATGCCGAAACCCGGCGCCTCGGTGACATAAAGGTTACGCACGCCGTTGAGACGTATGCTCCATACTCCCCGCGGGGCATGCGCCGCCACGGCCACATCCGTCGGGAAAGGATACGACAGGACCTGGGCCATCGAAAAAGGGGCATCACCCTTCCCGGAAACCGACAACGAGGTCCCCGCCACCATCACTCCGGCCAGAACCCCCTGCCAGAACCTCGTCAAAAAACACTTTTTTTTCATGGATGATATGGGATTGACGTTCAATCGAATTTCTCAATGTTGTCTTCGATCAGGTCGGTGATGGCTTCGCGTGTCTCATCCTCGTCCATGATCAGGTCGTAACGGATCTTCCCGCATAACCGTGCCAGGCTCAGAGAGAGCTCGTCCGACTCCATCGGCGTGATCTCGGCCTCACGAGAGACCTTCTTGACGATGTCGATGAACTTGGAGTACTCATACAACACCTCCTTGCTCGCGATGATCGAGATCTTGTGCGTGAGGAACTCCAGTGATATCAGGTCGTTGTGGGTGATCTCACCCTTCAGGATGATCTTTTCGATGAAATTGATCAGGTTGAGGTAGAGGTCCGACTTGATGTCGAACACCTTGACCCGCTGTTCCTTCTCAAGCTCCACCTCACTCTGTTTGTTCAACAGGGCAGCGGTGATGGCCATCGTCACGATGGTGCCCAGCACCACCAACATCAGCTCCTGCACGAACGGCATCCGGTTGGTGTCGTAATAGGCCAGACGAAGAAAAAAATACCCTGCCAGGAACGTGGCCAGAGCGATCAGCATGTATTTCAGGCTGCGGTTCATGGGTGTGATTTTACCGAAAGATAACCATTTCCGGAAAAAGAAAAAGGCCCGGATACGGGCCTACTGGATGGTGCCGTCGTGAGGACGGTTCATTTCCTGTTCTTGCGTTTGTACTCGTAGTCTTTCCTCTCGAGTTCATACTGCCGCTTTACGGCCTTCTTCAATGCATTGAGGACGTTGTTCAACGCCTTCACCACATCCTTTTCCTCCTCGACGACGAGCACCTTTTTGCTCTTCATGTTCAGCGAGGCGGTCACCTTGTAGAGAGCCGAAGAATGATCGAAGATTACCTCCAGGACCATGTCCTTGTCGTACTTTTTGAACAACTCCCGGAAAAATTTGGTCTTCTCATGTGCCACCCTTTCGAGTTCCTTGTGGAAAGGTTCTTCTACTTCGTTGATGTTTTTGATGATCAGTTCTACCATGATGTTTGTGAATTGTGATAAAAAAACTTTGTAAAGATAACCATTTGTGCAACACGAGGAGACAAAAAGCATTCCGTAGTCCGCTCTTCTGCCAAAAGGTCAGGATTTTTCTTTGGGATCCTTTCGCCGGCTGGAGGGGATCCGTTATTTTTGACCGATGAACCTGAAAGTTTTTGGAATGATGAAAAGAGCGATCTGGTTGTTTGTTTTGTTTTGGTTGGGGCTTTCGTCTGTCCTTCCGCAAAAGAAGTGGAACTATCCCACGGTCACGCGTCCCTATTCCGATACGCTTGTATACACGAATCCTGTTCCGTATAAGGTGCCGGTGCTGGTGGCGCCGTCGCCGTGCGATCATACGCGGGTGCACAATGTGATCCTGATGATCGGCGACGGCATGGGGGTGGCCCATGTCTATGCGGCGATGGTGGCCAATGGCGGGCGGTTGTGGTTAAGCAACTGTCCGGTGAGTGGTTTTTCCGAGACTTGGTCGGCCTCGTCGTTGATCACCGATTCGGCGGCCGGTGGGACGGCGCTGGCCACTGGCCATAAAACCAATAATGGCGTCATCGGCATGGATGCTTCCCTGCGTCCCGTGAAGACCATCCTGGAGTGTGCCGAGGAGGAGGGGCTGTCCACCGGGATGGTGGTCACCTGCAAGGTGTCGCATGCCACGCCGGCCAGCTTTATCGCCCATGTGAAAAGCCGCGGTATGTATGAAGAGATCGCAGCCCAATACCTCGATACCGACATCGATGTCTTCATCGGCGGCGGCCTGGGGGAGTTCGTGCACCGTAAGGACGGCCGTAATCTGGTGGCTGACCTGAAGAAAAAGGGATATCAGGTGATTACCCGTCCCGATTCGTTGCAGTATGCCGACCGCACTCGCAAGCTGGCAGGCCTCGTCGACGACGGACACCTGCCCCCCTGGGCATTGGGACGTGGCGATTACCTCCCCGAAGCCACCGAGCTGGCCCTCGAGATGCTCAGCCGTAACCCCAAGGGCTTCTTCCTTATGGTCGAAGGTTCACAGATCGACTGGGCCGGCCACAACAACCATACCCCATATCTGGTGACCGAGATGCTCGACTTCGACAAAGCCGTGGGAAAGGCGCTCGAATTTGCGGCCCGCGACAAGCATACCCTCGTGATCATCACCGCCGACCATGAAACCGGCGGCCTCTCCATCAACGGCGGCGACCGGTCTGCCGACAGTGTGGTGACGCGTTATACCTCCACCCACCATACCGCTGTGATGGTGCCCGTCTTTGCCTTCGGCCCGGGCGCCTGCGCCCTCAGCGGCATCCAGGACAATACCGACATCTACCATAAGATGATGAAGGCCCTCCGACTGGAAAAGTGACGTTCATTCCGGTGCATCTTTAAACCCTTCACCGGAATCATAGTCCTAAGAACAAAGATCCGAGGAAAATATGATCCATCCGCCATACATCGTCAAGTAGTACGCGCGGCTTTCGAACACTCCCGCACTTCGATACGCATGTGCGGGAGATGCTCATCGGTGTAATTCAGACATCCTTTCCGGTTCCCACCAGCATCTCTTCGATGCCCTTGACGGCGCGGTAGCCGTCGGCGATGGCACTGATGGCGTCGGCGGTGCGGTTGGCGGCGTCGCCGCCGGCGAACACCTTCGGGTCGGAGGTCTGTTGCTTCTCGTTGACGACGAAACGTCCCCGTTCGATCTTGATCCGCTCGGCGAACACGCCCTCGAGGAAGCTGTAATCGCCCTGCTGGCCGATGGCGCCCAGGACGGCCGTTGCCTCGATGATCGTGTTGCTCCCTTCGATGGGCACGGGACGCGGACGGCCGCCCTTCTCATCCGGGACCATCTCGGCCTTCAGGTATTCCACCGCCTTCACATGGCCTTTCTCGTCGCCGTGGAACTTCACCGGGATGGCCTGCGGGATGATGTGCACGCCCTCCTGCTCGGCGCCTTCGATCTCTTCCCAGTCGGCCGGCATGTCCTGCACACGGCGGCGGTAGAGGATCGTCACCTCGGCCCCCAGCCGGCGCGAAACACGGGCGGCGTCGATGGCCACGTTGCCACCGCCGATGACGATCACCTTGTCGCCCACATCCACCTGCTTGCCGTTGTTGATCTCGTAGAGGAAGTTGACCGCCTGGATCGAACCTTCCAGGTCTTCTCCTTCCACACCCAGGGTCCACGGCTTCGGGAAACCGACACCGATGAACACGGCATCGTATTTCTCATAGATCTCCTTGAACGGGATATCTTTCCCCACCTTGGTGTTGAAGTGGATCTTCACGCCGATCTTCTGGATGTACTCGATCTGTTTGTCGAGGCTTTCTTCGGGGAAGCGGTATTTGGGGATACCGTACATGGTCATCCCGCCGGCTTTGGGGTTTGCTTCATAGATCGTGCAGTCGAAGCCGCGAAGGGCCAGGTAGTAGGCGACGGTGAGGCCGGAGGGTCCGGCGCCGATGATGCCCACCTTGTAGCCGTTGGGTTCTTTGATCTCGGGGTTGACGATCTCGCGGATGATATCGGCATTCCTGGCCGTCTCGGTGGCATAGCGCTTGAGCCAGCGGATGGCGATGGGCTCGCCGCGGTGGGCGATGGCGCACACCTCCTCGCAACGGCGGGTACACACCTTGCCGCACATCTCCGGCAGCGGGTTGTTGTCGTAGATGATCCGCACGGCGTCGGCGTCGTTGCCGCGGGCGATGGCGTTGATGTATTCGGGGATGTGCATGTGGTCGGGGCACGCCTCGGTGCAGAGGCCGCACGAGATACAGCGGGATGCTTCGGCACGGGCCTGCTCCTCGTTGTAGCCCAGCACCACCTCGGCGAACGATTTCACCCGCTCCATCCCTTCCAGCTCGGGCATGGGCACACGCTGGAAGTCGTTGAGCGAGGTCTCCGGCGTGCCGGTGAAGGCCTTGCGCTCCTTGCCGTCGGGGTTGTCCACCCCCGGCATCCAGAGGAAAGAGTCCGGATCATCGCTCACATAGAGATAGTCTTTCGTGAGGCTCAGGCTCGAGGTGGGACATACGTCCACACACAGTCCGCACCAGCAGCAACGGCCGTGGTCGATGCGGGGACGCAGGCCGGAATCCCCTTTGTGGCCTTCGATTCCCTCCACCGGCACCATGTCGATGGCCTGGTTCTGGCAGATCGTCGCACAGTTGCCGCAGCCGATACACTTCTCAATGTCGTTGTAGTGGAAACCCCGGTAGCGGTCGGCCGCCTCCAACGGCACGAAAGGCACCTCTTTGAGGGTGTGAGGCTTGCGCCCGAACTGCTTGAGCGCGGTCAGCGGCTTGAGTGTTCCTTTTAGGTCGATAAAGCTCATATCTACGGTTCCTTTTTATCTTTCGATCTCGGGCGGGCAGGTGCCCAGACTGTTCATGATCGCCGACACATCGGCCACGTTCTCTCCCACGAGGAGATCTTCCAGCAGGGTGACGGCATGTACGTAGGCGGCTCCGCGGAAGTGCACACGGCGGGGATGTTCGCTGCCATCGCTGGCAATGTACATCCCTACCTCGCCGCGCACCGCCTCAGTACGGACATAGGCGTCGCCCTTGGGCAGGCGCCATTTGTGCGGGTTGGGGATCTTGTTGTAAAACTCCCCCTTGGGCATCTTGTCGATCACCTGCCGGATGATGCGGATCGACTGCCGGATCTCCCGGCGCCGCACGTTGGCCCGGGCCCATATGTCACATCCCTCTTCCGTGGGGACCTCGAAATCGAGCTGGTCGTACACCTCGTACGGCTCGTCGATGCGTACGTCGTGCTGGATGCCACATCCCCGCAGCGGGGGTCCGACCACCCCCCATTCGATGGCTTTTTCCGGGTCGATGATGCCGACGCCGATGGTCCTCTTGCGGAAGATGGCGTTGTCGAACATCAGGTCTTCGTAGTCGTCAAGGCGTTTTTCCAGATAGTCCATGGTCTTGAGCACCTTCTCCTCGAAGCCCATGGGCAGGTCGCGACGCACTCCTCCCGGCCAGATGTACATGTGATATACCCGGCCGCCGGTGAGTTCTTCGAAGAGGTCGAGGATGTAGTTGCGGTCGCCGACGCTCCACTGGCCGATGGTATAAAGGCCCAGGGAGCCTGCCTGGCCGCCATACCACAACATGTATGAGGCGATGCGGGCCAGTTCGAGCACCAGCACACGGATATACTTGGCCCGTTCGGGCACCTCGCGTCCTTCGAGTGTTTCCACAGCACGGGCATAGCTCTCTTCCACAGGATCGGGCTCCGGCACACAGAAACGGCACATCAGCGTGAAGCTCTGCAGCCAGTTGCGGCGCTCGGCCAGCTTCTCAAAAGCCCGGTGCAGATACCCCACCTCGGTGGTCGCCTGCACAATGGTGTCGCCCTTGACCTTGAGGCGGATCATCATGTTGCCGGTGATCCCGGGGTGCTGCGGTCCCAAGTACAGGGTCGTTGCTTTCTCTCTCATCTATCTAGAATATTTTTTTGCAAAGTCTGGAAGTTCTTCTCCCGTACGGCGGCGGATGGTCTCGCGCACGTCTTGGGCGTTGCTGCGGGCCTCCTGGCGGTCCCAGAAGGTCTTCATCGCATAGGCATACGTGTCAAAATCGCGCCGCATCGGCGGCGGCCCCTGCCAGTCCTCCAATAGAAACTCCTCCGGCGCCTCCAGGCCTGCGAACCGGATGCCGTACATCTCGCGGATCTCCCGCTCATAGGTGTTGGCCTGGCGCCAGATCATGTCAATGTTGTCCATCACCGGCTGCTCCCGGTCGACACGGGTGTGCACAAACACTTTGACACGATCGGTGTATGACCACAGGATATAGACCAGCTCGAACTGTTTATCCTCCAGCCAGTCGATACATGAGATGTGGGAAAGATGGTTGAAACCCATCTCATCTTTCAGATAGAAGAGGATGGCGGGGATTTGTTGTTTCGGGATGGTGAAATCCACCCGGTTGCCGTCGTAAGGGTTGCTAACGGCATCCTTGAAGTGGTCTGTAATCGTCTGGATGATCTCTTTTTTTCTTTCTTCCATGGTGGTTCCGGTTACCAGTTGTATTCAGGCATGCGCCATACGGGGATGACCTCTTTCTGGTTGGCACGGTACCAGTCGAGGTTTTCCTTGTATTTGCGGGCTCCGTCGGCTTTGCCTGCCTGGATGAGTTCCTGCAGCTTGGCGAAGCCTTCGAGCACGGCCTCGGGTCGCGGCATACAGCCGTTGATATAGACATCTACCGGAAGGTAACGGTCGAGAGCCTTGATGGTGTTGTACGAATCGTAATACATCCCTCCGTTGATGGTACAAGAGCCGAAACCGATGACATATTTGGGATCTTGCATCTGCTCATACACACGGATCACCCTTTTGAGGGTTTTCGTGGTGAGATAGCCCGTGATGAGCAATACGTCGGCTTGTCGGGGAGTGGCTGCACCCCGTACCCCCAACCGCTCGGCATCATAACGGGAAGTCATCGTCGGCGGGATCTCAATGGCCCCGCAGCCCGTTCCGTATGCCAACACCCACAATGAATGCTTGCGGGCAAAGTTCTGGATGATGTCGACGATCTTCTGGGAAACTTTATCGTTGATCATGGTTCATGTTGTTTTCTGTTCATGATATGGATGCATGGATGAGGGCCAGCAATCCGAAAAAGGAGGGCCAGCCCCAGAACCAACGCACCGCTTGCTCGGTACGGTAACGCGGGTTGACCACCCCGTAAAGCACCGGGATCATATAGAGCAGGAAGGTCTTTACGACCAGCTCGATCAGGTTGTTCGCTCCTCCCATGAAAAGATCGACGTAGAGGGTCAGTTTGGCAAAGGCGAACACCGACCCCGAGGACATCATGGTGAAGAGGTACTTGCCACCGTTCTCCGACATGGGACCGGAAGCCAGCTCTGAGGGAGCTCCGACAATGTCGAAAGGGGAGTAGCGGAACATGCCGAACATTGCCATGATGGCTGCGAGGAAAGCGAAAGGAGAGGTGAACATGATCCATTTTCCGCTTTCCACCTGGACGTTCATGATGTCGATGATTGAGGTGGTCTTGTACTGGATCATCAGTGCCACGAGCGCCATCACCCACGGGATCTCAAACCCGGCCATCTGGGCCAGTCCGCGCGTCACGCCGATGGCCGAGTTGGGATTACCCGTTTGGCCGGCACCCAAAGCCATTCCCAGCGGCCCGAACGTCATGATGTACAGAAGAAAGATCAGATCGCCCTGAAAGGTGAGGTTCGGAAAGAACCGGTCACCGTTGAGGATGGGTATCACCAGCAACGACAGCACGGAGGAGACCATCAGAAAAGCAGGTCCCAGATGATGCATCGTACCGTGGTGGATACTGGTCTTCTTGGAGTAGAGTTTCACCACATCGAGAAAGTTCTGGTACCACGGCGGACCGATACGGTTCTGAACCCGGGCGGTCACCTTGCGGTTGAGACCCATGTAAGTGATGCCGACGGAAAATGCCAGCACGAACGAGACTACGGCGCCCCAAAGGTATTGTAATATCGCTTCCATCTTTTTTGTATCTCGATATTAAAAGATCTTATCCTTGAACAACAACAGGATCACCAAGAAGGCGATCACATAGAGGGCATACGTCTGGCCGTTGCCCGAGTAGATTCTTCGCAGATAGTCGGCGAAGGCTTCGATGCTGTCTCCGATTTGGCGGTAATAGGTCATGATGCGGTGACGCATCAGGGGGGCGGCGGCACGCAGGAAAGGCTGGAAGAAGTTCTCCTTGAAGGTGAGGTTCTCCTCTTCCCGGGGGATTTCACCGGAGGTGCTGATATCCTTGGTGCCGACGTAACGGGTTTCACGGAACCCTTTGATCGTCAGAAAGACGGTGAAGATCAGGAACACTGCGATGATGGCCCAGGTGAGGGGCCGCATGGCCACCTGGTTGCCCCACTCGTTGAAAAGGGTCGACATCTGCCACAGATGACCCTCCGTGCCGGCATAGCCGAGGCTCTGCATGGCGGTGTCGATAGGCTTGAGCAGGATGCCGGGGAAAACCCCCAGCACGAAGGCGAAGAGTGCCATGAGCAGTGCAGGCACTACCATGGAGACAGGACCTTCCTTGACATGCTCCCACTCTTTCTCCTCCTGTCCCAGGAAGAAGCCGAAGAGGAACTTGTAACAATACATGAAGGCGGCCGTCGAGGCGAAGAAAGTGAGGATGACCAGCAGGTAGTGGTCGCTGGTGATCATGCTCTCGTAGAGCATCCACTTGCCGATGAAGCCGCCCACGGGCGGGATGCCGGCCAGCGCGATGATCGAGATCAGGGCGGTGAGGAAGGTCCATGGCATCTTGCGGATCAGGCCGGTGACCTCATTGAGATAGGTGGTGCCGGTCTGCCGCTCGATGGTGCCTACCACCATGAAGAGGGCTCCCTTGAAAAGAGCATGCATGACCGTCAGGAAGAGGGCGGCCATCATGGCGAGAGGAGTGCCCAATGCGACACCGGTGATGATGTATCCGAGCTGACCGACCGAAGAATATGCCAGCAGCTTGCGCGCGTCGTCCTGGGCGATGGCCCAGAGGGTGGCCAGCGCCGCGGTGAGGATGCCCAGCCACGCCGTCACCTCGCGGACCGTGGCTCCCTGCGGGATGGCATCCATCACCTGGACAAAGATGAGCACCATCCCATACACCCCCATCTTCGAGAGCGCCCCGGAGAAAAGGCTCGTGAACGACATCGGAGAACGGGAATACGCTCCCGGCGCCCATACATGCAAAGGCATCAACGCTGCCTTTACCGCAAAGGCCAGCAAAAACAGTACAGGCACCCATATCCGCCATGCCAGTGGATAGAAGGGCAGGTCGCGCATCATGTCGGCGATCAGCAGACTGTGCCCCTGCGACCATACCATCG
>Ga0256835_1000694_pt1 | contig 23070 bp, 23 predicted proteins | sample PIR30metaG_FD_185972 | JGI IMG/M metagenome (GOLD analysis project Ga0256835, IMG submission 185972) | Hydrothermal vent microbial communities from East Pacific Rise, Pacific Ocean - PIR-30 | ecosystem: Environmental > Aquatic > Marine > Hydrothermal vents | place: Pacific Ocean: East Pacific...
GAGGTCATCAACCAAAGCACCGGCCAGAGCTTCGCCACCCTCGTGCTCTTCCCCGAGCGCATCGTGAACCGGAGCTTCCCCCACACCTTCAAGCTCGGCCTCCTGGCCAAGGACGTGCGCATCGGCAACAAGGTCACCGAGGCCGCCGGCGTCCCCAGCCCCGTTTTCCACCTGACCCGCGAGCTCTTCCAGGCCGCCGCCAAGACGGTCGGCGAGGACGCCGACCACACCGAGGCGGTGAAGCTGGTCGAGGGCTGGGGCGGGGAGGAGATCGCCTAGCCACCAAGCCCTCACCGAAGGGCCTAAGATGGATTCAGGAGGCGACCCGGTTATGTTGCGAGTCCTGGCTTATACCATCCACAAGGACCTGGAGCGCGGCGGCCCCAACGAAGAGCTGCACATGACCCTGGATACCCTGGGCGGCGACCGGAAGAAGGTGGTGGACTTCTTGATCGAGACCGACCTCGAGGCCCGCCCGGTGAAGAAAGAGCTCCTCGAGCGCATGAAGCGCGGCGAGGGCAACATCCTGGCCCTGGGCCACCTGCACCACCTCTTCGACTCGCTGGCCGAGCTGAAAGAGGTCTACTACGAGATCCTGCGTCCCCACGGCATCTCCCTGGTCTCCTGGGGGGCCGGGCTGGACACCCGCAACCCCCGGGGCATGGGCTCCGAGCGCACCCTGGAGGAGTTCCTGGCGCTGGCCAAGCTGGTCAAGCCCCGGGACTAACCCCAGCCCGCCCGCCCGGGTTAGCATGGGGCCATCGAGCGATGGCACCGGGAGCGGGCGTTTGGCGAAGCGGGGCCTGGGCGCTTCTCGCCCTGGCGGCGCTGACCTTTGGCAGCGCCCGGGGCGAGACGGTGGTGGTGCTCACCAAGCCCATCGCCCCCTTCGTCATGCAAACCTCGGACGGCCGCATCACCGGCTTTAGCATCGAGCTCTGGGACGCCCTCGCCGCCCACATGGGGCTGGAGACCGACTACCGCCTGCTCCCCGACCTCAAGACCCTGCTGGCCGAGATCCGGGCCCAGAAGGGCGACGCCGCCATCGCCGCCATCAGCATCACCGCCGACCGCGAGGCCTACCTGGACTTCTCCCACCCCTACTTCAACTCCGGCCTGCAGATCATGACCCTCTCGACCGAGGCCGGTACCCTGCAAAAGACCTGGTCGGCGATCCGGCGGCTCTTCGCCACCGGCGGCTTTCGCTCGGCGCTTTTGACCCTGGCCCTTTTGCTGCTGGTCTTCGCCCACGTGATCTGGTGGATCGAGCGCGACCGGAACCCGGCCTTCTCCCGCCGCTACCCCCGGGGGCTTTGGGACGCCGTCTACTGGGCGCTGGTCACCGTCAGCACCGTGGGCTACGGCGACAAGACCCCGAAGAGCGCCGCCGGCCAGGCGGTGGCCCTGGTGCTGATCTTCTTCGGCTACCTAACCTTCGCCTGGTTCACCGCCACGGTGGCCTCCTCGCTCACCGTCAGTCAGCTCGAGAGCGCGGTGATGGGCCCCGGCGACCTCGCCGGCAAGCGGGTGGCCACCGTCGCCGGCTCCACCGCCGAGGCCTTTTTGCGCCACCTCCCCCTGGTCGAGATCGTCGCCTTCCCGCTGATCGAGGACGCCTACCCCGCCCTCCTCGCCGGCGAGGTGGACGCGATCGTCTACGACTTCCCCAGCCTCAGCTACTACGCCAAGCACGAGGGGCGGGGCCAGGTCCGGCTGGTGGGCCCGATCTTCCAGCGCGAACCCTACGGCATCGCCTTCCCCCAGGGCTCGCCGCTGCGCGAGCGGGTCAACCGGGCGCTCTTGGAGATCCAGGAGTCGGGGCTCTACGACCGCATCTATCAGAAGTGGTTCGGGACCCCGGCGCCCTAGCCCCGCCAGACCCCGAAGCCGTAGGCGGGGAGCTCCGGGCCCTGGCCGAAGCACGGGGGCCCTTTCTCGGAAAGCGCCACCGGCTCGCGACCGAAGTTCACGTACACGCGGTAGCCGTCCCGCTCGGCGGCGAAGACCGCGGGGGGCGCCGCGAGCAAGCGGGCGGGGGCCTTGGGGTGGGGGCGAACCCGGGTGAAGAGTTCGCGCATTCCGGCGAGCACCCGGGCAAAGCGGTGGCCGGGCTGGGCGAGGGCGGCCTCGAGCTCCGCCCGGGTGAACTTCTGGCGGTTGAGCCGGCGCTTGATCCCGCTCTCCCGGTAGCCCTCGCGCCAGGAGGGGGTGCCGAGCAGGGAGTGGAAGTAGACCGCCGGGAGGCCCTCGAGGGCGAGCATCACCAGGTGCGAGCCGAGGTGCCGGCGAAGCCCCACCGCCTCGTCCTCCCCGGGCGGGTTCAGGGCGTCCCACCAGGTGAGGTTGAGCTCGTAGGGAAGCGGTCCCCGGGGGCCGGCCCGCTCGCCCACCTCGCCGCCGTGGGCCCGTGAGCGCGCCACCAAGAAGGCCACCTCATGCTCGGGCAAGATCCCCTCCACCGGCCGCAGGCCGATCCCGTCGTGGGAGGCGAGGAAGTTGAGGAAGGCGGTGCGGGGACCCGGGACCTTTAGCCCCGCCGCCCAGTCCACCAGGACCCGGGCGTCCTCCCGGGCGTAGGCGTGGAGCACCAGGGGCGGCAGGGCGAAGTTGTAGACCAGCTGGGCCTCGTCGGTCCCGTCGCCGAAGTAGGCGACGTTCTCGGCGTGGGGGACGTTGGTCTCGCTGACCAGCTTGACCCGGGGGGCGGCCAGGTCCAAAGCGGCCCGGAAGGCCCGCACCAGGGCGTGGGTCTCGGGCTCGTTGAGGCACCGCCGCCCCGGCGCCTTCCAGAGGAACCCCACCGCGTCCAGGCGCAAGAACTCGGCCCCCTTCTCGACGTAAAAGAGCAGCACCTGGAGCAGCGCCCGGAAGACCTCGGGATTCCGGTAGTCGAGGTCCACCTGGTCGGGGCCGAAGGTGGTCCAGACCCGGCGACCGGCGAACTCGGTGAAAAGCGGCGTGGTCCGGGGCCGCACCACCCGCGAGGTGTCCCCGCCCGGGTCGGTGAGGAAGAAGCGGTCAAAGGGCGGCTCGCCGGCGAGGAACCTTTGAAACCAGACGCTCTTGCTCGAGAGGTGGTTGATCACCGCGTCCAGCATCAACCGCCGCTCCCGGGCCAGCCGCGCCACCTCGTCCCAGCCCCCGAGCCCCTCGCGGACGGCGTAGTAGTCGAGCACGGCGAAGCCGTCGTCGGAGGAGTAGGGGTAGTGGGGCAGGAGGTGCAGGTCGGCGAAGAAGTCCGCCCGCTCGGCGAGAAAGCGCCGCAGCACCGCCAGGGCGGGCGCGCCGGGGGCGGTGACTTGATCGGGGTAGCTGATCAGCATCGCCTCGCCGGCGAAGAGGTCGAGCCGGTCCAGGGGCCCGCCCCGCTCCGGGTGGGCGCGGGCGAAGGCCCGGAGCCCGGGGACGAGGGCCTCGGCGAGCCGCTCCCCGGCCTGGCCGTAGACCAGGGCCAGCGCCTCCTTAAGTCGCGCTTCGGCGGGCTTCAACCAGGGCCTCCCGGAGCACCGATTTTAGCCTGGGATAGCCGAAGTGCCGGGCGGCGATCCGGTAGTTCGCCTCGGCCGCCTCGCGGGCGTAGCCGGGGTCGCGGAGGAAGCGGAGCACCCCCCGGACCGCCCCCGCGTCCACCCGCGCCCCCACTTCGACGAAGCGAAACCCCAGGGGGCGGATATCGCTGAGGTAGACCGGGTAGCGCCCCACCAGCAGCGGCCGCCGCATCCAGACCGCCTCCAAAAGGGCGTTCCCGAACCCCTCGTAGGCGCTGGGGTAGGTGACCAGGTCGGCGTGGAGGTAGGCGTCCCAGAGGCTGTAGACCTTTTCGCCCCCGGCCCACCCCCGCCTCCGGGCCACCCGACCGGCGGCGAAGCGGAGGTCCACCCCCTTCGCCCGGGCGTAGGCCCGGAGCCCTTCCTGGTAGCGGTAGCCCTCGTCGCCGGCGGCGTGGGTGACGAGGACGACGGGGTCGTAGCCCCGATCCCGCAGCGCCGCCGCCAGGTCGAGGCTCTTCTCGATCCGCTTTCTCGGCACCACCCGGGTGGGCTGGAGGAGGAGCAGCCGGTTTCCGATCCCGAGGCTTTCCCGGAAGTCGGCGTTGTAGTCATCGGGGCCGGGCGGGGACCGGTCGAAGTCCATCACGTTCGGGAGCAGCCGGGAGTCGAGCCCGCGCCGGCGGCGCAGCTGGGCTTGCTGCAGGGTGTTGATCGAGAGCTGCCCCGGCCCGGCTGGGGGGAAGTAGCGGGCGAGGAGCGTGGGCACCCGGTTTTCAAGAAAGCGCCTTCGCTCCCAGAAGTAGTCGTGGTTGTGGCTGAGGGCGGGCACGCCGAGCGCTCGCCAAAGCCGGAAGAGAGCCACCGCCAGCGGCAGGTGCAGGGGGATCGCCCAGGCGTTTTCCACCAGCAGGAGCTGGGGGCGGACGCCGGCGAGGGAGGCCTCGAGCCTGTCCGCCAGCGCCCTCCCGGCCCGGAGGACGGCCCGGGTCCGCCCCGGGTCCTCGGGGCCGGGGGCGAAGGCGCGGGGCTGGAAGCGGCGGGCGAGCGGGCTTTGGAAGTGCATCTCGGGGACCTCCACCCCCTCCCAATCAGGGTCGAGCGTCCCCGCGAGGGCGAAGACCCGGTGGCCCAGGGCCTCGAGCCCCTCCCGGACCTTCCGCGCCTCGAGGCTGACCCCGTCGGTGCCGGAAAGCCGGGTGGCGGCGAGGAGCACCCGCACCGGCTACCCCTTCACCCCGCCGGCGGTGAGCCCGCCCACCAGGTAACGCTCGAACCAGAAGAAGAGCAGCATCACCGGCACGGTGACGATCACCGCCCCGGCCATCAGGTACTGGTAGGGGACCTCCTGGCTGTTGAGCGCCACCATGCCCCGGGAGAGGGTAAAGATCTCCGGGGAGTCGAGGAACATGAAGGCGAAGAGGAACTCGTTCCAGGCGATCATGAAGACGTAGAGCCCCACCGAGGCCAGCGCCGGCAGCGAGAGCGGCAGGGTGACCCGCCAGATCACCTCGAAGCGGCTGCAGCCGTCGATCATCCCCGCCTCCTCGAGGCTCTCCGGGATGGTCTCGAAGTAGCTCCGGAGCATGTAGAGGGCGACCGGCAGGGTCTGGGCCAGGTAGACGACGACCAGCCCCCCGAGCGTGTCCCTGAGCCCGATCAGGGTGAAGACGACGTAGAGCGGGATCGCCAGCACGATCGCCGGGAACATGTAGGTGAGCAGCACCGCCCGCTCCATCAGGCGGCGGCCGGGGAAGTCGAGCCGGGCCACCGCGTAGGCCCCGAGCACCGAGAAGAAGAGGGTGAGCAGCATGGTGACCACCGAGACCAAGGCGGTGTTGGCGATGTAGCGGAGGAAGCGGTACTCGAAGAGCACCGCCCGGTAGCCCTCGAAGAGCTTTCTGAGTCCGGGCAAGAGCCCGGCCCGGAAGACCTCGAGGGGGAGCGAGAGGTCGGCGGGGTTGGCCAAGAACTCCGCCCGGGGCTTCAAGGAGGCGACGAACATCGCCCAGAAGGGGAAGACCACCGCGAAGACGAAGAAGACGAAGCCGAGCGCCCGGAGCCCCCGGAGGGCGAGGCGCTCGTAGCTCTCGGCCCTGGGGGGGAAGAGCTCGAGGTCCCGTAGGCCGTAGACCAGGAGCCCCCCGCCGGCGGCCCCGGCGAGGGCGCCGAGGCCGGGCCCGGCCCCGAGCGCCCCGGGGAGAAGGGCGCCGAGCATCGCCCCCGCCCCGGCGAAGAGCAGATAAGGCCCAAGCGCCCCCGTCCTCGGCGCGGCGAGCGCCGCCAGCGGGCCCAAAAACGCCCCGGCGAGGAGGGGAACGGCGGCGACCAGGTGGGTCTCGAGGCCCAGGAAGAGGGCGGCCGAGAGCGAGACCGTGCCGTAGGCGAGGGAGAATGCCAGGGCACCGGTGAGCGCGGCCAGGAGAAAGCCCATCCTAGACCTCCCCCCTGGGGGCGTAGCGGAAGTAGAGGGTGAGGAGAATCGCCAGGATGAAGAAGAGCACCACCGCCAGCGCCGCCCCCAGCCCCAGGTCGGCCCGGGCGAAGGCGTAGTCGTAGACCTTGATGGTGATCGTCTCGGTGCCGGCGGCGCCGCCGGTCAGGAGGAAGATGTCGTCGAACTTGTTGAAGGTCCAGATGAAGCGGAGCAGGAAGAGGGTGGCCAGGATCCCCGCCAGCTGGGGCAGGGTGACGTGACGGAAGGTGGCCCAGACCCCCGCCCCGTCCACCCGGGCGGCCTCAAAGAGCTCGACCGGCATCGCCTGCATCCGGGCCAGGATGAAGAGGAAGGCGAAGGGGAAGTAGCGCCAGCCCTCGAAGAGGATGACCATGGTCAGGGCCAGGGGGAGCTCAAGGCGGAGCCCGAAGAGCTCGAGCGGCCAGACCCGCTGGGAGAGGAAGGGGATCGGGCCGCTCGCGAGCCCGTACTTGAGGAGCAGCGCGTTCACCGTGCCGGCGAAGGGGTCGAGCAAGAACACCCAGACGAAGGCCACCGCGATCACCGGGGCGACGTAGGGGAAGAGGAAAAGGCCCCTTAAGAGGTTCCGCCCGGCGAAGCGGACCACCAGCAGCTGGGCGGCGAAGAGCCCGAGCAGGATCGAGAGCCCGGTGCCGAAGACGGTGTAGGCCAGGGTGACCTTGAGCATCGGCACGAAATCCGGGTCCCGGAAGACGCGGGCGAAGTTCTCCAGGGTGAAGGGCTTCGCGAAGATCGGGTTCGGGGCCCGGCTTTCCACCTCCGGCCGGCTGGCCCGCGGGTTGGGTCGGCCGGAGGCGAAGTAGGCCCCTTCGGCGCGGAAGGCGAGGACGAGCTCTTTTCGTGTCCCCGGTTTTGGGCCGGTGAGGCGGCAGGAAAGCGCCCCGCCGCGAATATGGCACTCGGGGGGGAGCGCGAGGGGGGTCAGGCCCGGCGGGATCCGGTCGGCAAAACGGGTCTCGGTGATGGGATTTTGGCTCCGGTTTTCCACCCGGTAGGCGACCACCAGCCGGTCCCCGGGCACCCTGGGCCGGGCCTTGACCCGCTCCACCACCACCGCCCGGGGTGGTCGCAGGTCGCCGAGCTTGATGCGCTTGAAGGCGATCCAGAAGTCGGCGAGGACCGGGAAGACGACGATCAGCATCACCAGGAAGAAGGTGGGAAAGAGCATCAGGAAGGCGAGCCGGGCCTCCCGGGCCTTGAGGCTTCTTGGCCGCATCCTGCCCCCTAAGGCAGGGGCCCGGGGGCGCGCCCCCGGGCCCCGCTTCCCGCTACTTCAGGGCCTCGACCGCCCGCTGCATCTCGGCCGCGGCCTCTTCGGCGGTGAGCTCCCCGTCCAGGTAGCGGCGGACGATCTTGGGGATCGTCTTCTCGCCGTAGAGCTTGGCGACCAGCGCCCCCTGGCCGCGGGCAAAGCCCCAGCGGTCGGCGACCTCGAGCCCGGCCAGGATCTTCTTCACCACCTCGGGCGGGTAGATCTCGCCGAGCGGGCGCTTGCGGTCCACGCCGATCTCGAGCTTGGACCAGCCCTTCACGAAGTACTCGGGGTCGGCGGCGGTGCCCCGGCGCACCGGGAACTTGCCCTCGGGGGCCATCGAGAGCCAGTCGAGGTAGGCGTCGGTGAGCAGGAACTTGACGAACCTCTTGGCCGCCTCGACGTCGGCGTCGGCGGTGATGCCCAGGTAGCTGATCTGGGCGTAGGAGGCGCCCTTGGGGTTATTGGGTCCGATCAGCCGGGCGACGAAGCCGGTGCGCTTTGCCAGCTCGTCGGTGGTGGGGTCCTTGAAGGCGGTCACCGGCGCCGAGTCGCGGAGCCCGGCGAGCTCGTCGAGGATGAAGGGGGACCAGATGATCTGGCCCGCCCGGCCGGCCAGGTAGAGCTCGCGGGACTGCTTCCAGTAGAGGTTGCCCGGCGGGCTGGCCTCGGCGAGCTTCTTGTAGAACTTCAGCGTGTCCACCATCTCGGGGGTGTCGAGGGTGACGTTGCCGGCCTCGTCCACCAGCCGCACCCCGTTGGCCAGGGCGATGTGCTCGAAGACCTGCTGGAAGTAGACCTGGCTGGGGTCGGTGGCGGCGACGAAGCCGTAGAAGGCGGGCGGGTCGTGAAAGGCCTCGATCCCCGCCAGGATCGAGGCGAAGGTCTTGGGCTCGGCGAGCGAGCGGGCCTTGAAGAGGTCGCGCCGGTAGAGCAGGAGCTGGGTCCAGCCGTCGGTGGGGACGGCGGTGTAGCTGCCCCGGTAGCGGGCCAGCTCGAGCGCCCCCTTGGCGAAGGTCTCCTCGCCCAGCTCGCGCACCACCTCGGTGGCGGCCTCGGGGTCGAGGATCCCCTCGGCGGCCCAGCCCACGGTGTAGTCGATGGGGTGGAAGACCAGGTCCGGCAGCTGGCCGGCGGCGTAGGCGGCGGTGATCCGCTCGGCCAGCTGGTTCTCGGTGACCGGGACGACCTCGACCTTGATCCCGGTCTTTCGCTCGAACTTCTCGGCGATCGCCCGCTGGATCGCCATCCGCTTGGGCTGCTCCTCGGTGGTCCAGAGCACCAGCGTCTGCCCCAGCGCAAACCCGAAGAACGCCAAAACCGCCAGGCCTGCCAAAACCCTTCTCATACCGCACCTCCCTTTCGTGCCACCGACGCGCGCGCCACGTACGCGCACGGAAGCACCGCGCTCTCGGGGGTCTCTCCCCCCAGCATGGAAAGCACCGCCTCCCCCGCCCGGCGCCCGAGCTCGTAGGCCGGCTGACGCAGGGTGGAAAGCGGCGGGGTGAGGTAGGCGGCAAACGCCAGGTCGTCGAATCCCACCACGCTCAGGTCCTCGGGGATCCGGAGGCCGGCCTCGAAGGCCGCCCGGTAGACCCCGAGGGCCATGCGGTCGCTGGCGGCGAAAAGGGCGGTGAACCCGCCCCGCGCAAGGAGGGCCCGGGCCGCCCGGTAGCCGCCCTCCTCGGTGAAGTCGCCGGCGGCGAGGGCCGCGGGCTTGAGCCCGGCCTCGGCGAGCGCCCGCAAAAACCCCGCCTCGCGCTCGCGGCCGGCGCGGCGGAGGCCCTTGATGTGGGCGACCTGGGTGTGGCCGGCCCCGAGGAGGGCCCGGGTGGCCCGGTAGGCGGCGGCCTCGTTCTCGATCTGGTAGGTGGGCACGCCGGCGGCGGCTCCCTCGCGCTCGATCAGGACCAGCGGGGGCAGGGCGGAAAAGCGGGCCCTTAGCGCCGCCACCGGCAGCCCCGAGCCCACCAGCACCAGCGCCTCCACCTTGCGGGCCAGCATCTCGTCGAGGAGCGCCGCCTCCCGGCCGGGGTCGCGGCGGCTCTCGGTGGCGATGTAGCCGAAGCCGGCGGCGGTGAGCACGTCGGCCAGGCCCCGCTGCATCTGGCCGTAGAGGGGTCCGGTGGCGTCGGGGATGACCACCCCCACGGTGCGGCTCCTGCCGGTGGCCAGGCCCTGGGCCAGCCGGTCGGGGCGGTAGCCGAGGCGGCGGGCGGCCGCCAGCACCCGCTCCCGGGTGGCCGGAGCCACCGGCCCGCCGTTCAGGGCCCGGGAGACGGTGGCCACCGAGACCCCGGCGGCGCGGGCGACCTCGTAGACGGTTACCTTCACGATCCCCTCCCTATGTAAGCGCTTACATTCCGAGGGACAGGCCTTCCGCGACCCGCCGTGATGAAAGCGCTTACAACCTTGCCGCCAGCTTACACCATGAAAGGCGCCGCGGGATGAAAACCCCGCGGCGCCGAGGAAGCCCGGGAACTACTCGTCCGCCGGCCGCTTGCCCCAGACCTGCCGGATCAGCACGTAGGTGGTGAACCAGGCGGCCAGGGGGATGAAGATCAGCATCGCCCAGAGCTGGCCGTTGGTCATGCCGAACTCCTCCTTCCAGCCGGCGAAGGTGGCCACGAAGAAGAAGAAGAGGAGGCCGACGGTGACGCTGGTGCGCATCGGGTGCTCGGTGGGCAGCTCGACGTAGCGCTGCTTGGTCTTGCGGGTGTCGACGAAGGGCAGGAGGAGGGCGGCGAGGCCGAGGATGCCCGGAATCAGCACGCCGCCGATGAACTCCGAGGTGATCGAGGCCCCGCCCGGGAGCGGGATCTGCCAGGAGCTCGGGATCATCTGCAGGATGCCGTAGATCCAGAGGAAGTACCAGTCGGGCTTGAGCGCCGGCGTGCTGGTGCCCGGCGGCCCGTAGACCTCGATCGGGTGGGCGATGACGGCCCCGGCGAGGATGAAGAGCACGCCCAGGTAGAGCAGGAAGAGGACGGTCATGACGCTGATCTGCATCGGCATCATGGGCACGCCCAGGATCTTGCCCGGCGCCACCTCCTCGGCGTACCTCGGCTGGGTGTGCTTCTGCTTGATCATGATCAGCATGTGCGCCCCGATCAGCGCCATCAAGAGGAGCGGCAGCCAAAGCACGTGCAGGGCGTAAAGGCGCGGGATCGAGTGCACCGTGGGGTACTCGCCGCCGAAGGTCACCTGGGCGATCCAGTCGCCGACGTAGGGGATGCTCTTGCCGATGCCGTAGCCGATCTGGGTGGCGGTCACCGAGAAGGCGTCAAAGGGCAGCGAGTAGCCGATGAAGGCCACCACCACGGTGAGGGCGAGCAGCAAGAGCCCGAGCAGCCAGTTGACCTCGCGGGGCTTTTTGTAGGCACCCGAGATCAGGATGCGCAGAAGGTGCAGGAAGACCGAGGCCACCATGATGTGGGCGGCCCAGTGGTGGGCGCTCCGGATCACCTTGCCAAAGGGCAGCGAGTCGATGTAGAGCACCGAGACGTAGGCGGCGGGGAGCTCCTGCCCCTGGTACTTGACCAGCCGCGTCGAGGGCTCGAAGTTGAAGGTGAGAAAGAGCCCGGTGAGCACCAGGATGACGAAGGAGAAGAGGGCGATCTCGCCCAGGAAGAAGGAGTGGTGCACCGGGAACGCCTTGCGCATGAACTTCTTGTTGAAGCGGTCCAGGTCCAACCGTTCGTCAAGCCACCTGTAGACGCTCATCCTCTCCCTCCTAGACCCGCGGTTTCGCGCTCGAGCGCCCGGCGATCACGCCCACCGGCGAGAGGAAGCCGCCGGCGGCGACGACCTCGCCGTTTTCCACCTTGACCGGCAGCATGGGCAGCGGCCGGGGCGGGGGACCGCCGATCACCTTGGCCCCCTGCCGGGGGTCGTAGATGCCCTTGTGGCAGGGGCAGAGGAAGGCCTTCTGGTCGGCCAGCCACTGGCTCACGGTGCAGCCCAGGTGGGTGCAGATGGCGGAAAAGGCGGCCACCCCCTGGTCGGTGTTCTTCCGGGTCTCCTCGTCGTACTCGTCGGGGTTCAAGCGAATGAGCATGGTCAGGTTGTTGCGCTCGCCGTTCTTGACCACGCCGGTCTTGGGGTCCTTGGGCCAGGCCAGCACGAAGGGGCCGCCCAGGGGCAGAAGGTCCAGGGTGATCAACTTGCCCTTGTCAGGCCCCTCGGCGACGACGAAGCGGTCGCCCTCCTTGGGGGGCTCGGTCTCGGGGGTGATCTCCTTCTTGGGCTTCAAGCCCCCGGCCACGAAGAGGGAGGAAAGCGTGGCCAGGCCCAGCCCCGCCCCCAGGGAAGCCTGCAGGATGGCTCTGCGGGTGGTGCTCGTTTTGTCCGCCATTACCAGGGCACCTCCGAGTGTTCGTCCTCCACCAGGACCTCGTCGCCGAGGTAGTACTTCTTGTAGATCGCCACCAAGAGCGCGCCGATCAGCATCATCGCGCCGAAGACCACCCCTTCCGCCAGCGGGCTGACCGGCTCCACCGTCAGGTGGTGGATCATCAGCCGCACGAAGAAGCCGCCTAGCGCCGCCTCGGCCACCGCCAGCAGCAGCGCGAGCGCGACCACCAGGCCGCTGGGGTCGGGCACGTGGCGGCCGGGGCGGAGCTCGACGCCCTCGAGCCAGACCGAGAAGTAGCCGATCAGCCCGTAGATCAGGAACAGGGTGGCGAAGGCCACCAGCCCGATCTGGCCCTCGGAGAGCGCCTCGTGGGGCGGCTTGCCGCCGTGCAGGGCGGCGATGTGCTTGCCGTCCCAGTAGGTGGCGAGGTAGAGCGCCGCCGAGAAGAGGAGCGCGAAGAAGGGCCCAATCGTGTCGTTTCGGTACATACCCCCTCCTCCCTACCGAAGCGCCTTGACCTCGTCCTCGGTGACCGGGCCGAAGTCGTTGAACTTCACCCGGATGTAGGTGGCCACCGCCGCCACCTGGCGGTCCGAGAGCTGGGCGAACGGCGGCATCCCCGAGCCCTTGCCCTTCAGGATGGTCTCGATCACGAACTGGGCGTCCTTGAGGTTGGCGTTGTCCTTGAGCGCGGGGAAGGTGGGGGGCATGCCGGAGCCGTCGGCCTGGTGGCAGGCGGCGCAGTTCTCCTTATAGACCTGCTCGCCCTCCGCGAGGAGCGCCTCGTCCACCGCCGGCGCCGCCGCCTCGCCGCCGCCGAGGAGCTTCTTCACCTCGTCCACGCTCACGCCGCCGTAGTGGTTGCCGAAGGCGTTCCGGATGTAGGTGAGGATGGCGGCGAGCTCCTCGGGGGAGAACTTGTCGTAGGCGGGCATGCCGTTGCCGCCCTTTTGGATCTTCTCCAGCGCCGCCTTGACGTCGGCCACCACCTTGCTGCCCTTGAGCGCCGGGAAGGTGGGGGGCATGCCCTCGCCGTTGGCCTGGTGACAGGCGACGCACTCGGCGGCATAGAGCTCCTTGCCCTTCTCGAAGAGGGCCTCGTCCACCGGCGCCCCGGTCCCCTCGGGGGCGGTCGCCTCGGCCTCCGCCGGGGCGGCCGCCGGGGCCATCTGGGCCGCCACCTTCTCGGCGGTGGGGCTGACCGCGAAGAAGACCCAGACCAGGGTCAAGACCAGCAGGGTCGAGAGGATGTAAAGCCAGGGCGAGGCGCCGGCCGGTCCCACCGGCTTGTCGTAATCGCCGACCCGGACGTCGAAACGCACCCGACCGCGCACCCGTTGACCCTCGTCGATGCCGTCGACGAACGCGTCGGGAAGGTTGTCCACCACGAAGGGCAGCCGGTGCTCTTCCCGGCTGCCGTCCTTGAAGACGGTGATCACGCGAAGCTCGTGCTCCCCGTCGGGGAGCATCCGGGTATCGAGCTCCACCTCGAAAGGCGGTTGGGTGAGGACCTGGATCGGCTCCTTCGCCTCGTCGACATAGACCTCAATCCGCTCGATCTTTGGATTCATAACCCTCCTCCTAGCCCAAGATAACAAAGGTGCGGGGATGCCGCACCTTAATGCACGCTAGCCCGGCAAAAGGGGGTCAGATGTCCCAGAGGGCCCGGATGCGATCCCGGCTCTGGGCGAGCGCCCCGGGTCCTCCCCGGACCTCGAAGGTGGCGGTCTCGGGCAGGCGCTGGGGGCGCAGCCGCCGGTAGGGGATCGCCCCCTCCCCCAGCGGCAGGTGGCGGTCCCGGTCGCCGGGGGTGTCGTTCAGGTGCAGGTGAAGCAGCCGGTCCTCGAGCCGGTCGAGGTAGTCCCGCACCCGCGCCTCGCCGCCCTCGACGAAGGCGTGGCTGAAGTCGAGGCAGAAGCCGTACTCGGGGAAGGCGTCCAAAAGCCGCTTGAGGTCGTCGGGGCCCTGGAGCAGGTCGCGGTCCTCGAGGCCCAGGTTCTCCACCGCCACCGGCAGCGGCAGCGGCCGGAGCCGGGAAAGGGCCTCGAAAAGCCGCTCCCAGGCGGCCTCCACCACCCGCGGGTGGCGCAGCGGCAGGCTGCCGGTGTGCAGCACCGCCACCTCGGCCCCCACCGCCTCGGCGAAGGCGAGGCCGTCCTTGGTGCGGGAGAGGGCGGCCTCGAAGCTCTTGGGGAAGAGCGAGGCCAGGTTCAGGTCGACGAAGGGCAGGTGCAGGGTGAAGGCCACCCGGTAGTGCTGGCCCAGCGCCTTGAGTTGGGAAGCGCTGGGGAGCAGGGGAGCGGCGGCCTCGAAGAGGTCGAAGGGGAGCTCGAGGCCCATCCCCAGCTCGGCGGCTTGACGGAGTGCCCCCTCAAGCTCGAGAAAGCCCGCGTCCAGGGGACTGAAGAAGAACCTCACCGGACCTCCAACGCCTTCCGCTGGGCCTCCTTAAGCGCCGCCTCGGGGTCCATCCCGCCCTTGACGCTCTTTTCCAGCGCCTCCTCGAGGTAGACCCGCCAGACCACGAACTCGGGCACCCGGGGGCGGGGCACGGCGTAGGCCAGCTGCTCGAAGGCCGCCTTGCGGTAGGGATTCTCGGCGTAGAAGTCCTCGAGGTAGGGAACCGCGCTCTTGCGCACCGGCACGTAGTAGCTGGCCTTGACCCACTCGGCCAGGTTCTCGGGCCGCATCAGGAACTTCCAGAAGGCGATGGCGCCCCGGACCTCCTCGTCGCTCGCCCCCTTTAAGACCACCAGCTGGGCCCCGCCCATGGGCACCTTGCCGCCCGGCTCCCGGGGCACCGGGGCCACCCCCAGGTCGAAGGCGAAGGAGTAGTTCTCGGCCGCCGGCCAGTGGGCGATCGAGGCGAAGATCATCATCCCCTTGGTGCGCACGAAGTCGAGGAGGGCGAACTGGGCCTCGGCCAGCCGGCGGGGGATCAGGGCCCGGGCCCGGGCCATGCGGTGGAGCATGGAAAGTGCTTCCACCGCCTCCTGGGAGTCGAAGTTCGGCTTGCCGTCCTCGGTGACCAAGGAGCCCCCGCGGCTCGTCACCATGGTCTCGAAGGTCCAGGATTCCAAGACCGCAATGTAGCCCTTGCGCCGCCGGTCCGAAAGCTTCTTGGCGGCGGCCTCGAACTGGGCCCAGTTCTCGGGCGCCTTGAGCCCGCGGGCGCGGAAGGCGCTGGCGTTGTAGTAGAGCACCGGCGTCGAGGTGTTGAAGGGCAGCCCGTAGCGCTTGCCGTACATCACCCCGTACTCCCAGACCGCCGGGTAGAAGTCCGCGACCGTCTTCTCGTCGAGGTTCAGGTGGTCGTCCAAGGGGAGCACCCGGCCCTCGGCCACCAGCCGGGGGAAGAAGGCCAGCTCGGCCTGGTAGAGCACCGGCTCGGTGCCGGTCCGGAGCGCCGCGATCAGCCGCGTCTCGGCCTCGCGGTAGTCGCCGACGTAGCGGGGCACCACCCGGTAGGCCGACTGCTCGGCGTTGAAGGCCTCGGCGAAGGCCTCGATCTGCCGCCCCGCGGGGCCGTCCATGGCGTGCCAGAAGGGAATCTCCACCTGGGCCAAGGCCGTACCCAAAACCACCAGCAAAACTAGGAGCTTTCGCATGCCCTTATCCTTTCACGCTACCCTCGAAGGTTTCCACGATCCGCCGCTCGAAGAGGAGGTAGAGGAGCAAGAGCGGCAGGGTGGATAGCAGCGCCGCCGCCGAGAGCAGCCCCCAGTCGGCGGGGTAGCGGCGGGCCAGGTCGGCGATCCAGACCTGCAGCGTCCAGTAGCGCTCGCCCACCGTCACCCGGGGGTAGAGCACCAGGTTCCAGTGGGCGGCAAAGGCCAGCACCCCGGCGGCCACCAGGTTGGGAAAGACCAAGGGGGCCACCACCCGGAAGAGGATCCCGCCCTCGCCAGCGCCGTCCAGCCGGGCCGCCTCGACCAGGGAGTAGGGGAGCGCCCGCATCGCCTGGTAGACCAGCAGCACGGTGAAGGGGCTGGCGGCGAAGGGCAGGACGAGCGCCCAGGGGGTATCCAGAAGGTGCATCTGGTGCAGCACGCCGAAAAGCGGCACCAAGAGCAGCTCCACCGGAATCGCCAGGGTGAAGAGGAAGACGCCCCAAAGGGGCACCCCGTTCCAGAGCGCGTAGGCGGCGAGCAGCGCGGTCCCCACCTGCAAGAGCGCCACCGAGCCGGAGACCAAAAGGGAGAACCAGAGCCGGGGCCAAAACCCCTCAGGGGCGAGCTTTTTCAGGTTCTCCAGGGTGAAGCCAAAGCCCGAGAGGACGTCGCCGGAGTAGACGATCTCGGGGGGCAAAAAGGCGGCGTAGGCCATCCAGAAAAAGGGCAAAAGCACGGCGAGGACGATCAAAAAGACCAGCGCGTGCCTCATCGCTCCTCCAAGAGCTTGCCCTGGGCCAGCGCCACCAGCAGGGTGAGCCCGAGCAGCACCACGGTGACGGCGGCGGCGTAGCCGAGCCGGAAGTTCTCAAAGCCGAGCTCGTAGACGAAGTAGCCGAGCACCCGGGTCGCCCCGTAGGGGCCGCCCCGGGTGAGCAAAAAGACGGCGACGTAGGACTGCAGCGCCAGCACCGAGCCCACCACCAGCAAAAAGAGCACCGCCGGACGCAGCAGCGGCAGCACCACGTAGCGGGTGACCTCGAGGGGGCTGGCCCCGTCCACCCGCGCCGCCTCGACCAGCTCGGCGGGGATCGACTTGAGGTGGGCGCTCACCACCAAGACCCCGTAGCCCAGGTAGCGCCAAAGGGTGAAGGCCACCACCATCGCCATCGCCCAGAAGGGCTCCTGGTCCCAGGCGGGGATGGGGAGGAAGGCAGCCAGCGCCCCGTACTCCGGCGCCAAGAGGGTGTACCAGGCGGTGCTCGCCGCCCCCACGGTGACCAGACCGGGCAAGAAGAGCGCCCCCTTGACCACCCGCTCGTAGCCCTGCCCCTCGATCAAAAAGGCGATCAGGATGGAGAGGACCAGAAAGCTCGGCAGCACCCAAGCGGCGAAGAGGAAGGTGGCTTTGACGCTCTGCCAGAAGAGCGGGTCGGAAAAGAGCTCGGCGTAGTTTTTAAGCCCCACCGGCTCGGGGGGTTTGAGCCCCGACCAGCGCCAGGTGGAAAAGCGCAGCACCTCGAGGAAGGGATAGAAGAAGAAAACCGCCAGAAAGGAGAGCGCCGGCAGGGCGAAGAGCCCGTGCCGCCAGCGGGAGTGCTTGAGGGCCCTTACCACAGGTAGGAGAGCGCGGCGTAGAGCCCCAGCCGGTCGTCGGCCCCGAGGTCAACCGCCAGGGCCTCGGCGGGGTAGACCCGAACCCCCAGCCCCCAGGCCGGGCGGAAGCCCCGCAGGTAGCCGAGCCCGGCGCGGCCGAAGAGGGCGAGGGGGAGGGGGTCGCTGAACTCCAGGCCGGCGGAGAGCCCGAGGGCGGCGCCCACGCCGAAGCCGGCCGCGTCCTTCACCCCGTCCAGGCGGAAGAACCCGCCCGCCTCGCCGAAGGCGGGCCCCAGCGCCAGGCCGGGGAAGACCAAAAGCTCCAGGTCCAGGTAGCCGTCCCAGCGGTCGAGGTCGCTGGCGAGCGCGAAGGTCCCGCCGGCCTCCAGCCCCATCGGGCTAAAGGGCAGCACCGCCGAGGCCTGGAAGAGCCCCCGCCCCGGGTGGGCGTAGCCCAGCCCGACCGCGTTCTCGGGAAAGGGCGGGGGAGCGGCGAGGGCAACGAGGAGCCCGAGCGTGGCAACCAGGATCGAAAGGCGTCTCGCGAACATGGTCCTTACCATATTAAGCCCCCGTTCCCGCTACCCTAGGCCGGATGGACGCGCGCGCGCGGCTCGTTCGCTGGTACCGGGAAAACGCCCGCGACCTGCCCTGGCGCAAGACCCCGGACCCCTGGGCGATCCTGGTCTCCGAGGTGCTCTTGCAGCAGACCCGGGTGGAGCAGGCGCTCCCCTACTACCGCCGCATCCTGGACCGGTTCCCGACCCCCGAGGCCTTGGCCCAGGCCCCCCTCTCGGAGCTCCTTGCCCTCTGGCAGGGGGCCGGCTACTACCGCCGCGCCGAGCACCTGCACCGCTCCGCCCAAAGGATCGCCGAACGGGGGTTCCCGCGGGACTTCGAGGGCCTGCGGGCCCTGCCGGGGGTGGGCCGCTACACCGCCGGGGCGGTGGCCTCGATCGCCTTCGGCCAGCGGGTGCCGGCGGTGGACGGCAACGTCCGCCGGGTGCTGGCCCGGGTCTTCGCCCTGGAAGACCCCAAGGAGGCCGAGCTCTGGCGGCGGGCGGCGGCCTGGATGCCGGAGGAAGACCCCGGAAGCTGGAACCAGGCGCTGATGGAGCTGGGCGCTCGCGTCTGCACGCCCCGCGCCCCACGCTGCGCCGAATGCCCGCTCAAGGAGGTCTGCCAGGGCCGCCAGGACCCCGGGCGCTACCCTCGGCGGCGGCGGCAAAAAAGCCAGGACTGGCGGCTTTTCGCCCTGGTGGCCAAGGGCCCCGACGGCTACCTCCTCGCCCGGCGGGAAGAAGGCCCCTGGGCCGGGCTTTTCGGCCCGCCGCTCGCCGAGGACGCCGCCGACCTGCTCGCCGCCTACGGCCTTGGCGAGGCCCGGGTCCTCGGCGAGCTGCGCTACGCCCTTTCCCACCGCCGCATCCGGGCCCAGGTGCTCTACGCCCGCCTTCCCGCCGGCGGGGCTGCCCTCGAGGCCCACCCCCTAAGCGCCTTCGCCCGCCGGGTCTTCCAGTTCGCCGAGCAGGCGCTCGCCGAGGCGGAAACCGGCGAGGCTCTCCTCGCGGTAGCTCTGCCCGCCGCTGGTGCAGGCGCCGGCGGCGTAGAGCCCGGATAGCCGGGGCAGGCGGAAGGTCTCGGGGTCCCACTCGGCGTCGGCGAAGCGGTAAAAGCGCACCCGGTAGCCGGGGGCGCCCTTGAAGGGGCTGGCCCGCTGCTCCGCGGGCAGGAAGGCGAAGCCCCGGGCCTTCAAGTCCTCGAAGAGGTCGTCGTAGGCGGCCTCGCCCAGCCGGCCGGCGGCCTCCTCGATCTGCCCCACCGAAAGCCGGGCGCCGAGGAAGCTGCCCACCGCCAGCACCACCCGGTCGGCCCGGTACTCCGGGCCCTCCCAGGTTCGGACCCCGACCGCCCGGCCGCCCTCGACCAGAAGGCCGGTGGCGGTGGCCTGGACCAGGTGGAGCCGGGGGCGCTCGGCCTCGAGCCGCCACTTGGCCCGGGCGTGGAGCAAAAAGGGCGGCAGCCCCTCCTCGTAGACCTCGGCGAAGAGGGTCCCCGGCGCCGGCGGGTCGGTCACCGGCGAGATCGGCAGGAAGAGGGAGTCGAGGCTCTGGGTCAGGAGGGCCACCCGGCGCCCTCCCCGGGCCAGCCGGTAGGCGGCCTCGCTGCCGGCGAAGCCGGCGCCGACCACCAGCACCTCGAAGGCCTTCATCCCGGCGATTTTACTCGCGCAGGGGGGCGAGCACGGGTCGCCCCGGCGGCAGCCGGAAATCGAGGAACTCGCGGCCGGCGAAGAAGAGCAGGCGCCGCTCGCGGGCGGCCTCGAGGACCAGACAGGCGGGCGCCCGGAGCCGCGCCTCGCCCCGGGGAGGCGCCCCCGGCCGCCGCCGGTACTCCCGGGTTTCGTCGTAGACGACCAGCAGGCTCCCCCCGGCCTCGGCCGCCGAAAACGCCTCCCAGAGCGCCCGGAGCGCCTCCTTCCGCCCGCCGACCTCGGCCACCAGCGGGCCCAGCCAGAGGAAGAGGCCGCCCCGCGGCGGCTTCAGCTCGCAGACCAGCCCCCCGGGCCCGTGCTCCAGCCGGGCGACCGCGTTCTCGTAGACCCGTCCGCGCACCGTGGCCCGCAGGAGCTCGACCGCGGGGCCAAAGCGGGCCACCTCCTCGGACTCGAAGAGCAAAAGCTCAACCACGCTTGTCCCCGATGAAGAGCCCCGCCAGCCCGCCGGTCAAGAGCCGGACCTGGGGCGAAAACCCGGCCGCGGCGAGCATCTCCCGCATCCGCTCGGGTTTGGGGAAGCGCTCCACCGTCTCGGGGAGGTAGCGGTAGGCCTCGGGCGAGCCCGAGATCCAGCCCCCCAGCCGGGGCAGCACGCGGTGGTAGTAAAACCGCACCAGCCGGCCAAAACCCCGCTCGGGCGGGGGCGGGAACTCCAGGATCACCGCCCGTCCCCCCGGCGCCAGCACCCGGTAAAACTCGCGCAGGCCCCGCTCGTAGTCGGCGAAGTTGCGAAAGCCGAAGGCCACGGTGAGGGCGTCGAAGCTGCCGTCCTCGAAGGGCATGGCCAGGGCGTCGCCCTCGACCAGGGCGATCGGGACCCCGACCCGGCGGGCCTTCTGCTCCGCCCGCTTGAGCATCTCGGGGGCGAAGTCGAGCCCCACCACCTCGGCCTCGGGGCGAAGCCGCTTTAAGAAGATGGCCAGGTCGCCGGTGCCGGTGGCCACGTCCAGGACGCGCCGGGGCCCCTTGGCCAGGGCCGCCCGCGCCGCCGCCCGCCGCCAGCGGCAATCGACGCCCAGGGAGAGCAGGTGGTTGAGAAAGTCGTAGCGGGGGGCGATCTGCTCGAACATCTCGCGGACGGCGCGGGGGTTTCGGCACTTGGGGTCCACGGGCGCATCTTAAGACGAAAGTGGCGTAAAATAACCCCTCGTGAACCGCCTTCTGGTCCCGCTCGTGAGCCTGGTCTTCGTGGCCCTGGCCGCCGTCAGCCCCTGGTTCGTGGTCACCCGGGCGTTCGGCGGCAAGGGGGTGCTGCTCGCCCCCTTCGGCCTGGTCAACCCCGGCGGCATGCGCGTGCCCGAGGTCCCGCTCGGCTGGGTGCACCCGGCGTTTTGGGCCTGGGTGGCGCTGGCCGTGCTGGCCAGCCTGGCCTACCTCTTCCTGAAGGGGAAGGCCCGGGTCCAGGCGCTCTACCTGCTGGGGGGGCTCGGGCTCTTGCTCTTCGCCCTCGAGGCCTTCGCCTTCTACCGCCAGGTGGCCGAGGTCAACGCCGCCGCCCTCGAGGCCGGCGCCCGCCGCCCGCCCCTGAAGCGCTACTCGCTCTCGCTGGGGCTTTACCTGCAGTTCTTCTACTCGCTCTTTTTGCTGGTGCTGGCCAAGATCCACACCCCCGGCGGCGCCGGACTGCTGGTCCGCTACCGCGGGGTGGTGGTGCCGGCGGTCAGCCTGATCCTGGCCATGGTGGCGGGGGGCGTCTTGGTCTGGCTCCTGCGGCCGGTCCCCGGACTGCGGGAACCCCTCTCCACCTACGAGTACCTGGTCGCCAAGCTGGACCTGGTCACCTACACCTTCCAGCTCCTCTTCGGCCCGGTGCTCACCCTGCCCGGCCTCTTCCAGTCGGCGCTGATCGCCACCCCCTTGATCTTCACCGGGCTCAGCGTGGCCTTCGGCTTTAAGGCGGGGCTTTTCAACATCGGCGCCCCCGGTCAGCTGATCATGGGGGCGGTCTTCGCCATGTTCGCCGGCCTCTACCTGCCCGGGCCCAAGTTCCTGGTGCTGCCGGCGGCGATCGCGGCGGCGGCGCTGGGCGGGGCGATCTGGGGGGCGATCCCGGGCTGGCTCAAGGCCCGCTTCGGGGCCCACGAGGTGATCAACACCATCATGATGAACTACATCGCCCTCTCGGTGATGCTGCTCCTCCTCTCCAAGAACGAGTGGTCGTTCTTCGGCCACGTGGTCCACTTCCCCTTCAAGGCCCCGGGCTACGAGCCCAAGAGCCTGGAGATCCACGAGACCGCCCGCATCCCCCTCTTCCTGAACCTGCTCGGCTTCAAGGGGGCCGGCCCCGGCGAGCTCTCGCTGGCGCTGCCGCTGGCCCTCCTGCTGCTCCTGCTTGGCTACTACGTCTTCTTCAAGAAGCTCGAGCTCGGCCCCCGGGTGCTGGCCTCGCTGGGGGCGGCGGTGGCCGGCTACCTGGTCGGCGGGCTGCTCCCCGGCATCCCCGCCCAGGTGGGCGCCGACCTGGCCTCGGTGCGGCTGAACGGCGCCTTCCTGATCGCGCTCTTCTCGGTGGCCTTCTACAACTTCTACATGTGGCGCACCAAGTACGGCTACGAGCTCCGGGCGGTGGGGCTTGCCCCCAAGGCGGCGGAGTACGCCGGGGTCAAGATCACCCAGAAGATCGTCCTCACCATGGCGATCGCCGGCGCCTTCGCCGGCCTGGCCGCCACCCACTACGTGCTGGGCGGCGGCATCGACGAGTACCGCTTCAAGCAGTCGATTCCCTATAACGTCGGCTTCGACGGCATCGCGGTGGCCCTGATGGGCCAGAACACCCCGATCGGGGTCACGCTGGCCGCCGGGCTCTTCGGCGTGCTCCTCACCGGCGGGCTGCAGCTCAACCTGCAGCTCGGCATCAGCCGCGAGCTGGTTCTGGTGCTCGAGGCCCTGATCGTCCTCTTCATCGCCGCCGGCGGCTTCCTGCCCCGCTACTTCACCGACCCCTTGCTGGCCGCCGAGTTCTTGAAACGCCTCGCGCCCGAGGCGGAAAAGGAGGTGGCCTGATGGACGTCCTTTCCACCGCCTTCCTGGTCGCCCTGGTCGCCGGGGCGCTGCGGCAGACCACGCCGCTCCTCTTCACTGCCCTCGGCGGCATGTTCAACGAGCGCTCGGGCGTGGTCAACATCGCCCTCGAGGGCATCATCAACTTCGGCGCCCTGGCGGCGGCGGTGACGGTGCAGCTGCTCGAGGCCCCCTACCTGGCCCAGGACCCCAACGTCCGCATCTGGTGGATCCCCTGGGTGGGGGTGCTGGCGGCGATCGTCGCCGGGGTGATCACCGCCTGGATCCACGCGGTGGTCTCGATCCGCTACCGCGCCGACCAGATCGTCTCCGGTACCGCCATCAACATGCTCTCCTTCGGCCTGCCCTCGATCGTGCTGCTCTTCCTCTACCACAACACCACCGCCAGCAAGGAGGTGGTCCACCGGATCATGCCCCTGCACGCCTACCTGCCCGGGCTGCAGGACTTCTTCGCCACCCCGATCGGGCGCATCCTGGACCAGAGCCCGCTGGTCTACCTCGCCTTCATCCTGGTGCCCCTCACCTACTTCGCCCTCTTCAAGACCCCCTGGGGCCTCAGGCTGCGGGCGGTGGGCGAGCACCCGGCGGCGGCCGACTCGCTGGGGATCAACGTCTTTCTGATGCGCTACCAGGGCGTTTTGCTCTCCGGGGTCCTCGCGGGGATCGCCGGCGCCTACCTCTCGATCGACCAGATCAACCAGTTCATCCGGATGATGGCCGCCGGCCGCGGCTTCATCGCCCTGGCCGCCCTCATCTTCGGCAAGTGGCACCCCTACGGCATCCTCGGGGCCACGCTGCTCTTCGGCTTCGCCGAGGCCTTCCGCATCCAGATCGAGGGGGCCGGGATCCTGCCCTCGCCGATCTTGCAGGCCTTCCCCTACGTGCTCACCATGCTGGTCCTCGCCGGCTTCATCGGCCGCGCCCGGCCGCCGGCGGCGATCGGCAAGCCCTACGAGAAGTAGCGGTAAGCTGAGGCGATGCTGGTCAAGGA
>Ga0256835_1000695_pt1 | contig 22963 bp, 23 predicted proteins | sample PIR30metaG_FD_185972 | JGI IMG/M metagenome (GOLD analysis project Ga0256835, IMG submission 185972) | Hydrothermal vent microbial communities from East Pacific Rise, Pacific Ocean - PIR-30 | ecosystem: Environmental > Aquatic > Marine > Hydrothermal vents | place: Pacific Ocean: East Pacific...
GGCCGCCGTACCGAACTGGACGGGGTGGCCGGCACGGCGGTTTTCAAGGTCTTCGGGCTGCAGGTGGCCCGCACCGGCCTGACGGTCGAGGAGGCCCGCCGGGCCGGCTTTGACCCGGTCGCCGTGATCATCAAGACCCGTTCGCGGGCCCACGCCCATCCCGGTTCGACGCCCATCTGGAACCACATGGTGGCCGATGCCGGGTCCGGCCGTCTGCTGGGCATGCAGATGGTGGGTCGCGAGGGGGTCGCCCACCGCATCAACGCCCCGGCCGTAGCCCTGCATGCTGGCATGACGGTGGCGCAGTTCAGTCAGTGCGACCTGGCCTACGCACCGCCTTTCGGCCCCACTTGGGACCCCATGCTGACCACTGCCAACCAGCTGTTGAAGAAACTGTGAGCGTAAAGCGTTCCGGTTGCCAGCTGTCGGACAACAACCACTATGCGAACAGAATCAGATGATGGGAGGACTCCATGAAAATCATGGTCGCCTATGACGACACCAACGTCTCCCGGGAAGCCGCGGCCGTGGCGGCAAAGCACGCCAAAGCCTTCGGCGCCGAAGTCCACCTGGTCACCTCCATCGGCGGCGGTGCCAAGGTGCCCAGGCAGACCTTCGACCTGGCCGAGCGGGAACTCAACCGTATCCGGGAAAAGATTTTCGAGCCCGAGGGCATCCCCTGCAAGATCCATGTCCTGTTCCGGGGTCTGACGCCGGGTGAAGACCTGGTGCGCTTCGCCGGGGAAAAGCAGATCGACGAACTGGTCATGGGCGTCAAACGCCGCTCCAAGGTGGGCAAACTGCTGTTCGGTTCCACCGCCCAGTTCGTGATCCTGCGGTCCCCCTGCCCGGTGCTGGCGGTCAAATAGCCGGCATGGGGAAACATTTTCATTTTTCCTTGAAATCTGGCGGTTTTTCGTGGTATGTTTGTAATCTTGGTTTTCATGGAACCATCGGAACCATTTCGGGCGGGAATCAGTGATCCGGTCGAGCACGGTTTAGGATTACTCTTTACGGAGGACTGAGGCTTATGGCTGAGGAAGCGATCAAACTTGGCGGCAAGAAAAAAAGCTTTTTTATCGACAAGGTAAAAGAGCTGATCCCCGATGGGGGCAACTTGAACCTGTGTCTGACCTGCGGCGCCTGTTCGTCCGGGTGCCCGGCCACCGGCCTGGAGGACATGGACCCCAGAAAATTCCTGCGCATGGCGGCCCTGGGCCTGGATGACGAAATCACCAGCACCCCCTGGGTGTGGATGTGCTCCATGTGCCAGCGGTGCATTTACGTCTGCCCCATGAAGATCGACATTCCCCAGCTGGTCTTCTACGCCCGCCAGTCCTGGCCGCGGGAAAAGCGGCCCAAGGGCATCGTGGGATCCTGCGACATGGCCCTGCGCAACGACACCTGCTCGGCCATGGGCGCCTCCGAGGAAGACTTCAAATTCGTGGTGGAAGACGTCCTGGAAGAGTACCAGGAAGCCCAGCCCGAGTTCAAGGACATGCAGGCCCCCATCAACAAGGAGGGCGCCGAGTTCTTCCTGAACCAGAATTCCCGCGAACCGGTCACGGAGCCCGACGAGATGGTGCCGCTGTGGAAGATCCTGCACCTCGTGGGCGCCGACTGGACTTACAGCACCAAGGGGTGGGCCGCCGAGAACTACTGCATGTTCATGGCCGACGAGGAAAACTGGAAGCACATCGTGGAGGTCAAGAAGAAAGCGGTGGAGGACCTGGGCTGCAAGGTGTGGCTCAACACCGAATGAGGGCACGAACTTTTCGCAGTCCGGGCCGGACTGAAAAGATTCAAGATCGACTACAACTTCGAGATCAAGAGCATCATTCAATACTACGCCCAGTGGATCCGCGAGGGCAAGCTCAAGGTCAGCTCCGAGTGGAATAGAGAACGCAAGATCAAGTTCACCGTGCAGGACCCCTGCCAGCTGGTGCGCAAGAGTTTCGGCGATCCCGTGGCCGAGGACCTGCGGTTCGTGGTCAAGTCCGTGGTCGGCGAGGAAAATTTTGTCGACATGACCCCCAACAAATCCAACAATTTCTGCTGCGGCGGCGGTGGCGGCTATCTCCAGTCGGGATATCCCGAAGCGCGGCGTCAATACGGCAAAACCAAGCTGGAACAGATCCTGGCCACCAAGGCGGATTACTGCATCACGCCCTGCCACAACTGCCACGCCCAGATCCACGACCTCAGTGACCACTTCGAGGCCGGATACCACACCGTTCACCTGTGGACCCTGATCTGCCTGTCCCTGGGAATCCTGGGCCCCAACGAGCGAGAGTACCTGGGCGACGACCTCAAGGAAGTGGACGTCTTCCACCCGGAATCGTCCAACTTCTGAGCTCGCACGAGCATCCGAGAATAGAAAAAGCCGGTGGAATCCCATCCACCGGCTTTTTTTCGTTCCTGTCCGGGTTTTATCTCCCCGGCATGGGGCAAAGTCCTCGTGGTCCGCGGCCGGCAGTCAACCGCATGGCCGCTCCAACGGCCGGGAAACCCGCCGCCCCCTGCCGCCACGGAGAACCCGTCAGAAAACCGGCGTCTTGACTTTCACCTTGATCGGTTTTTTCAACGGCGAAACAGCGGTGACCGGGCTGCCGCATGTATTGTCGGCCGGATCGGCACCGGGCCCGGCGGGATCACCCCAGAAATTCTTGCGAACGCTGATCGCTCCTCCCATATCGTTGCGCAGCCCGCAATTGTTGCCGGAGTCCCATCCATTTCCATAGATGTTGTTCTTTTCCAGCACGATTCCGGCGGCTCCGGGCCCGTTCCTGTCAACGGTAATCCCATAACTCCCGTTTCCGGTGATGGAATTTTTGACAATCTGCATTTTAACGGTCAGGCAATAAAGCCCCTCATCATTGTTGGTGGACACATTTCCCTGAAACTTGTCGATACCCGTCAGGTGAAACCCGAAAGAACCGTTGCGGGCGGCGCTGTTGCCGATGAGCGAGACACTTCCGCGCTTTCCCCATTTGGCCACCGAGAAACCGATATCGGTATTCCCGACGGCCAGGTTGTTTTTTACGACAGCCCCCCCACCGGCTTTGAGAATGATGCCACTTTCGTTGTTTAAAAGGACGTTTTTTTCCACCGTGACGGCACTTCTTAGAAAGAGGCGTGCACCAAAAGAATCATTGTCGATGCTGCGGTTTTCCGAAAAACGGGTCACATAAGGTTCGTTCTGCGTCGCCCGGAAGTAGAACCCCTGATGGTCTCGAACAGCGCTGTTGCCAATCAGGACGTAGTGCCCCTGCCCCGGCGACTGTTCGCCGTAAAACCCGAAAGCCGTATTGTCCTCGGCCCGGATATTTCGTACGGTGATCCGGTCAGCGTCCAGAAGAACCCCGCGAGTGGCGTTGCGGACGGTAAAGCCTTTTCCCTTTTTTCCGAAAGACACCCCGTCTGCCCGGATGGCCACACCTGTTGATGTGCTCCCGGTGCCGTTGATTACTGTATTGGCTGCTCCCATGGTGGATTCCAGTTTGAGATTTTTCTTGTCCACACACACGATGCTGGCCCACCCCCCGCACGGCCTGGATTCCTCGCCCGGTGAGAATATCCTTCCGTCCCCGTCGGTATCTCCGTAAATACCCGGCCCCACCCGGATGGTGCTTCCGGGAGCCGCGTTTTCGATGGCCTGATTGATGGTCCGGCAGGGATCGTTTGCCGCGCCACAGTAACCGCTGTCCTGGCCCCATTGCGCCACACGAACCACCCTGGCGTGCGCCTGCGGGGTCGCTAGTGCCAGGATCAACAAGATGCTGCTGAAAAACCGAGCCATTTGTTTCATCATTGCACCTCCCTGTTGTGTTATCCTTTTAACCAACGCTGTATGCATAACTTGTACACAAAACGCCCGCACAGGGGATAACCCTTTTAAATTAAATAATTATACGTATTCAGCGTTGTCATACGACAGGAAAAATTGTGTAATTTCCTTCCATACTTGGAACATTTATTTCCCAAATTGCGCAAAAGATACAATCATTCAGACACGGTCCGTGCGCTGTGATTTCCGGCAGGTATGCCGATGGTCGCCGGAGGCACTCGCTATGTCTGAAAATACTGCCGGTTGCATTCAATCTTCGATTCTTATATAAAAAGTAATCAGGACTCATCCGTCGCCCTTAAAGAAGTCAGGCAGTCCTCTACCTTTCCTGTCCTGTTCGTTCCAGTGATATGCCAACGCCAGCTACCGGAAATGCCCTGCAATTCGAGGAGAATATTAAGATGGAACATCGTTTCAATAACGTCAGATCGCCGAAAGCCCTGTTTCTGTCCGTTGCCCTGATCCTGTGCGTGGGCATGCCTCCCGCCTGGGCCACCGGTGTACCCATGCCCTCCAAAAAGGACAAGGCCGCAGCCGCGGCGACCGTCGACGTCCCGGCCAACCTGGCCCCCGACGAAGTGGACGGCTACCTGGCCGGCCTGGACGACCGGCAGGTGCGTGAGGTGCTGGCCCAGAAGCTGAAAGACGAAGCGGCTGCCCGCACAGCGATGCCCGCCGAGCAAAAGGGCATTTGGGGCTTTTTCAACAGAACCCACAACCAGGTTACCAAGCTGTTCGACCAGGTGGGCGTGATTCTGGGCGCAGCTGCCCACCCGCGCGGCGGCTGGAACACCGTGGTTGCCAAGCTCACCGACGGCGGCGGCGGCGCAACCCTGGCACTGGCTATTTTTTACCTGCTGCTGGCGGTTGCCAGCGGCGTACTGGCCGAACGGCTCTTTATAAAATCCATCGACGCCCTGCGTCGGCAGCTGCTGGAAAGCGTTTCGCTGGGGCGTGCCCACAAAGCTGGCCGCATCTTTTCCCGCATCCTGCTCGACGCCTTGGGCGTGGGCATTTTCATTCTGACCAGTTTCCTGGTATTTGAACTTTTTTTCGGCGGCAACCGTCCCGGATACAAAGTCGGGGCGCCGACCATGGTGGTGCTGTACTACGTACGCATCATCGCCTTTTTCGCGCGGGTACTCTTCTCGCCATCGGCCCCGGCCCTGCGCCTGGCCCCCATGTCCGATGAGAACGCACGCTTTCTGCACCGCTGGATCGTGGCCATGACCGTCGTGGCCGGCTTTTTCGGCGCTCTGGCTATCATGCTTCAGACCGCAGGGGTCAGCAACGCCCTCTACCTGCTGGTCTACAGCGGGGCCGGCGTCGGCGTCAGCGTTATGCTGGTGATCATGATCTGGCAGGGTCGGCGCCAGGTGGCCGACGCCATCTGCCCGCCGGAGTGCCGGGCCGCCGGCGATGGGCAAACCTCCAGTCTGAAGGCCAAGTTCGCCGCCACCTGGCACCTGTTCGCCACGGCCTACGTGGTGGGCATCGGCATCTACTGGGTGGGCAGCGTGCTTACCGGCGGCCAGGTTACCATCCTGAAGCTGATCTACAGCCTTTTCCTGATCCCCATCTTCATCGCCATCGACCAGTGGGTCCACCGCCTGCTGCAGATTGCCTCGGGTGAAACCACCGAGATCATCGATTTCAGTGGCGACGCCGCCGAAAGAGAAAAACGCGAAGCGCTGAAGCAAGAGATGAAGGCCGAGGCCGGCATCGGCATCCACAGCTATGTTCCCATGATCCGGCGCGTCTACCGCTTCGTGCTGATCGCCTTCCTGTTCTTCATCATCACGCAGCTGTGGGGCATCAACCTGCCTCTGGGCCGGCTCCTGACCGGACACGTGCTGGATATCGTCATCACCTTACTGCTGGGATTCATCTTCTGGCAGTTCGTCAAGGCGCGCATCGACAAGAAACTCAAGGAGGAGATCCCCGACTCGGACGAGGAGATGGAGGAGGGCGGCGCAGGCGGTTCGCGCATCGCCACGCTGCTGTTGCTGCTGCGCAAGTTCATCCTGGCGGTGCTGGTCATCATGGTCACCCTGATCGTGCTGTCCTCCATGGGCATCAACATCGGGCCGCTGATCGCCGGCGCCGGCGTCGTCGGCCTGGCCATCGGCTTCGGCGCTCAGACCCTGGTCAAGGACATCATCGCCGGCATCTTCTTTCTCATCGACGACGCCTTCCGGGTGGGGGACTACGTCAGCGCCGGCGGCGCCAAGGGCATGGTGGAGCACATCTCCCTGCGCTCGGTGAAACTGCGCCACCCCCGGGGACCGGTGTACACCATCCCCTTCGGCAGCCTGGGGTCGGTGCAGAACATGAGCCGCGATTACATCATCACCAAGCTTGACTTCCGCGTCAAGTACGATACCGACGTCGACAAGGTGCGCAAGATCATCAAGAAAATCAACAAGAAGCTGGCCAAGGACCCCGAAATCGGGCCCGTACTGCTCAGCAAGGTCAAATCCCAGGGCATCCGCGAGCTGGACGACTCGGCCATGGTCATGCGCGTCAAGTTCAAGACCGTACCCGGCGAGCAGTTCATCGTGCGCCGCCACGTGTTCCAGATGATGCAGCAGGCCTTCAGGGATGCCGGCATCGAGTTCGCCCACCGCAACGTAACGGTCTACCTGCCGCCGGAGCAGATCCAGCAGGTGGCCTCCGGGTCCGAGCGGCCGGCGCAGACCCAAGCGGCTTCCCCCCGGGAAACAGCCGCCGGCGACGGTGCCAAAGACAGTGGGACGGACATGCCCGCCGAAAAGAAGGGCGCCGGCCCCTCGCCGGAGCAGCTGGCCAAGATGGAAGCCGTCGCCGGCGCGGCCGCAGCCACGGTCATTCAGGCCGATGAAGCGGCCAAGCAGAAGGGGGAAAAGAAGTAGGCCGCCGGCGCCCGCTCAGATACCCAACTGGCCGCGCGTCCAGCGCACGATATCGTCGACGCCCAGGGCTCCGGGCTGCCGCGCGATTTCACGCCCGTTTCGAAACAGCGCCAGGGTGGGGATGCTCATGATGTTGTAGGCCGCCGCTATCTGCTGTTCGTTCTGGGTGTTCACCTTGGCCAGGCGCACGTGGGGCTCCAGTTGGGCGGCGGCCTGCACAAAGGCCGGCGCCATCATCTGGCAGGGGCCGCACCAGGGGGCCCAGAAGTCCACCAACAGCGGGATGTCGTTGCGGGAAAGGTGCCGCTGGAAGCCGGCCCCGTCCAGTTCCACGGGTTGGCCGGTAAACAGCGGCTGGCGGCACTTGCCGCACTTGGGTCTGTCGTTCATGCGCTGCGCCGGGATACGGTTGACGGCCGCACAGCCGGGGCAGACGACGTGCAGAGACGTGTTGTTCATTTTTTCTGATCTCTCCTTTTATCGAATTTGTTCACAGTTATCTATCGGTCCCGGTCGCCGGGTGTCTGAAGGCGGCCTGCACCCGCACCCGACGGCCCACACCTGAAATCCCATATATAATCACGACAGGCGTCATTGCAACCCATCAGAAAATCTAAAAAAACCGGCCCGTGCGGTTTTCGCACGGGCCGGCTTGCCAAGCTTTCGTTGCGAACGTCCGCGTTCAGGCGACCTTGGCCAGCCTGACGGCACAGACCTTGAACTCCGGAATCTTGGCGATGGGGTCCAGCGCCGCGTTGGTCAGGCGGTTGGCGGCGGCCTTGGCGTAGTGAAAGGGGATGAATACCGTTCCGTTGACCGCCTTTTCCGAGACGCTGATGCGGGCCTCGATGCTGCCCCGGCGCGAGGCAATACGGACCATGTCACCATCCTGCAGGCCGTAGGCCTTCGCATCCTGGGGAGAGATCTCCACGAAACACTCGGGGGCACGGTCGACAAGCCCCTCGGACTTCATGGTCATGGTGCCGGTGTGGTACTGGTAAAGTACGCGGCCGGTGGTCAGGTACAGCGGGTACTCCTCGTCGGTGCTCTCGGCCGGCGCGATCCAGTCGATGCCGTAAAAGACGCCCTTGCCCGAGGCAAACATATCCACGTGCAGGATGGGCGTGCCGGGGTGTTCGGGCGTGGGGCAGGGCCAGTGGAGCCCCACCTTGTCGATACGATCGTAGGAGATGCCGGCATAGGACGGCGTCAGGCGAGCGATCTCGTCCATGATCTCGGAGGCGTCAGCGTACGACATGCTGTACCCCATACGGCCGGACAGGTCGCAGATGATCTGCCAGTCCTCGCGGGCCTCGCCGGGTGGATCCAGGGCCTTGCGGATGCGCTGCACCCGTCGCTCGGTGTTGGAGAAGGTGCCGTCCTTTTCCGCGAAACAGGCCGACGGCAACACGACATCCGCGATGCGGGCGGTCTCGGTCAGGAAGATGTCCTGCACCACCAGCAGGTCCAGGTTTTTGAGGCTGGCCTCGGCGTGGTTGAGGTCCGGATCGGACACCAGCGGGTTTTCCCCCACGATGTACAGGGCCTTGAGTTCGCCCTCATGGGCGCGGGGCAGCATTTCGGTCACCTTGAGGCCGGGCTGGTCGGGCAGGTTTTCAACGCCCCAGGCCTCTTCCATTTTCTTGCGGGCTTCCGGGTCGACGACCTTCTGATAACCGGTGTAGACATCGGGCAGCCCCCCCATGTCGCAGGCGCCCTGTACGTTGTTCTGTCCGCGCAGGGGGTTGACCCCGCCGCCCTCAATGCCCAGGTTACCGCACAGCATGGCCAGGTTGGCCAGGGACTTGACGTTGTCGGTACCCGTGGTGTGCTGCGTGATGCCCATGCAGTAAAGGATGCTGGCGGCCTTCGCGCCGGCGTACATGCGCGCGGCCTCCACGAGACGCTCGCCGGGGATGCCGGTGATGGCCTCCACGTAGTCCGGGGTGTACTTCTCCACGGTGCGGCGCAGTTCGTCGAACCCCACCGTGCGCTTCTCGACGTACTCTTTGGCGTAGAGCTCCTCCTCGATGATCACGTGCATCATGCCGTTGAGCCAGGCCACGTCGGTGCCCAGGTTGGGGCGCAGCCACAGGTTGGCGAAATCGGCGATCTTGATGCGACGCGGGTCCACCACGATCAGCCGGGCGCCCTTGAAGGTCACGGCACGCTTGACATAGCTGGAGATCACGGGGTGGTTCTCGGTGGTGTTGGAGCCGGTGATCAGGATGACATCGGCCTTTTCAATGCAGCCGATGGTGTTGGTCATGGCGCCACTTCCGAAAGACGCGGCCAGACCGGCCACGGTGGAGGAATGTCAGAGCCGGGCGCAGTGGTCCACGCTGTTGGTCTTGAGCACCGCCCGGGCGAACTTCTGGATGACGTAGTTCTCCTCGTTGGAAACCCGCGCCGAGCTCAGTACGCCGATGCTGTCAGGGCCGTGCGCATCCTTGATGCTGCCCAGCTTCTGTGCCACCAGGTCAAGGGCCTCGTCCCACCCGGCCTCCTGCAGCTCCCCGTTTTTGCGGACCAGCGGTTTGGTGAGACGTTCCTCCGAGTTGATGAAGCTGTAGCCGAAACGTCCCTTGACGCACAGGCGGCCGTAGTTGGGCGGGGTGTCCGGAACCCCGGTCACACGCACCACTTTGTCGTCCATGACGTGCAGGTACAGCTGGCAGCCCACGCCGCAGTATGTGCAGGTGGTGCGGACTTTTTTCTCCTCCCAGGGGCGCGCCACGTAACGGGCGTCCTTTTCCACCAGGGCCCCCACCGGGCAGGCCTGCACGCACTCGCCGCAGAACACGCAGTCCGAGTCCCGCAGCGGGCGATCACCGGGGGTCACGATCTTGGAGTCCGCGCTGCGGTAACCGAAATCAATGGCGTTGTTGACCTGGATCTCGTTGCAGGCCTGCACGCAGCGGCCGCAGTTGATGCAGCGGGAAAAATCGCGCACGATGAAGGGGTTGACGGTCTCCATGGGATAGCGCGCTTCGGTGTGCGGCATATCCTGGCCGGTGACCTGGTAACGGTAGGCCAGATCCTGCAGGCGGCAGTCACCCCACACCGGGCAGAGTTCCTCGGCCCCGTCGGCCTGCTGCACCTGGAGCTGGAACTCGGTCCAGCTGGCGCTGTCGCCGCCGCGGATGGCGCAGTTGTGGTTGCCCGAGGCCATCAGCAGCTGCAGGATGACCCGGCGCGCCTCCACCACCTGGGGCGACTCGGTCTGCACCACCATGTCGTCCACGGCCTGGGTGGCGCAGGCGGGCAGCAGCCGGTCGGCACCGGCGACCTCCACCACGCACATGCGGCAGGCGCCGGTGGGCGTGGCGCCCTTGAGAAAGCACAGGGTCGGAATGTCGATGCTGTGGCGCCGGGCGACTTCCAGGATAGTTTCCCCGGATTCGAAGGTGAGCGGGTTCCCGTTGATGGTGATCTTGTGTTCACTGGGCATGGTGTCTATGCCTCCTTAACCATAAAAAGCACCGGGTTGGGGTAACGGTACACCTTGCAAGGAAGAAAAAATATTTTTACAGAAAAAACGCTATTTTGTCAATCCGGGAATTCGGGGCACGAGCCCCAGCCGCTTTTCCAGCCACAGGTAGCCCAGCACGCCCAGGGCGCCGCCCAGGCCATCGAAGAGCGCGTCGAACACATCGGCCTGGCGCGACGGCACGAAATACTGGTGAATCTCGTCGCTGACACCGTACAGAAAGGCAAACAGGATGGAAACCGTCACCAGCAGCGGCAGGCTGCGCCGCATGCGCAGGGTGCCGAAGGCGCGTACGCTCAGGGCGCCCATGACGGCGTAGCCGGCCAGGTGCAGCAGCTTGTCGCCCGCGTACCAGCCGGGCAGTTTCACCGGCGCCGGCCGCGAAGACTGGATGAAGATCACCACGCAGTACGCCAGCAGCGGCAGCCAGCAGGTCAGGAGATGGTTGATTTTCGTGTTGTTCACCACTTTCAGGAACCGCGCCGCGCCCATGGCAAGCCCTTCCGCTCAGGGCCCCGCCGGCGCAGCGTGAAGCTCGCCCGTCAGGACCCGAACAGGTCCATCTCCAGCCGCCGCTCGGACACGGCCGCCAGCACCTGGTCCAGGAAATCGTCCATGGAAACCCCGTACTTGACCCTGCCGTCCAGGGTGCGCACCGACAGCGTGCCAGCGTCGGCCTCTTTCTTCCCGTGGGTCAGGATCAGCGGGATGTACTGCAGCTGGGCCTCGCGGATCTTGCGGTTGAGGCTCTCGGTGCGGTCGTCCACCTCGCAGCGCAGGCCGGCGGCCTCCAGCCCTTCGGCCACCCGGCGGGCACCCTCGGCCAGCTCGTCGTTGATGGGCAGCACGATCACCTGCACGGGCGCCAGCCACAGCGGGAAGCGACCGGCGAAGTGCTCGATGAGGATCCCGAAGAAACGCTCGATGGAACCGTAGATCACACGGTGGATCATGATGGGGCGGTGCTTCTCGTTGTCGGCCCCCACGTAAGTCAGGTCGAAGCGCTCGGGAAGCGACATGTCCAGCTGGATGGTGCCGCACTGCCAGGTGCGCCCCAGGGCGTCCTTGATGTGCACGTCGATCTTGGGGCCGTAAAAGGCGCCGTCGCCCTCGTTAATCTTGTACTCCCGGCCGTAAGCCTCCAGCGCGCGGGTCAGGCCGTCGGTAGCCTCGCGCCACTGCTCATCGGTGCCGATGGACTTCTTGGGCCGCGTGGACAATTCCAGGTGAAACCCCAGCCCGAAGGTGCTGTAGATGCGCTCCACCAGCTGCAGCACCCCCAGGATCTCGTCTTCGATCTGGTCGGGGCGCATGAAGATGTGGGCGTCGTCCTGGTGAAAGGCGCGCACCCGGAAAAGGCCCGAGAGCACCCCGCTGAGCTCGTGGCGGTGCACCAGCCCGATCTCGGCCGCCCGGACGGGCAGGTCCCGGTACGAGTGCGGCCGGGTTCCGTAGAGCAGCATGCCGCCGGGGCAGTTCATGGGTTTGATGGCGTACTCGGTCTCGTCGATAACCGAGGTGTACATGTTCTCGCGGTAGTTTTCCCAGTGTCCGCTGCGCTCCCACAGGGCGCGGTTGAGCATGATGGGCGTTTTGGTCTCGACGTAGCCGGCGGCCCGGTGCTCCATGCGCCAGTAGTCCAGCAGTACGTTCCAGACGGCCATGCCGCGGGCGTGGAAGAAGGGCATGCCCGGCGCCTCGTCGTGAAAACTGAACAGGTCCAGGGCCGTTCCGATCTTGCGGTGGTTGCGCTTTTTGGCCTCCTCGATGAAGTGCAGGTACTTCTTGAGCTCCTTTTTGTCGAAAAAGGCCGTGCCGTAAATGCGCTGCAGCTGGGCGCGGGTGGGGTCGGCGCGCCAGTAGGCGCCCGAGACCTTCATGAGCTTGACGGCCTTGACGAAGCCCGTGTGGGGCACGTGGGGTCCGCGGCACAGGTCGGTGAACTCGCCCTGCTCGTAAAAGGAGATGTTGCCGTCCTCGAGTTCGGTGATCATCTCCAGCTTGTAAGGCTCGTCGCGGTAGAATTTCAGGGCCTCGTCCTTGGGCACCAGCTTGCGGCGGATGGGCAGCTTCTCCTTGATGATTTTTTTCATCTCGGCCTCGATGCGCGGGAAGTCCTCCTCCGAGACCGGCGGCATGTCGATGTCGTAGTAAAAGCCGTCCTCGACCACCGGACCGATGGTCAGCCTGGCATCCTTGTACAGGCGCAGGATGGCCTGGGCCATGACGTGGGCCGCGCTGTGGCGCATGATCGCCAGCGCCTCTGGGTCGCGGGTGGTGATCAGGCGCACGCCGGCATCGTGTTCGATGGGCGTGGACAGGTCCACGACCTGCCCGTCAAGTTCCATGGCAACGGTGTTGCGCGCCAGCCCCTCTGAAATGCTGCGGGCCACGTCCAGTCCCGTGGGCGGCTGATCAAATTGCTTTATGCTTCCGTCCGGAAGTGTTATGGTGATCATGTCTGCGGTCGCTTTCTTCCTTGCAAAGGTTGATGGCGTCGCCGGCCCCCAGCGGCCGACGACCTTTTTTCGAACAAATAGATCTAGATATGCAAAACCACATGCACCGTCAAGCAAAAACTGCCGCCCCGCGGGCGGTCCGAATCCGGATATGCAAGCACCTGTAGCGCTCATCGAAACCGCGGAACAATTGGACCGTTTCTGCCGCCGCCTGGCGACGCAGGACATGATCGCCGTGGACACCGAAGCCGACTCCCTGTTTCACTTCCGTGAAAAGATCTGCCTCGTCCAGCTGGCCGGAGACAACGCCACGGCGGTGGTCGACCCCCTGAACATCGAGGACTTTCGGGCCATGAAGGCCCTCTTCGAGGATCGGTCCGTGGTCAAGGTGCTCCACGGGGCCGACTACGACGTGCGTTCCCTGTACCGCGACTTCGGCATCCGCATCGAAAACCTGTTCGACACCGAACTGGCAGGCCGCTTCCTGGGCATCGCCCACACCGGCCTGGAGGCCATGCTGCGGCAGTACCTGGACGTGCAGCTGGACAAGAAATTCCAGAAAAAGGACTGGTCCCAGCGCCCCCTGCCCCCCGAAATGGTCACCTACGCGGCCGAGGACGTCAACCACCTGGTGGAACTGGCCGAAATCCTCATGCGGGAACTGGCAGAAAAAGGACGCCTGGAGTGGGTGCGCCACGAGTGCCGGCTACTGTCGCAGGTGACGCCCGCCTGCACGGACGACCAGCCGCTCTTTCTGCGCGTCAAGGGCGCCGGCCGGCTGCAACCCCGGTCCCTGGCGGTGCTGGAGGCGCTGCTGCAGCTGCGCAACCGGCTGGCGGCCCAACGGGACCGCCCGGTGTTCAAGATCATCTCCAACCGGGCACTGTTCCAGCTGGCCGAGGCGCAGCCGGAAAGCATCGAGGCCCTGGAGAGGAGCGGCGCCCTCAGCCGCCTGCAGGTCAAGCGCTACGGGCGCGCCGTGCTGGAGGCGGTGGCCGCCGCCCGGCGGCTCCCCCGCGGCCGGCTGCCGGCCTACCCCCGGCGCAAGGGGCCGCCGTCGCTTTCCAACTCCGCATCGCTGCGGGCCAAGGCCCTGAAGAAATGGCGCGAGGAAAAAGCCGCCCGGCTGGGCATCCTGGACGTATCGCGTCTGCTGAGCAAAACCGCCATCGCCGCCCTGGCGGCGGCCAACCCGCGCAGCACCGCGCAATTGGCGGACATCGAGGACCTGCGCCCCTGGCAGGCGCAGGAGTTCGGCGACGAACTGCTGCAGGTGCTGCAGCGGACAAAAAAATAGAAGACACGGACGAATCACATGCCGCAAGAAATCTTTTTTGCCTGCGACGGCCTGGAACTGGAGGGCCTGCTGGAAACCGGCACCACGGGGCGGGCGGTGGTCATCACCCATCCGCACCCCCTCTACGGCGGGGACATGCGCAACTCCGTTGTGGCCGCCATGGCGGCGGCCTGGGCCGGCCTGGGGTGGACGACGCTGCGATTCAATTTCCGGGGCGTCGGCCGCAGCGGCGGCGTTCACGACGAGGGCCGTGGGGAGCGGCGCGACGTGAAGGCGGCGGTGGATTTCGTGCGCAGCACCCCGCTCGTCACCGAGGTGACGCTGGCCGGATACTCCTTCGGCAGCTGGGTCAACGCCCGGGCGGCCGACCTGTTTGCGCAGGTGCCGCCACAGGTGATGGTGTCGCCGCCGGTGGCCTTCATCGATTTCGGCCCGCCGGCCGAGATCCCCGGTCTGCAACTGGTGGTCACCGGGTCCGACGACGACATTGCGCCGGTGGATCGGATCCGGCGCCTGCTGCCAGCCTGGAGCCGCGGGGCGGTGCTGGAGGTCATCGACGGCGCTGACCACTTCTATGGGGGCCGGCTGGACGCCCTCCGGCGGATTCTCGCGACGCATGCCGCCGGGGAAGCACAATGACCCTTGTCAAAACGAAACGATTGGAGTAGGAAACACCAGACAATCTCGCTTCTTAGTAGCCCGATTGGCGGGGCTGTTTTCAATAATTTAAAACGCTCCAGGCCTGAATCTGGCCAGTCGGGACAGGGCACGGAATCCGGGGCACGCGGCGGGTCCCGGACTCAGGGATCGCACACGAACGGGACGGGGCACATGAAAGACAAGCGGGGGTTCAGCCTGATGGCCTTGATTCTTTCCCTGGCGGCCGCCGTGCCCACCTATTTCCTGGGGGTCTACCTGACCGACGAGTTGCTCAAGCAGGAGACGCCGGAGTACCGGGTGTGGCAGCAGGCCTACGTGGTCGACCGCCAGATGTACGAGGCCATCGCCAAGAACCCGCCGCCCCGCTATCACCACCCCGAGGTGTGGACGCTGCGCCTGGGCGGCGGCATCCTGGCAGTGGTGCTCTTCATCGCCGTGTACTTCACCGCAAGGGCCCTGGCGCGCCCCCCGATATCCGAATACCCGTCCGACCGGCTGGAGAAAGAACCGTGACCACCGAAAAAAAAATCGCGCGGGCCGAGCCGCGCATGCGGGTGCTGGAAGCCGAGCAACTCACCGACGGGCGCTGGCTCAACCTCTTCGACGTACGTTACGTGGACAAGGGCGGCGGCACGCGGCACTGGCGGCTGGCCTCACGGCACGCACCGCCCAAGTGCGTTTCCGGCCGCTTCGAGGCCCCCGACGCGGTGATCATCGTGGCCTATCACACCGAACGCCGCCGGCTGGTGGTGACCCGCGAGTACCGGGTTCCCCTGGCGGACTTCGAGTACGGCTTCCCGGCCGGTCTGCTGGACCCCGGGGAGACCGTCGAGCAGGCCGCCGTACGCGAACTGCGCGAAGAGACAGGCCTGACGCTGACTCGCCTGCTGAAAATCGGTCCGCCCATCTACTCTTCAGCCGGCATGACCGACGAGTCGGTCACCATGGTCTATGCCGAGTGCACGGGCGAGCCGTCGTCGGCCGGCAACGAGGGCTCGGAACTGATCCAGGTCCAGTTCATGTCTCCCGGCGAGGCCGCCGCGGCCTGCGCCGATGCGCACCTCAAGGTGGACGCCAAGGCCTGGCTGGTAATGACCGCCTTTGCCGACAGCGGCCGCATCTGCTGAGCTTCAGCCGCCCTCGGCCACCGAACCGGGTCCTGCCAGGGGCTTGAACATCTTCTTGCCGGCGCCGCACACCGGGCAGCGCCAGTCGTCGGGAAGGTCCTCGAAACGGGTCCCCTTCTTGATCTTGCCCTTGCGGTCCCCGCGGTCCGGGTCATAGATGTATCCACAGTTGACGGTCTGGCACTGGTACATTTCTTCGGGATTGGCCATGTCTTCCTTCCTTGTATCGAAGAAGTCCTGGAAAATTTTCGGGCCGTACGCCGACCTCAGGCCCCGTCGCGCAGCTTGCCGAAACGGTCGTGCCAACTGCAGCTAGTACAGTAGGCCTCGGTGTCGTCAACGACGTCGGGCGCTTTGCCGGGGTCGACGCCGTCATCGAAACAGACTTCCCCCTCGCGGCACTCGAACTCGTAGGTCTCGTATGCGTCGTCCGGATCCTTGACGAAAAAATGGGTGCTGCCGCACACCGGGCACTTGGTTTTTTTCATCCCCGCACTCCTACACATCCGCAGTGCACCTCCCGGCGCGGGCCGGGAGGTGCACTGCAGACTTCTCGACAGGTCGTCAATCAACGCGGAAAAAGGCCTTGGCCTTGGCCTTGCAGACCGGGCAGGTTTCCGGCGGCTCATCGGCGCAGGTGTAGCCGCATACGGAGCAGACGTAGTAACAATCCACTTCCTCGGGACTGTCCAGACTGTCCAGAGCCTTCTGGTAGAGTTCGGCGTGCACCTTTTCGACCTCGTTGGCATAGGTGAAGCTGCGCTCGGCGGCCTTGTTGCCCTCGGCCTTGGCATCTTCAATCATCCCGGGATACATCTGCTTGAACTCAAAGGTCTCGCCCGCGATGGCCTCCTTGAGGTTCGCGGCGGTGTCGTTGATGCCCCCCAGGGTGCGCAGGTGGCTGTGGGCGTGGACGGTTTCGGCCTCGGCCGCTGCGCGGAACAGCTTGGCGGCCTGCACGTGGCCCTCCTGATCGGCTTTCTTGGCAAAGGCCAGGTACTTGCGGTTGGCCTGGGACTCGCCGGCAAAGGCGTCCTTGAGGTGCTGCTCGGATTTGCTCATGTTCTGTTTCCTCCTTGCTGGTTTTGATAAATTTTACCCCCGCGGGCTTTTCTGCCCGGTTCGGCAGGCGGGACAGCAGCCAAAAAAATCCAGCCGGTGGCTTTCGATGCAAAACCCCGTTTCGCGCGCCAGTTCACCGGCCAGGCGCTGCAGCGAAGCCGGGTGGCAGTCCACCACCCGGCCGCATCGGGTGCAAACAAGGTGCGGGTGCGGGAAAGGCCGCGCCGCATCGTAGCGTTTGGTGCCGTCGCCGAGACACAGCTCGGCGACCTGCCCCAGCTGTTTGAGCAGCGCCACTGTCTTGTAGACCGTCGCCAGGCTGGTCATGGGAAAATCGGCCTTGACCGCCGCGTAGATCCGTTCGGCGCTGGGGTGCTCCGTGCTGAAGGCCAGCGTGCGAACCACCGCTGAGCGCTGGGGCGTCAGGCGCATTCCGCCGGTCCGAATAGCGGCCAGCATCTCATCGCAGCGCCGCTGCAGATCTGCCTCTGCCGGGGCCTTCATTCCATCTTTCCAGATATTTGGATTTTTATTCTCATTAAATAATGATTTTCTATTAATATCTATTCTGTAATCTTCCCTTTGTCAACTCTTTTCGCCGATTGTTGACAAAAAAGCCTGAAAACGGTATTTATTAATCTAAACTGGCGGGCGGCACCGCCCGCAGCGACCCGCCGAGGAAAAGAGTGTATGAGCCGCTGCGTACTGCTGAACGCAGATTATACCTTTCTGAACCTGCTCTCCTGGAAAAAGGCGGTCTGCATGACCGTCAAGGGCAAGGTCCAGGTCCTGAAGTACTCCGACCGTGTCGTGCACACCGTCGACGGCGGGGCAGTGCGCATCCCCGCGGTCCTCAGGCTCATCAAGCTGATCCGCACCCTCTACCGCAGCCGCGTGACCTTCAGCAAGCGCAACGTGCTGGTGCGGGACCGTTTCCGCTGCGCCTACTGCGGAAAAAAAAGCTCGCACCTGACCATCGACCACATCATCCCGCGCTCCCGGGGCGGCCGCACCAACTTTGAAAATTGCGTGGCCTGCTGCCGTACGTGCAACATCCACAAGGGGTCGCGCACGCCCCGTGAGGCGCTCATGTTCCCCAAGGTCAAAGCCTACCAGCCGACCATCTCGGAGTTCCTGGCCCTCAAGCTCAAAACCCTCGGGCTACACGCTATACTCAGGGAGCTAGGCATTTTTTGAACGCCGACCCGGAAAACGACCGCCGCCCGGATGTCATCGTGGTGGGTGCCGGCGTCATCGGACTGGCCACGGCCTGCTACGCCCTGGCCGCCGGGGCCGATGTCACGGTGCTGGAGCAGGGCGACGTGGGCGCCGGCAGTTCGTGGGGCAATGCCGGCCTGGTGGTGCCCAGCTACAACGAACCCCTGGCCGACCGCGCGGCCGTGGCCGAGGGCCTGCGCGAAGTTTTCAATCCCGAGGGCTTCTTCGCCCTGCGGCCGCGCCCCGACGCGCACCTGCTGGGCTGGCTGGCCCGCTACCTGGTGCACTGCACCCCGCGGCACTATCGATGTGCCGTAGCGGTCTTTAACGAACTCAACCGTGACACCTTGCGGCTGCACCGCGAGCTGGCCGCGGCCGCCGACGGCGCCTACGGCTTCCGGGAGACGGGCGTGCTCTATCTGTACCGCGAGCGCGGCTGCTGGAAGCAGGGCCTGCGGGCGGCGGACCGCATCCGCGCCGCCGGGTTCCGTGCCGACGACCTCTCGCCCCGGGAACTCCGTAAACGGGTGCCGGCGGCCGACACATCCGTGATCGGCGGCATTCACTACCGCGACGACGCTGGCCTGGATCCGGCGCTTTTCGTACAGTGGCTGGCCGGTGAAGTGCAAAGGCGCGGCGGTCAAATCCGGACCCGCACCGAGGTCTACGGGTTCGAGGGCGGCCGGCGGCGGGTCACCGCGCTGCTGACCACAGAGGGCAGATTCCGTGCCGAACAAATCGTGCTGGCCGGCGGCGCCTGGCTGAGAAAGCTGGGAGGCTGGCTGGGGGTCCGCCTGCCCGTGGAAGGGGGCAAGGGCATCGGCGTGACCATGGCGGGGGCACGGGAGGCGACCCGGGTGCCCCTCATCCTGGCCGAAGTACACGCCGCGGCAAGCCCCATCGGCGACCGGTTGCGGCTCACCGGCCTGCTGGAGTTATGCGGGCTGGATATGACCCTCGACCCGCGCCGCGTACGGGGGATCCACCAGGCGGTGCGACGTTACCTTCCGGGCATCCCCTCCCTGGACAGGGCACAGGTGTGGCGCGGCCTGCGGCCCTGCACGCCTGACGGACTGCCCCTGCTGGGCCGTCTGGCGGCGCCGGCCAACGTGCTGGTGGCCGGGGGGCACGACACCAAGGGGGTCTCGCTGGCGCCGGTCACCGGTCGGCTGGCGGCCGACCTGCTGGCCGGCGGACAAATCACCCCGGCCCTGGAAAAAGCGCTGTCACCACGGCGTTTCCGGTAGCGCACCGGCCTTTCCCGTGAAAAGCACTTTGCCCTAATATGCGCAAACACTGGCCCAACTTCATTTTGGCCATCGTCATGGCTGCGGCGGCGGCCCTGGTTTTCACCGGCATCTCCGCTCCCACCCTGCGCGGGGTCTGCCGCGCCGACCTGCTGACGGGCGCCAGCGGCTGACGCTGGTAACCGCTGCGGGCAGGGTGCGCAAAACCGTCCCGAACCACACCAGCTTCACCAGATGAAGGCGGGCGGCTGCCCCGGCAGATAGTGACCCAAAGTACGGTTTTTTCCCGCTGGAAGCCCAAATTGTTCCCGACGGGACAGCGCCTAACGGAAGCCACAGCTGCGCTGGAGGCCGCTTCGCCAGGCACTTGAACCGATGCAAAGCCCCGTCAACCGGGCATCGGCACTACTTCACAGGAATGCCGCCGGCGACCCTTGCGACGCAGTCCCGGCGACTGGCGGGAATTTTGCATGTTTTCACCCAAGGGGGGAGGTTCGAACACGGAGCCGCCCACCCGCCGCTGCGCCGCCGACTGTAACCGTGGGCCGCGGCGGCCCGGCGTTTCTTTTACAATTAGGGGAGTCCTGTAATGAACACACCACAAAACCCTCCTGTGGCAAAACCGAGAATCCTGGTGGTGGAAGACGAACAGAACGTGGCCGAAGTGCTGAAGGCCCGCCTGGAAAGCTATGGCTACGAAGTCTGCCGGATCGTATCGACGGGGACCGATGCCCTTACGGCAGCGGCACAGCTAATGCCCGACGTGGTCATGATGGACATCAAAATCAGAGGGCCTATGGACGGCATTGAGACCGCCGGACGGATCCGCGAACGCCACGACATCCCCGTGATCTACTTGACGGCCTACTCCGACGAGCGGCTGCTGCAGCGCGCCAAGGTCACCGAGCCGCTGGCCTACATTCTCAAGCCCTACGACGGCCCGGAGCTGCGCTCGGCCATCGAAATCGCCCTGTACCGCTACAAGGCGGAAAAAGAGCGCCGCCAGCTGATCCGCGACCTGCAGCAGGCCCTTGCCGAGGTCAAGAAACTCAGCGGCCTGCTGCCTATCTGCGCCTCCTGCAAGAAAATCCGCGACGACCAGGGCTACTGGAGCCAAGTGGAAGCCTACATCCAGGAGCACTCCGAGGCCGAGTTCACCCACAGTGTGTGCCCGGAATGCGCCAAGGCTCTCTATCCCGGTCTGCGCCACGGGCGCGCGGCCGACACCGATTGCAAGAAGTGCTCCTAGCGCCTTCCCCGACACCTCCCGACGGACACCTCCTGGCGACAGGATGCTTGTGGCCCCGCTTTCAGGCCGCCTTTGACATCCTTTTTATTGTTCGATAATTACAGGACAGGCCTTGCGCCCCCGCGGAAGGCCGACAGCGTGATCGCAATTTCCAGGAGATAACTTATGAGCCGATTCGCCAGACTCGACCGCCTGCCTCCCTATGTCTTCGCCAAGGTTAACGAAATCAAGATGAGGGAACGCCGGGCAGGACGCGACATCATCGATTTGGGCATGGGCAACCCCGACCTGTCCACGCCGCCGCACATCGTCGAAAAACTGGTCGAGGCCGCCCGCAAGCCCCACAACCACCGCTACTCCGCATCCATGGGCATCACCAAGCTGCGCATGGCCATCGCCGACTGGTACCTGCGGCGCTTTTCGGTGAACATCGACCCCGACACCGAAGCTATCGTGACCATCGGCGTCAAGGAGGGCATGTCGCATCTGGTGCTGGTGACCATCCGGCCCGGCGATGTGGTTTTCACGCCCAACCCCACCTACCCCATCCACCCCTACTCGGCCATTATCGCCGGCGGTGACGTGCGGGGTATTCCCATGTCGCCGGAAAGCGATTTCTTTGACAATCTGATGCAGGCCACCAAGCAGACCTGGCCCAAACCAAAGGTGCTGATCCTGAGCTTTCCGCACAACCCCACCACCGAGGTGGTAAATCGGGCCTTTTTCGATAAAATCGTGGACTACGCCCGCGAGCACGGCATCATGGTGATCCACGACTTCGCCTACGCCGACCTGGTCTTTGACGGCTACCAGGCCCCCAGTTTCCTGCAGGCTCGCGGCGCAAAGGACGTGGGCGTGGAGTTCTTTTCGGTCTCCAAGAGCTACAGCATGCCCGGCTGGCGGGTGGGCTTCTGTGTGGGCAACCCCGAGATCATCGCCGCCCTGCGCCGCATCAAGAGCTACCTGGACTACGGCATTTTCCAACCCATCCAGATCGCCGCCATCATCGCCCTCAACGGCCCTCAGGACTGCGTGGCCGAAATCCGGGACACCTACCGCGAGCGCCGGGACACGCTCATCAACGGCCTCGAGCGCATCGGCTGGTCCGTGCCTGCGCCAAAGGCCACCATGTTCGTCTGGGCACGCATTCCGGAACAGTACCGCCACATGGGGTCCGTGGAATTCTCCAAGTTCCTGATCAACAAAGCCCAGGTGGCGGTTTCCCCGGGGCTGGGCTTCGGCGAGTACGGCGACGATTACGTGCGCTTCGCCCTCATCGAAAACCACATGCGCATCAACCAGGCTATCCGGGGTATCCGCAAAATCATGTGATCCGCGGGGGCGATTTGCAATAGGCCGTGCGATGGGATATAAGAAGAATTTTATCGCCGTCGCAAGACGGCCCACAAGGCGATACGGGGGGACTGCAGCTTCATGAGCGCAATCAACATCGGCCTGATCGGATTCGGCACAGTGGGCACCGGGGTTGCCCGCATCCTCACCGAAAACCGTGATATTCTGCGCGCCCGCACCGGCCTGAATCTCAACCTGCAGTCGGTGGCGGACATCGACATCCGGACCGACCGGGGTGTAGACCTGGCGCCCGGCGTGCTGACCACCGACGCCATGGCCGTGGTCAACGATCCCGAGGTGGACATCATCGTTGAAATGGTGGGCGGCGAAACCTTCGCCAGGGACGTCATCCTGGCGGCCATCGCCAACGGCAAGCCCGTGGTGACGGCCAACAAGGCCCTGCTGGCAGCCCACGGCGGCCATATTTTCCGTTCGGCCGCCGCCCGCGGCGTGGACCTGGCTTTCGAGGCCAGCATCGGCGGCTGCATGCCCATCGTCAAGACCCTGCGCGAGTCCCTGGTGGGAAACCGCGTCTTTGCCATGATCGGCATCCTCAACGGCACCTGCAACTACATCCTGTCCAAGATCACCGACGAAGGCATCTCTTTCCGGGAGGCGCTGGCCTCCGCCCAGGAAAACGGCTACGCCGAGGCGGACCCCACCCTGGACGTGGAGGGCATCGACGCGGCCCACAAGCTCACACTGCTGTCCTCACTGGCCTACGGCATGGAGCTTGACCTGGCGCACGTTTACACCGAGGGCATCTCGGGCATTGACCCCATGGACATCGAGTTTGCCCGCCAGTTCGGCTACCGCATCAAGCTGCTGGCCATCAGCAAGCTTCACGAAAAGGGCGTGGAGGCCCGCATCCATCCCACCATGATCCCGGAAAAAAACCTGCTGTCCAACGTCAACGGGTCGCTCAACGCCATCATGGTCAGCGGCGACGCCGTGGGCGACATCCTGCTTTACGGCCACGGGGCCGGCATGATGCCCACCGCCAGCGCCGTGGTGGGCGACATCGTGGACATCGCGCGCAACCTGTCGGCCGGCGTCACGGGCC
>Ga0256835_1000696_pt1 | contig 22907 bp, 18 predicted proteins | sample PIR30metaG_FD_185972 | JGI IMG/M metagenome (GOLD analysis project Ga0256835, IMG submission 185972) | Hydrothermal vent microbial communities from East Pacific Rise, Pacific Ocean - PIR-30 | ecosystem: Environmental > Aquatic > Marine > Hydrothermal vents | place: Pacific Ocean: East Pacific...
GGAAAACACCTTTAAAGCTATATGACACATCTCCTGTCAGGTGATGACACCTCCGCCAAAACAATGCATAACTTATTGACAAAACATCTAACCGAAATTTGAAACGCTTAACTTAGGCAGGAACAGGTATACTACAGAGGTGTGACAGATCCGGTCACAGGCGGGAATATTTTTTGTCTTCAGGTTCTGTTCAAAGCTACTTCGACCAGAAAGGACGCGCCCGGGAGGCAGTCTGCTCCGGCGCCACGAAGGTGGCCATATCACCCAGCATCAGTTCGTAACCGGTAAAATCGCTGCGCACCCAGGGCGCATAGTTGGCCCTGACTTTCAACGAAACCCGCAACTCCAGGCGGCTTTCGGGGCGCTCGACGGCCAGCAGCCCCAGGTTGTAGGCGTTGCGGTTGAGACTGCGGAAAAAACGCTGAGCCAAGATAACTCCACTTGCCAGGTCATGCCACTCTTCCGCCCTGAGCTCACACATTGAAAAGCGGCCCGGACAAATGGCCCATATCTCGAAAAATCCCTCCGGTGCGTAGGCCGCCAGCCAGTGCCACTGACCTGTCCGGCCGATGTAGCGCCGGCCGTCGTTCATCTCCTTTTCCAGGTATGCCGAAAAAATCCCCCTGCCGGTGGCGGCGAAAAACCGGGATGAACGTTTCTGGAAAAAACGATGGAAATTGGAGGCCGGCCGGTCGGCATGGACCTGCAGGTGGGGATGAACCAGAGATCCGCCGGCTGCCGGCAGGTGATTCTGGGTGATGGCCACGTAGACCGCCTCCTTGTCCCTGGCCAGCACCTTCCGCAGATACTCTGCGCAGTTGATGAAACAATCCCGGTAGGTGGCAGGCCGGGCGGTGCCGATCTCCACGTAGTGCCGATCACCCAACAGGCTGACTGCCGAATAGGCTCCGTAGGGAAAAAGGTTGGGGAAAAGCACCGAATCCCCGTAACGCTGGCGGCCTTTGGCAAGCAGGCCGGCAACGGCCCTGGGAGTGGCTTGCTCCAGGCGGTGACTGCAAAATGGACAATCCGCGCTCTGGTCCGCTCCGGGAGGGCGTGGCGGCAGGGCATCTGTGGCGGCCTCTTTTTCCAGGCTGCGGCTGAATGTGATCCTGCAACTGCGGCCCGTTATGGGATCTTTCCGGATCTCGATCGACCTTGTGAGCTGTTGGCCGTCAGGGCCGATTATGCGGGCTTCTATTTTTCTGGAATGAAAGCTTAGCTCCATGGCTGACCGATTTCCTGGTTTCAAAGGCGGCGCATCCCGGACATTGAGGCTCCGGCGGGCTTCGGCTTTCTGAAAGTTGTCAGAAATGACCGGGATTCCGGTGATGATGGTTTTTAACAAACCGTATGCTTTGCAGTTAACACATGTGGCTGTGGCTGACAAGCCGCAGATACCCCAACCCGGAACAGCCGCATAGAAAATTCCGTTGCCGGCAAGGCCGTCAATCAGGATTATCAATTTTACTTATATATTTTTTCCATATATAGACCTTGCGTCCAAAAAAGGGCGCGGCAGGACCGATCGCCGGTCATAACAAACAGGTGAGCGCCGGCGGGCCGACATTCACTGGCACCAGCCGAAGATCAGCGAGGAGTTGCTAAATACAGGATGCAAACGATGTTACAACATTTGCGATGGTTCCAACCGGCATGGCGATGGTGCCTGGCGGCGGTCTTTGTCTGGTCAGGGGTTGCCAAGCTGAAGGATCCCGGCGGTTTTGCCGTCATAATCGATGCCTTCGGCCTGCTGCCCACTCCGGTCTGCCTGCCGGCGGCAACAATTCTGGCAGCCGGCGAAGTAATCCTCGGCCTGGCGCTGGCATTAAGCGTCCGTGGGGCCATGACAGCGTCGGCAGCCTTGCTGGTTTTGTTCATCCTGGTGCTGGCCCACGGAATCAGGATGGGCCTTGATATCGACTGCGGCTGTTTCGGCCCCCGGAGCCCTGAGCAGGCCGCCTTCCATGATCTCGGATCCGCCCTCCGGCGCGACCTGGTTCTTCTGGTCCTGACCATACTGGCCCTGCTCCGGCCGGCCACCGGGCAGGGGAGAAATATTTTGAAGGCAAAACTTTTTACCCGGGGATAATGAAACATCCGGACAAGGAAAAAGGAGGAAAAATGCTGAAAAAAGTTCTGTTACCCGTCCTGGCCATCATGCTGGCCGTGGCAACCGCCGATGCCTCGCTTTTCAAAAACAAGTTCGAAAAAGAGGTCGCCACCGAGGCCGTGGCCGTAAAGCTCGCCCGGGAAACCGTCCGCGGAGGATACAGGCTGGTCACGGCGGCCGAATTGAAATCCTGGATCGATCAGAAAAAACCGCTGTTGATAATAGATACCATGCCCTATGAGGCCAGCTACAAAAAAGGCCATGTGCCGGGAGCCAGGCAGTTTCTGTTTCCCGTTAAGGAAATGAAAACCTGGGACAGCAGCCGGACGGCCGGCAAAAGCATGGAGGACTTCAAAAACCTGCTCGGCAAGGACAAAAACCGGACCATCGTGATTTACTGCGGTTTCGTCAAATGCGGACGCAGCCATAACGGTGCCGCCCGGGCCGTGAAACTTGGATACAAAAACGTGTACCGCTTCGCCGGCGGGATCTACGCCTGGAAAGGGGCCGGCTTTCCGGTGGAAAAGGTGAAGTAATGCCCGAAAGTACACCTCCCATGAAAGGACCTGGTGACGCCGACAGCCGGGAAATCTTCTCGGCCATCGGCCGCCGGGCCGCCAACCTGTTTGCCACCGGCCAGCTGTGGTGTGCCGAAGCCGTCTTCTTTGTCCTGAACAAAGCTCTCGGCGGAGAGCTGCCGCCGGCCCTGGCCCAGCAGCTGGCCTCGGGCCTGGGCCAGGGAATCGGGGGCCGGGGTTGCGTCTGCGGCGCCCTGAACGGCGGCGCCCTGGCAATCGGGCTTTTCCTGGGCAACCACAGGCCCGGCTGGGCGACAAACCGCCGGGTCATGCGACTTTGCGGCCGCCTGCACGACATCTTCCGCCAACAGTTCGGATCCACCTGCTGCCGCAGCCTCACCCGCAATCTTGAAGAAGGCTCTTCAGAGCACATCCGGCGCTGCGCCCGGCATACTGCCGCGGCGGCCGAATTGGCAGCTGCCATAATCCTCGAGGTAAGGCCGGAGCTGGCCGAAAAAGCGGACCAGGATTTTCTGTCCCGAAATGACGGCCGGCTGGCCTCCGGACTGAAGATCCTGGCCGGACTGGTCGCCCCTTCGGGAAGCGGCCCGGAAGGACGTTGACTTTGGCCGGCGGCTTGGGTAGCATTGCCTGCCGGAAGGAGCAGAAGTTTTGATCAAGATAAGTGAAATGCTCAAAAAACCGACTCTTCAGAGCCTTTCCAGAACCTGCGGCTGAGCAGCCAAGATCGACCCGGTCGGGCTCGGAGAACTTTTGGCAGGTCTGACCCAGGCAGAAGACCCCAATTTGCTGGTGGGTTACAACACCAGCGACGATGCCGGCGTATACCGTATCAACCGGGACCTGGCCCTGGTGGTAACTGCCGATTTCATCACTCCGCCGGTCAACGACCCTTTCCTCTACGGTCAGATCGCGGCCGCCAATGCCATAAGCGACATTTACGCCATGGGCGGCCGCCCCTTGCTCTGTCTCAACCTGGTCTGTTTCCCTTCCCAGAAACTGCCGCCGGAAGATCTCCATCAGATCGTCAGGGGAGCCGCCCTGAAAATAGAAGAAGCCGGCGCCCTGCTGGCGGGCGGACACACGGTGGAAGACAACGAGCCCAAGTTCGGGCTGGCCGTTACCGGAACAGTCCATCCCGACAGGGTATGGACCAACTCCGGTGCCCGGCCGGGAGACGCCCTGATCCTTACCAAACCGCTGGGCAGCGGGGTTCTGTTCAACGCCAATCTCAAGGGCTGGGTTTCCGCAAAAGCCATGGATGCCTGCATCGCCACCACCGCCGGCCTCAACCAGACCGCCGCCCGGGTCCTGTCGGAATTTCAAGTCCATGCCGCCACCGACGTCACCGGCTTCGGCCTTGCGGGCCACGGACTGGAAATGGCGCGGGGTTCCCGGGTAACCATTGAAATCGATATCCGGAGCCTGCCCCTGATGGACGAGGCCCTGGAAATGTATCGCAGGGGAATGAACACCGGCGTAAACCCTCACAACCGCCGGCTTACCGAAAAGCACACCGATTTCAAGGCCCGCATTCCCGAATGGCACCGCCAGATAATCTATGATCCCCAGACCAGCGGCGGCCTGCTGGCGGCTGTACCGGAGGATCAGGCGGCCGAGATCGTCAAGGAGCTTGAAGCCGGCCAGGTGACCGGTGCCGGGATAATCGGCCGGATCACCGCCCTGGAAGCCGACAGGTACCTTGTCTTTTGCTGAAAACCCGTGTTTTGCATCCCAAAGCTTTCCGTTTGCCTTTTTCTGCTCCCTTTTTTATCGATGCTCCCTGAGCCGACGGGACTCTTTGCGAGTCCGTCGGTTGTGTTGGAATTTTCACCTTTGCCGGTCAGGAGAGTATGGTCTTGACTTTTTGCGAGTTTGCCATGCATTATAGCCCATCTTCATCCCGACCCTTCAAGTCGGAAAAATATCATGCAGGCTTGATCTTTCAACCCTGCCCTTGCCTTACTTCAAGGAGCACCATGGAAATTGTCCACGACAATCCCGACCTGCAGCGTTTTCTGTCCACCTATTGTGCGGAAACAAAAAGCCTTAAGGTGGACGGACAGGAATTCACCTTTTTCGTACCCCGGGACATCACCGATTTCATCGACAGCGGAGACCCCCTGCACAATTTTCCCCTCTGGGCCAAGGTCTGGGAGGCGGCTCTGGTCCTGATCGACTACATGGCCCGCTTGCAACCGGACCCCCAACGCCGGATTCTTGAAATCGGTGCCGGACTGGGAGTCGTGGGCGGGGTGGCCGCCAGGCTCGGCCACAAAGTCACCATCACCGAGTACGACCAGGACGCCCTGGAATTCATCCGGGCAAACTGCGTCCTGAACGGCTGCCGCCGGGCCGAGGTAGCCCATCTGGACTGGAGCCGGCCCCGGCTCACATCCAAATACGACTTGATAATAGGCTCGGAAGTGGTCTACAGGGAACAGGATCTGGACTGCCTCAAGAATCTGTTCGACACTTACCTGGCAGCCGGAGGCAAGGTGGTGCTGGCCGAGCAGATACGTGAAACCGGAAAGAATTTCTGGCGCAAGATGGCACCGGACTATTCCATCCAGGCCAAAAAGATCACCTTGAAATCACAACAGGAACCGGTGCAGATTGCTGTTTTCGAGCTGGAACCCTTGAACCGGTAGGCCCAAGCGGCCGGGGGCGTTTTCATGGCACGGGGTGATCAACTGGCCCGGCAGTGGAAGATAATCCAGACCCTGATGGGATCCAGAAGGGGGCGGACCGCCAGCGAACTGGCTAAAGACCTGGGCTGCCACGTGCGCACCATATACCGCGACCTGGAGGCTCTGGAGGCAAGCGGTTTCCCCCTTTACGTCGACAAGAACGACGGCAAGAGCCGCTGGCACATCCTGGAAAAGGCCCGCCGGCAGCTTCCCCTGCCCCTGAGCCTGACCGAGGCCATGGCCCTTTACTTCAGCCGTGACATGCTCAAGCCCCTGGAAGGCACCATCTTTCACCAATCGCTTTCTGAACTAATCGACAAGCTTTCGGCCACCCTGCCGCCCCAGGTGCGCGACTATGTCAACAGCAGCCTCGGCCATCTCCATGTGGGGTTCAAGGCCCGCCGGCAGGGGACTGAAATCCAGCCCAAACTGGAACTGCTCCAGCAAGCCATCTCCGGCCGGCGGGTTGTAACCATGGACTATTTCACCATGAGCCGCCGCAGCGCAGAACGCCGCCAGGCGGAACCGTACCATCTCTGGTTCTACGATGGCACCTTCTATCTTATCGCTCACTGTCGCCTGCGGGGCCAGATCAGGATATTTGCAGTTGACCGGATCAGGCAGCTGGTATTAAATGACGAGGTTTTCGAGCCGCCCTCGGATTTCGACCCGGCGGCCTGGATGACGGACAGCTTCGGAGTATTTCGCGGCGAGCCCCACAGGGTGGTGGTTGAATTTTCTCCGAAGGTGGCAGGATATATCGAAGAAAAAATCTGGCATCCATCCCAGAAAATCGCCAGGCGCGATGACGGCAGCCTGGTGCTGACGGTAAGGGTGGCCGGACTGGAAGAAATCAAACACTGGCTGCTGCAATGGGGTGGCGCAGCAAGGGTGATTGAGCCTCCTTCACTGGCAAAAGCCGTCCGGGACGAGGCCGAAGCCATCCTTGCTGTTCACAAGGTCTCCTGACCTTCAGCAAGCTCTGCAAGACTCAGTAAAGGCAAGTCAAAGCGATGAAACTCGAATCCAAACTGCCGGAAGTCGGTATTACCATCTTCACCATCATGAGCAAGCTGGCGGCCGATACCGGCGCGGTCAACCTCTCCCAGGGTTTTCCCGACTTCGACGTCGATCCGCGCCTGATCGAACTGGTAAATGCCCACATGACCGCCGGCCGCAACCAATATGCGCCCATGCAGGGGGTGGAGAGCCTGCGCCACGGCCTGGCAGCCAAGACCGAAAAGCTCTACGGGGCGGTCGTGGACCCTGATACCCAGATCACGGTCACTTCAGGGGCCACCGAAGCACTCTATTCAGCCATCACGGCCCTGGTTCATCCGGGCCAGGAAGTTATGGTGATCGAACCGGCCTTCGACTCCTACGTTCCGGCGATCCTGCTCAACCAGGGAATACCGGTCTTTTCCCGGCTGACCTGGCCGGACTACCGCATCGACTGGGATCAGGTGCTGGACATGACAGGTCCGCAGACCAGGGCCGTCATCATAAATTCACCCCACAACCCCACCGGAACGGTCCTGGACAGCCAGGACATCGAAGCCCTGAAGCTGCTGGTTGCGCGCAACGACCTTTTCATAATCAGCGACGAGGTCTACGAACACATAATCTTCGACGACCTTGCCCATCACAGCATGTTGCGCTACCCGGAGCTGGCCGAAAGGAGCATGGTCATAAGTTCCTTCGGCAAGACTTACCACACCACCGGCTGGAAGATAGGATACTGCATCGCCCCGCCGCAACTGACCAAGGAATTCCAGAAGGTGCACCAGTTTCTCACCTTCGCCTCCAACACCCCGATTCAATATGCCTATGCCGACATCCTGCAAAAGCCGGAGCTTTACCTGGAGCTGGGCTCTTTTTACCAGCGCAAAAGAGACCTTTTCCTCGAACTTGTCGCCCCCTCGCGCTTCAAACCCCTGCCATGCCGGGGCACCTATTTCATCATGCTGGATTACTCGGAAATAACCAGTGAGCCCGATACGGACTTTGCCCGCCGGATGACCAGGCAATACGGCGTGGCCGCCATTCCGCCTTCTGTCTTTTACCACGACGGAACAGACAACCGGGTGTTGCGTTTCTGTTTCGCCAAAAAGGATCAAACCCTCAAAGAGGCCGCCGCAAAGTTATGCAAGATCTGAAAGTCACCCTGATTCAAAGCGCCCTTTTCTGGGAGGACATCGAAGCCAACCTGGCAATGTTCGACGCCAGGATAGATGCCCTGCAAACGCCCGGGGATCTGATCATCCTGCCGGAGATGTTTTCCACCGGTTTCAGCATGCGCCCCCAAAAGCTGGCCGAATCCATGAACGGCCGGGCCGTCACCTGGATCAGGCAAAAAGCTACATCCAGGGAGGTTGCCATAACCGGCAGCATCATGATCAGGGAAGACGGCAGCTATTACAACCGCCTGATATGGGCCGAACCCGGCGGAGGATTGGCAACCTACGACAAAAAGCACCTTTTCCGCTATGCCGGGGAACACAAGGTTTACAGCCCCGGAAACAGGCTTCTGACAGTGAGCCTCAAAGGCTGGAAGATCAGGCCTTTCATCTGCTACGATCTGCGTTTCCCCCTGTGGACCCGCAACTTCGACAATGCCTACGACCTGGCCATCTTCGTGGCCAACTGGCCCGAACGCCGGTCGGCCCACTGGCGCTGCCTGCTGGTGGCCCGGGCCATAGAAAACCAGGCCTATGTCATCGGGGTCAACCGTATCGGAGACGACGGTAACGGCTACTATCACAGCGGGGATTCGGCGGTCATCGATCCGGCCGGCAAAACGGTTTTCACCATGAGTCACGCCCCCTGCAGCAAGACGGTGCCCCTGTCCGCCTCGGCAGTCACCGCTTACCGTTCAGGCTTCCCCGCCTGGCAGGATGCCGACAGGGATCTTGCCAACCTGCCCTGAAATCCCCCTTGCCTGCGACAGCATATTGATCAGCTACCGGCGGAGCGGGCCGGACCCGCGGTTTTCTAAAGCAGGCCCGGAAACGGACGACCGCCGCCGGCAATCTGCCTGGCAGGCCCTGCTCAGGCCGCCAGGCTCAGGGCCTGTTCGGTCGCTTTTCTGATCTCATCCGGCGTAAACGGCTTGGGAAGATAACCGACCACCCCCATCCGGGCCGCTTCCACCGCGGTTTCGATGCTGGCATAACCGGTTATCATTATCACCCTGGCTTCCGGCCGGCGTTCGACGATGGCCTTCAGAAGCTCCAGCCCCTTTACTCCTGGAATCCTCAAATCCAGGATAACCAGGTCATAGGGATATTTGTCGATCTTTTCCAGGGCTTGCCGGCCGGTTACCGCCTGGTCGACGCCATAGCCTTTTTTGGCAAGTATCTTACGGATGTTGTTGTTTACCGCCACCTCATCGTCGATGACCAGGATCCGTTTTCCCGCCGCCCCGCCCCTGATAGCAACCAGCTCCGGAGCTTCGGTCCGCCGCCTGGCCCTGCGCTCGGCATCGGCTTTGAGCTGTTCGTAATAGACCTGGACCGTGCCGTCGTGCCGGAGATGCTCCAGGTAGGCCTTGCCGGCAACGGCAGCCACTTCTTGGTAGTCGAAAGGCATTTCCGGGCCTATCAGGCGGGAGGCGTCAAAACCGGCTGCCGCGGCCGCCTTTTTCTTTTTGGCCAGCCGGGGGCACCTGGAAGTCTTGATCCCGGCCTTGCAGGTGGCACCCAGCTTCTTGAAGATATCGCAGACCTGGTTGCCCACCTGGCAAAAACCCTCCGGTGATTCGGAGGCGGTAATTTCGACCGCCGGCATATCGGAGCGGCCCACCTGCCGGGCATACTGCCGTCCGGTGACAAGTTCCACCTCGCGGGTATCGAAGGGAGAGTCCACGTCGATTTTCGCTCTTTTCTCCAGGCGGGCCACATTCTCTTTGAGTTGTTCGTAAGTCGGCATGACCACCCCGTCTGAACGCATGTATCTTATGTATTCGGGCCCGGTCACGGCCGCCACCGCATCGTATTCAAAAGGCTGGTCGATTCCTATCAATTTCCTGGTATCGCGCGCTTTGGCCCCCTTTTTGGAGGCGGCTTTTCTTTTTGCCGTCCGGGGACACTTGGCGTTTTTTACTCCCGCCTTACAGGTGGACCCCAGTTTCTTGAAAATATCACAAACCATCTGCCCCACTTCACAGAATCCGGCCGGCGGACTGTCTGGCCTGACTTCGACGACCGGCATGTCCGAAGGCCCGAGGGACCTGGCATAGGCTTCCCCGGTCTGCCTTTCGACCTCATCGATCTCAAAAGGTATGTCCACGTCTATGACGTCGATGGCGTCTCTTTCGGCCTCCGAAATCCTGGCTTCCACAAGCTTGCCGGCAAGGGCCTTTTCCACCTTTTCCCGCAGCTCGGACGGCGTGAAAGGCTTTGGCAGGTAGTCCAGGGCTCCCAGCCGGATCGATTTTAAGGCCGTATCGGTGGAAGCATAGGCTGTCATCATCATCACCTTGGTAAGGGGCCATTGCTTTTTCACCAGTTTGAGAAGCTCGACCCCGTTCATGCCCGGCATGACGATGTCTGAAATCATCAGTGCAAAGCTTTCCTTGGCCATCTTTTCCAGAGCCTCCCGGGCGCTCAGGGCCCTGGTCACCCGGTAATTCTTCTTGGCCAGTATCTTTTCCACGTTCTTGCAGATTCCCGGTTCGTCATCGATCACAATAATCTTGGCCGCGTTTTCCATGGCGTTTCCTTTCATCGTCTGTTTGAGTCTTAAAAGTAGATAAGGATTGCCGGAATGTTTCTGCCAACAAGAGTATCAATTTGCGTGCCAAAACAAGATCTCTTATTATTACAGGATGTTAATATTCACCAGAAGGGAATCAAAGCGCCAGACTGTATATTTTTCCCATACACGGCAACCGGCAACCTGATCCGCGCTCGCCCGTGGTTCTTGTTTGCGCCCAGCAAAAACCAAGTGTATATTTTTCATATACAGTGTATTGCAAATTCAGGCTGCCGATCAAAGGAATTGCCTGTCACAAGGCGGGCCACTCTTTGGTGGGCTCCGTCTTCGCTTAGGCCCTGCCTGGACGTCTGATTGCCGTAAAAATCAGAAGGATAAGAAGCTGAAGCATGTAACTATGTACAATGAAAAATTATTGACTTATCTTGGACACTTATGCCAAAATAAGTAGATTCCGTAATCAATAACAGCCAGATAATTATAAGTTAGTCAAAATTGATAAATAAAAAGATTATACCACATGAAGATATCATTTTCTCGTCATGCAAGAAGAAGAGGTAAATTATATAAAATTCCAGAAGAGATGGTTAGAAACATTTTAAAAAGTAAGAATTTCTCTCAAGGTAATCATGAAATTATAGAACGCGTTGAAAGTTTTAAATATCCATTAAAGATTGTTGTCTTTGCAGATGACGATACAATAACAGTGATTACAAATTATCCTTTAAAAAAAGGAAGAAAGAAATGAAAGTCTATTATGACGATGAAGTAGACGCGTTATATTTAGAACTTAGTGATGATTCTCCAAATGGAGTTATAGAAATCTCGGAGGGTGTGAATATAGATACGACCTCTGATGACAAGATAATAGGGATTGAAATTCTGAATGCTTCCAAAAAGCTGGATTTAACCTCATTGTTGTCCTATTCCTTTGAATTTGAAAAGGAAATATTAAGTCAGTAACTTCTATATGGCCTTCGCCTGTCAAGGAGAAAGGTGTTCCTTAGAAATGCTCGTCTCAGCACAATGCATAAGTTTCTCACCTGCTACGGGGACGGGTGATACCGTGTTTTTTCATCATTGCCTGAAAATTGCTGCGCTGTAGCCCCACCCTGGCGGCGGCCCGGGTGACATTCCAGTCGGCCTTGGAAAGAGCGTTGAGCAGAAAGCTTTTCTCCACCTTGGCGACAGCCTTCTGGCGGATCTGTTTCTTGACCTGCTTCAAAGCGGCATTGGTCTCGGGCACGTAATCTATGAGGTGCTCCAGGTCGCGGCTTTCGTCGGAAAGGGACAGATCCCTTGCTCTTATCTGTTCACCTTCGCACAAGATGGTAGCCCGCTCGATAACGTTTCTGAGCTGGCGGACGTTGCCCGGCCATTGGAAAGCATTCATCTGCCTGATGGCGTCATCGGTAAAGCCCTTTATTTCCCTGCCCAGCTTACGGCTGAAAAGGGAAAGGAAGTGATATGCAATCGGCAGGATGTCCTCTTTTCTTTCCCGCAAAGGCGGCAGCTCTATGGGGTAGACAAAGATACGATAATAGAAATCTTCCCTGAAAAGGCCTCTTTCCACCAGTTCTTTAAGGTTGCGATTGGAAGCAAAGATCAGGCGGACATCGACCTTGACCGGCCTGGCGGCCCCCAGGGGCAAAAACTCGCGGGTTTCGAGAAAGCGCAGCAGTTTACCCTGGACATCCAGATCTATGTTACCGATTTCGTCCAGGAAAACAGTGCCGCCGTCGGCCCTCTGGAAAATCCCCTCTTTGTCTTTATATGCCCCGGTGAAGGCCCCTTTCCGATGGCCGAACAACTCACTTTCGAGCAGATTCTTTGAAAGCGCACCGCAATCGACGGCAAAGAAAACCTTGCCGGCACGCAGGCTGTTGGCGTGCACGGCCCTTGCCACCAGTTCCTTGCCGGTACCGCTTTCGCCGCATACGACAACCGTCGATTCGGTCGGGGCCACCTTGGCCACCATCTTGACGACCTTCTTCATCTGAGGGCTGCCGCCTATCAGCTGATGGGTCAACACCGGCCCCGATCCCATTTCCTTTTGCAGGCGGCGATTTTCGGTCTCCAGCATTTTCTCGGCCAGGGCCTGGCCGACCACGGCCCGCAATTCTTCGGGCGTAAATGGTTTTGGCAGGTAGTCGTAGGCCCCCAGTTTCATCACTTCCACGGCCGAGGGCACGCTGGAATACCCGGTTATGACGATTACCTTTATTGCAGGCCTGCGCGCCTTTACCCGGCGCAGTACTTCCATGCCTCCCAGCCGTCCCATCTTGAGGTCGACAATCAGGCAATCGTAATCGTCGTTTTCCAGCTCTTTCAGGGCGGCCACTCCGTCCACGGCAAAATCGACCCTGTAACCGACTTTGGACAGTATCCTGACGCAGCTTCGGCAGATCCGGGGCTCATCGTCAACTACCAGCAGACGGGCATTCCTACAGGCCATGATCTTCCACCTCGTCCTGCCGCAGCACTATGGTAAAAGTGGTTCCCTGTCCCGGGGTGCTGTCGACCTTTATGGTTCCGCCGTGTTCCTGTATGATGCCATGGACCAGGGCCAGTCCCAGCCCGGTGCCGTTTTCCTTGGTGGTGAAGAACGGCTCGAAGATCTTGTCCAGGTTCCCCGCAGCTATGCCGTGACCGTTGTCGATGACCTGTATCAGAAACCGCCTTCCTTTTTCATCGCGCCTGGTTTTTACCGCAATACAGCCTCCCGGGTCGGTGGCATCGATGGCGTTCAGAATCAGATTGATCAGGACCTGCTCCAGCTGCCCTTTGTCCACGGCCACCTGATCAGGCCCCTGTTCCAGGTCATGTTCGATGCCGATATCCTTGAAAGCCGCCTGCTTGTTGGTCAGGATGATGCTGTCCAGGACGATTTCATTTATCTTGTGGGGCTTTTTGACAGGTTTGTTCTGCCTTGCGAAATCGAGCAGGCTGGTGACGATCTTGCGGCAGCGCAGGGTTTCCTGGGCGATGGTCTCCAGTTCCTGGTAGATCGGGTCATCGTTGTCCAGGTCCTCCTGGACGAGCATGGTGGTCGTCAAAATGGTGGTCAGCGGATTGTTGATCTCGTGGGCCACACCGGCTGACAGCCGTCCTATGGATGCCATTTTTTCCTGCTGCATCAATGTCTTCTGGATGTTGATATCCTTGCTTATGTCCCGCGAGATTTCTATCGCGCCGATGACATCACCGTTTTCTATCAAAGGGTAGGTGGAAATGGAGTAGTATATCTCCCTGTTTTCCTTGTCCAGATGAACGTGGGTCGTCTGGGAAGGCTTTTCGGTCTCCAGGGTCTCGATCAGGGGGCAGGGATGGCGATCGCCATCGCAGGGAGCGCTTCTCTTGTGAGTGATTTCATAACACGGCCGGCCGATCACCTGCTCCCGGGTCAGCCCCAGCCTGCCAAGCAGGTTGTCATTGGCATCCAGAATACGGTGGTCGTAGGCGATGACCAGCACGTCTTCCTGGAGCAACTCGTTGATGACCATGTAATAGAGGGAGCGTGTCTCCTGCAGCTCCTGGTCGGTTTTTTTCTGCAGGGTCGACACCCTGGCGATCTCCCAGAACAACTGGGCCGTCTGGGAGGCGATGGCCCGCACATCGTTTTTCTTCCGGGCGATGATGTCGTTGTAGACATCCATGCTTCCGGTCAGTTCCACGATCAGGTCCAGATCATCGCGCTCGAGTATCCGATTGTAATCGTCGACCACCAGGATACCCCTTTTGCGGGCGGCAACAACGCCCGGTGCTTCAGGATCAGGTTCGGCAACCACCAGAATCCTGGGATCGACTTGCTGGAAAATCTGCCGGCCGATCATCTCGATCAACTGCTGGCACCTCTTGCCTCCCCCGACAACGGCGATATTCATGGTCTTCCCCCGCTTTCCCGACGGTGTATAACCGTCTGCTTTTCAAAACGCATGGCTGCCCGGCTATCCGGCATCCCAAACAGCCCCCATGATATCCGGATATATACAACGGGTCGTGCCAAAACTCAATCCAACCACAGGCCCGGGTCCCCTGCCGGGCACTCCGGCTTACCGAACCGGAAGGATGGGTTGCCGGTCTGATTACCGGCCGGAGCATGACCAACGCTACCGACAGGACAAATTTGATTTCGTCAGTCCGCTAAACGGCCTTTGCCGGCAAGCCTGACGATCCATTTCAAAGGGATGAAAGCAGATACGCGTTTTCGGTAACGGCGATAGGCGTCGCCGTAGAGGGCTGTCAGCTTGCGTTCTTCGAGCCAGGCGCCCAGCAGAAGGTAGGCCGAAAGCACGCTGCTGACCGCCAGGCCGGCAGAATCAATGTCCCGTGCCCAAAGCAGGATTATTCCCCCGGTGTACCAGGGATGACGGATCACACCCAGGATACCGCCGGTTTCGAGCCGGCAGTCCTTTGCCGGCACGGTGCAGTCGTCACCCTCTTTGAGCTGACGCAGTCCGAGCATGCCAGCCCCGTCGTAGTTTCTGGCGCCCGCGGCAAAAAGATACACCGCCAGGCCAAGCAGCAGCAGCCGGACCGCGCGCAGACCGCCCTGCCAGACAAGCAGATACGGTCCATTGCGGGCCAATCCAAAATAGACCAGGGGCGCGGCCGTGACCACGGCAACGGCATTGTAAAATAACCGATAATACCTCATCCGGGGGCCCAAGAAAGCAGCCATTCCGTCTTTTACTGCCGGGGCGATCAGCAGGCTGTGGACCGCACACCACAAAACCCAAAGAGCCACTAGTAAAAACGGGTCCAAGGTACTCTCCCTGTTCAAACCCGGCCCTTGCGTAAAAAGCCCGGGTTGAGGATTTCAAATTATTGAAGCCATTGCCTTTATGTCGCGGTTTTCATTTGCCATCCCCGGTTTCCTTTCCCGCGCCCGCCAGGCTGCGGGCTCCCCGGACCGCAGCCTGGCGGGGCCGGACATTTTGCAAGGCTCTCATAACTTGAATGCCCTAATTCTAATCAAATCGCAATCCAATATATCCTGAATCGAGCGTTTCAAATTTTCGCCGCCGCTCGCGCCTTGCACCCCAAGACAAGCCAAAAAAGCGCTCAACCCGGGCAACAGTATCACTTCTGCGGTTTGACCTTGTGCCCTGCCTGGCCTATACTGGTTTGGATTCTTCACATTCCACGCCTGCCGCGACAGGAAGGAGACCGGAGATGGGCGACAAATTCACCTGGCGGGCACTTGTCATCGACGATGAAATCGACGTTGCCGAGGTGGCCGCCATCGCGCTGGCAGATGACGGCTTCAGCGTCGAAACCGCATTGAACGGCAAGCAGGGACTTGAAAAAGCGGCCCGCTTCCGCCCCCACATCATCCTGACCGATATCCGCATGCCGGGCCTGTCAGGCCTGGAAGTTCTTGCCCGGGTGAAAAGAAAATGGCCGGAAACAGAAGTGATCGTGGTCACCGGCCATGCCGACATAGACTCGGCGGTGGAAGCCCTCAAGCTGGACGCTTCCGATTTCATCACCAAACCCATAAGCATCGATGCCCTCATGGTCGCCACAGAGCGGGCCCAGGAGCGTTTTCAGAACAGGAAAAAACTGAAGGATTACACCCGCTTTCTGGAAAACGGCTGGACCCGTACCACCAGGGAACTGCTCGAAACCAACAGGTACCAGCAAAATCTCATCGAAAGCTCCATGGATGGCATTCTGGGCTGCAATGCCGAAGAAACCGTGGTGACTTTCAATGCCAGCCTGTCGCGTTTGCTCGGTTACAGTCGCCGCCAGGTCATCAACCGAATGAGGCTGTCTGATTTTTTCCGCCCTGAAGAAGAAAAGCGCCTGCGTCAGGACCTTGCCGGTCAGGGCTTCGGCGGAATCAACCGCCTGTTCATGTACGAAACCTGGATGCTGGACCGTTCCGGCATCAGGGTGCCGGTCCAGCTTTCCATGACCAGAATCAAGGAAGATCTGCGCCCTCAGGGCCTGGTATGTTTCATTCGCGACCTGCGCATGATCCACCGCCTGCAACAGGAGATGGCCGACCAGGCCCGCTTGCTGCACCAGGACAAGATGATGTCCCTGGGCCGGCTGGCAGCCAGTGTGGCCCACGAAATCAACAATCCGCTTTCGGCCGTGCTCAATTACGTCCGCCTGATGCTAAAAATTCTCGACCGCCGGGATTCCGAAACAGAGCAGGCCCAAAAGTTCAGACGCTACCTGGAGGTGGTCGAAAAGGAAACTGCCCGCTGTGCGGAAACAGTCTCCGGCCTGCTGACATTTTCCCGCAAGTCTGATATCCGTAAGGAAAACATAGATATGGCTGAAATGCTGGAGCACTGCATCCTGCTGAGCCGCCACCGCCTGGAGTTGTCCCAGATAGAGCTCGAAACCGATTTCAGCCCGCATCTGCCTCCGGTCTGGGGCGATGCCAACCAGCTCCAGCAATGTATAATCAACCTTGTTTTCAACGCCACCGACGCCATCGGGCAGGAGGGCAAAATCACAATCCGGGCCACAGCGGACGCAGCCGGCCGGTGGGTGATGGTCACCATCGCCGATACCGGATGCGGGATAGAGCCGGAGCATATGGAGCGGATTTTCGAACCCTTCTTTACCACCAAGGGAGAGGGGCAGGGGCTCGGACTGGGGCTGGCCACGACATACGGAATAATTACCAGCCACGGCGGCAGCATCGATGTTCACAGCGAATTAGGCAAAGGCAGCACATTCGTCATCAAATTGCCGGCCAGCAGGCAGGCCTGACCCGGGGACAACCTTGAAATGACCGTAAGATACGGAACCAGATCCGAAACGGCCCTTCTCAAATGCGGCCAGTGGCTGGAAGTCCTGGACGAGCTGACCATCGGCGCTTTCACCGTCGGCTGTGATCATTCCATTATCGCCATCAACTACAACGCCCAGGCCCTGATCGGCATGCAATCGGAAGAGGTCGTCGGAAGGGACTGCCGCGAAGTGTTCACCGGAGTTCCCTGCATGAGCCGGTGCGTGCTGGCCGATTCAGGCAAGGCACCGGTGATGGACCCGGACGTGGCCGTCACCGACGAAAACGACATGACCCTCTGGATAACCCGGATGGCAACCCCCATATACGATGACAGCGGCAAACTGGCCGGCTGCCTGACCATCCTGCAGGATCATTCCCCTATTTCTGACCTGATCGAGCGGCTTCACCACGAAGAGAGCAAGCTCAAAAATGTCCTGGACAGCCTCGACAGCGGTGTTTTCACCGTAAACCGGGGCGGGCTGATAACCTTTTTCAATACCGCCGCCGAACAGATCACCGGTTTCAACCGCAAGCGACTGCTGGGCCGCTCCTGCGCCCTGCTTTTCGAAGGCCCCCGCGCCCGCGACCTGCTCTTGCTGCAGCGTACCATCAAGGACGGAAAATCCAGACAGAGCCATCAGGGAAGACTCATAGACAGAGAGGGCTCGGTCATTCCGGTCCAGATCCGCTACATGGCCCTGCGCAACGAAAAAGGGGTCAGTATCGGCGGCCTGGCGACTTTTAACGATCTGACCCTGGTCCGTCAGCTCCACCAGGCCATGGACAACCGCTATACTTTCGAAGACATGATCGGCAAAAGCCCCGCAATGCAGAAAATATTCAAGGTCGTTTCGATGGTTGCCGCCAGTGACGCCACCGTCCTGATGGAAGGGCCCACCGGAACGGGCAAGGATCTTCTGGCCAAAGTGATTCACGCTTCGAGCCACAGGGCCGACAAGCCGTTTGTCAAGATAAACTGCGCCGCCATTCCCGACAACCTGCTGGAGTCGGAAATCTTCGGTTATGTAAAAGGCGCCTTCACCGGGGCCGACAAGGACAAGCCCGGACGTTTCGATGAGGCCCACGGCGGCACCATCTTCCTGGACGAAATCGGCGACCTGCCCCTGGCCCTGCAGGCGAAACTGTTGCGGGTCATCGAAGACCGGGAATTCTACCCCCTGGGCAGTCACCGCACCAAGAAGGTGGACGTGCGCATCCTGTCGGCCACAAACCGCCAGCTCCAGCGCCTGGTGGCCGCCCACAAATTCCGCGAAGACCTGTACTACCGCCTGAACGTGGTGCGCATCGAGCTGCCGCCCTTGACCAGCCGGCCCGGCGACCTTCCCCTGCTGATCAGACACATAATGCGCAGGGTCTGCGCCCTGAAAGGCCGGCGGATACCGAAGGTGTCGGCAGCCGCCATGAAAATTCTGCTCAATTTCGATTACCCCGGCAACATCCGGGAGCTGGAGAACATAATCGAACATGCCCTGATCCTGTGCACATCCAACACCATCAGGCCCGAACACCTCCCGGACTACCTGCAGGCGGTCAAACGCCGGAATCCAAACCGCACACCGGCGAATAAAGGCCGGTTGCCGTCAGAGGCCGAGCAGATAGCCCGCCTGCTAAACGGGCACGGCGGACACCGCGGCAAGACGGCCGCTTCCCTCGGCATCAACCGGACCACCTTGTGGCGCAAGATGAAGCAGTACAGACTCAGCTATAGTGCCGCCAAGGGCTGGCATGTCTCCGAGGACAAAAATGGGCTTTGAGGAAGATAAAATTTCTTGCAGTGACCGGATGAGCCGCTCAATTTACCGCCCCTCAGATATTGCAACATAATGTTGCATCCACAACTGCAACATGGTATGATTCATATTGTCTGTTAAATCCGTATGTTCACATGCAATACGCAACATGATGCAACATACATGTTTCACAATCATCCCTCCCCGGACCGTAAACAGATGGGCAAAATACCGATAATCATTGCAAACTCGGATAGTTACTATTTTTGGCACGCCATGTGCAGTTCTTTACCGGAGTTACAACCAACACCTTTTATGGAAAACCGTCCCGATGCCCATGGCCAAGAAAATCCTGATTATCGAAGACGATGAGGATACCAGCCTGTTTCTGAAAAACATCCTTACCGCCGATGGTTACAAGACCATCGGTGCCATGGACGGAACAGACGGCCTGGCAAAGGTGTGGAGGGAAAAACCGGACCTTGTAATAATCGACGCCATGCTTCCCGAAGAAAGCGGCATTCATCTCTACCGCCAGCTCAAGCTCGACGACTCTCTCAAGAAAATACCCATAATAATGATGGCAACCCTGGACAAGCGGACCCTGTGCCGGGCCCACCGCCTCGGCGGCGCTTTTATCTCCAAGTCGTGGCTTGCCGAACCTGACGCTTATCTTTCCAAACCCCCGGAAGCAGATGAACTGCTCAATCTGGTGCGGGGTTTTTTCTCTGTCGCCGGCAATGGAACTGCGGAGGGATCATGACCATAAAGATAGGATTCTACATCTGTCACTGCGGGGTTAACATCGCCTACCGGGTAAGGGTGGAGGAAGTCGCCGCCTTTGCCCGGCAGCTCGACAACGTGGTCATTGCCCGCGATTACAAGTTCATGTGTTCCGACCCCGGACAGGCCATGATAGAAAACGACATCGCCGAATTCGGCCTCAACCGGGTGGTGGTGGCCTCCTGCTCGCCCCGGCTGCATGCCAAGACCTTCATGGGGGCCTGCCAGCGGGCCGGCCTCAATCCGTATTATTTCCAAATGGCCTCGGTCCGCGAGCAGGTTTCATGGGTCACCGAAGATGAAGACCAGGCCACCGAAAAGGCCAAGACGCTGGTGGCTGCCGCCGTCAACAGGGTCAACTACCATCACCAGCTTTTCAGCCGCCAGGCCGAAGTAAAGCCCAACATGCTGGTGGTCGGCGGCGGCATTGCCGGAATGCAGGCCTGCCTCGACATTGCCGATGGCGGCTACAAGGTCTTTCTGGTGGAACGGGACACCACCGTCGGCGGCCACATGCTCCAGTTCGACAAGACCTTCCCCACCCTGGACTGCGCCGCCTGCATCGGCACGCCCAAGATGGTTCAGGTGGCCCAGCACCCCAACATAGAGCTGCTGTCTTACAGCGAGGTGGAAGAGGTCTCCGGTTTCATCGGCAATTACACTGTGGATGTGGTCCGCAAACCGCGCTTTGTCAAGGAAGACGCCTGCACCGGCTGCGGAGAGTGCGCCAAGGTCTGCCCGGTCACAATCCCCAATCACTGGGATGCCGGGCTGGGGCAACGCAAGGCCATCGGGCGCTGTTTTCCCCAGGCCATCCCCATCACCTTCAACATAGAAAAAAGGGACCTGGCTCCGTGTGTCACCACCTGCCCGGCCGGCATCAACGTTCAGGGCTACGTGCAGATGATCGCCTGTGGCAATTACCGCCGCGCCGTCGAACTGATCATGGAACGCCTGCCCCTGCCGGGGGTACTGGGACGGGTCTGCCCCCATCCCTGCGAGGGCCGGTGCCGGCGCAGGGAGGTTGACCAGGCGGTTGCCATCAGGGCCCTGAAGCGTTTTGCGGCCGATCAGGTACGGCTCGATCAGCTGGAGCCGCCACCGATTGCCGAACGCGAGGAAAAGATAGCCGTGATCGGATCGGGTCCGGCCGGCCTCACGGTGGCCTATTATCTGCGCCTCAAGGGCTACCGGGTCACTATCTTCGAAGCCCTGGATGTGCTGGGGGGCATGCTCCGGGTCGGCATCCCCGACTACCGCCTGCCGCCTGAGATCCTGGACAGGGAAATAGACTATATTCTGTCGACCGGAATCCAGGTGCGCACCGGTGTCAGGCTGGGCGAAGACTTCACCCTGGAAGACCTTGCCAATGAAGGCTTCAGGGCGATCTTCCTGGGCATCGGGGCCCACCTGCCCATTTGCCTGGGAATCGAGGGCGAGCAGGCGGCAGGGGTGATCGACGCCCTGGCTTTCCTGCGCCGGGTGAACCTGGGCCAAAGAACCAGGCCGGGCGAAAAGGTGGTGGTCATCGGCGGAGGCAACGTGGCCATAGACACGGCCCGCAGCCTGCTGAGACTGGAGTGCAGGCAGGTAACCGTGGTCTACCGCCGCAGCGTTGAAGAAATGCCGGCCTACCGGGAAGAAATCGAGGACGCCCGGCAAGAAGGCGTGCGCTTCGAATATCTTGCGGCTCCTGTAAAAATAATTTCCGCCAACGGCAGGGTCAGCGGCCTGCAATGCCTGCGCACCGAGCTGGGCCCGCCGGATGCCGGCGGCCGCCGCAGGCCCCGTCCGGTTGCCGGATCGGAATTCGTCATCGAATGCGACGCGGTGATCCCGGCCATCGGCCAGAGAACGGACACCGGCTGGGCTGCCGGCATAACAGGCCTGGAATGGACGGGCCGCGACACCCTGCGGGTGGATCCTGTCACCTGCCGGACCAGTCTGCCGCACGTTTTTGCCGCCGGCGACGCCGTGACCGGCCCGGCCACGGTCATCGAGGCCGTCGGAGCCGGCCACAAGGCGGTAGAGGCCATTGACAGATTCATCAACGGCCGCCTGGCAGGCGACCTTCCGCCGGAAGGAATCGGGCAAAAGCCGGACGCCGACTGGGCTCCGATCCCCGAAGGGACCACGGTCAGGCCCCGGGCCTTTGCCGCCAGTATGCCGGTCGATGAGCGGCTCGCTTCTTTCTGCGAAGTGGAGCCGGCCTTGGACGAAGATGAAGCCCGCCGGGAGGCCGGGCGCTGTCTGAACTGCGGCGACTGCTGCCGGTGCATGGAATGTGTCCGGGTATGCGAGGCAAACGCCATCGATCACGACATGCAGCCGGAGAAAATCAGGCTGGAGGTGGGAAGCATAATCCTGGCCACCGGCTACGACGTGCTCGACCCCGCCCCCATGTATCCTTACGGTTACAAACGTTTCCGGAACGTCTATACTGCTCTGGAATTTGAACGTCTATCCAACGCTACCGGCCCCACTGCCGGTAAAATTCTCATTCGTGATGAAAAGGGAGAGTTTACAAGGCCGCCCGAGAGCGTCGCCCTGCTGCACTGTATCGGCAGCCGCGACGTAAACTACCACGAATACTGCTCCAGGGTATGCTGCATGTATGCCCTGAAGTATACCCACCTGATAAAGGAAAAGGTGGGCCGCCACACCAGGGTGTACGACTTCTACATCGACATGCGCTGCTTCGGGGAAGGCTACGAAGAATTCTACCGCCGCTGTCAGGAAGAGGGCACGATTTTCATCCGCGGCAAGGTGGCTGAAATCACCGACCAGGCAGAAACGCCGGAAGAAGAAGGAAAGCTGGTCGCCGTGGCCGAAGACACCCTGCTGGGACGCAGGATCCGGGTTCCGGCGGACATGGTGGTCCTGTGCACCGCCATCGAGGCCCGGGCCGACGCCAGGCAGGTCGGGCGGATCTTCGGGGTAAACCAGGGCGCCGACGGCTTTTTCCTGGAAGAGCATCCCAAGCTGGGGCCTCTCAACACCGCCACCGACGGAGTCTTTCTGGCCGGCTGCTGCCAGAAACCGATGGACATCCCCGACACGGTCTCCCAGGCTTCCGGGGCCGCCGCCAAGGCCCTGGCCCTGGCGGCCAGGGGCAAGGTCGAAATAGAGCCGACGACCTCCTGGATCGATCCCGACCTGTGCATCGGCTGCCAGGCCTGTATCGAGCTTTGTGCCTACGGAGCAATCGACTTCGACGCCCTGAAGCAGATTTCGGTGGTCAACCCGGCGGTCTGCAAGGGGTGCGGAAGCTGCTCGGCCCACTGTCCCAGCGGGGCCGCGGTCAGCCGCCATTTTGTCAGCAAACAGATTTTCGCCGAGATCGACGGCCTCATGGACGCCGTTGCGGCCCTGGGCAGATAGAGATCACCAACTTGAAGGGGGGGGACAATGAGTGAATTCGATCCGGTCATCATCGCTTTCGTCTGTAACTGGTGCACCTATACGGCCGCGGACCTGGCAGGCACCTCCCGGCTGACCTACCCGCCCAACGTGCGCCTGATCAGAGTCATGTGCACCGGCATGGTCGATCCCCAGTACGTTCTA
>Ga0256835_1000697_pt1 | contig 22847 bp, 25 predicted proteins | sample PIR30metaG_FD_185972 | JGI IMG/M metagenome (GOLD analysis project Ga0256835, IMG submission 185972) | Hydrothermal vent microbial communities from East Pacific Rise, Pacific Ocean - PIR-30 | ecosystem: Environmental > Aquatic > Marine > Hydrothermal vents | place: Pacific Ocean: East Pacific...
CCGGAAGAGGCGAGGAAAAGCGCCCCGGCGAAGGCCAAAGCCCGAATCAGGAAGGCCCCGCCCAAGGAGGGCCCGCCGCCCCCGCCCCGGGTGCCGAGGCCCCCCTTCTTCGGGGTGCGCTACCTCGGCCCCGGCGAGCTTCCTATCCCCGAGATCGCGAGGTTTTTAAACAAGCGCGCCCTCTTCCGCGGCCAGTGGGGGTTTAAAAAGGGGAAGATCCCCGACCATGAATACCAGGCCCTCCTTTCCCGCGAGGCCGAGCCCATCCTGGCCGCGCTCCTCGCCCGGGGGGAGGAGCTCCTCGAGCCCAGGGTCGCCTACGGCTACTTCCCGGTGGCCAGGGAGGGGGAGGACCTCCTCGTCTTTGATGAAGCGGGCGAGATCCTCGCCCGGATTCCCTACCCGGTCTCGGAAAAGGGCCTTTCCATCGCCCGCTACCACCTGCCGCGCCATGGCCCCCTGCTCGAAGGGGTCGAAGACTGGATGCCGAAGGGGGCCCTTTTGGCCGGGGCCCGGGACGTCGCCGCCTTCTTCGTGGTCACGGCGGGGGAAAAGGGGCTAAAAGAGGCAAAAAGGCACCTCGAAGCCGGCCGCTACCAGGACTACCTCTTCACCCACGGCTTCGTGGTCGAGATGGCCGAGGCCCTCGCCGAGTACTGGCACAAACGCCTCCGCGAGGAGTGGGGCATCGCGGACAAAGACGCGCCGGAAGTGGAAAAGCTCTTCCAAAAGCACTACCAGGGCGCCCGCTACGCCCCGGGCTACCCCGCCTGGCCCGAGCTCGAGGCCCAAAAGACCCTAGCGCGCCTCCTCGACTGGCAGAAAATCGGCGTCCGCCTCACCGAGGATTTCCAGCTCGTCCCTGAGGCCAGCACCTCCGGCATCGCCCTCCACCACCCCGAGGCCCGCTACTTCAGCACGTAAGAAGCGGGGGCCCGAAGGCCCCCGCTGCGGCGTCGGAGCTCGGCTATTCGCTCTTCGCCGTCGTGGTCTGGTAGGGCTTCGCGCAGATGGCCCAGACGGTGAGGACCCAGTCCTCGCCAGGGCCGCCGACCATCCGGCCGGCCTGCGCGTACCAGCCGTTATTGGAGAGCGGATAGCTGGCCTGGATGGCGATGGTCGGGTCGTAGGTCCCGCTGGCGGTGCGCACGCTGGCGCCGCCGCCGGTGACCACGAACCCGGCCGGGCAGGTCACGCTGACGCTCACCGGCTGGCTGCAGGGGCAATCCAGCCCGCTGTCCGCCTGGTTGGTGACGATGCGGAACTCGGTGATGCCGGGAGGCCCTTGCGGACCCGGAGGCCCAGGAGGCCCAGCCGGCCCAGGGGGCCCCGCCGGCCCGGTCGGACCCGTGGGACCCGGAGGTCCGGGAGGCCCGGCCGGTCCCGCCGGTCCCTGCGGACCCCGCGGACCCACCGGCCCCTGCGGACCCGGAGGCCCGGGCGGGCCCTTCGGCCCTTGCGGACCCATGGGGCCCCGCGGGCCGATGCAGTCGCGGGCGTCGACCTTGCCGTCGCCGTTCAGGTCCTCGTTCTTATCCGGTACCCCGTTGCCGTTCAGGTCCCAGCAGCTGATGCCGGCAGGACCCTGCGGGCCGATCGGCCCCGGAGGTCCAGGCGGTCCCTTCGGCCCCTGCGGGCCCTGCGGGCCCTGCGGCCCTTGCGGTCCTACCGGTCCCGGAGGTCCGGGCGGGCCCTTCGGTCCCTGCGGACCCATGGGGCCCCGCGGACCTTGCGGTCCCTGCGGACCCGGAGGCCCGGGCGGGCCCTTCGGCCCCACCTTGCCCTGAGGCCCTTGCGGTCCCGGAGGTCCTTGCGGACCCGGAGGTCCGGGCGGGCCCTTGGGACCCTGCGGACCCATGGGGCCTTGCGGCCCTTGCGGACCCGGAGGCCCGGCCGGCCCTTGCGGGCCCTGCGGACCCATGGGGCCCCGCGGGCCGATGCAGTCGCGGGCGTCGACCTTGCCGTCGCCGTTCAGGTCCTCGTTCTTATCCGGTACCCCGTTGCCGTTCAGGTCCCAGCAGCTGATGCCGGCAGGACCCATGGGGCCCTGGGGCCCGGCCGGTCCGGCAGGTCCCTGCGGACCCTGCGGACCCTGCGGTCCCGCGGGTCCCCGCGGTCCCGGAGGCCCGGCAGGCCCCTGCGGTCCCGGAGGCCCGGGAGGCCCTTGCGGTCCCCGCGGTCCCGGAGGCCCAGGAGGCCCGGGAGGTCCCGGAGGCCCGGGAGGCCCGGGCGGACCCTGCACCACCAGCACCTTCTGCGGTGCCGCCTTGGTCTGAATCCGGGTGACGAAGATCGCCATGTCCTGCGTGCCCGTCTTCAGGGCGTCGCGGGACTTGACCCCGTAGGGAATGAAGACGCGTAGGGTACGGGGGGTCTTGTTGGTGATGCGTAGGATTCCCTTACCGCGGTACGGCGGCTTCGAAACGGTGTGGAAGTCGACCACCCGGGCTTCGAGCAGACCCTGCTTCACGCCCTGGGTCAGCTCGAGCACCCCCGGCGGGAACGCTCCCTTGCCGTGAGCCTTGCCGTAGCGGACGAGTTCATGGGTGATGGGAAGCTTCTTGGGGTCGTACTTGACGTGGTCGGTGAAGTACCAGATCGCCCGCTGAACCTGGTACGGGTAACGATCGGTGTACCCCTTGGCGTAGGCGTACTCGAGGATCGCCCGCACCTCCGGCGGGGCCGGGCTCAGGGGCACGAGCTCCCGGCTGGGGAAGGGCTTGCCGTAGTCCATGCAGTAGCCCTCCACCGGCAGGTCCACCGTCGTCCCCGCGGGCACGGTGACCTCGAAGCCCCGGGACTGAGCCCAAGCCCACCCGGTGGCGAGGTTCAGAGCGAAGACGATGCCGAAGAGGGCCAGCGCTCTGAAACCCCTTTGCAATACAGCCAACTTCATATCCCCTCCAATCCGCGCGCGGGGCCCACGCGCGAAGTCCTGCTGCAATCTCGCCGATACTCCGACGCCGTTCTTTGCCCCACATTCAACTATACCTCAGATTTCTCAAAACGCGGGTCGAGATTCGCGCTAAACTGAAGGGGTCGCCGGGGGTGCCCCTTTTGGGGCTGAGAAGGCGCCCAGCCTACCCTTGGAACCTGATCCGGGTCATGCCGGCGTAGGGAAGGTGACGAGCCTTCCCCTCCTGGTGACGAAAGGAGGGGTTTTTGATGAAGCGAATCCTCTGGCTTGCAATCGGTCTTCTGGCACTTTTCCCCCTGGCGGGCGCGGAAGAGCTCAGGGTTCTGACCCACTCGAGCTTCTCCCTTTCCAAGGAGCTCATCGCCCGCTTTGAAAAGGAAACCGGCATCCAGCTCCGCTTCATCGAGGGGGGGAGCGCGGGCGAGACCCTGAACAAGGCGATCCTCACCAAGAACGCCCCCATCGCCGACGTGCTGGTGGGGGTGGACAACACCTTCCTCTCGCGGGCGCTCGAGGCCGGCATCTTCGAGGCCTACGTCTCCCCCGAGGTGAGGAACCTGCGCTCGGAGACGATCCTCGACCCCACCCTGCACGCCATCCCGGTGGACTTTGGCTACGTAGCGATCAACTACGACCGCGACTACTTCAAGGACCGGCCGCTCCCCAAAACCTTCGGGGACCTGGCCACACCCGAGTACGCCCGGCTCTTGGTGGTGGAAAACCCCGCCACCAGCTCGCCGGGGCTCGCCTTTCTGCTCGCCACCGTGGCCGCCTTCGGCGAGGACGGCTACCTGGACTTCTGGGCCCGGCTCCGGGACGGGGGCGTCCAGGTGGCAAAGGGCTGGAGCGAGGCCTACTTCGCCGCCTTCACCCGCTACGGCGGCGACCGGCCGCTGGTGGTGAGCTACACCACCAGCCCCGCGGCCGAGGTTTACTACTCCGAGGGCAAGTACCAAGAGCCCCCCACCGGCAACCTGCTCTTCCCCAAGAGCGCCTTCTTCCAGGTGGAGTTCGTCGGCATCCTGAAGGGCAGCAAGCACCAGGCGGCGGCCCGCCGTTTCGTGGACTGGCTGCTCTCGAAAGAGGTCCAGGAGGACATCCCGCTCAACATGTGGGTCTTCCCCGCCCGGCGGGACGCCAAGCTGCCCGAGGTCTTCAAGTTCGCCGAGATCCCCCAAGAGCCTGCCAAGATCCCGCCCGAGACGATCGCGAGAAACCGCGACCGCTGGATCCGGGCCTGGACGGATGTCGTCCTCAAAGGCAAGGACCCCAAGGACGTGCGCTAGCCGGTGCGAAAGGCCGCCCTCGCCCTCTTTCTAGGCTTTCTTTCGTTTAGCCTTCTCTACCCGCTTTCGCGGGTGCTTCTCTTGGGGGCGGGGCCGGGGTTTTTCGCCGCGCTCGGGGACACCTACTACTTCGAAAGGCTCCTTTGGAGTCTGGAGTACGGGGCTTTGAGCTCGCTGGCCGTGCTCCTGCTCGCGCTGCCCACCGCCCTCGGCCTGCGCTACGCCTTCGCCGGCCGGGCGCTTTGGGTGGCCCTCAGCGGGGTGCCCTTCGTCCTGCCCACGATCGTGGTGGCGGCGGGGTTCTTGGCGCTTCTGGGCCCCCAGGGCGTGCTCGGGGTCAACCTGGTGGGCACGCCCTTTTTGCTGGTCTGGGCGGCGGTCTTCTACAACTACGGCTTCGCCGCCCGCATCCTGCACGGGCTGCTGGCGAAGAGCGGCGAGGAGCTCGAGGCCGCCGCCCGGACCCTGGGCGCCGGGCCGCTCCGGGCCTTCTACCGGGTCACCCTACCGGCGCTCCTCCCCGGCCTCTTCGCCGCCGGGGGGCTCACCTTCCTCTACACCTTCGCGAGCTTCGGCGTCCCGCTGATCCTGGGCGGCTACCGCTACGCCACCCTCGAGGTCGAGATCTACCGCCTGCTCGCTTACGAGCTCGACTTCGAGGGGGCGAGCGCGCTGATCCTCTGGCAGATCGTGGTGCTCAGCCTCGTGAGCCTCGGCTACCTCTTCGCCAGCCGCCGCCTCGCCGGGGAGCTCGGCTACGGCGGGCTGCGTCCGCTTCGAAAGGAAAAGGCCTTCCTCCTCGGGGCGCTTTACTGGGCCGGGCTCATCTTGCTCCTCCTGCCCCTTTTCGCCCTCTTCTTCGCCAGCCTCAAGACCCCCGAGGGGCTCGGCCTCGGGAACTACCTCCGTCTTTTCGCCGAGGAAAAAAGCTACTTCGCACCGGGGCTCGGGCCGGCCCTCAAAAACACCCTTCGCTTTTCCTTCCTCGCCCTTTTGCTCGCGGCGCCGGCCGGGCTTTTCTACGCCCTCGCCGCCTGGCGGGGGAGCGTACTCACCGAGGTGCTCGGCCTCCTCCCCCTGATGGTGAGCCCGGTGAGCCTCGGGGTCGGTTACCTGCTCGCCTACCCCCGGCTGCAGGCGAGCGCCTTCCTGCTGGTGCTCGCCTACGCCACCCTGGCCTACCCCCTCTTCGCCCGGGCGGTGATCCCGGCCCTTCGCGGCATCGGGGAAGAGGTCATCCAGGCCGCCGCCACCCTGGGGGCGCCGCCCTGGCGGAGGCTCTTCCGGGTCGAGCTCCCCCTCATCCGGCCGGCGCTTTTCTCCGGCGCCGCCCTCGCCTTCGGCAGCGCCGCCGGCGAGTTCGGGGCCACGCTCCTCCTCGTCCGCCCCGAGTGGGCGACGCTCTCGGTGGCGATCTACGAGCGGCTGGGCAAGCCCGGGCTTGCCAACTACGGCGAGGCGATGGCGATGAGCGTGGTGCTCTTGGTGCTGGTGGCGGGGGTCTTCTACCTCTTCGCCAAGGGGGCCGAACTTGGCTAGCCCGGCGCTCTCCTTCGACGAAGTCGCCCGGCGTTTCCCCGGGTTTTCGCTCCGGCTTTCCTTCGACCTCTTCCCGGGCGAGACCCTCGCCCTCTTGGGCCCCTCGGGCAGCGGCAAGAGCACCGCGCTCAAGCTCGCGGCCGGCCTCGAGGCCCCGGACGCCGGGCGGGTCTATCTGGGCGGAGAGGACGTAACCGGCTGGCCGCCCGAACGCCGGGGGGTGGGCCTGGTCTTCCAAAGCTACGCCCTCTTCCCCCACCTCTCGGTCTACGACAACGTCGCCTTCGGCCTGGTGGAGCGGCGCTGGCCGCGGGAAAAAATCCGAGCCCGGGTGGAGGAGCTACTTTTTAAGACCGGCCTGACGCCCCACGCGAAAAAGCGCCCGAGCGAGCTCTCGGGCGGCGAGCGCCAGCGGGTGGCGCTGGCCCGGGCGCTCGCCCCGAGGCCCAAGGTCCTGCTCCTGGACGAGCCCCTCTCCGCCCTCGACCAGCGGCTCAAGGAGGAGCTGATGTTCGAGCTCCGGCGGGTGCTCAAAGGGGAAGCCGCCGCCGCCCTCTACGTCACCCACGACCAGGCCGAGGCCTTCGCGCTGGCAAGCCGGGTTCTGATCCTGAAGGCCGGCGAGAAGGTGCAGGAGGGCGCGCCCGAGGCGGTCTACGCCCGGCCGAAGGACGTCTGGACCGCCCGCTTCCTGGGCCACAAGAACGTGCTCGGGGCCAACGAGGCCCGGGTGCTCGGGCTCGAGGAGGGCGAATGGCTTATTCCCCTCGAGGCCTTTACCTTCGGTGAGGGGGAGCCCGCCCGGGTGCTGGAGGCGGTCTTTTTGGGCCCCCGGGTGGGGCTTTGGCTTTCCTTCCGGGGCGTTCGCCTTTACTGGGAGGGGCCGCTCTCCCCGCTGCCCCCGCCCGGCTCCGAGCTCAAACTCCGGCTCGATCTCGGCCGGGCGGTGCCCCTTTCGGTAAGCTAAACCCGTGACCCGGCCGGACCTGGCGACGCTCTTTGAGGAGCTCGAGGCCCTCTCCCGCCACTTCCCGGCGAGCCTCGACGCCTACGGCACCCTGACCCTGATCCAAGAGGGGGGGTACGGCGGCCGCGAGATGCTGCTCTGGGCCCCCTGGGAAGCGGGGCCCGAGGTGCTCCGGGCGGTCGCGGACCTTGACTTCAAGGGGCGGATGGTGGTGGCGCTCGCCCCCCTCTTCGAAGACCAGACCCCCTTCGTCGAAGTGCTCAAGACCCACGCCCCCCGCTACGCCTTCTTCCTCCACCCCGAACGGGGAATCGCCCACCGCTTTCCCGGCTTCAAGGAGGTGGTAGAAGGCGGAAAAGTTCTAAGGGTGCCGCTCACCGACCCCCGGCCGCCCCGGCGGGTGGCCCGGCTCGCCCCTACCGGCCTGCGCTACTTCGAGACCCGGCTCTTTCCCCCCTGGGAGAGCCCGAGCCTGGACGGTGCCCGCCCCTCGGAGACGGCCCCGCTGGGATCGGTGGCGAAGCGGCGGGGCGCCCTTCCCTACGCCCTGGGCCGGGAAACCCTCGGCCGGGACCTGCGCCGTGCCCTCCGCTCCCTGAACCTCCTGCCGGGCGATTAGAGTTCCCGGGCCTCGGCGAGCTTCTCGCGGGTAATCCGCCAGATGGGAGCGAACTCCGGTTTGACCCGTTCCAGGTGGGAGAGGCACCGTTCCAGCTCCCGGATCCAGGCCTCCTCCCGGCGCCGCCGCCCCGGTCCCCCCCGGCGGGCGCTCTCGGCGAGCTGCTCCAGGCGCCGGGAAAGGCAGACCCGGGGGACGCCCCCCGTGACCCGGCAGGCGAGCTCGGGGTGGCCGTCGCACCGGGCGTAGACCTCGGGGTAGCGCCGGGCCAGCTCGGGGTGGCCGGCCATCGCCATCCCCAACGGTCCCGAATGCAGCGCCGCCAGCCAGCGGAAGATCCGCTCCCGCCGGCGGCGGCGCTCGGTCTCGGTGAGGGCGGGACGGCCCCCTCCCATGGTTCCGCTTACTTCTTCATCATCTTCTGCATCATCGCCATGAGCTCCTCTTCCTTCTTCTTGGCCTTGTCGAAGGTCCGGGGGATCACCCGGAGGAGCTCGAAGAGGATGCCAAGGGCACGCTGGATCTCGGGGTCGGCGAGCGCCTTCAGGAGTCCGGCCAGGCCGAGCCGCGGCGGATTCTTCAGTTTCTCCGGCGGGAAGGTCTCGGAGAGGGACTCGAGGAAGAGGTCGACCATCATCCCGGCGGCGTTGGGGTCGATCTGGGCGAGCACGTCCACCGCCTTGCCCGCGTGCGAGAGCAACCGCAGGTTCCGGGGCTCGGCCAGCTGGCCCAGGTTCTCTACCGCCGTCTCCGAGACCTCACCGACCAGCGTCAACAGCCCGCTTTGATCGAGCTTTTCCAGGGTCTCCGCCAGCTTCTCCAGGGCGTCGGCCTGCTCGACGAAGCGGTCGAGGATGGAGAGCAGCCTCAGGTTCTTGGGCTCGGCCAGCAGGGCGAGGTTTTCCTCCAGGATCGGCCCCACCCGCATCTCGCCGAGGAGTTCCAGCCCCGAGCCCTCGAGGATCCGCTCGATCTTTTCCAGCCGTTCTTCCACCGTGGGCATGGTTTCCCCCCTCCTATCCCAGCAGGGTGGCGAACCAGAAGCTCTCGAAGAGCATCTTGGTCACCCGCACCCAGCGACCGGTGGCCATCACGCCGCAGGAGGGCATGCCCTTGCCCGCGAGCACCTTCTCGAACTCGCACTGGGGCAAGAGGGCGTTGTCGCCGAAGTCCATGATGCACATCGCCACCGCGTCGAAGGGCTCGCCAATGTAGGCGCCCTTCAGGTCAGAGACGATCACCCCGGCGATGTACTCGGCCTGGAAGTGGGCCACCACCCCCGCCGGCGGGAGCATCAGCGCCGGGTTCACCACGTCGCCGATCACGAAGACCTCGGGGTAGGCGGTGTGGCGGAAGGTCATCGGGTCCACCGTGGGGAAGCCCTGCGGCCCCGCCAGCTTCGACTCCCGTACCACCTTGTTCGGGGCGAAGGGCGGCACCAGGATCAGAAGGTCGTAATCCAGCGTCCGCCCGTCCTTGGCCTTGACCTGACCGCCCCCGGCCTCGGCCAGCTCGAACTCGCCGTGGAAGCGCACGCCCTTTTCGTTCAGGATCTTGAGCACCATGCTCGAGATCACCGGGCCCATGCCCGCGAGCGGCGCCGGGTTCATGTGGAAGACGTCGACGCTCGAGTTTGCCCGCACCCCCTTGACCTTGAGGGCGAACTCGGCCATGCCGGCCACCTCGTAGGGGGCCGGCGGACAGGGGTAGTAGGGCGAGCTGACGCCGACCACCACCCGGCCGCCCTTGAACGCCTTCATCCGCTCCCGGAGCGCGAGCGCGCCCTCCGGGCTCCAGGGCGCCACCGAGTCCTCGGCCGGCGCCGGCATCGCCTCGGCGCCGAGCGAGACCACCAGGTAGTCGTAGCCGAACTCGCCGCGATCGGTGGTCACCTGCTTGGCGTCGGGATCGATGGCCTGGATCTCGGCCTTGACGTACTCGATCCCCCGCTTCTCCAAAAGCTGCAGCGGCCGGCGAATGTCGTCGAGTTCGCGCATGCCGAAGGCCACCCAGGGAAAGCCGGGCATGAAGTAGTGGTAGTCGCTACGATCGATCAGGGTGACCTCGGCCTGTTCCCGCATCAGCCGCTTGACCTTGTTGGCGGCCACCAGGCCGCCCGAGCCACCGCCCAAAACCAGTACCTTTACCGCCATGGTTCAACGCCTCCTTTCTTACCTATGAGTCCTTATACATCACCCCTATGTGGAGGATTGTCCCTAAATACAAGCGAAGGGGCGCGGGATACCCGCGCCCCCTGGAAGTACCCTTGGATTATCGGGGCTCGTATTCGTCCAGCGCCTTGCCGAGATTCTTGGCCAGGGTGAGGATGAAGCCCAGACCTTTTTGCACCTGGGGGTCGTTCAGGTACTTGAGCGCCCCGAACATCCCCACCCGCGGAGCGGCCTTGGGGTCGGTCTCCGAGATCGCCTCGATCAAGGACCCCACCAGCTGGAGGATGTGCGCGCGAAGCTTGGGCATCTTGTCGGGCGGCATGTTCTTGATCGGGTCCATGGCCGCCTCGGCGAGGCCCAGGCCGCGGATAATCGCCCGCTCGTTGGCCAGGTGCTCGAGCAGCAGGTCGCCGTTGGTGGTGAGCTCGGTGAACAGGCTCAGGTAGCCCCCCGCCTTCAGGTGACGGGCGAGGGTGATGAGCTCCTGAATGACCCGCGCGTCCTCTTCGGTGATGGTGATTTCCGCCATCTCGGCCTCCTTACCTCAGCGCGTCCAACCAGCCGCGGTAGAACGCGTCCTTCATCATCCGGATGGTGGGACCGGTGGCGACGGTGTAGCAGGCGTGGCCCCACTTGCCCTCCTCGGGAATCCACCAGTACTCGCAGTTGCCCATGAACCCCGACTCAAAGCTGTGGCCGAAGCAGAGCGTGGGGGCGTACGAGGGGATCATGTAGCCCCCGAAGGCGTCGTGCAGGATGCTCGCGCCCGCGACCACCGCCGCGTTGTGGATCGGCACCCCGGCGGTCAAGAGCCCCACCGGCGGCATCGCGTGTTCGCCCACCAGGTAGACCTCGGGGTGGTCCGGGTGCTGGAAGCGGGGCCCGGTCACCACCGAGAAGCGGGGGTCGCCGGGGTGGGCGAGGCCGTTGTCGGCGAGCACCTTGGGGAGCCGCGAGGGCGGCGACTTGATCAGAAGGTCGTACTCGTACTCGCCCTTCTTGGTGATCACCTTGTTCTCGGTGACCTCGATCAGCTTCTCGAAGCCGGGCTCGTACTTGATGTGGTGCCGCTTGAAGCGGCGCAGGAAGAACTGCTCCAGTCCCTCGCCCAGGGCCATCCGCACCGCGTTGGCGGGGTAGAGGATGGTGATCTCGGGCTCCTGGCCCCGGGGCTCGTAGTAGGCCCGCAGGTTGAGCGCCATCTCCAAGGGGTAGATGCCGCAGCGGAACGGCAGCTCGGGGACCAGGAAGACGATCTTCTTGCCCCGGAAGTTGTAGAGCGCCTCCTTCATCTCGAGGGCGCCCTCGGGGCTGTAGTTGTGGAAGCCGTACTTGTCGAGCCCGGGGTAGTCGGACCAGCCGTAGGCGGTCCCCAGCGCGATCACCAGGAAGTCGTAGTCGAGGGTCTTCCCGCCCTCGGTGGTCACCTTCCGTCCCGGGAGATCGAAGGTCTTGACCGGGTCGACCAGGACCTTGAAGCCGTAAACCCGCTCGCCGTTCGTGATCGGGGCCCAGGTCTCGTCCACCGAGGCCGTACCCAGGGCCACCTCGGACCATAGCGGCGGCATGTAGTGGCGCTCGCTGGCGGTGACCAGGGTGACCTCGAGCGGCAGCCCCATACGATCGGCTTCCGTCTGCAGCATGCGGGCGGCCACCAACCCCCCGGTGCCGCCCCCGACCACCACAACTTTCTTCGCCATACGTTCCTCCTTATACGCATCGAAAGCGTACTGCAAACCCCTTTGGGGTTACAGGGACATTACACTCCCCGAAGGTCCTCGAGCAAGAGCCAGCCCACATTTTCCGGGGTGGCCTCCAGGAGGGGGCCGAGCTCGGCCTCGAGGGCGGCCACCAGGGGGTGCAGGGACCGGGGGTCCTCGTCGGTGACGGCCAGGGCGGTGAACTGGTAGAAGCGCTGGCTCGCCGCCGGGGTACCGTCGTCGAAAAAGGCGAAGGGCGGCTCGACCGGGTCCAAGATCAGGAAAACTTCCCGTCCCTCGACCTCGAGGACCCCGGGCAGGTGGTCCCGGGGGTCGTAATCGAGCTCCCGGGGCAGCCAGAGGTACCCCTGCAAGAGCCTCACCCCCGCCCGCTCGCTCAAGGTCGCTCGGGAAGCGCCCGGAGGCGGACCCCGGCCGCCTCGAGTTCCTCGACCAGGGGTCCGGCCTCGCGGAAGAGGTGGGTCCTGAGCCCGAGCGCCCGCGCCGCCTCGACGTTCTCCGGGTTGTCGTCGACGAAGAGCACCTCCCCGGGCTCGAGCCCCATGCGCTCGAGGGCGAGCTGGAAGGCCCTGGGGTCCGGCTTCTTGATGCCCTCCTCGTTGGAAAACACGGCCGCGTCGAAGCGGTCGAAGCTCTCCTCCGCCCGCAGGTAGCTCGAGATCACCGGGTAGTTGTTGGAGAGCATCCCCACCACCAGCTCCTCCGGCAGCGCCAAGAGCAGCTCGTACATCTCGGGCCGGGGCGCGACGCTCCCCAAAAAGAGCCGCTCGAACTCGGGGTAGGGCGCCGTGACCGAGAGCCGGCTCGCGAGCTCCTCCCAAAAGCGCCGGAGGGTCCAGTCGCCGAGCTCGAGCCGCTCCACCAGGTCGAAGTAGGCCTCGGCCACCGCCTCCTCGGGCAGGCCAAAGCGCCGGGCCAGGTTTTTCACCACCCGGCCGTCGAAGGTGCCGCGGGTGAAGACCCCGCCCCAGTCGAAGAGAATCCCCCGGAGATCCATGCGCTCCATTTTAGAGGCCGGACGGCCCCAACCCCTCTTCAGGGCAAATGTCCCTTTCGCCGCGGGGTAGGAAGGGTCCGTGCGGCGGCTTCTGGGACTTACGCTCCTTTTCGTCCTGGCCCTGGCCCAGGCCTTCCCCAAGGAGGCCATCCCCTTCGAGGGGAAGACGCTGGACGGCGGCTACTTCAAGCTCACCGAGTACCTCGGGAAAAAGCCCATCTTCTTGAACTTCTGGGCCACCCACTGCCCACCCTGCCTGATGGAGGGCCCCGAACTCGAGGCCTACCACCAGCGCTACCGCGACCGCATCGCCTTCGTCGCGGTGGACGTCCAGGACCACCCCAAGATGGCCAACTACCGGGTCAAGGACTGGGGCTGGACCTTCCCGGTGGTGATCGACTACTACGGCGACGTCGCCCGCGCCTACCGGGTCGGCTACCTGCCCACCAGCTTCTTCATCGACCGCGAGGGCCAGGTCGTTGCGGTTCACCCGGGTCTTTTGATCATGCGCGACCAGAGCGGCGCACTCATCAAGGACTTCTTGACCCCTTACCTGGAAAAACTGCTCAAGACTCCCTGACCCAGGTCCCCGACTTCCCGCCCGACTTGTACAAAAGCCGGACCGGACCGATCTCGATCCCCTTGGCGGCGGCCTTCAGCATGTCGTAGACGGCGAGCGCGGCGACGCTGGCGGCGGTCAGGGCCTCCATCTCCACCCCGGTCTCGGCCTTGGTCCGCACCTCGGCGAGGATCCGAACCACCCGCTCTTCCGGATCGAAGGCGGCCTCCACCGAGACCTTGGTGATCGGCAGCGGGTGGCAGAGGGGGATCAGCTCGCTGGTCTTCTTCGCCGCCATGATGCCGGCGAGCTCGGCCACCACCAGGGGGTCCCCCTTCCCCACCCCGCCCTGGGCCAGGGCCCGGGCGGCCTCCGGGGGCAGGTGCACCCAGGCCTCGGCCCGGGCCACCCGCAGGCTGGGGGCCTTCCCGGAGACGTCCACCATCTTGGGCTTGCCGTCTTCGAAGTGGGTCAGTTCTTCGGCCATGGTCACACGTCCTTCTTTTCAAAGATCAGCAGGGCCAGCACCGAGAAACCCAGCGTGTAGATGAGCAGAAGCCAGAGCCCGGGCGCGGCCGCGCCGGGGTGCAGGTAGAGATCGAGGTAATGGGTGAGCAAGAGCGGCTGGATGGCGGGGAAGACCACCAGCATCCGCATCAAGAGCACGGTCGCCAGGGCGGCCAGGGCGCTGGCCGTGGTGGAGAAGAAGAGGGCGGCGTACAGCACCGCCAGGGCGGCGATCGGCAGCAGCGTCACCGCCGCCAGCAGGTAGGCGCGCAGGATCTCGGAGAAGGCGGCCCCGGCGCTCAAAAAGCCGAGCCCGGCAAACCCCTCCGGGCCCAACCCGGTGCCGCCGTAAAAGCCGCCGAACCCGTGGGGCAGACCGGCCAGCAACGCCCCCAGCAGGCTGGCCAGGAGCAGCAGGAAGGGAAAGCTCAGGGCGGCGAGCACCTTCACCGTCATCAGGCGGGTGCGCGAGATCGGCCGCAGCAGGACCAGCTGCAAGGTGCCCATGGTCACCTCGGCGCCCAGCACCTCGGCCGCCGCCATCGCCACCAGGAAGGGGAAGAGGAACTCCATGCCGGCGAGCAGGCTGAGCGCCGGCACCTGCCAGCCGGAGACCAGCACCAGCCCGTAGACCTGCTTGAGCCCGGGGGCGAGCGACCAGATCACCGGTAGCAAGAAGGCCGCCACCAGCCCCACCCGCACCGACTTCAGGTGGAAGAGCTTGCCGATCTCCCAGAGATAGAACCTAAGCACGATTCACCCGCTCCCGGTAGTAGGCGTGGAGGTCGAAGTAGTCCCGGGTCAGCTCGAGGACCGGGATGTGGGCTTCGGCGAGAACGAAGACGGCCCGCTCCGGCGGCCCCTCGAAGAGCACCGCCTGGCCCTGGAGCCGCACCTCCCGGAGCTCGGGCACGGTCTTCAAAAGCGCCGCCGCCCGCTCGGGGTCGCCGGCGATCAGGCGGTAGCGGGGGCGCTCGGGGGAAAGCACCACCTCGTCCACCAGCCGCCCCCCGCCCAGGATGCCCACCTTGCTGGCGTAGGCGCTGATCTCCCGCAGGTGGTGGGTGGAGACCAGCACCGCCACCCCCCGGGCGGCCTCCTCCGCCAGAAGCTCGTGCACCTTCTGAATCCCCTCGGGGTCGAGGCCGCTGGTGGGCTCGTCGAGGACGAGCACCTGGGGATCGGCGAGGATGGCGGCGGCGATGCCCAGCCGCTGCCGCTGGCCCAGGGAGTAGCCGCCGGTCCTCTGGTCCGCCACCGCCAAGAGCTCGAGCCGGGCGAGCACCTCGCGGATGCGGGCGGCGGCGTTTTCCAGACCGCTCATCCAGGCCAGGCGCTCGAGGTTCTCGCGGCCGGTGAGGTAGGGGTAAAACGCCGCCGGGGCCTCGACCACCGCCCCCAGGTGCCGGCGCGCCCGCCAGCCGGACTCGTGAACGTTCTCGCCCAGCAGGAGGACCTGGCCCTGGCTGGGAAAGGCCAGCCCGGTGACCAGCCGGATCACCGTCGTCTTGCCCGAGCCGTTGGGCCCGGCCAGGGCGTAGACCTCGCCGCCGGCGACCTCGAAGGCCACCCGGGAGAGCACCCAGCGGCGCCCGTAACGTTTGCCCAGATCCCGAACCAAGAGCGGCGACACGACGCCTTTAGGTTACCGGTTCGTTCTGGTAGACTGCGAGGTGCCCCCGGTCCGACGCGGCGGCCCGCCGCGAACCGGGTCAGGCCCGGAAGGGAGCAGCCCTAAGCGGTCAGGGCCGGGCGCCGTCGGGGCGCCGGGGGCTCTTTTCCTTCTCACCCCCAAACCCCCTAGCGTGGTGCCGGTGGACGCCCTTGCCGACGGCCTTTTCCTGGTCCTCTTCCTGGCCAGCCTGGCGCTCAGCCTGGTGCCGCTCTTCCCCGCCACCCTGTTGCTCGCGCTGGCGACGCTTTTGCACGAGCTCTTGGTGGGCTTTTCCGAGCTCTCGCTCTGGGACTGGGCGATCTTCTTGCTGCTGATCGGCCTCGCCCTGGTCGCCGACAACCTGGCCGCCGCCTGGGGCGCCCGCCGCCACGGCGCCGGGAGGGCGGGGGTCTGGGGAGCGGTGCTCGGGGCGCTGGCCGGGGGGCTGCTCCTGGGCCCCTTGGGGCTGGTCCTCGGGCCCTTCCTGGGCGCCTTCGCCTTCGAGCTGGCCGCCGGCAGGACGGGCCAGGACGCCCTCCGCGCCGGCTGGGGCGGCGTCGTCGGGTTCTTCCTGAGCGTCGGGATCAAGCTCCTTCTGAACGCCGCCGCCGGCGCCTGGGTCTGGACTCGGATACGGTAGGTGCGCCATGGACCCGGTGTTCATCCGAATCGGCCCCCTCACCATCCGCTGGTACGGCCTCTTGCTCACGCTGGCGATCTTCGCCGGCTTCCACCTCGCCGAGCGCATCGTCGCCGCCCGCGGCCACGACCCGGAGAAGTTCTCCCGGGTCGCCTTCTGGGCGGTGGTCGGCGGGGTGATCGGCGCCCGGGCGGTCTACGTGCTCACCAGCTGGGCCGAGTTCGCCGGCGACCCGCTTCGCGCCCTTTACGTCTGGGAGGGCGGGCTCTCCTTCCACGGGGCCATCCTGGGCGGGCTGCTGGTCTTCCTCTACTACGCCTGGAGGGAGCGCATTCCCCTCTACGACTACCTCGACGCCACCGTCCCCGGGATTGCCCTCGGCGTCATCGCCGGCCGCGTCGGCAACCTGATGAACGGCTCCGACACCGTGGGCCGGCTCACGAACCTCCCCCTCGGCTTCACCTGGCCCGACTGGGCCCAGGGCTTCCCCGGCGTCTGCACCGACACCGGCGAGCTCGCCTACGGCTACTGCGCCGGCGAGGTGGTGCGGGGGCCGGTGCACCTGGCCCAGCTCTACGGCGCGCTGGTCGGGCTCATCCTGCTGGTCGCCTCCTACTTCTGGCTCAAGGCGAAAAGGCCCCCGGGCTACGTCTTCTGGCAGTTCGTCTTCTGGTACAGCCTCCTGCGCTCGTTGATCGAGGAGCCCTTCCGCATCAACCCGCTTTGGCTTCCGGTCTACGAAAACCCCGAGCTTGGCGTCGGGTTCTTCACCGCCACCCAGCTGGTCTCGATCCCCCTTATCCTGCTTTCGGGATACATGCTGCTTAGGTACCGGAGGACGCGATGAAGCACGCGGTGGTGATTCTAGCGGCGGGCCAGGGCAAGCGGATGCGGTCGAGGACCCCCAAGGTCCTCCACCCCCTGCTGGGTCGTCCGATGGTTCGCTACCCGGTGGAGGCGGCCAAGGAAAGCGGCGCCGAGCGGGTGGTGGTGGTGGTCGGCCACCAGGCGGAAGCGGTGAAGGAGGCCCTCGAGGACGCCGGGGTGGCCTTCGCCCACCAGCAGGTCCCGCTCGGCACCGCCCACGCCCTGGCCCAGGCGAAGCCGCTCCTTGAAGACTTCGACGGCGCGGTGGTGGTGACCAGCGGCGACACCCCGCTCTTGCGCCCGGAGACGATCCGGGCCCTGGTTCGGGCCCTCGAAGAGGCCGGCGGGGCCGGCATGGCGCTCCTTTCCTTCGAGGCCGAGGACCCCACCGGCTACGGCCGGGTGGTGCGGGGCCGGGACGGCCGGGTGGTGCGGATCGTCGAGGAAAAGGACGCGAGCGAAGAGGAGAAGAAGATCCGCGAGGTCAACGCCGGCGTCTACGCCTTCGACCGGCGGGTCTGGGAGCTCCTTTCCCGGGTAAAGAACGAAAACGCCCAGGGCGAGTACTACCTGCCCGACCTGGTCGCCCTCTACCTCGAGGCCGGCCTGCCGGTCGTCGCCCTCAGGGCCGAGGACGAACGCGAGCTTTTGGGCGCCAACGACCGGGCTCAGCTGGCCGAGGTCGAGGGGGTGCTCCTCGACCGGCTGCGCCGGCGCTGGATGAGGGAGGGGGTGCGGATGCACCTGCCCGAGACGATCTACCTCGAACCCGGGGTCAGCCTCGCGCCGGACGTGGTCCTCGAGCCCGGGGTGGTGCTCAAGGGCACCACCGAGGTCGGGGAGGGCGTCCGCATTGGGGCCTACAGCGTGGTCACGAACAGCCGCCTCGAGGCCGGCGCCGAGGTCCGGCCCCACTCGGTCCTGGAGGAGGCCCACCTGAAGCCCGGCGCCGTCGCCGGCCCCTTCGCCCGGCTCCGGCCCGGAGCGGTGCTCGAGGAGGGGGCCTTCGTCGGCAACTTCGTCGAGGTGAAGAAGTCCCGCCTGGGGCGGGGGGTCAAGGCCGGCCACCTGGCCTACCTGGGCGACGCCGAGGTGGGCGAGGGCACCAACGTCGGGGCCGGGGTGATCACCGCCAACTACGACGGCGAGAAAAAGCACCAGACGACGATCGGCCGCCGCGCCTTCATCGGCTCCAACTCGGTGCTCATCGCCCCGGTGCAGATCGGCGACGAGGCCTTCGTCGCCGGCGGCAGCGCCATCAACCAGGACGTCCCCCCGGGGGCGCTGGCGGTGGCCCGGGGCCGGCAGCGGAACCTCGAGGGCTGGGTCTGGCGCCGACGGGGGGAGTATCCTAGCGAGAGCGGAGGTTAGGGAATGAACCTTGGCATGCAAGAAATCCTCATCATCCTGGTCGTCGCGCTCCTGCTCTTCGGGCCCAAGAAGCTGCCCGAGCTGGGGCGGAGCCTGGGGCAGTCGATCCGGGAGTTCAAGAAGGGCGCCTCCGAGATCAAGGAAGAGATCGAGGCCGCCATCGAGGAAACCCCGGAAAAGAAGGGCGAGCCCGGCCAGCCCAACGCCAAGGAGGGCTAGCGCAAGGTGGCGAAGCCAAACGGCCAGGGGGAGCTCAAGGAAGCCCCCTTGGTCGAGCACCTGGAGGAACTTCGCGCCCGTATCCTCAAGGCCCTGCTCTTTTGGGCCCTGGGCTCGGCGGTGGCCTACGCCTTCCGGGTGCCGCTGCTGGCCTGGCTGAAGGCGCCCCTGGACCGGGCCGCCGAGCTCAACCACACCCAGGTCAACCTGATCGTCCTGGACATCACCGAACCCTTCATCACCGCCTTAAAGGTGGCGATCTTCGGCGGGCTGGTGCTGGCGCTGCCCTTCATCGTCTACCAGGCCTGGGCCTTCATCGCCCCCGGCCTCTACCCCCACGAGCGCCGGATGGCCGGTCCCTTCATCCTGATCGCCGGCTTCTCCTTCGCGGTCGGGGTGGCCTTCGCCTACTACGTGCTCCTGCCCTTCGCGGTCCCCTTCCTGCTCGGGTTTCTGGGCGACGTGGTCACCCCCCAGATCTCGATCGGCCGCTACATCGGCCAGATCCTCACCTACATGACGGTGATGGGGCTGCTCTTCGAGATGCCGGTGCTGGCCTACTTCCTGGCCCGGCTGGGGCTGCTCTCGGCCTCCTTCCTGGCCAAAAACTGGCGGATCGCGGTGGTCGGGGTGATCGCCCTGGCGGCCCTGATCACCCCCACGGTGGACGTGATCAACCTGGCGCTGGTGAGCGTGCCCCTGCTCTTCCTCTACTGGGTCTCGGTGATCGTCGCCGGCCTCGGCGAACGCGCCCGCAAGAAGACGGAAGAAGACGATGGAAGCACGGATCAAGGAGCTTAGAGCGGAGATCGACCGCATCAACCGGGAGCTTTTGAAGCTGCTCTCGGAGCGGGGCCGGATCTCGGCCGAGATCGGCCGCATCCAGACCGAGCTCGGCCTCCCCCACTACGACCCGGTCCGCGAGGCCGAGATGCTCGACTACCTGACCCGGGAAAACCCCGGCCCCTTTCCGAACGAGACCATCAAACGGCTCTTCAAGGAGATCTTCCAGGCCAGCCTCGCCCTCGAGGAGGCCGAGGACAAGAAGGCCTTCCTCTACTCCAAGAAGACCCGCCCCGAGCCCACCGTGGTCCGGGCCGGCCCGGCCACCATCGGGGGCGGCAAACCGGTGCTGGTGGCCGGCCCCTGCTCGATCGAGAGCGAGGCCCAGATCGAGGAGGCGGCCGCCTTCCTGGCCCAGCACGGGGTCAAGATCCTAAGGGGCGGCGCCTTCAAGCCCCGGACCAGCCCCTACGCCTTCCAGGGCCTGGGCCAGAAGGGCCTCGAGCTCGGGGCCGCCGCCGCCCGCCGCCACGGCATGGCCTTCGTCACCGAGGTGATGGACACCCGCGACGTCGAGCTGGTCGCCGAGTACGCCGACATCCTCCAGGTGGGCGCCCGCAACATGCAGAACTTCGCCCTGCTGCGCGAGGTGGGCAAGGCGAAAAAGCCGGTCTTCTTGAAGCGGGGCATGAGCGCCACCGTGGAGGAGTGGTTCTACGCCGCCGAGTACGTGCTGGCCCAGGGGAACGACCAGGTGGTACTGATCGAGCGGGGCATCCGCACCTTCGAGAAGTGGACCCGCAACACCCTCGACCTGCAGGCGGCGGCGCTGGCCAAGCAGGAGACCCACCTGCCGGTGATCGTCGACGTCACCCACGCCGCCGGGCGCACCGACCTGCTGGCCCCCATGGCCCGGGCGGCGCTCGCCGCCGGGGTGGACGGGGTGCACGTCGAGGTCCACCCCAACCCCCTGGTGGCGCTCTCCGACAACCAGCAGCAGCTCGACTTCCCCGGCTTCCTGGAGTTTCTGGACCAAATCCGGGACCTGCTGGGGTAGGGACGGCGGGGCGATGGGGCTTTTCGACCGCTTTTTCGACCTGGTGCTGAAGCTCACCGACCCCACGCCGAGCTTTGCCCCCGAGCGCTGCCTTCTGGAGCGGGGGGCGGTGGGCGGCTGCTCCGCCTGCGCCGAGGCCTGCCCCCACCGGGCGATCGACCTCTCCTCCGGCTCGGTCGTCCTCGAGGAGGCCGACTGCACCGGCTGCGGCCTCTGCGTCGGGGTCTGCCCCGGGATCGCCCTCGAGTACCCCCTCGGCCCCGTGCAGGAAGCCTTCCAAAAGGGCCAGGGCCGGCTCAAGTGCAGCCGGGCGCCGGGGGAGGGCGAGGAGGTCTTCTGCCTGGGGCGGCTCACCCCCGGCATGCTGGCCTGGGCCGGGAGCCGCTTCGGGGCGCTCACCCTCGCCCGGGGAGACTGCGCGTCCTGCGCCGTCGGCGGCCCCGCGGTGCCGGAGCAGGTCGAGCGGATGGCCGGGGAGGCCCGGCGCTACTTCCCCGAGCTCGAGGTCCGGGTCACCACCGAGCCCCTGACCGGCGCCCCCATCGGTCGCCGGGAGCTCTTTCAAAACCTCTTCGGCGCCACCCGCCGGCTGGCCGCCGAGGCCCTGCCCGAGCCGCCCCAGGAAATCCTCCCCGGGGACGACGGGACGGAACCCCTGCCCGACGAGCTCCGGCTCAGGAAGCTGGCGGCCCTCAAGGCCCGGGAGGTGCGCTGGCCGGGGGTGCGGGTCCTCGAGGGCTGCACCCTCTGCCCGGTCTGCCAGAACGTCTGCCCCACCGCCGCCATCCGGCGCTACCGCGACGGCCAGGAACGGGTGCTCGAGCTGGAGCTGGAGCGCTGCACCGGCTGCCAGGCCTGCGTCCAGAGCTGCCCGGTGCAGGTGATGGAGCCTTTCGACTACGGCAAGGAGGCGTTGCTCGAGGAGGCCATCGAGCTCTACCGCGGGGTCCCCGAGGCCGATTCCTGACCCCCGGCCTTCTCCGGGGTCCACCCGTCCCAGCGGTAGCCGGCCTTGAGGACCTCGAGGTCGGCCTCGTTCACCACCCCGTCCCGGTTCAGATCGCCCTCGGGGGGGCGCTCCTTGGTCCCCTTCTTGCCCCAGTTTCGGGCCAGGAGCACGAGGTCGGAAAAGCCGTAGCCCCCCTCGCCGGCCTGGAAACGGAGCTTTTCCGAAGCCGGGAAGAGCTTCCCCTTGGCGTCCAGGAAGCGCGCCCGGTAGGGGATCTCCTTGATCCGGGTCTTCTCCCCGGGGACCAGCGTCAGGCGGAAGACCTCGCCCCCGGAGAAGGGCTTGAAGAAGACCAGGTCCAGCCCCAGCACGTGGGTCTTGGGGTCGTAGCGCACCAGGTAGAGGCCCCGGTCGGTGACCTTTAAGGTCTTGAGCTCGGGGCGAAGCGCGCCCAGCTCGAAGCGGGCCTGGAAGCCGAGGGTGCGGCGGCCCTCGAGCCGGGCGATCCAGATAAAGGGGTCCGCCACCGCCGCCGGCGGCAGCACGAAGCGAAACCGGGGGGGCGGCGGGTCGAGCACCTTGAGGACGAAGGTCCGGGTCACCGCCGAGAGGGCGGCGTCCTTGACCGTCACCTTAAAGCGGGCCTCGCCCTTTTCCTCGGGCTTCCCAACGATCCGCCCATCCTTGAAGGCGAGCCCCTTGGGGAGCGTGCCCTCGAAGGCGTAGGCGTAGGGGCGGACGCCGCCGGCGGCCTTGAACTCGACCCGGTAGGGCTCGTTCAGGTAGGCGGGCGGGGGGTTTTGCAACGAAAAGCGCAGGGGCTCGGCGGGAAGCCCCTGGTCGGCGCCGCAGGCGGCGAGCACGACCGGGAGCAAAAGGAGCCAAAGCGGGGCGCGCACCCCTCCATGCTACGCCGCCCCCGTGAGAAAATGGGGCCATGGCCCCGACGCTCTGGGTGCTGGCACTGGCGATCCTCGAGGCCCTCCTCGCCTACCTGGGGAGCCTCAAGAACCCGCTTTTCTCCCTGATCTACAGCTGGACCCCGGCGGCGGTGGCCTACCTCTTCGCCCGCCGGGAAGGGGTGCGCTTCCCCGTCCTCGGCACCCCCAACCGCCACTGGCTGCTGGCCCTGGTGCTGCCGCCGCTGCTGGCGGCGGGGGCCACGTTGCTCTCCCTTCCCTTCGGCCGCTGGCAGGGGCTGGCCCCGGTGAAATCCGCCTTCCCCAAGCTGGGGGCGATGCCCGACGCGGTCTTCCTCCTGGTCTTCTTCCTTTACGGCATCCTGCTCGCCGCCACCGTCGGGGTGCTCTTCACCCTGGGCAGCGAGATCTTCTGGCGCGGCTACCTCTGGGAAAAGCTCCGTGACCGGGGGCTTTGGCCCGCCTCCCTGGAGATCGGCTTTTACTTCGGGCTTTGGAGCATCCCCGGCGCCCTGGCCACGGCCCAAATCGAAGAGCTCTCGGTGCTTTACGTCTTTTACCTTTTTGCCCTGGGCATCCTGCTCACCCCCGGGCTGCTCTGGATCCGGGAACGGGGCCAAGCCGTCTTCGCCGCCGCCCTCTTCCTGGCCGGCGTGCACGCCTGGTCCTTTTTGCCCCGAATGCTGGTCGAGGGACCAAGGGAGTGGGTGGGCTTTTACAGCCTCCCCGGGCTCGCGACCCTGGCGCTTTTCAACCTGCTGTTGCGGAGGTGGAACCCGTGAAGCCGCTTCCCGACGCGATCCCGCTTGCCGGGCTGACGCTCGTCAAACCCCGGCTGGAGCACGCGCCGGCGTTTTTCTCCTGGGCCTCGGACCCGGAGGTGACCCGATTCTTGAGCTTTCGGCCGCACCAAAGCCTGGACCAGAGCCTGGGCCAGCTCCGCCGCTGGGTCCGGGCCTGGGCCGAGAGCGAGGGAGTGCTCGGGCTCGGCCGCTCGCTCGTCTACCTGATCGAGGTGGAGGGCAAGGCCGCCGGGAGCCTCTCGGTCTTCGCGGATCGTTATGGCCTCGAGCTCGGCTACGCCCTGGCCCGCGCCTACTGGGG
>Ga0256835_1000698_pt1 | contig 22847 bp, 13 predicted proteins | sample PIR30metaG_FD_185972 | JGI IMG/M metagenome (GOLD analysis project Ga0256835, IMG submission 185972) | Hydrothermal vent microbial communities from East Pacific Rise, Pacific Ocean - PIR-30 | ecosystem: Environmental > Aquatic > Marine > Hydrothermal vents | place: Pacific Ocean: East Pacific...
ACCGCCGGAGCAGGAGAAAAGCCCAATCATTGCCGGCAGGAGGAGTGACAGGCTGCGGAAGGAGAGCGGTGGTCTCATTGCTTGATCTTTACAGGTTTTTGCATCTCTTCCCAGGAGTGGCGGGGGAGGTAGTAGAAGAAGCCGTCTTCGGCGCCGATGAGCAGGTCGGGGATGCCGTCGCTGTTCCAGTCGACGGTGGTGGGGCAGGTGCTGTGGCCGCCGAGGATGGCGCCGGAGAGGTTCCCCACGTACCGGAAGACGAATTTCCCCTTTTCTCCGACGTTGCGGTACCAGGCGGTGTTGACGGTGTTGACCAGCAGGTCGAGGTCGCCGTCGCCGTCCCAGTCGACCAGGTCGATCTTGCGGCGGCCGCTCTTGCCGGCGCGGCGGTCGTTGAGACGGAGGGGGTTGCCTTTCTCGTCGAGGAAGATGCGCTGTCCCGGCAACAGCACCAGCCCTTCTTCTTTGCGGGTACGCTCAAAGTAGCTGAGGTAGCCTTCATGGTCGATGATGACCAGGTCGTTGAGGCCGTCATGGTTGAGGTCGAGGACGACGGGTCGGGTGCGCCATTGCACGACCAGCTCGCCGGGGGCGGGGTTCCACCAGTTCCAGGCCGGCTTGGGGGGCGTGCCGGGCCAGGCGACCCTCACCGGGCGGGCCGTGTCGAGACGGGGATGTTCGCGTGTGCCGGTGTTGGGCAGCCAGAGGATCTTGCCGATGATGTCGTTGAGGAGGATGTCGGGCAGGCCGTCCATGTTCCAGTCGGCCACATAGGGGACGGTATAGCCCCACTTGGCCTCGGCAGGGCCTTGGATGGAGAGGTTTTTCCCGGCCATGATGCGGAACACCTTGTTGCCGGCTTTGAGGCGTACGGGCCCCGCCCAGCGCGGGGTGGCCCCCCCGCCCAGATTCTCGAAGAACTCCAGGAAGCCGGCCGTGTTGCCGGCGATGATGTCCTCGTCGCCGTCGCCGTCCCAGTCGACGGCACAGGGGGTCGAGAGGGCGCCGCACATTACCCACCATGCCTGCTGACGGAAATAACGCGGCGGCGCCAGCACCACCTCACCCCGCTCGTCTCTCCCGCGGTTCTCGATCCACAGCACACGGCCGTCTTCCATGCCCACGACAATGTCGGGGTCGCCGTCGCTGTCCCAGTCGTAGACCACCACCTCGGGCATCTCCAGCTCGAGGTGCAGGATGCGGCCGTCAACCCGCAGGAAGCGGCCCGCCGCATATACCGGGTGGGTGCGGGTGCCGGTGTTCTCGAAGAGGGTGATGCGGTCGAGGAACTCGCCACACAGCAGGTCGAGGTCGCCGTCACCGTCCCAGTCGACCAGGTTGGGCGAAGGCTTGCCGTAAACGTCCACGGGCTTGCCGCCGGCGAGGATGTGCTGTGCATGGCCGTACCTCGGCTTCTCGTTGGTGCCCAGGTTCTTGACCCAGTAAACATAGCCGTGCAACGGCCCATGGGTCCATTCGCCTTTCTCATTGTAGGCATCATCCCAGCCATACTCCCGCCAGTCGCTGGCGCCGATGAGCAGGTCGTACACCCCGTCGCCATCGTAGTCGGCCAGCTTCCACTGGTTGGTGCGGCCGGCGAAGAACTCCTGCTTGTAACGGATCTTCTCCGGCTTGTTGAAAAGATCTTTCCTGAAGTTGCGGTACATCACCCCCGGCGTGCAGAGGACCATCTTCCCGTCGATCCAGGAGACCGTGAGGTTGCGCAGCCCGTCGGCGATGCGGAAGCCGCGGGCGAAGACGCCGTTGCCCAGGTTCTCGAAATAGTACATCCCCCGCGAGGGCTTGTCCCGTCCCGTCACCAGCAGGTCGTTGTCGCCGTCGCCATCCCAGTCGACCGGCACGGGATTGCCCCACAACCCTACTCCCAGATCGACCACCAGGCCGGGATGATTGTATTTCAGGCGGATGTCATCGGGTTTTTGCGACCAACATGCGGGTGCGCTGAACCATAGCAGCAAGACGATCGTCCCAAGAAGTTTTTTCATAGTTCTGTTCAATTTGATATCTACTCCTATCGCTTTATCTCTAGTTTTATGCCGGTATAGCGGACGGTGGTGTCAGCATTGACGGTCTCTCTGGTAAAGGTGCTGAAAGCACACCCCAGCCTGATGATTGCGGAGGATCCTGTCAGAAGGACGAAGCCTGTATCCAATGGTATCCTGACCGTATTCTCAGGTCTCTGGCCGCATCCACCCGGCAACAGGAGGGGAGGAATGAGCAAAAGGAACGTGAACAGGGCAGAGGATCTCATTTTTCTTTCATTTGAAGCGAAAACTGTAGAGGTCGGCATCCTTCATCACGAAGCGCAGGCGGATCGTTTTTCCCTCGAGGGCTTTTACGGAGGGGCCGTGATCCCAGGCAACGGCCTTGGCGATCTCATTGCCGATGATCTCACGAGCTTCTTCGAGGGTGTGTCCCGGGAGAGGGTTCTCCTGTTCGTCGAGGATCTCCACCTTGATGTATCCCGCTGCGGAGGTGGAGAAGTTGATCAGCAGCGTGTCGCCGCGGAAGCGGAAGGGTTTGGTGACCATCTCTCCGCCGCGGTAGGGGGCGTTCACCGAGACGAACCCGTCGAGGCGCAGCGAGTAGCGGTGCAGGTGGGCGGTGGGTTGGGCGTAGTTTTGGTTGAGGTAGAGCGACATCTCCGCCGGGCCGGTCTGTACGATGTTGAGGGCCGGGTAGTTGGAGCGGGAGACCCAGTTGTCGAGGCCGATGCCGGGGCGGACGAAGCCTTCCATGAAGGTGCGGTAGTAGCGGTTGCCGCCGCGCGATGACATCAGCACCGCATCGGAGCAGTCGCGGAAATAGCGGGGGTCGACATGGAGGGCACGCGCCTGCTGCTCGGTGAGCACCTGGCGGTGTGGCATGAATCGCGCTGCCACGGAGATGTAGATGTGCGGGGCGCGGAAGTAGGGTGCCGTCTGGTTGGTGTAGAGCTGCTCGGGGGGCGTGTCGCCGAAGTCCATCACCACCGGCTTCTCCCAGTGCAGGAAGTCGTCCGACACCGCCCGCGCCACCGAGCGGTATTTTTTGCCTCCTCTTACGACCCAGGTGCGGAAATAACATAGGTATTTTTGTTCATGTTCCGACCAGAAGGCCACGTTCTGCGAGTCGAACGGTCCGTTCGCCGAGGAGGGGATGTCGTCCCAGGTGATCACCGGCGCCTCTTGCATTCTGTGCCAGTGGATGCCGTCGGGGGAGGCCCAGGCGATGAGGCCGCTGCGGGAGATGCCGCCGAGGGCCTTGTAGCGCTCGCCGGCAGGGATGTCGGAACGTGTGTCGAGGAAAGGGCTGAAGTTGTGCGTCACCGGCGCCGCATCGGCCAGGATGACATTGTTGTGACGGCTGCCGTCGACCTCGTAGAGCCCCAGGTCGGGCTTGCTCCAGTGGAGGCCGTCATGCGATTCGGCGTAGCAAGTCACCTCGCGGCGGCTGCCGTCGCGGTGACCCTCGGGCATGCCGCGGTAGTAAAGACGGTACAGGCTGTCGTCGTGGATCACCGTGACATAGGCCGAGAAAGGACCTTCCCAAGGCTTGTCGAAAGGCATCACCTCTCCCTCGTCGACAGGATGGTGCAGCAGCAGGCGCGTGCCCTCCATCCGCTCGATCATCACCGTGTCGACGAACAGCTCGAGACGACGGCCCAGGTCGGGTGCCTCCTGGGCGGGGAGCATCTGCTGGAAATAGTCGGCCTTTCGGGTGAGGGTGAGGGTTTTCTGCTTGACGGCGCTCCCGCCGCCGGCGAGATAGAAAAGCCCCGCCCTGGTGCTGGCCCACACCCTGCCGGAGGTGTCCACCTCCACACAGCGTACATCGTTGGCCGCTGCCGTGGGCAGCGGGTGAGGATCGTGATATTCCTGGAGGAACGGCTCGTCAGGGATGCCGGCCCGGACCAGCATGGCCCCAAAAAGGAAGATCAGGAGGGTGGCGGTTCTCATCTTTTCCTGGTTTTCGGGGTTCAGGTTTTTAATGGCAAAAGCTTCTTAATGATACAGATTTTCAGGCGGAATCACAACCAGTTCTTTTGTTCCGGGGATCCTCCATTTTACCACCAGCTTCTTGGCGCGCCCCAGCTGGAAGTAAACCACCCGGATGGGGTGATATCCTTTTTTCATCCCTTTGCTGGCCAGCAGGGCTTGTGCGGGGTGGCCGCCGTCGTTATCGATGATCAGCTCCCCGTCGATATAGAGAACGGCACCGTCGTTCGATTCGAGGTAGAACTTGTAGAGGCCGGTGACGGGGGCGTAGAGATATCCCGTGAACTCCTGGCTGAAGGGCCGTTGGTCGCGGATGGAGTCGACGTTGAAGGTGGCGATGGTGCCCTGGTTCTTGACAGGGTATTTGTTGATCTCGCGGGTGCTTTCGATGGTCCCTTCGTGGTAGCGGTACCGCAGTCCCGGCCTGGGGTGGCGGAGGGGGACGCCGGCGGTGAGGTCGGCCTTGCGGAAGGTCTGTGCCACGGCATATCCGGGCGGCAGTCCTTGCACATAGCAGCGGGCCCGTAGCGTGGTGCTGCGGTCGATGAGGAGAGGCTTCCGGTATACGGGCGACCTTTCGTCCGGCAGGGAGCCGTCGAGGGTGTAGCGTATGACAGCCTTGTGCCCCGGGCAGGAGAGGGTGACGCGGGTGCTGCGGAGAAACACACGGTCGTCGAAGCTGATCACCGGCAGTGGCGCCGGCACGTAATGGGGCAGGGGAGGCCGGGCGGCAGGTGTGGTGGCCCACGAGCGGTTGGGCTCAGGACCCATGGTGAAGACCAGCTCGCCGCCGGCAAGGATCGTGTCGATGGGAAGCCAGAGACGCTCGTAAGGCCGGCCGTTGAGGGTCAACTCCTGCACATAGGGATGATCGGGCGCCTGGTGACGGGCACGGATGACGAAGCGCTTGCCGTCTTCGAGGTGGAGGGTGGCCTTGCCGAAGAGCGGACTGCCCAGAACAAAATAGTCCGTGCCAGGGGTAACGGCATACAACCCCAGACTGCTGAGCACATACCAGGCCGACATCTGGCCGGCATCGTCGTTGCCGCAGATGCCGGCGGGCGTGTCGTCGTAGAGGGTCGTGAGGATCTCGCGCACCCGTGCCTGCGTCTTCCATGGCGCGCCGGCATAGTCGTAGAGGTAGGCGATATGATGGCTCGGCTCGTTGCCGTGCGCATACTGGCCGATCTGTCCCGAGGCGTCGATGACCGTCATCACGGTGGTATCTACCGGCGTGGTGAAGAGACGGTCGAGCCATGCCACGAAGGCCGTATCTCCTCCCATCAGGTCGATGAGACCGTATATGTCCTGGAAGACGCTGGGCGTGTACTGCCAGGCGTTCGCCTCGGTATAGTTGGAAGAGCTCTCCCCGGGGTTGAAGTCCTCCAGCCAGGTGTATTCACTGCTCTTGGGCACCATGAACTTCACATCCTTCTTGAAGAGATTGCGGTAGAAGGCTCCCCGCTGGTGGAAGAGGAGGTCTGTGGCACTGTCCCCGCGTCCGGTCAGGCGGGTCACGCACCAGTCGTCATATGCATACTCCAGTGTCCGCGATACCGACTGGGGCACCAGGTCGTAGGGGATGAAGCCGTAGTCGAGGTATTCTTTTTTGCCGGGACGGTAGCTGTTGGCCAGGTGGACCATCGCCTTCAGGGCCTTTTGCCGGTCGTAGCCGCGGATCCCTTTCACCCAGGCGTCGGCCACCACCGGCAGCGAATGGTAGCCGATCATCGCATAGCGTTCGTTGCCGGAGAACTCCATGATGGGCATGTTGCCGGAGTGTTCGTAGCGCTCCAGGAAGGTGCGGATGAAGTCGAGCGAACGTCCGCGGTTGATGATCGTCTGCAGGGGATGGAGGGCCCGCCACGTGTCCCAGAGGGAGAAGTTGGTGTAGTTGGTGAAATCCCGGGCGGTGTAGATCTTGCCGTTGGTGCTGCGGTACCGGCCGTCGACATCCATGTTCAGGCTGGGATGGATGAAGGCATGGTACATCGCCGTGTAGAAGATGCGCTTCTGCTTTTCCGTGGCCTCGTCGAGGGTGATCTTGCCCAGCTCACGGTTCCACGCCTCGCGGGCTTGCCGGCGTACCTGGTCAAAATCCCAGCCGGGGATCTCCGCCTCGAGGTTCTTGCGGGCCCCTTCGATGCTGATGGTCGAGAGGCCGATCTTCATCAACACCGGTGTGCCGTCGCTGACATCAAAGTGCAGGAAGGCTTTCAGACTGGTTTTATGGAGGCCGGACGTATCCCCTTCGATCTTGGAAAAGTGTACGACCGGCTTGTTGAAGCGGGCGACAAAGTACCAGATCTTGGGGCCGTCGAGGCCGCCCGAGGCGGCGCGGTAACCGTATATCTCATGCAGATCATCCTTTTCCCGGGTGCCGGAGAAAGTGGTTTCGAGGTAAAGGCTGTCGGGCGTATCCTCGTTGCCGTGGTCCAGGTCGAGGATCACATAGGCCTCGCTGCCCTTAGGGAAGGTGTAGCGGTGGAAAGCGCAGCGCGGTGTGGCTGTCAGCTCAACGGTGATGTGGTTGTCGTCGAGGAGGACCTTGTAATAGCCGGGTTCGGCCGTCTCGTTCTTGTGGGAGAAGGCTGAGCGGTAACCGGAGGCGGGATCATCTTCCGGTCCTGCTTCGAACTTCTCCTGTCCCGTATCGGGCATGAAGAGGATGTCGGAACCGCCTCCTCCGCCCGTGCCGCTGTAATGGGTGTGGGTGAAACCCATGATCGTGGGATTGGAATAATGGTATCCGGAGCAGTTGTCCCACTCGTTGAGGCGGGTGTCGGGACTTACCTGCACCATGCCATAGGGCCACAAAGCCCCCGGGAAAGTGTGACCGTGGAAGCCTGTGCCCACCATCGGGTCGGCATACGAAGACAGGTCGTCACGAGCCGGCTGCCGGCCACACGATGCCAGCAACACTGCCAGAACGGAAATGAAAAAGAAGTTTTTCATGGTAGTAGCGAGTTTATGGTGTCGCATTATCGCTTCATCGCTTCATCGCTTCATCGAAAATTATCCTCCACCTTTTTCCAGTCGATCTTCATCACCCAGATCTGCCGGAAGTCTTTGCCGGTAGCGTCTTTCACGATCTTACCCTCTTCGTTTTTTGTAGGTGTCCGGATGTCGTAGGCGGCGAGGGAGCCGTCGGGGGAGAGTACCAGCTGTTGCCGGTCTCTGGGGGTATCGGAGAGTTTTATGAGTGTTCCGGAAGGGTGTTGTTTTCCTACGTAGGCGGCCAGGATGTCGCCATGGCTGAGGAAGAGCACCCATCTTCCGGAGGGGTGCCAGCGGAGTGCCTCGACGGGGTGGGGCAGGCGGGTGACCTGGCGGGGGCTTTTCTCGCTGCCATCGGCACGGATGATGAAGAGTTGGGCGATGCCGGCGCTGTCGGCGGCGGCGAAGGCGATGCGGGTGCCGTCGTACGAGCCGCGGACGATGCCGGTCACCTCCATGCCGTGCGTGAGGCGACGGATCGTGATGCCTTTGGGTGGACGAGGATAGGTATCGTGTGTGCCGGCGAAGGCGGTGGTGATGTCCACGCTCTTCGGAATGTCGGCGACGAAGAGATCATGGTCGTAGCCCTTTCCGTCGGGGCGGCGCACCTTGCCGATGAATGCCCGCATCGTGCCGGCACTGTCGATCCATGAGTCGCCGTATGCTTTCTCGATCTCGCCGGGACGGGCTTGCCCTTTCGGGGCAGGCTGCAGGATCACGGCGAAATATTTTGTGTATCCCGGCGGCGTGGCGGGGTTGGCTTCCATATAGCCGATGGTGCGGTCGATGTTGCGTACGAGGAAGTCGTCATAGGTGAAGCCGATGCGGCTGCCGTCGCGGCAGTACTCATGGCGGTGGGTGCCGCCGCGGTGAGCGCCGGGGGTCGTGGGGTCGTGTGTCACATCCCGCATGTCCACCAGGTTGTGACGGCGGCTGCCGTCGGCCGCCACCTCCAGCGCCGTGCGGTTGGGCTTGGCATAATAGCCCCGCTCCTTCACCTCGTTGATGTTCGGGCCGTGGATGAAGATCACCTTGTCCTCAAAAGGATGGTACGACACCGCCCCCACGCCCGGTGCAGCCCGCTCGCCCGTGATCGAGGGGGGATTCCACAGCACCGTCTCCTCGCCCGTGGCGATCTCCACCTTCTCGATCGTCTTGCTGTTGCCGATGTCTTCGTTGTACACCGTCCCCCGCGTGTCGTAACAGAGGAAACGACCGTCGTGGGAGAAGTTGTCGTTGTTATCCAGTACGTGGTTCTTCGCCGAAAAGGTGATCTGTTTTTCTTCCATGGGGATGAGGATGATCGTTGAGGTTCGTTCTTTTCCGCTGCGGTGGCAGGCGCCGCCGAGCAGAAGCAGGCCCAGCCAGGGCCACAGAAGGCAGACAGGCTTTTTTTTCATGGCTTTTCAGGTATTGCATGGAAATCGAATACCGTCAAGTTTGGTGCAGGTAGCCCCAATACGACACTGACCGGGAGACAACCTGTCAGAAAGATCCACCGCATCCGGATCCGTAACCTCCAACTCGTAACTTTAATCATTCACTTTTAACTCGTAACTTGCAACTTGCAACTTGCAACTTGCAACTTGTAACTTCATACTCCATACTCATTTTTCCGGTTCGCTGATCGCTCCCACGTATCTTCCCAGCCAATAGGGAAGGGTGAAGATATAGGGAGGATATTCCCGTCGTCCGCCTTCTCCGCCTTTGATGTCGTAGGCACTGTTATGGAGGGTCAGGGGGCATTCGTCGGGGGGGAGGATCTCTTCCGACTCGCGGCGCATGAAGTTGGGTTTCAGCAGGGTGATGTCTTTGCGCCAGGTGTTGTCGACGTTCCATGCCACCAGGTCGAGGGGGAACTCTTTCAGCCACCAGATGCTGTTGTCGAGGTCATATTCCTTGCCGCCCACCTGGGCATAGATGAAGTTCCACAGGGGGTTCTTCTCGGGGCGTTCGATCTCCCAGTGGCTTTTGACGGTCTCGAAGAACTTCTGCCGGAGCTCGTCGGTGAAAGCATATTTGATGAGGGCGCGGACGGTGAGGAAGTACATCTCGTCGTCGGAGTGGTTCCAGCCGTCGCTCAGGGGTTGTCCTTCCACGTATCCGATGACGCTGGCCGGGCGGAGGATGTTCTCCAGATAGCCGTGCTTGTCCATCAGTTCGTAGGCTTTCTCCTTGTATAGCTCGTCGTGGGTGAAGTGGTAAGCGGTCTGGAGGAAGGCGATGATGAGGGTGGAGTTGAGGCGCCGGTCGCCGACGCTGACGGGGAAGCTGTTGACGTATTCGGGGTTCCAGCGGCCCCATTGGGTGGGTTTGCCGTTCCAGGTGACCAGGTACCAGTCGTGTTCGATGATGTGGTCCATCTCGATCTTGATCTGGCGGATGGCGCGGTCGCGCCACTCCTTGTCGGGGACGATGTCGGCGAAGAGGGCATAGACGAAGAAGTGGCCGCACGACTCGTCGCTGCTGGTGGTCGACTTCCAGCGCCAGCGTCCGTCGGGGGTGAGGCGCCAGATCTTCTGCTCTTCGGGGAGGTTGGGGTCGCGGTCGCTCGACTGGTATCCGTTGCGTTCGTAGGTGCGGGCGGGAAAGCCCGGGATGCCGCTGATCTCGGTGAGACGCTCCATCGCCTCGAAGGCTTCATAGGCGTTTCGCAGGGCCTCGTCCGACCGGGTCACGGCATAGCGGTACAGTTCGCCGGCCAGGTACATTGAGGTCCACAACCCATCGTTGTCGGAGTCGACCATGTAGGCTGTGGAGAGGTCGCCGGGGATGCGCAGGTTGGCCCGCGCCTGGAAGCCGTAACGTATATGGCGCAGGCGTTGCACCTTTTCGAAATATTCCGCCTTGTCGGCCAGGGTCATCGGCTTGAAGTCGATGACGCTCAGTCCCTGCCTGGTGAGCACCAGGATGCTTGGGCCGGGGCCTTCGGCCAGGTCGACCACATGGTCGTCGACGAGCCAGCGTCGGGAAGCATAGTAGTCGAACTTCCCGTCGTCGCGCAGGGCAAAAGCCCCCCGTGTGGAGCCGAACCACAGCCGTCCGTGCAGGTAACGCACCTTCGTCAGCCCGGGCCAGGGAAGCCGGCTGTTGAGGGGAGCGACTTCCTTGAACGTATGACGGTCGAGTTCGTAATAGCCGTTGCGCGAGCCGACCACCAGGCGGTCGTCCGCCAGCGTCATCGTGGTGAGGGCCTCGCCGCTGTGAACTTTCTTCAGTTTTTTCTTCTCCGGGTCGAAGGTGTATAGGTTGCTGCCGGCAAGGATGAGGAAGCGTCCCTCGCGACCGTCCCACAGCATCTCCTCCGGGAGCAGCTCGCCGCTCTCCTCGTGCCACACCTTCTGGCTGTCGCGGTAATATTCCAGCACACCGTCAGCGGCCAGGAGAAAATCGAAATCAGCTCCCATACAGAAAGCCCGGGCGTCGGGCAGGTCGTGGTCGACCCAGAACCTTCCGGCCCAGGCATTGCTGAAAAGACTGTTATCCGTAAGATATACGAACTGGTCGCGGTATACCCCCAACGCATGGATGTCCAGATCGTTGAGGAAAGGATAGAGATCGTCACGCACCAGATATTTCGTGCCGGGGTGGAGGAGAAGCCGGCTCGAGAGCACCTGGATGCGGCCGTTGCGGTCGGAGGCCGTCCGGAACAGGTGCCACCGCGGGAAATTAGGGTCGGCAAAAGGGTATTTCTTTGCGAAATCCTGCAAAAAGGGACGGTCGTGATAAGGCTGCGCAGAGACCACAGCCATCATCCCCGTCAACAGCAGGGAAAATATCACTTTTGTTTTGTTCATCATCTCAAATCGTTTTTCCGTTGGGCATTTTTACTTGTGATGCAGCTCGAACTGGTCGAGGACGCCGCCATAGGTGCCGTCGGCATTGACACGGATCGCCTTGAACGAAAGGTTCTTTCCGTTCAGGTCGATGACGACGTAATGGAACTCATAATATTTCCCTCCGTCGTATTCATTGCTGTCGGGGTCGGAGGGATGGTCGGGCAGGTCGATCTGTTCCCATTCGCGGTACTTATGGTTGTCGAGGCTGGCTCCGCCGCCGCCGGTGATGATATACACCGCATTGTTTCCCCCGCCGGTCTTGGGATCATAGGGTGGATGCGGCAGCCCCCGCTCATAGTCATGGGTGTGGCCTGAGAAGACGATGTCGACGCCCATCTTCTCGATGATGGGGACGATGTATTTCCGCAAGGGAGGTTCCCCGTCATAGTATCCGCCCGACCAGCATTCCGAGTAGGGCGGCTGGTGCATGAAGACGAAGATCCACTCACTGTGCTCCCGGGCTTTCTTCAGGTCGTTGACGAACCATTTGTACTGCTGGCTTCCGGGGAGGATCCCGTCGCCGCCGGGAAACTCGTATTCGTTGGGGTCGAGGATGATAAAATGGGCATTGCCGTAATCGAACGAATAATAATACTCGGTGCTGCCCGTGCTGGCGGTGGGGTTGTGGACCCGCTGCTCGTAGGGGGGGACACTGCCGTCGAATCCGCCATATTCGTGGTTGCCGATGGAGATGTAGAAGGGTACATCGCCACTGATCCAGCGGATGGGATAGAAGTGTTCGTCGATCCATTCGTCGAGACGGGCGCCCCGGCTCACCACATCCCCCACGTTGACGATGAAGTCGGGCTTCTCCGGCACCATCCGGCGGACGATGTGTTCGTGAATCTTGCTCAACGTGCGGCTGTCGCCATAGACGATGAACCGCACCGGATCGTCATGGTTCTTTTTGGTGTGGAAGGTGTGCACCGGACTGGCGAGGTCGCCGCTGACCACGCGGTAGGAGTAAACGGTGTTCTTCTTCAGGCCCGGGAGGGTCACCTCATGGAGGGTGTGTGGCTCGGGTAACTCTACCAGCGTGTCGGTGAGGGTCGCCCCCTCGCCGTAGAGCACCTTGCCGTAACAGGGATAGGCCGTCTCCCACATGATCGTGATGCCGTCGTCTTCGACATCCTGGAGGTAAGGAGGCACGACGAACACCGGCGTGCGGGCGTATTCCTTTTCAAAGCGGGGGAGAGTCTCCTCCAGGTGGACGACGAGTGACTCGATGTTGCGGTATTGCTTGAGGTAGGAGACGAGGGTTTTGTTGAGGGTGGCGATCTGTGTGGTTTGGGGTACGGGGTTCATGCGGAAGTAGCGGTCGATGCGTTGCAGACGGCGGAGGAGCTGTTCGAGCGAGGCTTTCACCTCTTTTTCCTTGCGGGTGATGAGGCGGGCGTAGCGCAGGGCGCCGCTGCCGCGGCTGTTCTGCACCCGTATGGCCACGAGGAAGGTTTGGCCGGGGCGGGCGTGGGGGGTGAGGAGGGCCGTGCACTCCCCCTGCCGCGGTGTGGCCTGCCGGCCGTCGACCCAGATCTCACACTTGTCGTTGCCGTTGGCCTGGAGGTAGAGCTCGTCACCCGCCACGTCGAAGCCGTCGATACGGTCGGGGACGGTGATGCGGGTGCGGTACCAGGCATGCTCCTCCTCGCCGGGCCAGCCCTTGCCGGCGGCGATCGTCTCCCAGGCGCTGTCATCGTATGCGGGTCGTGCCGCCGCAGCAGGGGCGTTCTTCTTCCACCGCCATTCCCGGATGTCGAGGCCGTGGCCGGGGTCGAGGGCCCGGTAACGCTCCAGCGTCTCCATCAGGTCGGCATACCCTGCCGGCATCCCCACCAGGTCGGCCTGATAGAAGCGACAGCTGTAATCATCGTTCTGCACCCGCACGGCGAGGATGTGTTTCCTCCCCGCCACGGCGCGGCGCACCACCACCCCCCGGGCCTCCGACCCCGGCGTGTCGATGATCACCCGTCCGTCGACGTACACCTGCAGGCCGCGCGCGCTGGTGGCCCCGTAAAAGATGATGTCCCGCCCGGCCATCTCCGGCGGGACGGTGAACTGCTGCTTGAACCACCGCACCTGGTACTTGTCCCACCAGCGCACCCCCAGCGGCGCCCTGCGCCATAACGAAGGATCCTGCTGAAAGACCTTCTTCAGCGGAAGATCTCCCACGTGCATGTTCCACCGCAGCATCTCAACCACCGGCTGCGGGTCGGGGGGCTGCACCCGCTGCCCCTCCCCACGGAGAGGCAGCACAGCTCCCGCCAGCAGCAGCCAGCTCCATGCCGAAAAGATCACTGTCGTACTCTTTTTCATCTTCTTTCCTCTTTTGTAGCGTTATCTTTTTCCCTCTTTCGTCAGGAACATGTTCATCTGAACGGGCCGGTCGGTCTGAATGATCCCGGCACCGCCCGTGACGAGGTTCCTGTATCCCGTCAGGATCCCTGCAGCGGCCATCACGTCGGGCTTGCCCAGGGCATTGATCCAGACGCGGGCGCCATCACGGCGGATGGCCTTGACCACCTCCTCTGTGAAGAAGCTCTCGTCGATATGTACCACCGGAGCATCATACCGCTCGAGCAGCGTCTTCAGCTCCTGCGGGTCGTGTGCCCGCGGCATGATCATCAGGGTGCTGTCGACCTGCAGGACGCTGTCGAGCACGGCCGTGTCGCTGTCGAAGAAGATCACCTGCCTGCCGGTGCCGGTGCGTTTGACCAGCTCGACCAGCGGCTTAACATAGACGTCCTTCATGTCCAGGTCGACGATGATCTTCCCTTTGGCGGCCTGCAATACCTCCTCGAGCAGGGGGACGTGAAAGGTGAGGGTGTCGTCAAGGCGGCTCTTCAGGGTCACCTGCTGCAGCTCCTCCCAGGTGAGATCCTTCACCTTCCCTTTGCCGTTGGCAGTGCGTTCGATGTCGCTGTCGTGCATCAACACCATGCGGCCGTCGCGGGTGGTGCGGACGTCCACCTCGATGATGTCGGCCCCGCCCTCGACGGAGTGGAGCACCGCCGCCAGCGAGTTCTCGGGGTATTTCGTATGCCGCATGCGGTGGGCCGTCACCAGGACACGGGGATCTTGCTCGTCATGCAAGATCCGCAAGGCTTCCTCCAGGGGGAAGCGGGTTACCACCGCCTCCCGGCGGGAACAGGCGGCCGCCGCCATCAACAGCAACAAGATGCCGGCGGTCAATCCCTTCGCCAACCCCCTTTCACTCTTTGTTCTTACATGTCTCGTCATTTTTCCGGTTTTTTGGAGATACCTATTTAAATAGGTATTTAAATGGGGAATTAAATAGGTATTTAAATAGGTATATGCAGCGATGTTCCCTTTGTGTTCATAAGCAGTTTAAGGTTTATGATCGCCTTTCCGGATCCATTTTTCATCCAGGCTTGCGTGGCGTATGGTCTCTCCCTGTTCGCCCAGGTCGCATGAGTAGGTGATGTGGATCTTCCCGTCGCGGGACTGGATGACGGTGGGGTAGGAGAAGGAGCCTTTGCCGGGAGGGGTTCGTTCCAGGTGGCGGGTGCAGCACCAGCTGGCACCCTCGTCGGTGGAGAGGCTCACGGCGAGGCTGTGGCGTCCTGCTTCGGTGTCGTTGTAGACCATCACCCAGTGGCCGTTGGCCAGTGTGGTGAGGGCCACGCTCGAGCCGGGGTTGGGGAGGCCGGTCTTACGGGCTGCGCTCCAGGTGAAGCCGTCGTCCTTTGATTCGGCCACCATGATGCGGCCCGGGGCGTCGCCGTTGTCACGCATCCAGGCGACGAGGGTGCCGTCATCTTTTTGTACGAGTGCCGGCTGTACGTTGCCGCGCCCCACAATGGGCAGGGAGGCCCGCCAGCGGCGGCCGCCGTCGTCGCTGATGGCGACGAGCGAGAGGTTGTAACCGTCGGAATAGAGGGGCAGCAGGATGCGTCCAGAGGAAAGCTGCAACGGCAGCGTGCGGGTCATCCATCCCATCGTCCGCTTGATGGGGTCGAGCGCCGCCCGGTGGATTAACTCCTCGTAAGGGGGAGCATACTCTGCCCACGCCAGGTCCGGTCCCGCCATCTGGCGGAAACGGGTGCATATGACCGCGGCAAAGGTGTCGCCGGGCTGCAAGAGTATCTCGTCCTGCCATGACCAGCGGGGGGCACCCTCCCGGTGGTAATCGTGTGAGATGCGGTGCTTCAACAGCGAAGCCTCCCAGCGGTGAGCGCGTACGACCACCCAGAAAAGATGGAGCGTGCTGTCGCGGTCGACAAAGAGCACGGGGTTGCAGTCGGGATGGTCAGGCGTGTCGGCCATGAGGAAGGGGGCGCTCCACGAGCCGCCGCGATGGCGGCGCGCCCCCAGGATACGTACGTCGTCGGCCTGGCGCTCGCCGCTGCCGGCAAACCAAGCACACAAAAGATCACCGCCGGGAAGCTCCACCAGCGCGGAACTGTGGACATGCAGCGGCTGCGGGGGGAAGAGGTCGCTGACCCCCTGTCCCTGACCCGCAGCGGGGAAGAGAAAGAACAAAAAAGAGATCAGAAAGGACGACACTGTCGTTTTCATGTTCATGGCATCAGAGGGTGAAACGTTCCTGTGCGCCGGGGAGGGGACCGTGGCTGTTTACCGAGATCAGGGCGAGCGCCGCCATCGCGGCGGCCCAGAGCAGCAGGAGGAGCGTCCACCGTAAGCCGCTCTCACGGCGACCGTCGTCGGCGGGCTGCGCCGGCGTACGCCGCAGTCCCCACCACCACCATGCCCCCAGCAGGAGCAACACAAACGGATAGAGCGCCTCGGAACGGGAAAGACGGAACGGCCGTACAAAGGTGAGCAACACCAGCCAGGCGAAGAGGTTGTACTCCAGCAACACCAGAAAGGGAGTGGCCGCCAAAGCTTTTGAGCGGTCGACGCTGCGGCGCAGCCACAGGGAAAAGAATACCGCGGCAAAGAGAACCAACAGTGCCGCCGCCACCCACATCTGCCGGCATCCGAAAAGGGGATTCACCTCAAGATGGAACTGTCGGGCGCGATCCAGGAACTTTTCCGCACTCATGCTGTTGGCGAAGTTGGCAAAGGGGATAAAGAGGAAAACGAACACCGTGGCGAGGAGGTGTCCCGTACGGGTGGGGGCGGGGCTTTCCGGCCAGTCGCGGGTGAGCACGGCCCAGGCCATGCCCAGGCCGCCGAAGAAGCCGAGGGTGAACTCCATGACGTTCCACCAGTTGTAGGGGATGCCGCTGGCCGTGCCGAGGGTCTGGAGAAAGTTGCCGAACGAGAAGCCGAAGGCGGCTCCCAATGCGCTGTAGGCGGCGACACGCAGGGCGCGGCGGTAGCCGTTGCGGGCGAGGTACCATGCCAGCGCGGCGGAGGCTCCCAGCATAGCTGCCCACAGCTCGCTGCGCGGCGGCGTCATGAACCATTCCATTTGGTAGATGAGCAGTCCCCACGCCAGGAGGGCCCCTGCGACCATCTCTGCCATCAGACGGGCCCAGTCGGGCCTTTTTTTCTCATCCGTCTCCAGGGCCAATGCCGGCAGGCCGCCGCCGGCAAAGCCGTAGAGGCCGCCCACCACCGAGAGCATCGCATAGCCGTACAGGGCGTCGGGGAAGGAGAGGCTGCGGCAGTAGCCGACGATCATGCCGTAGCTCATCATGCCGCCCGCTCCCCAGCCGACGGCGCCCAATGCCGCCACCACCGGCGCACGACGCGCCCAGTCGCGACGCCCCGACACCAGCAGCAATGCCAACACCCCCGCCGCACCGGCCCACGAAGCTCCCCACTCATGACCGAAATGCCCGCGCAGGGCCCAGGCAAGGCCCAGCGTCACGGCTACAAACAAGGAAGCGGAAAAGTGTTTCTTCATCGCTCGAAAGCTTTTGTGCGTCGTCCGGGGGACAACCTGCCTTACTCCTCAGGCCATTTCCCTTCAGGGGTAAAAGGCCGGGTGACGATCTTTTCCGGATCGATCACCACATGCTTGATCGTCTTGCGGTTCCATGTGTAGGTGATATGGACCTTCCCGTCGGAGGTTTGGATCACGGCAGGATAAGAATATTCGCTGTCGGGGTCGGGGTCGTTCTCCAGCAGGACGGCTGCCTGCCAGTGGAGGCCGTCGTCGGAGAGGGCCACGTTGAGGATGTTACGGTCGCCCCAGCTCTCGCCCTTTTTGCAGAAGACATGGTTGTACACCAGCAGGTAGCGGCCGTCGCGGAGGCGGACGGCGTCGATGCCGGAGTTGGGGTTGGGCAGGGGGAGCGCCAGGAAAGGTCCCCACGTGAGACCGCCGTCCTGTGACCAGGCGGTGAAGATGTGTCGTTCTTTGCTGCGGCAGAGCATCTGGATCCTGCCGCCGGGATGTTCGAGGAGGGTGGGCTGGATCAGACGTACCCCCTTGCCGTCGTTGAGGGGGAAGGTCTTGGTCCAGGTGGCGCCGCCGTCGCCGGAGAGCTCGAGGTGCACACGCCAGCCGTGGTCTTCGGTGCTCGAAGGGCTCAGGATCCAGCCGCTGGCGGTGCGGATGGGCTTGTCCTTGATGGGGCCGAGGATACCTGCCGGCAGACGCCGCGGTGCCGACCAGCCGCTGCCACCGTCATGGGAGACCATCACCTCCCCCCACCATGTGCGGGGGGAAGGTCCTACCTTGAAAAAGAGATACAGGCTGTCGCCCCCGCCGAAGAGGACGGGGTTCCAGGTGGGATAGCGCTGACCGTCGCGACGGCCGTCGGCGACGGCGCGGGGACGGCTCCAGCGGCGGCCGTCGTAACGGCTCACCCAGATGCGCACGTCGGGAGCTTTTTCGTGCTTGCCCCCGAACCAGGCGGCTACCGGTCCCTCGGGGGTCTCTTCGACCGTCGAGGCATGGCAGCTGGGAAAGGGAACCTCCCCGGGGCGGAAGATGAACTCCTCCCTCACCACGGCCTGCCGCCCCTCATAGGGGGACTGTCCCGCCAGGGGAAAGATCATCGTCATGGTCAGCAAGATCAAAGCGTGTGTTTTCATAAAGATACGGTTTCAGTTGGGAAACGGTATGGTTGTCTTCCTTCCTCATGGGCGGATGAACATGCTTCCTTTACCCAGCAGGCGGTTGCTCCAGGCCAGCAGCAGGGCCAGCACGATCATCCCGGCCGTGCCGACCGCCCCGGTGAGGATGGGGTCGATATGGCATTCCAGCCACTCCCACCCTGCCGGCAGGTTGCGGGCGAAGGTGCCCCATACGATGATTAGGATGCTGAAGAGCACCGACACGAGCCCCTGCGTGAAGGTGAGCCGCACCCGGGCGATGGCCAGGATGAAAAGCCCCAGGATGCCGCCGCCGAAAATGCCGGCGATCTGCCACCAGATGTCCAGCGCACTGCGCGCACGGATCATCAACAGGGCAAAAGCAATGCCCAACACGCCCCAGATCACTGTCATCAGTCGCAGGAAAGTGACACTCTCTTTTTCCGTGGCGTCAGGCTTATAGAACTTCTTGTAATAGTCGACGAACAACACCGTCGCCGAACAGTTGAGGGCCGAGTCGATGGTGCTCATCGAGGCTGCCAGGATGGCGGCGATGATCAGTCCTTTGATGCCGACGGGGATCTCATGGGCGATGAAGTAGGGGAACACCTGGTCGCCCTTGGTGATGGTGGCGGGGAGGGTGTGTGTGTCGCCGGAATAGTAGGCATACAGCAGGGTGCCGATATAGAGGAAGATGGCGGTGAGGGGGAGGTAAAGCAGCACGGCGATCCAGATGGAGCGGCGGGCTTTCTTCAGCGAGCCCACCGAGCTGTATTTCTGGGTGTAATTCTGGTCGGCCATCAGGTTGCGCAGGTTCTCCGTCACGCCGTAGATGATCATCACCAGTACGGTGCGGCCCTTCAGGGAGAGGGTGAGCTCGCCCCAGGAGAACTTGTTCGCCTCAAGAGCGTGGCGGATGAGCGGCTCGCTGCCGGCAAAGACATCTTTCGTCAGGATCCAGGCAGCAATGAGGATGCCGCCGATCATGATGATGCTCTGCATCACGTCGGTCCAGATCACGGCCTCCATCCCGCCCATGAGGGTGTATAGCACTGTCACCAGGCCGATGATGATGATCAGCCAGCGGATGTCGGTGGCGACGAACTGCGAGAGGAGCAATGAAGAGAGGTAGAGGATCACCGCCGTGCGGCCGATCATGAAGAGCACGAAAGAGAGCGAAGCATAGACCCTGGCCCACGTGCCCATCTTCTTTTCCAGATAGCCGTAGACAGAGATGATCTTGTTCTTGCGGTAGTAAGGTACCACGTACTTGGCAACGAACCAGGCGACGGGGATGGCACTGATGGCGAAGAGGATGGGATGCCAGTTGGCATCGAAAGCCTTGCCGGGGACGGCGATGTAGGAGATGCTGCTGGTGTAGGCGCTCATCACGGCGATGCCTGCGGCCCAGGCAGGGATGCTCCGGCCGGCGACCATGAACTGCTCGGAGGTCTTGCTCTTGCGCAGAAAATACGCCCCCATGCCTACCAGAACCAAGGCATATGCGATCAGGACGGCTATATCAATGAAATGGAGTTGGTAGTTCATCGGAATTTCAATCTGTCAGGTTAGCTACGCGTGAAGATCATGGACGAGAGGCTTTCCTGGATCTCGCGGAGCGCGTTCTCCACCCCGGCTCTTTCTTCCCGATCCATTTTTTTCAGCGGCGGTGCCATCACATCATTGCAGATGCCCATGACCGAAAGAGCGGTTTTAATGCCGAGAGTGATACGGGCGGGACGGTCGCTCACGCGGTAAAGGGTATTGTAGATCTTCATCACGGAAGAACAAAGGCGTTCGATCTCTTTCAGATCCCGTCGGGTGGATGCTTCGAACATCTGCACAAAGAGGGCAGGGAAGACATTGGCACCCCCGGGGACGGCCCCATGGGCCCCGTGCAGAATGGCGTCGGGAATGAACATCTCCGTGCCTGTGATCAGCGAAAAGGAAGGATCACCTCCCAGCGCGTCGATGAGCGAATAGAAATAGAATTGGTCTCCCGAACTGTCCTTGATCCCCAAAGCTCCCGTCTTTTCCTTAATGCGTACCACACTCTCCACCTCGAGGTGGATCTTGGTGTGACTGGGCATGTTGTAAATGAAGAAGGGTAAAGGAAGCCGGCGGGCCAGCGCACGGTAATATTCGATCACCTGTTCCTGGTCGAGCGGAAAATAAAAAGGAGGGGCGATCACAACGGCATCGGCGCCCTGCTCCTTGGCCATGCGGGCCACCTCGAGGGATCCCTCCATCGAAGTGTCGGTGATGCCCACCAGCACCGGCACCCGCCCGCCGATGATCCGGCAGGCCTCCCCGACCAGTTCGTGCCGGAGACGGTACGACAACGAGGGGCCCTCACCATTCGTGCCCAACAGGAAAATACCATGGACTCCCTGCTCCAGCAGATGGGCGATCAAACGTTCCAACCCCTCTACGTCCAACTCATCATGATCTTTCAAGGGAGTGATCAACGGTGGAATAATGCCTCGTAACGGTAAGGTCATATCTTAGGAACTTTACAATATGATCAACTTTTAACAAAGTAATGGATTCCTGAAATAAACCCTTTCTGTTATTTTGGATAATTTACATTATTTTTTAACCACTGAAGAGATATTTTTGATATATTTAGGCGAAATCTAACAAAATCTCATATCCGGATGGATTATGTCTTTGAAAAGATAGAGGTTCCCAGCAAGCATTCCTTTATTGTACGGGAGATCCAACTCGCCGAACGGGCTCCCAAGATCCATTCTCACAAGAACTATGAGTTGAATTTTATCGTCTCGGGAGCCGGCCGCCGGATTGTGGGAAATAACATCACCCGTTTCGAGCACGACGATCTGGTCCTGCTGGGACCCGATCTGCCCCATTGCTGGGAGATCCTCGAGACCGAAGGGGATACCCCCCCGTCGTGCATCACCATCCATTTTTATGAAAACATCATCCATTCCGACTTCTTCAACATCCCGGAGATGGAGGTGGTGATGGGGTTGTTGCGGAATGCATCTTACGGGATCTATTTCAGTGGAAAACAGGTTGTTGAGATCCGGCAGCGTCTGAGGCGCCTTCTCACTCTTGAGGGATTGGAAAGCTACATTGAACTGCTCAATATCTTCAACCTCTTGCTGAAGATGGACAATCGGGAGACACTCTCGGAAACCCTTGTTTACTCCCGCGACTTTGCCCGCGATCTGGAGCAGATCAATAAAGTGTATGAATATGTCTTCATGAACATCAACAAGGGTATCAAACTGCAAGAGGCAGCCAGCATCGTCAACATGGCCACGGGGTCGTTCTGCCGCTATTTCAAGAAAAAGACCAACCTCACCTTCATGGAATATGTGAAGAAAGTGCGGATCAGCCTGGCCGCCAAAATGCTCATTGAGACCGACAAGTCGATCTCACAGATCTGTTATGAGAGCGGATACAACAACCTGGCCAACTTCAACCACTATTTCAAGACGATCATGAAGAAGACCCCTTCGGAGTATCGCAAAATGTTCCGCTGAGCTTCCTCTCGTGGAAGGGATCTTTCCTTTTATCAATTCCCGCTTGCCGGCCCTTGACATTCAGGGAGGAAATCCCTAACTTGTTTTTCCGAATGACCCGCCTTTTCATAGGCAGGGATACCAACCTAAAAATGTTCGGATCATGAAAACCAAGGGATTTTCTTTTATTGTATTTCTGGTCTTTTTGCTTTTTTCCTCTTCTTTGTTTGCACAAGTACCGGGGTCTTTCACCTATCAGGCGGTGGTTCGTGATGCTGCGGGTCAGATCCTTGCCGGTCGTGCGGTGGGTGTGCGGTTGCGCATCCTGCAGGGCTCGGCCGCCGGCGCCGAGGTGTATGCCAAGAGCTTTTCGGTCACGACCACTCAGCAGGGGCTCATCACCTTGCAGCTGGACGACCTTCCGGAGATCGACTGGTCGGCCGGACCCTATTATCTCGAAGTGGCTCTCGACGTGGAAGGGGGCACCGACTACCAGGTGATGGGCACCTCCCCGCTGGGCAGCGTGCCCTATGCCATGTATGCTGCCAAAGTGGCCGACAAGGACGATGCGGATGCCGACCCCACCAATGAGATCCAGGATCTCTCCCTCAACGGCAATATCCTCACCATTACCCGCAACGCCTCCGCCACCAGCATCGACCTGTCGCCCTATCTCGACAATACCGATGCCCAGCAGCTGACCCTCTCGGGTCACCGGCTCTCCATCACCAATGGCAATACCGTCCAGCTGCCCGACAGTGTCAACGATGCGGATCATGATCCTGCCAACGAGATCCAGGACCTGAAGCTGGAAAACAATATCCTTACCATCACCCGCAACGGCAATGCTACAAAGATCGATCTTTCCCCTTACCTGGACAATCCGGGCTGGGGCAGGACGGGCGATACCCTCACCTGGCCGGCCAGCGTCGCCATCGGCGGGGAGAGCAACGGCACCAAACTGGCCGTCAAAGGTGATGACCTGGAAAGTGATAAACCCCTCTTCGAGGTGAAACGCAAGGATGGTCAGACGGTCTTTGCCGTATACAATGACTCGGTGCGTATCTATGTGAACGCCGATCCCAATGCCAAGGGACCGCGTGGCGGTTTTGCCATCGGCGGTTTCGGCGTGGTCAAGGGAAAGACCCAAGACCTGCTGCGGATCACGCCCGACTCCGTACGTTTTTATCTTCAGCAATCGTCAGGCAAGGGGCCCCGGGGGGGCTTTGCCATCGGAGGGTATGATTTCATGAAGGGCAGCTCCCATGATTTTCTCATGGTCACCGGCGACAGCACCCGTATCTATACCTCCGGCGGAGAGAGTGGCTTCGGGGTGCGCAGCCTCGACGGAGGGAGATACTCTTCCTATATGCAACTTACTCCTGCCAACTATTTCATCGGCCATCGTGCCGGCGAACGGATCCAGGCGGATACCACCGTGCCCCGAGGTGTCTATAATGCAGTGTTCGGCTACGAGGCCGGCATGGCCCTCACCACCGGCGTCGGCAACTTCCTCGCCGGCTACCGCGCCGGACGGAACAACACCGTGGCCAATT
>Ga0256835_1000699_pt1 | contig 22841 bp, 17 predicted proteins | sample PIR30metaG_FD_185972 | JGI IMG/M metagenome (GOLD analysis project Ga0256835, IMG submission 185972) | Hydrothermal vent microbial communities from East Pacific Rise, Pacific Ocean - PIR-30 | ecosystem: Environmental > Aquatic > Marine > Hydrothermal vents | place: Pacific Ocean: East Pacific...
CGCCGATGATCTCGTCACGAAAATGATCGGCATGGTCCACCTTCAGAGGGATCGCCACCTTCTTCGCCCACACGTGCAGGCGCGGATCATGGAAATATTCCAGCGTATCCACCAACGTGGCACACATCTTCAGCCGCATATATGCCCCCTGTTTCTCCTGGTTGAAGACCGTATTGGAAGGCCAGGAATCGGAGGCATTGGTGCCGGGATAGGCCACATTGGCATCATCACGGGCACGGAGAATAAGGGGATATTCGTCGGGATGATCGACGATCCGCTCGATCCCTTCACGGGCAAATTCCGGCTCCTTGTAAGAAAGCCGCATGTAGTAACGCAAGGCCAGTGAGTTGGCAAATTTGCGCCATTTCTGTACATCACCGGCATAGAGCACATCCTGCACCGGATCGATCCCCTCGTATGAGGAAGCCTTTTTTGAGAGCAGGGCGTTGGCCGTATCGAGGTCGGCCAGGACACCGTGGTAGATCTCCTGCTGCGGATCGTAAGGAGGACGGATATGTTCTTCCCCGCCTTCTTCTCCTTTCAAGGCATGGGTATAGGGCGCATCCCCCCACAGATCGGCGATCATTCCGAACACGTAGGCCCGGATGATCAGGGCCACTCCGCGATGGAAATCGAGCTCCATCGCCTCGGCCTTTTCCAGCATGGCCTGGGAGTTCCGTAAAAGGTCGTAATAACTTCCCCAGTCGCTGCCGCTGGGGTTCCAGTCATAACTGTTGTGACCACCGGCCCAGCCGTCTTTTTGAGTATGTTGCATCACCCCGGCAATGTTGCCGAAACCGAGACCTACCACCCCTTGTGCCGTACCGGAAATGATCGTGCTCATCAACAGATTGGGATGGGCAATGGCCGGATCCACTCCATTGGGGTTGATATTCAACTCATCCAGGTCCTTGCACGAAAAAAACGCGAAAGAAAACAAGACAAGCAAAATGACGATCTTGGATCTGAAGAAATACATGGCTTTATGTTTTGCGAATTAGAAGGTAAGATTGAGTTTGAAGCCCACGGGGATCACCCATGGTTCAACATTGTAACGCTCGATGCCCTGTTTGAATCCGGAAGCTTCGGCCTGGAAAGCCCTTTCGGGGTCGATGCCGATCTTGGCTTTGGTCCAGATCATGATATTCCGACTGTACACAGAGACGAGGACATCCTGCAAACGCACTTTTTTCACGAGATCTTTCGGCAGGTGATAGCTCAGGGAGACTTCCCTGAGTTTGACGAAGTCGGCGTCAAATGTGGAGGGGGTCATGAAGTCCCAAGGATAACTGACCACCCAAGGAATATAAGGTTGAGGGTTATTATCACCCAGAAGTTCCGAATATGTCCCGTCGGGATTTTGCACCACGCCGGGGACGAAGGTCCCGTCATAAACGGTATATCCGCTCCATGTTTCGGGGAACCCGCCATACTCGGGGGTAGGTCCTCCCACTACATGGAATCCGTGTTTGATCCATTCGTCCTCATGGGCCACAAGCCAGTCGCGCAACTCTTTACCCGTACGTCCGCCGGGATTGATTGCGCGTCGTAACCAGTCTTCGGAGTTCGCATCCTCGGCCATGTAACGGTAGGTCTGCGAGACGAATTGCCCGCCATGACGCCAGTCGAAGGTGGCACTCAGAACGATTCCTTTCCATGAGAGGGTGGTCTGGGCTCCGAACAGGAAATCGGGGTTGTAGTTTCCGATTTTATTACGGGCATCCGCCACCTTGATCTCCTGCCACTCATAATCGCTTCCTCCGATGATCGGATAGCCGTAATATGGAGAATCGGGATCGGTGACCCGCAGGATTTCGGCATCGTAGAGATCTCCGATATCATCGCCTTCATACACCCAGGCTCCCCCTTTGGCATCGCTCCAGAACTTGATCAGGTCGACCCCCGGTGCGATGCGGGTCATACGCGTGCGGTTGCGGGAGAAGTTGACCGAAACATCCCATACGAGCTCGCCGGTCTTCACCGGCACCCCTCCGACCATGAACTCCCAGCCGCGGCTTTCGATCAGCCCGGCATTGATATTGACACTGCTGAACCCTGACGAGGTGGCGATGGGGATATGACGGATGATCTGGTTCCGATTGTCGATGTTGTAATAGGTTCCGTCGAAACGAACCCGGTCGCCGAAGAGCCGCACCTCCGCACCTACCTCCCAGGAGGTGGCTTCCTCCGGCTTGAGGTTGGGAGTCAGGATGGTGCCGGGCTTGGCCAGGCGGGTGGCATCCCCCCACTGGCCTATATCGGAATAGGTGGGATAGAGTTGGTAGGGAGCCGCATCGTTCCCCACCTTGGCCCATCCGGCCCGCAGCTTGAGCAGATCCACCTTCTCGCCGAGATGGAGCATCTTGTCCAGCAAGAGACTGAGTGAAACGGAAGGATAAAAGTAAGAACGGCTCTCCGGCGGCAAGGTGCTCGACCAATCATTCCGGGCGGTAAGGTCGAGATAGATCATGTTGTTATACGAGAGGTTGGCCGTACCATACACGCTGTAGATCGCCTTTTGGCTGAGGGAACTCCAGTAATTGAGCGAACCGCTCTTGATGTTACGCACATTGTACACATTGGGAACCACCAGGCCGGCACCCGGTTTGGAAGAAGTTCCGGCCGAGGTGCTTTTCTGATAGAGGGCATTCCCTCCTGCCGAGAGGACCACCCCCAACTTGCCCAGGTCTTTGTTGAAAGAGGCCAGGAAATCGGCATTGCGCTCATACCGCTGGAGGTTGATGATCCCGTAAGCACCGTTGTTGGGCTCTTTGGTATAGCTGGGCGGGATCTTGGTCTCCCGCCGCTCACCATAGCGGTCGATCGAATAACGTCCGCGCAGGCTCAGGTACGGCAGGATCTGCCAGGTAAGGGACATGTTCCCGAAAATTCGGTTGCGGTTGAACATGTTGTCCACCTCGTAAGCCAGGAAATAGGGGTTATTGTACTGACCGTTGGAGGGGGTTTTCTGCTGGATCCCTTCCTGACCCGGCTCCCAGTAGTCCCGTAAGAGCTCGATCGGGATGTTCAGCGGCACCTTATAGGCCCATTCCAGCGGGTTGGTGCCGCGGTTGGAGGCGGGACGGTTGTTTGACCAGGTGTTCACCACACTGACATTGGTGGAAAAGGTCAACTTCTCCGTAGCGTGGATGTCAGAGCCGACGGTCAGATTGTTGCGGTGCAGGTCGGACCCCGGTACGATCCCGCGGTTGGTCATGTTGGTGACCGAGATCCGGTAATTCGCATTGTCGGTGCGGTTCATGATCGAGGCTCCGTTGGTCGAGGTGATGCCCGTCTGGACAAAGTGGGCCACGTTGTCGGGATAAGAGACCAGCGGAATGGGCACCTTGTTGCCGTTGGCATCGAGGGGACTGTGCCACTGGATGGCGAAATATCCTTTGTCACACTCAGGACCGGCACCGGCAGCCTGAGCCGGATCGACGACGAGCGTACCCCCCACGATATCCGGCGTGAAGGGGAAATACCCCGAAGAAAAATGTTTTTGGGTCTCAAAATATTTGTAAGGCATGTCGAACACCGTATTGGTGCTCAGGGTCACCGTAATCCCTTTGCTTTTCCGGCCCTTTTTGGTGGTGATCAGCACCACGCCGTTGCCGGCACGCGAGCCGTAGAGGGCAGCGGCGCTCGGACCTTTCAGGATCGTCACACTCTCGATATCATCGGGGTTGAGGTCGGAGATGGCGTTCCCATAGTCGACGATGTTCCGCTCGCCGATCTGGCTGGTGTTGTTGAGGCCGTTGATCATCGGCACCCCATCCACCACAAAGAGCGGCTGGTTGTCACTGCTCAGCGAGGTGGCCCCGCGAATCACCATGCTCACCGACGAGCCGGTACCGCCCGTGGAGTTGATGGTCACCCCCGCCACCTTGCCGGCCAGTGAGTTGACCACGTTCTCCTGCACCACCTTGTTGAGCTCCTCGCCTTCCACCTTTCCCACGGCAAAGCCCAGCGACTTCTCCTGACGGGTGATCCCCAAGGCGGTGACCACCACCTCATCCAGTTTCTTCACGCTCTCCTTCATCACCACATCGATGACGCGGCGGCCGCCGACGGCCACTTCCCTGGTCTCATAACCCACAAAAGAGAAGACCAGGACAGCCTTCGGCCCCGGCACCCGGATGGCGTAATGTCCCGCATCATCGGTGATCGTCCCGTTCTGCGTGCCCTTGATCAGCACCGTCACACCCGGAAGCGACTGTCCATCCTCGGAGGTGACCGTCCCTGTCACCTCCACACCCTGCTGCACGACAGCCCTCTTTCCCTCATCCGCCCATACAGACACACCCGCACATACGGACAAAACAGAGAACAATACCGCCGTTCGCAGGATGTTCCTCCAGAAAAAGATCAATCCTTGTTCCATAACAAAAGCAGTTGGTTTAGGTTTTAGGTCAATGAAGGGTCATTTTCAAGCAATAGATACCTTAAAAATATAAATTTTTGTAACGTCCCCCTCTCTTATTTCACTATCTTTTGACCATATCGCTGGAAAAGAAGAGGATATTTTCATTAAATTGTGAAGATCTCATAAAGATCGGTCAAATTACCATAGATAAAAAGCGATTACTTTACGTCATAAATAAACCGGTAAAACCTTAAAAAAAAGATATCATGTTCCCGAAACCAAAAGGTAAGAAGCCGTTGCGGATCCTTCCGCTGGTCACGATCGTCCTCCTTTCGGCCCTGATCTCTTGTCAGGGGGGAAAGAAGGGAAGTGAAAGTTTCAAAGGTTACCTGACGAGTGCCGGTGACAGCACCGACCGTTTCACGGTGGCGGTGGTGAAGGGCACACCCTATGAGATGGGATATCAGTTGGGGACCCTGTTAAAAGAGGAGATCACCACCTGTCTGGGCACTTTTCTTGAAGCAGCCCGTCACGAGTCGGCCGAGGCCTTCGGCAATGCAGCCCTCGATCGGGCCTGGGAGATCCATTCTCCCTATATCGACAAGCGCGTGAAAGAAGAGATGAAAGGGCTGGCCGACGCCACGGGCCTCGACCTGCAAGACATCCGGCGGGCGCACATGGTGCCGGTGGTAGGTACATACTCCTGCAGCGGCGTGGTGGTATGGGGTCCGGCCACGGCCACCGGCCACACCTACCAGATCCGTAACCTCGACTTCTCCAAGGACGCAGGGCTGCAGGACCATCCCCTCGTGGTGGTGTATGTCCCCGACAGCGGAGCCGTCCAGGTGAACGTCTCCTTTGCGGGATACATCGCCTCCCATACCGGCATGAACGCCAACCACCTGGTATTCGGCGAGATCGGCGAAAGCCCCGCCTCGGAGTTCCCCTACGATCTCCACGGCGCCCACTTCAGCTTCCTTTTCCGCAGGATGATGTACGATGCCGCCTCGCTCGACGACATCCTCCACACCCTCCGCACCACCCCGCTCATCAAGCGCTATTTCCTCTTCTTCAGCGACGGCCGGAAAGGCTCACAGGGAGGGGTGAAGGTGCTGGTCTCCACCCCCGACTCGGTCAAGTACCACATCTGGCGCGATAATGACTCCACCGACATCGACGCCCCCAACGTACTCCCCTATGTTGTGTACCACACCATGAACAACCCTGTAGCTTTCAAGATGCTCAACGAATATTACGGCAAGTTCGACGCCTCGAAGATGATCGAGCTGTCGCGTGCCGTGGCCGATCCCGACGGCAACCTCATGGATGTCGTCTACGATGCCACGACCATGGAGATGTGGATCGCCTATGCCCACGGGATGGAAGACGCCTCCAAACAGGGATATGTTCATCTCTCGCTCGAAGAGGTGCTCCAGGAGGCCGGACTGAAATAGCGGAGAGTGATGAAGCGGATCCTCGGCATCGTCCTCTGCACAGCGGTGATCGCATGGGCAGCCTACCGTCTGCTCAGGCCCCGCGAGGTTGCCCTGCCGGTGAGCGAATATTACGCCTGCGACCATACCCTTCCCTTGGAAGATTCGGTGGTGAAGATCACCGACACCACCGCCTACGACCTTTACCACATCACTTACAGCAGTGTGCACGACCGCCGTGTGACGGCCCTGCTTTCGGTGCCGCATGACCTCCCCGCCCCACCACCCGTGATCATCTTGCTGCACGGGCTGGGCGACAGCAAGACGGTCGACTATGTCGAGGTGGGCAACCGCTACTTCCTCGACGCCGGATATGCCGTGATGCGTATCGACTTCTGCTGCCACGGCGAACGTAAGGTCCACGACTACGATTTCGACCTTCTCGACGGCTATCGCTACTGGACGCGCGACATCATCGCCCAGACGGTCTTCGACCTGCAGCGGGCGGTCGACCTGCTCGAAAAGCGCCACGACGTCGACGCCACCCACACCGGTCTCTTCGGCATCAGTCTGGGCGGCATCACCGGCACCATCTTCGCCGCTGTCGACCCGCGCGTCAAGGTGCCTGTGATCGTCCTGGCCGGCGGTCAGCTCAACCTGATGTTCGGCAAAAAAGCGCTCTCCAAAGAGACACGGGACTTCCTCAGCATCATCGATCCGATCAACTTCGTGCAGCAGATCGCACCACGTCCCCTGCTGATGATCAATGCAAAAGATGACGATGTGGTGCCCCCTGTCACCAGCAAGCTGCTCTACCGCAAGGCCCGCCGGCCGAAGAAGATCATCTGGTATCCCGGCCGCCATCATACGATCCCCATCGACAAAGTGTACAGCTCCGGGATCGAATGGTTTGACCAATACCTGCGTTAGCCTCCCTACTTCTTTGCCCATAATAAAAAACACCGGTCCGTAGTGAAACGATTTTTGAAGATCTCGCTTTTTGTGGTGGCCGCACTGGGGGTGCTGGCCTATTTCTGGGTTGTCCTGCCGGTATGGGGCATCCCGTTCAATGGCCGGCGTCACGGGGCGCCGCCGCTCACCCCGGCGTGGGCGCTGGAGTGCTGGCTGTGGGAAGATGATGAGAACACGGCCGCCCGTGTCGACGAGTTGCTCAACGGCTACAAGAGCCACGACATCCCCGTACGCACCGTCATCATCGACAGTCTCTGGAGCATGCGCTACAACGACTACGAGGTGGACACGGTACGCTATCCCCATCCCCGCCGGTGGTTCCGCGCCTTGCAGAACAGCGGCTACCGCGTGGTGTTGTGGACCACCTCGATGGTCAACAGCTATAACAAGGACACCCGCATCAAAGAGTCGCATGACTGGTACGAGATGGCCCGCGACAGCGGCTACCTCTGCGGGAACGGCTACCAGTTCAAATGGTGGAAAGGCAAGGGCGGCTTCATCGACTATACGAACCCTGCCGCCATGCGCTGGTGGCACGGCCTGCAACAGCAGGTGTATGACCTGGGCATCGACGGCTGGAAACTCGACGGCACCGCCACCAACTTCTCCTCCCGCGCCGGCCCCCTGTTGCTCTTCTACCAAAAGTGCCACCAGGGCATCCTGACCACCCGGCAGTATATGGATCACTACTACCGCGACGAATACCGGTACGGTCTCACCCGGAACCCGGAATTCGTCACGCTGTCGCGGGCCATGGACCGCCTTTACCATCCCGAGGGGTTTGCCCCTGTGGACGCCTCGCCCGTTAACTGGGTGGGCGACCAGGAGCACTACTGGGAGTCGGACGAACAGCTCGACGAAAAATACAAAGGTAAAGACAAAGACCTGGCCTTCGGGGGCGTGCAGGGCTTTGAGTCGGCCATACGCAGCATCCTCCGGTCGGCCCGGCGCGGCTATAACATCGTCGGCTCTGATGTGGCAGGGTTCTCGGGCAGGGTGATCCCGCCCCGCCTCTATATCCGCTGGGCCCAGTTCTCCACCTTCTGCGGCCTCTTCCTCAACGGCGGCCATGGCGAGCGTGCCCTCTGGAAGCGCACCCCGCAGGAGTTGGAGATCATCCGTGAATATGCCTGGCTGCATACCGAGCTGGTGCCCTACATGTACCACTACGTCGTCACCGCCCACCACGACGGACAGCGCCTCATGAAACCCGTAAAGGGAAAATACCACTACCTCTTCGGCGAAGCGCTGCTGGTGGCCCCCATCTACCGCGACCGTCCGGAGCGGGAGGTGCACCTTCCCCGCGGACGGTGGCGCTACTGGTTTGCCGACGACACCCTCCTGCAAGGCCCCCGCATCGTCACAAGGGAATACCCCCTCGACGAATACCCCCTCTATGTCCGCGAGGGAGCGATCATCCCCGTCCGCGTAAGCCGCTCCTATACCGGCCTGGGCGACACCTCCTCGGCCGGCTATCTCACCTTCCTCATCTGGCCCGAAGAGGAACACCGTTTCGAAGTGTTCCGGGAACACGACAGTTCCACCACCCTGCAATACACAAAACAGAAGGGAACACTGAAGATCTCCCTCGAAGGGAAAAAGACCCCGCACATCTTGCGGATCCATCTCCCTGAAAAACCGGAGCATGTCCTGCTGGACGGTGCGGAACTCGACGGGAACAGGGAATGGCATTACGACAGGGAGAAGAAAAAACTGATCATTCGCACCTCCCGGTACCGGACGGGAGAATATTTGATATCTTTGGCAAAGTGATGACCGAAAAAGGAATAAAGATGAAAAAGAGAACGCATTTACCTCTGTTTATGGCGGCGTTGGCTGCCGTGGTGATAAGTGTGATGCCGGCCTGTAGCGGGGGCGGGAAGGAGAAGCAGGAGGAGGCTCCGGCCACCCAGGCAGAGCGGCTGGGCTTTCCGGCGGACAAGAAGGTGTTGATCCTGCATGCCGATGATGCGGGCATGTGCCGTGAGGCCAACGAGGCGGTGCAGCAACTGCTGCTGAGCGGCCACATACAGTCGACGGCCGTGATGGCACCCTGTCCTGCCGCCGACAGCATGCTGGCCTGGGCGGTGGCCCACCCCGGCGAAGACGTGGGCATGCACCTCACCCTCACCAGCGAGTGGCAAACATGGCGGTGGGGTCCCGTCAGCGACCCGGCGACGGTGCCCGGCCTCCTCGACCCTGACAGCATGCTGTGGCACGAGGTGGCACAGGTGGTGGCCCACGCCACCCCCGACGAGGTGGAACGGGAAATACGCGCCCAGATCGACAAGGCCATCACCCTGGGACACCGCCCCACCCACCTCGACACCCACATGGGTACCCTCTACGCCTCACCCGCCTTCGCCGAACGTTTCCTGAAGGTGGCCATGGAATACCGCATCCCGGCAAACGCCATCGACCTCTCCGACACCGCCGTGGCACGCCAGTTCCGCGAGGCCGGGTACCCCGTCGACGACAGGATGATCCACCTCCTGGAACATTACGACCTGCCCAAACTCGACTTTTTCACCAGCGTGCCCAAGGGAAAGACCTACGAAGAGAAGAAAGAGAACTTTAAACGCCTCGTCAGGTCGCTCAAACCCGGCCTCACGGAGATCATCTTCCACCCCTCCGTCGAAAGCGACCACCTCAAAGAGATCACCCACTCCTGGCAGCAACGGGTGTGGGAATACAAGATGTTCACCGACCCCGACATTATCCAGTTCTTCCAGGACGAAGGAATCCTCTTCACCAACTGGATCGACATAATGCGCCGCTACCGGGAACAAAAAGAGAACTGAAACATCAACTACGTAGTGTTCTACGTAGACAACTACGTAGATATACATCACTAACAGACTGATAACCTGTAGATCACAGCACCACCCCAAATGAAGCACAGAAAAAGTATAAGAAAACTTTTTTATGGGTTTTTTCTCTTTCCACTGTTTTCCGGCTTCCTGGCGGGGCGGGGCATTGCCCAGGAAAGCGGAAAGGAGGGGGTGAATCTGACGGTACAGGTGACAGGGATCGAAGAGGCACGCGGGATCATACAGGTGGGACTGTACAACCGTCCGGAACATTTTCCGAAAGAGCACAAACAGTATCTCGTGGTGAAAAGACCCGTCACGGGGAAGACATTCCGCCACACGTTCACCCGTCTGCCGGAGGGGGCATATGCAGTGGCCCTTTTTCAGGATCTGGATGAGAATGGCCGCATCAACAAGAATTTTTTAGGCATTCCCACCGAGCCTTACGGTTTTTCCAACGACGTCCGTCCGAAGTTCTCTGCTCCTCCGTTCGAGCGGGCGCGGTTCTATCTCCGCAGCGACCACCATCACGATCCGTCTGTTCCACTGAGAGGGGGTACGGTCAACGTGCCCATGCCGGCAGTGCCATCCCGTGCAGGTGCAGGGCTCCCAGGCCGAGGAGGTGGATGTAGAAATAGATCGTGAGGACCCCGGCCATATTGAGCCAGAATCCGGTACGGATCATGGTGCGGATACGGATCCTCCCGCTGCCGAAGACGATGGCGTTGGGCGGGGTGGCCGTGGGGAGCATAAAAGCCAGCGAGGCGGCCATGGTCACCGGCACCATGATCATCAGCGGGTTCATGCCGATGCTCACGGCCAGGCCGGCGAACACCGGCAACAGCATCTGCGTGGAGGCGGTGTTGGAGGTGAGCTCCGTAAGGAACGACATCATCGTGATGACCGACAGCAGGATGACCACCTGACCGAACTGTCCCATCCAGCGCAGCGACTCGCCGAACCACACGGAGAGTCCCGACACCTCAAACCCTTTGGCCAGGGCGAAGCCCCCGCCAAAGAGGAGGATCATGTTCCAGGGCAGACGGTTGGCCGTGCTCCAGTCGAGGATACGGTCGCCCGGCCGGCTGCGCGAAGGGATGAGGAAAAGCAGCACCGCCATCGCGACGGCCACGGTGCCGTCATTGATATATTCGGGATGACCGAACAGGGACGACCATCCCGGGATGCGGAAACCGCCCAGGTCGATGCCGGCACGGGTGAGCCACAGCAAGGCCAACACCACGAACAATCCCCCTACCACCTTCTCCTCATAGCTCCAGCGGGAAAGTCTTTCGTATTCCTTGCGGAAGGTGTTCACCGTGACGCCTTCCCACTTCTCCCGCGGACGGTACCAGAAATAGAGCAGCAGCCAGGCAAACACCAGCATGGTGAGGCTCACCGGCACGCCGAGGATCATCCATTCGCTGAAGGTGATCTCCGGGGCCTTAGGGAAGAGGATGCTGAGCTGCTTCACCAGCACCAGGTTGGGGGGCGTCCCCACCAGGGTGGCCATCCCGCCGATGGAGGCGGCATAGGCGATGCCGAGGAATACGGCGATCGAATAACGCGAGATCCCCTCCTTGCCCACCGTCTCTTCCAGCTCCAGGATGATCGACAAGGCGATGGGCAGCATCATCATCGTGGTAGCCGTATTGGAGATCCACATCGAGAGGAAGGCAGAGGCGACCATGAACCCCAGGAGGATCCGTCCCGGCCCCACCCCCACCATCAAGAGGATGCGCAAGGCGATCCGTTTGTGGAGGTTCCACTTCTCCATGGCCAACGCCACCATGAACCCGCCCAGGAAGAGAAAGATGATATGGTTGAAGTAGGTCGACGAGACCGCCTTGCCGTTCATGATCCCCATCAGGGGGAAGAGCACCACCGGCAGGAGGGCTGTCACAGCCAGGGGAACCGCCTCGGTCACCCACCACACCGCCATCAACACCGCCACCGCCAGCATCCTCGTCACCTCCGGATGCCCCGGACGCAGGTCGACAAATGCCCAAACCAAACCCGACAGAAACAAGCCGATGAAGATCCCCCACAAGGAAAGATCCGAAAAACGACCCCTGCCTCTATGCTCCGATGAAACCATGGACGTCCCTCCTCTCTTTTTTTGGTTCTCTAAATTTACCCAAAAATCTGTCATTCAGGAAAAGAACCCTTCCGGAAACAAACCACCCCCTTGTTTCTTGTGAAACTTTTACTGTAAATACAGAACACCCCTTTCTCTCAGGGACTTCTTCCTTTTTGTCGGACATGATCTTTCCCAAAATGACAAAAATGCTTGTTTCGACCCGTCAAATTTTGTTTTTTTGTGAAAGCATACCCAAACAAAAAATTCAGCGCAATGTGTCTGGCGGTACCGGGGAAGATCCTTTCCATAGATGCAAGTGATCCGGAGATGAAGATGGCCAAGGTCGATTTCGACGGGATGGTCACCGATATCTGCATCCAGTGGTTGCCGGAGGAGGTAAAGGTGGGGGATTACATTCTGGCGCATGTGGGAATGGCCCTGAACCGCATCGATGAGGAGGAGGCCCGTCAGACTCTGGAGGCCTTGCGGCAGATGACCCCGCCGGAGGATCTGCCGGACGCTTCCACTGTTTAGCTCATTGCCCTTTGGCCGCCTCCAGCAGTTCGCGTGCGTTGAGGAGGGCGGCTTCGCTGAGCTCACGGCCGCTGAGCATGCGGGCGATCTCGGTGACCCGCTCTTCGGGAGAAAGTTTTTTCACACGGGTATGGGTTTTGTTCCCCTCCTGGGTCTTGAAGACAAGATAATGATCTTCCCCCTTACTGGCGATCTGGGGGAGGTGGGTGATGTTGATCACCTGCATGTGGCGGCTCATACGGGCGATGATGTCGCCCATCCTGTCGGCGATGTCGCCGGAGACGCCGCTGTCGATCTCGTCAAAGATGATCGTGGGCAGGTCACCCGCCCTTGTCAGGAGCGATTTGAGGCTGAGCATGATGCGCGACAACTCCCCTCCCGATGCCACCTTGGCGATCTCCCGCGGCGGGCTTTGGGTGCTGGAAGAGAAGAGGAAAGCGACCTTGTCGAACCCTTCCGGCCCGGGCTCTTCGCGTCGTTCCATCCGGATCTCGAAGCGGGCGGCCGGGATACCCAGCTCGCGCAGCAGCTCCGTCACACGGGCGGCGATCTCCTCTTTCACCCCTGCACGGCGGCGCGAGAGTTCCCCTCCCTGTTCCCACACCTGCTCACGCAGCATCTCCACCTCATTCCCGAGGCGGGTCAGCTGCTCATCGTACGAGGCGATCGCACCGATCTTTTGTTCCAGCTCATCTTTCACCTTCAGCAAGGCCCCCAGGTCGGGCACATGATGTTTTTCCAGCAGGTGGTACAGTGTGTTGAGGCGGTCGCGCAGCCGGTCGGCCCGTGCCGGATCATATTCGGTATCGTTGCCCAGCACCTCCAGCTCGGAAGCCATGTCCTTCAGGTCGATGTAAGCGCTTTCGAGACGTTGGAGGTAGTCGCCCACCCGGGGCATGTAGGAGGTGATCCGCTCGAGCGCGGAGATGATGCCGCGCAGACGGTCGGTGACGGCGCCGTCCTCGCGCCCGGAGAGGTCGTGCCAGGCAGCCAGAAGGGCGTTCTTGATCTCGCCCGCATGGTCGAGCACCTCGAGTTCCCGTTCCAGCTCTTCCTGTTCGCCCTCCTGGAAGGCGGCGGCTTCCAGCTCATCGTACTGGAAGCGGTAGTAATCGAGGTCGGCAGCGGCCCGGGCGGCCTTCTCCCTGAGCTCCGTCAATGCCTTCTCCTTGCGACGGTAATCCTCATAGGTGCTGCGGTACTCCCGCAACAGCTCATCAGCGCCGGTGAAAGCATCCAACACCTTCATCTGGAAGGCCGGCGAGGCGAGCAACACCCCCTGGTGCTGGGAATGGATGTCGACAAGGGCCCGTCCCAGACGCTGCAAGACACTCAGGTTCACGGGCGTATCGTTGATGAAGGCGCGCGACTTGCCGGAGGCTGTGATCTCACGCCGCACGACCGTCTCTTCGTCATAATCGAGATCCTCCTCTTCAAAAAGAGGCTGCAGTTCGTACTTTCCGATCTGGAAGACCGCCTCGACCACACACTTGCGTTCCTTATCGAGCAGCACCGACGTATCGGCCCGCTTGCCCGTGACCAGGTCGAGCGCACCCAGGATGATCGACTTACCCGCACCGGTCTCGCCCGAGAGGATCGTCAGCCCCGGGCCGAAGGTCATGGTCAGCTCGTCGATGAGCGCATAGTTCCGGATGAAGAGCGACTTCAGCATCGTTCCCTATAGTGTTCGAAGAAGGTAAAACTAATAATTTTTCGCCGAAAGCGTACGCCCCGTCACTGGCTCTTCAGCATCTTGTCGTACTTCTGCACATTGGCCGGGTCGATCTCTTTCATGATCAGATACACCCGGTGTTTCTCGTCGGGGAACGACTCGGAAAAGATGTTGATGATCTCATCGCGTTTTGCGTCGAGCACGACGTTCAAAAAGAGCAGGTAAGGATCGGGCTTACGGCGGTAGACCGTACGCAGCAGTTCGAGGCTGCGGGCGATCTCGGCCCGTCCCTGGGCCAGTTGGCTCTCCATCACGTCGAGACCCTGACGGTGGTAGCGATAGATGAACTCCCGCACCGGCGCATAGTTGTTGTCGAGGATGTTCTGTATCAGCCAGTAACGGTTGCGGTTCCGGTTGCCGGAGAAGGGTTTCCATCCCGGTTCCACGGCGTTCTGGGCATTGCTGACGATCTGCTGGGCCTTCAAGAAATAGGGGGTCCCCCCTTTCATGCTGAAGGAGTCGTAGTCCAGGCCGATGATGATGTAGGCATAATATGCCAACACAGAGGTCAGGTTGGAAAGAAAGGCGGTCTCGTCAAACTCCAGCGGCTGGAACTCGACATAGGTGAACTGGAACTGGTTGTCGATGTAATTGAACATCGTGGTATTGTATGCCGTATTGTACACCGGCCGGCTCGACTGGATGTGCAGTGTGCCTTTGAACTGGTCGGAGGAGATCTGTTCGGTAAGGTTGATGAGGATGGTGCATTCGATGCGTTCGTTGGGGTCGAACCTGTTGTTGGTCCACACCGTATTGTTCATGAACTCGTAGATCGCCCGCTGCATCGTGCGGAACTTCTCCTGATAGGAGCCCTGGATCTTCTGGGAAGAGATGGAGACATTGCACAGCAGTTCCTGCGCGTTTGCCGGGACGAGGCCGGCCACGATCCACAACAACACACCCGCCGCCCCCAGACGGAAGAAGGCTTTCAGCCCCCGTGGCATGCTGTGATGCGGATGGATCATAAGTACACCTCCTGGAGATACTTGAGGATATCCTCGGCCACCTCGATCTTTGATTTCAGGGGATATTCCTTCTGATTCCCCGACTTGTCGATGATGGTGATCTTGTTAGTGTCGTAACCGAAGCCGGCGCCTTCGTCACGGAGGGAGTTGAGCACGATATAGTCGAGGTTTTTCTTGCGGATCTTCTCCATGGCGTTCTGGAGCTCGTTCTCGGTCTCGAGGGCGAATCCCACGAGGATCTGTTTATTGGTTTTTCTTTTCCCCAGCTCAGCTGCAATGTCGGGGGTAGGCACGAGACGGATCACGAGCTCGTCGCGGTCGCTCTTGACCTTTTGTTCGAAGCGTTCGGCCGGACGGAAGTCGGCCACCGCAGCGGCAAGGATCGCCACATCACTGTGGGGGAACTCTTCGAGGGCGGCCCGGTACATCTCTTCCGCCGAGGTGACGCGGATGACCTTGATCTTAGGGGAGATGTTCACATTGTCGACGGGACCGAGGATGAGGGTAGCGTCGGCCCCCATCTGCACCGCCTTTTCGGCCAGGGCGATCCCCATCTTTCCGGAGGAGAGGTTCCCGATGTAGCGTACAGGATCGATCGCCTCGTGGGTAGGTCCTGCCGTGATGAGGATGCGTTTGCCGGCGATCTTGGTCTTTTTCTTGGGATGGCGGGCGAAGAAAGCCTTCATTTCGAGGACGATCTCCTCCGGCTCGAGCATCCGTCCTTTACCTTTGAGGCCGCTGGCCAGCTCTCCTTCGGGCGATTCGAGCACCTGCACGCCCCGTTGGCGGAGGATGTCGAGGTTTTCCTGCATCGAGCTGTGGCCGAACATGTCGGTGTCCATGGCGGGGGCCACCACCACCGGGCAGCGTGCCGAAAGGTAGGTGGTAAGCAGGAGGTTGTCACTGATGCCGTGTGCCATCTTCCCCAGTGTGGCCGCCGTGGCCGGGGCAATGAGCAACACATCGGCCCACCGTCCCAGGTCAATGTGGCTGTACCACTTGCCCGTGACAGGGTTGAAAGGCTCCACGTACACGCGGCTGTCCGACAAGACTGCCAGCGTAAGGGGCGTGATGAAATCTTTCGCCGCCGGCGTCATCACCACCTTCACCTCGGCCCGCTCCTTGCGCAGCAACCGGATGAGGTGCGCGGCTTTGTAGGCGGCGATGCTGCCCGTAACCCCCAACAATATTTTTTTCCCTTTCAGCATGGGGGTCAAACGGTCTGCTCCTCTTCCTCCTCATCCGCATAGCGGAAGTAGATCTTCCCCTCCTTGAACTCTTCCAGCGCAATGGAAGTCGGCTTCGGCAGCCGCTCATAGTAACGGGAGATCTCGATCTGCTCCTTGTTCTCCATCACCTCTTCCAGGTTGTCGGTATAATACGCGAACTCTTCCAGTTTTTTGTTCAACTCCTGCTTGAGGTCCATGGCGATCTGGTTGGCCCGCTTGGAGCAGATCACCACCGTCTCGTAAATGTTGCCGGTAACCTCATCCAATTTGTTGATGTCCTGGGTGACGGTCGTCACCGGAGCTTTCGTACGTTTGTAATCCATCGTAAAAAAAGGTTTATCGTTTTTTATTTTGATGTCAGATAGTTATTGCAGTTCCGGTAGATCTTCTCCGCATCTTTGCGGTACTTGCTGTTGGGAAATTCGTCGATGAACGAATAGTAATCGTCGACAGCCTGTTGAAAACGCTCAGCCTGTTTCGACCGTACACTGTTCACCGCATACAGGTAACGCGACCGTAACCGGAGGTACATCAGCTCCTCCCTGTATTTTGAATCGGGATAATCTTCCAGACTGTTGCCGATGGCTACGATGGCGGATTTATACAATTCCAGGCGATAATAGAGCTTTGCTGCCAGGAACGATTTTTCAGCCAGTTTGTCGTTGAGCTCTTTGGTGAGTTCGTCGATCTGTTTGTTGTATTTGCTGTCGGGGAAGCGGGTCTTGTGGAGGGTAAAGGCGTTGAGGGCATTGTAAGTATAGCGCTGGTCGAGCTCCGCACGGGGGGAAAGCTTGTAATAGCAATACCCCATCAGGAAATCCGCCTCTTCGGCATATTGGCTGTTCAGGTAAGTGTGGACGAAGGTTTCAAAATAGTGACTTGCCAGGACAAAATCCCCCATCTCGTAATAAGCTTTCGCATGCAGATAGTCGAGCTCTTCCGACTTGGTGGTCCCGCGGAAGTGGGGGATGATCTGCTCGATCAAGCCGATGGCCTGGGTATACTTTCCCAGTGCATAATATTCCTTTGCCTTCTCATATTTCAGATCATAATCCTGGCTTTTCAGGAGTTTATCATACTCCCCGCATCCGCTCAGGAAGATCATCATGGTCAGAAGGGACACAAAGAAAATGAGCGTTCTTTTACCCGCCATCATCTGTTTTTTCTTCCCGTTTGATCTGTTCTTTCCGCCTCTTTTTCAAACGCGCAAAGGTAACGAATATTTTCCATTTTTTCAGCGAAAAACGAGAAAATGGATGCAGGAGGTGGAAAATCTTTTTTCATCGGCGGAAAAAGCATAAATTTGCATCCCGATTGTCAACCTGTCTCATCACTAACCCTAAAAGTAGAAACGACTGTGGACCTTTTTGAAAAATTATCGATCAGCAACACCTCCCTGGGCCGGCATCACGAGTATGCCGACGGTTATATGATGTTCCCCAAGCTGGAAGGGGAGATCGAGCCCTGGATGATGTTCCGTGGCAAAAAAGTGCTCACCTGGAGCCTGAACAACTACATTGGTCTTGCCAACCATCCGGAGGTGCGCAAGGTGGATGCCGAAGCGGCCAAGGAGTGGGGGCTGGCCTATCCCATGGGTGCCCGGATGATGTCGGGCCAGACCTCCAAACATGAGGAGCTGGAGCAGCAACTGGCCGACTTCGTGGGCAAGGAGAGCGCCTATCTGCTCAACTACGGCTACCAGGGGATGCTCTCGATCATCGACTCGCTGGTCGACCGCAAGGATGTGATCGTCTACGATTCCGAGAGCCATGCCTGCATCCTCGACGGTCTGCGCCTGCACATGGGCAAGCGCTTCGTATTCCGGCATAACGACATGGAAAACCTCGAAGTACAGCTGAAACATGCCGAGCGGGTGGCCGAACAGACGGGCGGCGCCATCCTGCTCATCACCGAGGGCGTGTTCGGCATGGCCGGCGACCTGGGCCGTCTCGACAAGATCGTGGAACTGAAGAAAAAATACAACTTCCGCATCCTCGTGGACGATGCGCACGGTTTCGGCACCATGGGACCCGAAGGGGCCGGCACCGGCACCCACTTCGGCAAAGAGGTCCAGGACGAGATCGATGTCTACTTTGCCACCTTTGCCAAGGCAATGGCCGGCATCGGCGGCTTTGTCGCCAGCACCCAGGAGGTGGTGCGTTACCTGCGGTTCAACATGCGTTCGCAGATCTTCGCCAAGTCGCTCCCGATGGCGATGGTGGTCGGTGCCATGAAGCGCCTCGAGCTGCTCAAGACCCAACCCGAGCTAAGGGAGAAGCTGTGGCACATCGTCCGCATGCTGCAGGAAGGACTGAAAGAGGCCGGGATGAACATCGGCAAAACCGAGTCGCCTGTAACGCCCGTCTTCCTCGAAGGCAACGAATTCGAAGGGGCCAACCTGGTGGTCGATCTCAGGGAGAATTACAAAGTGTTCTGCTCACTTGTGATCTATCCCGTCGTCCCCAAAGGCACCATCATGCTGCGTCTCATCCCCACGGCTGTCCATACGGAACAGGACGTGCGGTACACCATCGACGCCTTCAAGGCCATCAGCGACAAGCTCAAGTATGGAAAATACAACAAGGAGCGGGTGGTGTTCGAACAGTAACCCCCCGTCCCTTCCTTCTTTGAGAAAGCATAAAAAAAGAGCCTTCCCGGTATGGAAGGCTCTTTTCTTTTACCCTGATGCCGGTCCGGATCATGCCGGATGGGTCTGGGCATATTTTTCGGCCCAATAGCGTTCGGCCTCTATCGCGGCCATGGCACCCGTCCCGGCGGCGGTGATCGCCTGGCGGTATACTTTGTCTTGCACATCGCCGCAGGCAAAGACCCCTTCGACATTGGTACGGGTCGTTCCCGGAACGGTCTTGATGTACCCCACCTCGTCGGTCTCCAGATATTCCTGGAAGATCTCGGAGTTGGGTTTGTGCCCGATCGCCAGGAAGAACCCGTCGATCTTGAGCTTCACCTCCTCCTCTTCGGGGGTACCCCGTTTTTTCACCAGGATGGCACCTTCGACGACCCCGTCGCCATAGAGATCTTTGGTCTCGTGTTCGAAGAGGATTTCGATGTTGGGAGTGTTCATCACGCGATGTTGCATGATCTTGGAGGCGCGCAGGTAGGGTTTGCGGACGATCATGTACACCTTGCGGGCCAGGCCGGCCAGGTAGAGTGCCTCTTCGCAGGCGGTGTCGCCGCCGCCCACCACGGCCACATCCTTACCTTTGTAGAAGAAACCGTCGCAGGTGGCGCAGGCCGAGACGCCGCTGCCAGCATACTTCTTCTCGGCCTCGAGCCCCAGGTACTTGGCCGAAGCCCCCGTGGCGATGATCACCGTATCGGCTTCGATCACCTTTTTGTCGTCGATGACCACCTCACGCGGCATCTTGTCAAAGTTGACCGCCGTGGCCATGCCCCAGCGGATGTCGGTGCCGAAGCGTTCCGCCTGCTTCTTGAAATCCTCCATCATCTGCGGGCCGCTCACCCCCTCGGGATAGCCGGGGAAGTTCTCCACGTCGGTGGTGGTGGTGAGCTGACCACCCGGCTCCATCCCCTGGTACAACACCGGCTCCATGTTGGCACGGGCTGCATAAATGGCAGCCGTGTAGCCTGCCGGACCGGAACCCAGGATCAGACATTTCACATGCTCACGCTCCTGCGGCTTCTGTTCGTTCTTCTCCTGCGGCTCGTCGCCCAGGTTCTCCATTGGTTTGAATAGGCTCATAACTCTCTGTTTTATTTGTTACTACTTACGATCATCCGGTAAGAACGGGCACAAAAATAGCATATCTCCTTGGATTTGGCCCACTCTGATCAATATCCATACCATTTTTTGAAAGCTGAAACTTTTGCAGATTCAAATGCGTTGATTATTTTTGCATCCGCATCTCCCGCAGGGGGGTGTGTGACAAGTTCGGGATGTAGCTCAGCCAGGTTAGAGTACACGTCTGGGGGGCGTGGGGTCGCGAGTTCGAATCTCGCCATCCCGACCGACAGAAAAGGCCGTCATCAGACGGCCTTTTTGTTTTGTGACAAATTGGCAAGACCGTTCCGTTTATCCCCAACGCCTTGAAGGTGTTCCCCGACAGCAGCCCGGTGCAGGACCCGATGAACCGGCAAGGCTCAGACAAAGATCATGTTCCCCGCAAAAAGATCCTGGAAAAGAGGATGTTTCTCCAAGGCAACATGGGTGGTACGCTGCAAGACTTGAGCGATCGTCTCCTCATCTTCGAACAACAATACTTTTGTCCCCAACAGGGAGGTATTGCCCATCTTCAGGATCTTCTCTTCCGGGAAGGGGAGTAATCCGATCTTACGGGTATTGTCAAGGTCGATGAAGGAGCCGAAAGCTCCGGCGATATAGACCGTATCGATCTCTTCAGGACGGAGGCCCAGCTCTTCCATGAGGATCTGCAGGCCGGTGGCGATGGCGCTTTTGGCCAGTTGCAGTTCACGGATATCCTTTTGTGTCAGCCACACCTCCGGGGTCAGATAGAGGCGTTCTTCCGGGAGGGTGATCCGTCCGCCGATGTCGATGGCTCCTTTTTCGAGAAAAACGGCCACGGCGTCGATGAGGCCGCTTCCGCAGATGCCCCGGGCCTTTTCATTGCCGATGATGTGGAGATCCAGTCCTTCCCCGTTGTTCCTTACCGAAGCGATGGCGCCGGTGGTCGCCCGCATCCCCATGAAGATATTGGTACCCTCAAAGGCGGGTCCCGCAGCGGTGGAAGCGCAAAGGATCCTTTCGCCGTCGCTCACGGCGATCTCACCGTTGGTCCCCAGGTCGACCAGTACCTGGCGTTTCTTCTCTCTGTGCATTCCTGTGGCGACGATCCCTGCCAGGATATCCCCTCCCACGAAACTTCCCAGGGTGGGGAGCACCTCCACCTCCGTCGCCGGGAGCGGAAGGCCCAGCTTTTCCGCCTCGATCCTGCAAGCTCCTCCGTAGGGTGTCTCAAAGGGATAAGCTGCCATCGGGGTCAGATCCAGGCCGCAAAAGAGGTGATGCATCACCGTGTTGCCGGCCACAAGGATCTTTCGCACCTCCCTTTCGCCGGCATTTCTCAGCAAATGTTCCACCATTTCCCGGAACTTTTCCCGGATGAGGCGGGTCATCTCGTGTGCGTTTCCCTGTTGCACGGCCTGTTCGATCCGTGAGATGATGTCGCCCCCATACCGCGCCTGGGGGTTCACCCCTGTCTCCGCCGCCAGCACCTCACCCGTGCGGAGGTCGACCAGTTGGGCCACCAGCGTGGTGGTTCCCAGGTCGAAAGCGACGCCGGCCCCCTGCTGCGGACGGAAATGAAAAGGGGTGCTGTCGGCCAGGATGATGGTCTCGAACTGTCCCACCTCCAGGGTGACGTCAGCCCACACACGGCTGCGGCATGCCAGCCTCCAGGGGTCCGCAAGCCCCACGTGTTGCAAGGCCTGGCGGTGCTCTTCATCGACCGGGATCTCCCCCGCCAACACCTTCACCCGACACCCCCCGCACAAGCCTTTTCCCCCACAGGGGAACTCCACCCCGTACGAAAACAGGATATCCTTCAAAGGGGTTCCCGCCACCACCGTTATCTCCCTGCCCAGTGGCTCCAGACGGACAGTATAGTGTTCTTCCATAAAATTTGCAAAAAGATTCCTTTTCCGGATATTTCACAATACCGGATCGTAAAAAAACAATGATCAGCCGATCACGGACTTAAGAGACCAGCGTATCCAAGAACTCTGTCGCGCCTTGCGGATCGGGAGAATAGAAATCGGCTCCGATCTGGTCGCAAAACTCCTGCGACAAAGGAGCTCCTCCCACCATCACGACGGTGTCGGGACTCATGGCCTTGATCTTCTCGGTGATGCCTTTCATGTTGACCATGGTGGTGGTAAGCAGCGCCGACATCCCCACCACAGCACCGGGATGTTCCTCAAGGGCTGCCTTGAACTTCTCAAAAGGCGTGTCGGCACCGAGGTCGACCACTTTCCAGCCGGCTCCTTCGATCATCATGCCGAGCAGGTTCTTGCCGATATCATGCAGGTCACCCTGTACCGTCCCCAGGATGACGGTTCCTTTCTGTTTCACAGAACCGGAGCGAAAGAAGGGTTCGATATGCTTCATGGCCGCTTTCATGGCTTTGGCGGCCATCAGCATCTCTGGCACGAAAGCCCTGCCGGCACTGAATTCCTCGCCGATCAGGTGCATGCCCTTCACCAGAGCTTTCTGCAACACCTCATCAGGGGAAAATCCCATCTTCAGCGCCTCCGCAGTAAGCTCATCGGCCCCTTCCTGCCCTTTCATGTCGGGGGGGTAAGGTGAGTTCTTATCGGCCTTGCCGCGTTTTACCGCGATCGTCAAACGTTCAAGAATGTCTTCCATGGCATAAGAACTTTTGGGGGTATTTTGGGGGTATAAAGATAAAAAAATTCATTTACCTCGCATTTGTCGGTACAGGCAATCGACCTACTCCAGACGGAAACTCACGGTAAGAATGTAAGGTTGCTCCCCTTTTTCCCAGTGTCCATACATCGGGCAAGAATTCCGGATCGGGATAGGCACAGTCCCATCCTACCTTATTTATATTCAGCCGGATGCGTTAACCATATCAGCTGTTCGGCACACCCGTCCGGAAGACCACCACACCGGCTTTTTCTTCCCCGGGAGGTGAAGCAGAAAACAAATAAAACGGAGAAAGAACTAGGGGAATCCACAGAAAAAACGATATGCTTTTGATA
>Ga0256835_1000700_pt1 | contig 22828 bp, 24 predicted proteins | sample PIR30metaG_FD_185972 | JGI IMG/M metagenome (GOLD analysis project Ga0256835, IMG submission 185972) | Hydrothermal vent microbial communities from East Pacific Rise, Pacific Ocean - PIR-30 | ecosystem: Environmental > Aquatic > Marine > Hydrothermal vents | place: Pacific Ocean: East Pacific...
GCCAGCTGGCGATCTGCCCCTTGCGGTACCCCTCGCCAGGCAGTTCGTCCGGCGGCTCGGGCAGCAATATGGGTTTGCGATCGTCACCCAGCTCCACGGCTGCTACCGGCGCCTGCACGGGCACGTAACAGGCTTCGCCTTCGCCGCCGTCTGGTATGTGCAGTTCAAAGTTCGGCTTTTTCATCTTCCCTTGGGCCGCGCCCCGTCGGCTGAGTTTACCCCCGGCTCCGCGACGCCCCGAAACTTTGGGCTACGATTGGGCCGAAGACGTCTGGCAGTCCGCCAAAGCAAAGGCTCCCCGCCAGCGGGGAGCCGGCTTTGGCAATCGGGTTTATACGAAGACTTCGCGCTTACCCAGCTTTTTGGTGAGCAGGTAGTAGAAGACGCCCCGGTGTTTGCGCCGGTCGGCCTTCATCTGCTCGCAGACGTCGGCCAGGAGCTTGTCCATTTCCGCGTCGTCCATGTCGACCTTGAGCCGGTCGAGCAGGAAGCTCTTCTTGACGCGCTCGAGCTCGCTCTTGTCGGAACAGGAAACAAACTTGGCGTCGGCGTTGCGGAAGACCACGGCGTAACGGGCCACCAGGGCCGCCAATAACTCCTCGTCGGGCTTGGGGTCGTACTTCTTGACCTTCTCCACCAGATCGGCAAGCATTTCGGCGTTGGTCATAATGATTACCTCCAGCACATATTATAACATGCGGGCTCAAATTTCTTTAGTTTCGAAATCTCCCGCTTTTGATGGAGCCCGTCAGCGAATCAAACAAATACTTTTTCCATCCCCAGCGCTTTGGTCAAGAGGTAGTAGAACACCGCCCGCGACTTGCGGCGGTCGCCCTTCATCTGCTCGCAGACCTTCTTGATGGCTTCATCTAGCTTGGCGCTCTTCTTGAGGCCCAGTTTTTTGATCAAGAAGTTCTTCTTGACCGTTTCCAGCTCTTTCGGGTCGGAGCAGGATACGTAGGCCGCGTCCGGCTTGCGCATCACCAGGGCGTAGTTCTTGACCAGGGCGGCCACCAGGGCTTCGTCGGGCTTCTTGTCGTACTTCTTGACGGCTTCCATGGTTTTGGCCAGCAGTTCAGCATTCGTCATGGTTTTTCCTCCTTACCCCGATACTACTCCCGACCCGGTAAAGAAGGCGTAAAAAGCCGGCCCGCGGGCCGGCTTTGCTGGCTCAAAGCGTTTTATTCTTCGGCCGGTTCGCCCACCAGTTCTTCCATCAGATATTCCAGACGCATGCGGGCGTTGTCTTGTGAACCGTAGATGCTGCGCAAGAGTTCGCCGCCGGGGGCGAAAACCAGCCAGTGGGGCGTACCCTCGACCCCCCAGCTCTGGGCCAGCTCACCCGACAGGTCGAGCGCCACCGGGAAGGGCAGTTTGGCGTAGTCGCGGGCGAAGTACTCGAGCTGTGGCACGACCTCGTCGCGCTCGAAGCGCTTGTGCCCGTAGGCGGTGTGAACGGTCATCACCTGCAGCTTGTCGCCGTACTCACGCACCAGCTGCTTGAGAAAGGGTATACCGCGGGCGATGCAGCCCGGGCACTCCAGGTTGAAGAACATCACGATGCCGGGCTTGTCCCACTGCTCGGGCGGCGGCACCGGATCCATCCATACGAAGTCGGTCGGCCAGTCTCCCATACCAAGCGGTCAGTCTAGCACACGTCCTTCCCCCAGTTGGGGGTGCCGGGTCGCAGCGGACATGGACTAAGCTGGGTTCATGAAACGCTTACTACTCTTCCTCGGCCTCGCCTTCGCGCTGGCCTCGTGCAGCCTGGCGCCCATCACCATCGACCTGCTGCCCACCCTGCAGGAAAACGGCGCCGATAGCGGCTCCAAGCCGATCACGGCCGGCGGCGCATTCGACCTGAAACTCCCCGACGCCTCGGGTTACACCATGAGCGGGTACGAGGTGCCGGCGGTGCGGCCAAACCAGGTCAAACTGGAATACACCCTGGCGCTCGAAATAAACGGCGACCTCAGCGGCGACGCCGAACTCGCCTTCTACCTGGCGGCCTCCAGCGACGACCTGTGGAACGCCGCCAATATGCTGGGAGATCCGGCGACCGTGGACCTCGATCAAACCGAGCAGACACTTTCGGGCCAGCTCGTGCTCTCCTCCGCCCAGATCGACACGCTGATGTCGGGCTCGCTCACGGTGGGCGCGCGCATCAGCGGTACGGCCAGCGGCGCGGCCACGGTGAGCTATCATTTCGAGCGACTCGTCCTCAAAGTGGCCTTCTTCTAAACCAACGGCCACGAACCCGGGGCGGCCCGCGGGCCGCCCCTTCGCGCGCTAGAGTGGAGTATGCGCGCCTGGTTTTTGCTGCTCCTGGGGGGTCTGGCGCTGGCCCAGCCCGCCCGGCTGGGACCGCGCCCCTTCTACCTGCTCGACAAGATGGCTCCCGGACCGCTGCACGAACGACTGGCCGCCTGCGCCAACAAGACCGCCGAATATCCGCGTTCGCCGCTGGCTATCGGTCACCGGGGCGCGGCGCTATTCTTCCCCGAGCATACCCGCGAGGGTTACCTGGCGGCGGTGCGCCAGGGAGCGGGCTTCGTAGAGTGCGACGTGGTGCCGACCAAGGACGGCGAGCTGGTCTGCCGCCATTCGGATCGCGACCTGGCGGAAACTACCAACATCCTCGCCACTCCATTGGCCAAGAGGTGCCGTAAAGGCTTCAGTCCTGGGCGCAAGCCCGACTGCCGCACCAGCGACCTGACCCTGGCCGAGTTCCTGAGCTTGGAAGGTTGGCCCGAAGGGCACGACGAGCGCGCCCGCAAGCCGCAGGACTATTTCCGCGCCGCTGCCGCCTGGCGCACCCTGGCCTACGCTCCCGGAACGGTGACGAGCCACCGGCAGTACATTGAGCTGCTCCTGCCCACCGGGGTGAGCTTCATTCCCGAGCTCAAGAAGGCGGGTCTGCCGCCGGGGTTGAGCCGGGACGAGTACCGGCGGCGGATCGTGGACGACTACCGCGAGCTGGGCGTGCCGCCCGAACGGGTCTACCTGCAGAGCTTCGACCTGGCCGACATTCGCTACTGGCGCCGCTACGCACCCGCGTACGCCAGGAACGCAGTCTGGCTCGACGGCCGCTACAAAAAGCGCGGCTTCGACCCGGCCCGCCCGGAGCGGCTGCGGCCGACGATGAAAGAACTAGTGGACGAAGGGCTTGGTTACCTGAGCCCGCCGTTGTGGGTGCTGCTGGCGCTGGACGATAGCGGCCACATCGTCCCCTCGGCCTACGCCCGCGCGGCCCGTGAGGCGGGGCTCGAGCTGATCCCCTGGACGCTGGAGCGCTCGGGGCCGCTCGTCGGCGGCGGCGGCTGGTACTACCAGAGCGTTGGCTCGGCAATAAACTCTGATGGCGACGTCTACCGGATACTCGACGTACTGGTAAATCAGATCGGCGTTTTCGCCGTCTTCTCCGACTGGCCGGCCACGGTGGTCTTCTACGACGCCTGCGGCCGCTAGCGCTCACCCGCATCGCGCCGAGGTTGCGTAAAATACGAAACATGCGAAAAGGTCGGGGACGCAGGTACGTTTGGACGCTCGGGCTCGCGCTGGCGTTGCTCGCCGCCTGCTCGTCCCCACCCGCCGGGCTGCGCGTCAGCCCCGACGAGGCCACGCTGGAGCCTGGGGGCGAGCTTGAGCTCGTGGTTTCGGGCGCCCCTGCGGACGACCTGGTCTGGACGGTGCGCTACGGCACGATCGTCGTCGGCGAGGAAGGGGTGCGTTACCGCGCCCCCGACTTCGCCGTGGACGACGTGGTGGAGGCGGTGCGCGCAAGCGACCCGCGCGAACGGGCGCAGGTGCGCCTGCGCGTGCGCGTGGCCGGAGTCCTCACGCCCCGCATCCAGACGACCAGCGACCTGGCGCTCGTCTTCACCGCCGCCGGTGAGGAACGAACCCTGAGCGTCGTCGTCTACGACGTCGCGGGTGGGCCCGACCCCGGCGCGGCAGTGCGCTTCGAAAGCGAGGATCCGGAACGCATCGCCGTCGAGGCGACCGGACCCCGCGAAGCGCGCGTGCGCGCGCTTTCGGGCGAGGTCGGCACGGTGCGGATTCGCATCCGCGGCGAAAGCGCCGAGACCTACGCCTGGGCGGTGGTGGCCGAAGCCCAGCCCCAGGCGCGCCGGCTCGATCCCGCCTGGATCCTGGACGCCGTTTGGGACCCGGACGCGGCCGCCTGGACCCGGCTGGAGCTCGTACGCACGCCCGCGACTGAAGCCCTGAGCCCCGGGCAGGTGGTCTACGGCGGTGACCGCACCGGGGTCTGGGGGCGCGTGCGCGCGCTCACCGCTGCGGAAGAGCGGCTGCGGCTCGAGCTGGAGCCCGCGGCCCTCACCGAGGTGTTCCGGAACCTCGACTACGTCGCGGAGCGTCCGACCTACGCGCTCGCGCTGGACCCCGCCCCCTCGGACCGGCTGCGCCTCGCCGGCCCCGGCGGCACGGAGCGGCTGCTAGCGCCCGCCGCCTGCGCCGGAGTGGAGGCGGGCCCGGAAACGCGGGGGAGGCTGCGCGTCAGCGTCCGCGCCGAGGTGCGTATCGTCGAAGGCCGGCTCGAGCGGGCCCGCTGGGAAGCCGCGCTCGCCGGCGAGCTGGAACACGGCGCGGTCACTGTCGCCACCACCGGGGCAGGCGCACCCTGCACCCGGACCCGCTGGCGGGCCGACCTGCCCCCGCTGAGCGGCCTGCTCTTCCCGCTGCGGCTGCAACTCAACGGCGCGCTCGAGCTGGAACCGGAGGAAAGCGACGCCGCCGCGACGCTCCGCCTGCCCCCCTGGCGCACCCGGCTGCGGCTCGCGCAAAAGCTGAAAACGCCGCAGGCCCTCGAAACCCTGGAGGAGGCCGCGCCGGAACTGGCGGAGGAGGCGGAGCCAGGGCTGAGTTTCGCGGAACCCGGCGAAGCAGAGCTCACCCTGAGCGAGCGTCTGGAGCTGCGGGCGCGCGCGCAGGTGCGGGGTCAGGTCCTCGCTGACGCGCCCGTCCTCGTCTGGCGGCAGGGGCTCACCCTCGCCGCCGCTCTGGAAGGCGCGCTCGATCCCGCGGACGCCGGCTACCAGGGCCCGGACTGGCGGCTCGAGTGGCGCGGCGGACCGGTGTCGGGTCTTGCTCCCTACGCTGCGCTGGGGCTTGACGCCGCGCCCGAGCCGCCAGTCGGAAACGAAACGGCGCGCACGCTGCTCCGCGCCCCCCGGGTCTGGGGCCACCTGGACACCGGCGGGGTGCGTCGCATCGACCTGGGAACGACGGGGGACGAACCGGCGGCGCGCTTCAACTTCGAGACAGAGCCCCCGACGCGGGGTGAGGTGGAGGTCTGGCTGCGGGGCGGCGCCTGCGAGGACGCGGAGGCCTGTTTCTCGGGCCCGCTCGCGCGCGTAGCCGCGGTGAGCTTCCCCGACGGACCGCTGTTCTGGCGGCCCGCGAAGGAGGACCGGGGGGTCTACCAGGTCTTTCTGCGCTACCGCGTGGGCGCGGTGGGCCGCGACCTGCCATACGCCGCCCGCCCGCCCGAGCCGCTGCTCGTCGTGCAGGGGCCCGACCTGCAGCTGCTGCCCGTCGCGGTGACGCTGCGTGGCGCACCGGGCGGCGCGGCCGCGGGCGTGCTTTCCTACGTCAACGCGCCGCTGGCGGGCGTCGCCCCGAACGGCGAAGCGGTGCAGCTTTCCAGCCCGCTGCGGGTCTGGACCCCTGCGGAGGGGCGGCTGCTGGCCGAACCCCGCCGGCTCGAGCTAGCCGCCGGAAGTCGCGGCTACCACCGCCTGAAGGCCGCCTGTCCCAAGACGCCCGGCGTCTACGAGGCCGAACTGCCCGTCTACACCAACGACCCCGACCTGCCCGCGGTCTTGCTGCCGGCGACGCTCGTCTGCGACGACGAACCCGCACCCGAGCCTTTTTTGCAAGCCGACCGCGGCGCCGGCGCCGCGCCGCTCGAGGTGCGTTTCACGCTGGGGCTGCGCGCGCCGCAGGCCGCGGAGTTCGCCTGCCGGCTCGACTTCGGCGACGGCAGCCCGCCGCAGGTCTGGCCCGCCTGCCCCGAAAAGGCCCGCGTGGCGCACGTCTACGAGCGGCCGGGGCGGTACCAGGCCGCGCTGCTGGTGGGCGGGGCGGACGCGCCCGTGAACCTGGCCTTCGTCTTCCTGCAGGCGGACTGAGCTATCCACGCAGGTAGACCACGGTAACGCCGTGGCCGCCCTCGTTGGGCAGGGCGTCGTGGAAGCGCTCGACGCGCCTGTCGCGCCGCAGGAAGTTCTGGATTTCGCGCCGCAGCACCCCCGCGCCCTTGCCGTGGAGGATGCGCACCGGCGAGTTGCCGGTGGCGGCCGCCTCGGCGAGGAAGTCATTGACGGCCTCGATCGCTTCGGCGGCGGTGAGGCCGCGGACGTTGAGCTCGGTTTCGAACCCCGACTCCACCACCACCGCCTGCTTGGGCCGTGGCGCCCCCTCGCCACGCGGGCGCAGCTCGGCGGTGGGCACCCGGATCTTGACCTGGCCGATCTGCACCAGCGTTTCCTCGCCCTCGACGCGCACCACCCGCCCCTGCTGGCGATAACTTGGCACCTCGACGAGCATGCCCGGCTCCAGTCCCGGCAGCGGGTTCTCGCCCGCCGCGGGGCGCGGCTTGGTGCGCTTGCGGATCTCCATCACCTCGCGCAGGGCGTCGCGCTTCGCCCCCTCGCTTTCCCGCGCCCTGACCCGCAGCTCGCGGATCTGGCGGTGGGCCTCCTCGAGCAGGCGGTCGGCCTCGGCCCGGGCGGTTTCCAGTGCTGCGCGACGTTCGTCCTCGATGCGCTCGATCCGCTCGCCCAGCTCGGTGCGGGCGGCCTCGGCCTCGCGCCGCGCCCGCTCCGCCTCGGCGAGCCGGGCCTCTAGCTCGGCCTGCTGCCGCTCCAGCCGCTCTAGCAGCTCCTCGACCCGCACCCCGCCCTCGCCCAGCGCCTCCTCGGCGGCGCGCAGCACCGCCTCGTCGAAGCCCAGCCGCCGCGCCACCGCCAGCGCGTAGCTGCGTCCGGGCACCCCCACCTGCAACCGGTAGGTGGGCCGCAGTCCCTCCACCTCGAAGCCCATGCTGGCGTTCTCCAGCCCCGGCACCCTCCCCGCCAACGCCTTGAGCGGCGTCAGGTGGGTGGTGACGACGCCGCGCGCCCCGCGCTCCAGAAGCGCCAGGATCACCGCCTGCGCCAGCGCCGCGCCTTCCTGGGGGTCGGTGCCCGATCCCAGCTCGTCAATGAGCACCAGGGCGTCCTCGCCGGCGTGGTCCAGGATGCGGTCTAGCCTTCTGAGGTGGGCGGCGAAGGTGGAGAGGTTCGCCTCCAGGCTCTGCTCGTCGCCGATGTCCACCTCGAGCCGCCGCACCCAGCCCAGCTCGGCGGCCTCGGCGGCCACGAAGAGCCCCGCCTGGTGCATCAGCACCGCCAGGCCCAGGGTCTTGAGGAGCACGGTCTTGCCGCCCATGTTGGGCCCGGTGACCAGCAAAATGCGGGTGCGCTCGTCCAGGTGCAGGTCGTTGGGAACCGGGGCCTCGAGCAGCGGGTGGCGGGCCCCGACGAGGTGGTAGCGCCCGGCGGGCCCCTCGCGCGCCGGCGTGAGCCGCCAGTCCGCGGCCAGCTGCGCCGCGGCCCGGACCAGGTCCAGCTCGGCCGCCGCGCCCAGGGTGGCCTCCAGCTCGGCGTCGCCGGCGAGCAGCCCCGCCAGCTCGGCCAGCACCTTCAGCACCTCGGCCTCCTCCTCGAGCCGCAGCTGCGCGAGTTCGTTGTTCAGCGGCACCACCGAGGCGGGCTCCATGAAGACGGTCGCCCCGGTATCGGACTGGGCCAGCACGATCCCGCCGATCTGGCGCTGAAACTGGGCGCGCACGGGGATGACGTAGCGGTCGCGCCTGAGCGTCACGTAGCGTTCCTGCACCGCCTCGGGGTGGGCGTCCATCACCGCCTCGAGGCGGCGGATGATGCGCTCGCGCAAGGGGCCCAGGCTGCGGCGAAGGCGCTTCAGCTTGGGGGTGGCGTCGTCCTTCACCTCGCCGGCCTCGTCGAGCGACTCGACCACGCGGCGGCGGAAGAGGGCGTGCTCGCCGATGCGGGCGGCGATGCGCGCCAGCTCGCCCTCGCCCGCGGCCAGGATCTCGCGCTTCAGCTCGGCGGCGCGCTCGAGGGTGGCGGCGGCCTCGACCAGCTCCAGTCCCTCGGGCCGCTCGCCGCGGCCGACGCGCTCGAGCAGCGGCCGCAGGTCGAAGATCCCGCCCATGCGATAGCCCAAAGCCGCCGCTTCGCGCACGGCCTCGCGAAACCGCGCCGCCCGTTCCGGGGCGTCGAAAGGCCGCCAGGCGAGGGCGCGGTCTTCGCCCATGCGCGTTGCCACCCGCTCCGCCAGCGCCCGGCGAACGCGGCCGAAGTCGAGGAGCTCTAGGGTGGTTTCATTCACGGTCCTACCCATGGTCAACTATACCGGTTCCGGTTTTCATCTTTTCCACTCAAAAGACCGCCTATACTAAATAGCATATGGAAGACGAAATCAGCTTGCGCGATCTCTACCTGATGCTCAAACGGCAGAGCCGCTGGATCCTGGCGTTCACGGCGATCGTCACCCTGGCGGTCTTCGCCGTGAGCAGCCTCTGGCCGCCGACATACGAGAGTGAGGCGGTAGCCCAGGCGCTGGTGCTAAACCAGAACGGCACCGAACTCGAGTCCCCCGCGGCCCCCTACGTCTTCCGCACCCTACCGGCCGGATCCGCGCTGGGCGTGGGGTTCAGCAAGCAGATCAAGACCAAGGGCCCCTACGTAGCCCGCGTCATCGGCGAGGCCACGGTGAAGGCCGAGGCCCGCTTTGACGACAAGAAGGGCCTGCTCACGATCACGGTCCGCGGAAACGACCCCGAGGAAACCAGGCAGTTCGCCCTCGACCTGATCAGCGCCTTCGCAGACTACGTCAAGGACCGCGTCTTCCAAAGCGCCGGGGCCAACCTGGCGGGAGCGCTGGCGCAGTCGCGCCTCAAGCTCACCTCGGTGCAGTCGCAGATCAGCGAGTTGAACACCTCGCTTTCCAGCGTCCCCCGGGTTGCGGCCGAGAGCGACGCCCAGACCGCGCTCGAATCCGCAGGCGTACCGCCCAACGTGGCCCGCGCCAGCAATCCGGCGCTCGCTTACCTGGGGCTCGAGCTCGCCAAGCAGCAGGCGCAGCTCGCCGGCCTGAACGCCGAGATCGCCTCGCTCGAGGCGCTGGCGAGCGACCCGGCCCAGCTGCGGCGTCTCAGCGAACAAGTTGCCCAGGTCAACGTACTCAGCCCGCCGGCGGTTCCCGAGGAGCCGGTCGCCCCCCGGGTGCTGCTCAACACCGCCCTCGCAGCCGTTCTGGCCCTGATGACCGCCGTCTTCTTTGCTTTCTTGCGCGAGGCGGTGATCGCCGAGCCCGACCTCAGCGCAACACCTGCCCCGGCTTCACGCGCAAGGCCCGACGAAGCGGCAACCACGCCGAAATAAGCACGGTCCCGAACGCCAGCCCGCTCACCCAGGCGAAGTCGGCGGGCTGCATCTCTACGGGCAGCTGAGTGATGAAGTAGAGTTCGCCGGGAATCGTCACCGGACGCAGCGCGAAGTAGCTGGAAAGCGCCCAGCCCAGCAGATCGCCCAGCAGTACCCCGACGCCGCCCAGCAGGACGGCCTCGAGCGCGAACGCCCCCGCCACCTGTCGCGCCCCCGCCCCCAGGACGCGCAGAATGGCGATGTCGGCTTTCTTTTCCAAGACGACGAGCACCAGCACGTTGGCGATGCCCAGCGCCGCGACCACGACGATCAGGAAGACGACGATGCCGATCACCTTCTTTTGCAACGCCAGCTGCTCGATCAAGGTGCGGTTGGCGTCCTGCCAGGTGCGCGCGACGTACCTGCCGCTGGCCTCGAGCGCCCGCGCCACCTCCGGCGCCTTTGCGGGGTCGGCGAGGCGCAGGTGCCAGCCGCCGATCGCGCCCGGCGTCTCGAGCAACTCCTGCACGTCCGTCAGGGTGGTGAAGGCGAACACTGAGTCGATCAGGTAGTTCCCGGTGGCGAAGCGGTCCGCGACGCGGAAGGCGCGGCGCTTCTGGTTGACCGACAATGCGTAGACCTCGTCCCCCGGCCAGGCCCCGAGCGCCCGCGCCAGCGCGCTGCCGAGCACGATAGCGCCCGGCTCCAGCGCCCCCACCCCCAGCCCCGGGTAGACCGCCCCCGCGCCTTCGCCCACGCCGATCAGGGTTCCAAAGTCCACCCCCGCGCGCCGGCCCGCGCTCGCGCGCCGGGTCAGCAGCGCCTTGGCGATCAGCACCGGCGTTGCGGCGACGATCTCGGGGTGCTGGGGACGGGGCGCGTCCGCGGGGTCTAGCGCGGTCAGGGTCACGTGGGGCACCGCCCGCAGCGTCGCCTCGACCAGCCCCGTGGTGAAACCGTTGGTGAGCGAGAGCGCCGTGGTCAGCACGGCCACCCCGGCGGCCACCCCCAGCACGGTGATCAGACTCTGGGTTTTGCGAAATGTCAGGTGCTTGAGGGCCAAAAACCAGGCGAAACGCACGATCCCACTCTACCGCCCGCGCTGCAGCACGGTGATGCGGACCCGCCGCACCCCCCACTTGAGCGCCAGCGAGCGGTCGGGCATCCAGACGTCAATCTGCTGCCGCTTGCGCTTGTGCATGGTGTCTTCGACGACGAAGACGACGTCCTTGAGCATCGCGTCGAACCGCCCCTTGCCGCGGCCGCTACGCCAGTCGCCCAGGTCTTCGATTTTGACCTTGGAGCCGTAGGGCAGGTCGGAGCCGAGCAGGTCGCGGCTCACGGCGATGATGCCGAAACGGGTGCGCGCCCCGGTGGCGGTAACGAAGGGCGTGGCGTCGGTTTCGCGAACGGAGGAGGTGTACGCGGTCGCCTTGAGTACGAGAACCGTAGGCCCCGAGGCCTGGACGCCCAACAGCAGCCCGGCCAGCAGAACCGCGATCCAGTTACGCATACGCCGCATACCCCTCACCTCCCATGCGCAAGTGTAGAAAAAAATAAATAAAAAATTTAAGAACCCCAACCCGATTTTCTCATTTTTTCAGACTCCCGCACTCCGCAGCCGTATAGAGGCGTCCAGTTGTCTTGTAACGACGGGTTATATCGCGCGTGTTAGACTGGTACTAGGATAAAGGAGGTAAGTTTTGTTCTCATGAAGACTTCTCAGCGCTGCGTACTTGGCCTGGCGCTTGCAATCATGGGGATGCTCTACCTGATCGGGCGGGCGCCCTGGGGTCCCGGATGGCTCTGGGGTTTGCTGGGCGGCGCGCTCTTTCTGGGCCTCGCTCGCTTCGGCGCGCCTGCGGAGGCGGCCGGGGTGGGCGCGACCCTGCTGGGCTGGGCCCTGGGGGCCTTGGCCGCCGACGGCACCGGGCTCGAGTCGCTCAAGCTCGTAGGCGCCGGCCTGGGCCTGGGGCTTTGGGGCTGGCTGGAACGCCGCGACGCCGCCGCCTGGGCCGGCGGCGCGCTGCTGGCCGCCGGAGCGCTCGTCTTTCTTTGGGAGTCGCCCGGGGGTACCGCGCTGGCGCTCGCCTTGCTGGCGCTAGGGGCCTACCTGCTGCTAAAACCCGGTGGGCAGACGGCCGAACGCCGCGCCGCCCCCAACGAAGAACCGGGGAACGAAGTCTTCCGGGCCCTGGCCCGCTGGCGCAGCCTGCGCGCCGCCGAGCTGGGCGTGGTCAACACCGAGGTGCTCTCCGACACCGAGCTGGGCTGCCTGGCGGCGCTGGACGACCCGGCCGACGTTGAGGCCGTCGCGGGCTGCCTGGAAAAGGGCGGCGCGAAGCGCGCCGCCGAGATTGCCGAAGTTTTGGCCTTGCTCAAGGGGTCGTGACCTGCAGGGTGTACTCGCCGGTCTCGATTCCGTCGTCGCAGTAGCCGTTGCCGCTGACGCCGTCATCGCAAAAGCCAGCGAGCGCTCCGTTACCTTGGGCTTGTACGAAGACGGTATCGCCGGCGCGCAGGTCGTCGAAGGACTCACCGGGTTCGAGTACGACCTTCGTGTCCTGGCCCCGCACCACCTTGGCGCGGGCGTGCACCGTTTCGCCACCCACCAGGTCCAGCGTCGCCGGGCCCGCTCCCGTGTAGTTCCAGACGTCGAGCTGGCCCAGGAAGAGCAGCGCGCCCGTCGCCGATCCGCTAAAGTCCGAGGTGTTCTCACGGTCTATCCCCTCGTGACGCGAAACCGCACGCACGCGCACGATCGTGGGGTCGGCCGACAGGTTCGTGACCTCGACGTAGGCCTTGCCATAGTTGGCGGGCAGGTTAATTGAATAGACCGGGTTAGGAGAGACGCCCAGGGACCCGAGGTCGAGTACCTCGGGCTTGGGGGCGGTGAAATACCGCCGGCTCACCGTCTGCGCGTAGAGAACTTCGTTGGCGTCGTAGACGCGCAGGCGCAGCGCCCCGGCAACGCCGTTGGTCACGTCGGTGGCGTCGATACGTACCGCGTCCGCGCCCACCAGCAGCTCGAAGCGCGCGCTTTCGCCCCCAGCCAGCACCCCCGACTCGACCGCAGTTTCGTCCACCGCGACGGTCGTCCCCGGGAGGATGATGTTGATGTTGCAGGCGGCCAGCAGGCTTAGGAGCAGCAGCCCCAGCGAGAATTTCCGCATCTAGACCCTCCTTGCTTTCATTGTAGCGAGGCCGGCATGCGTTTCATAAGGAGAAGGTTAAAGAAAATTAAAAGCCCCGCCCAAAAGCGGGGCGCTTTAGTAATAATAACTGCTAGCGGGAGATTGTGATGGAGTACTCGCCGGTGTCTATGCCGTCGGTGCAGGCGGGATCGACGGTGGTGCTGCAGAAACCGGCGCGCTCGAGCCCCTGCGACGCGACCTTGAAGGTATCGCCGTTGAGCAGGCCGATGCCGCTCGTCCCGGGCGTAATTGGGTCGGTGGTGTTGTCGTTCAATATAAGTTGCGCATGCACGAAGTCGCCCGGGGGCACGTCGAACTTCAGGGTGTAGCCATCGGGCCCGGTGTAAACGTAAGTGTCCTCCTGCCCTAAGAACAGCAGCGCCCCGCCATAGATCTTCGAGGTTTCTAGGCCCGAGGCAGGCGGGCCCGAAAGGGCGGCGTCGTCGCGCGGCACCTCGTTGCGCGTCACCGCCTTGACGGTCACCGTAGCATCGACCGCGGTCTTGTTCGTCACCTCGACGTAGACCTTGCCCATGTTTTTCGGAATGTTGACCGAGTAGGGCAGGGTGACGTTGATGTCCTGAGCCCCGACGCTCAAAGACGCCAGCGAAGCCCCGGCCTTGGCGAAGAAGTCGCGGTTGTCGGTATGGGCGTATGGCTGGTTGTCCTCGTCGAAGACCTCGACGTAGAGCTCACCGTTGTCCGCGGCCTCATCGTGTTTGACGTCAATGCGCACCGGCTCCTCCCCCACCGTCAGCTCGAAACAGTGATGGGCGCTCGGCGCAATCTTTTTCGTTACCCCGGCGCCGTCTACCGCTACCGACGTGCCCGGGGGCGGACCCGGCGTCACCACGGTCACGTTGCACGCAGCCAGCACGGCCGCCGTAATCAAGGCTAGTCCAACTTTTTTCATAACACCCTCCAGCCCAAGTTTAAGGCTTCGGGATGCGAAAGCTGTTAAACCTTGGTTAAACCTGCTACTCGAGCACCGCCAGATAGTCGTAGAGATCGGGCCCACCGGGGTGCACCTCGACGTCCAGGTCCTCGTAGGCTCCCTGTATCTTCGCTACCAGCGCCTCCACCTGCTCGGCCGGCACTGCGGGGCTGTGGAAGAGGGTGAGGATCTCGTAGTCGTCATCGCCGTCGAGGGTCAGCTTGAGCAGGTTCAAGAGCGCCTCGTCGGGGTCGTCGGCCACTACGGTCAGCTTGCCGTCCTTGAGGCCGATGACCTGCCCCTCGCTTACCTCGCCCACTTCTTCGACCACCGCGTCGCGGCTGGCGCGGGTGATCTCGAACGTCACGGCGTGCTCCGCCGCTTCCTTCATCTCCTCCACCAGCCCCGCAGCGTCCGACTCGGAAGCGTAGAGCACCGCCGCGGCCAGCCCCTGGCCCAGGGTGCGGGTGGGCACGACGTAGACCTTCTTGCCCTCCTTCTCGGCCAGCTCGGCGGCCTTCTCGGCGGCGAGGATCACATTCTTGTTGTTGGGCAGCACGATCACCTCGGGGTTGGGCAGGCTCTTGATGGCGTCCAGGATGTCCTGCACACTGGGGTTCTGGGTCTGCCCCCCGGCGACGATGCGCGCCCCCAGGCCGCGGAAGGCCTTGATGATGCCCCAGCCGCTGGCCACCGCCACCAGCCCCGTGGGCGGCGGGGCCTCGTCGGCGGCGCCCACGGCCGCCAGGATCTCGGTGTGCTGCTCGGACATGTCCTCCACCTTGGTGCGCTTCATCTTGCCGTAGCGCGCCACCGTGGCCAGTAGGGCGTCGGGCTCGTTGGTGTGGATGTGCCCCTTGACGAACCCCTCGGCGCCCACGACGAGGAGCGAGTCGCCAAACGGCGCCACCAGCTCGCGGATCTTCTCGATGGGCTCCTGCACGTCCTCCATCAGAAACTCGGTACAGTAACCGTATTCCTCTTCTTCGAAGGCTTCCTGGGCGTACTTCTCGATCTTTGGCGGCTCGGGAATCGGCTTTTCCAGCACGTACCCCTCGAGCCCCTCCACGAGGTAAAGGTAGCCCTTGCCGCCGGCGTCTACCACGCCCGCGGTCTTGAGCACCGGCAGCATCTCGGGGGTTTGCTCCAGCAGCTCGCGCCCGCGCCGCACCGCGCCGGCGAAGACGGCCTCGAGGCTATCCGCGCCCTCGGCCACCGCCTGCGCCGCGCCCTCGGCCACGCCTCGCGCCACGGTGAGGATGGTGCCCTCGACGGGTTTCATCACCGCACGGTAGGCCGACTGCGACCCGGCCTCGAGCGCCTCGGCGAGCAGCTTTGGGGTCACAGCGGGGCTGCGTTTGATGGTCTCGGAAAAGCCCTTGAGCAGCTGCGAGAGGATGACGCCCGAGTTGCCGCGCGCGCCTAGCAGGCTGCCGTAGGCGAGCGCCCGCGCCACCTCACGCATCTTGCTGTTGTCGCAGATGCCGAGCTCGCGCCGTACCGACTGCAGGGTGAGGTGCATGTTGGTGCCGGTGTCGCCGTCGGGCACGGGGTAGACGTTGAGGGCGTTGACCTCTTCCACGTAGACGGCGAACCAGTCGGTGGCGAAGCGGAAGGCGCTGGCCAGCTGCTCGGGGGTCCACTTATCCACGGCTGACCCCCACTACGTGGACGTGCACCCGCTCGAGCTTCACCCCACCCAGTTTCTCGGCGGCCCACTCGGCGCGCTCGGCGATCCCCTCGACCACGGTCGGCACCTTGACCCCAAAGGCCACGACGACGTACAGATCGGCCTGGTAGCTGCCTGGCTTGGCGGGGTCGGCCTTGATGACGACCCCCTGGCTGGCCTCGCTGCGCCCCAGGATGCGGCTGAGGCCGTCGCGAATGCCTACCGGGCTCATGCCCACCACGCCCGGTACCTCGTGCGCCGCCAGACCTACGATGGCCGCCAGGGCCTGTTCGGTTACCGTGATGTTCCCCTTCATGGCGTCTCCTTCCCGTTCAACGAATGCGTTCCACCCGGACCAGCTCGGCGGAGAGCCCGCCCCATTGCTGCCCGAAAAAGATTCGCAGCGGCCAGCGCTCCTCGTTGCGCCCGTACCAAACCTCGATGCGCGTGCCCTCCCCCTCGAACCGGAACCCCTCGGCTTCGAAGCGGCCCAGCGGCGTGCGCAGCTTGCGCACCCCCAGGGGCTCGAGCGGCGCCCGGATCAGATCGGGATAATTGATCAACCACAGCGACCTCGGCTCGGGATACACCCTGACATAATACAAAACCGACAAATCGTCCAGCACGTCGGTCTGCGGCCTGCGAAAGGTGAAGACCTGGCCGTCTACCCAGACGAAACGTACCGAGGTTTCCTGCCCTACCACTGCGGAGAGGACGCGCCGCCCCTCGCCGGGAACGGTGAGGTCGCGTTGGAAACGGCGGGTGAAGAGGTCGCGCCGGGTGTACGAGTCGGACCTCAGGTCGAACCCCATCAGCTGCGCGAGCCCCCCGCTCTGCACCCGTCCGCGGTAGTGCCAGCCGCCGCCGCTGCGCACCGCCTCAATGAACTGGCGTCCCGCGACCAAACCGTTCCAATGCAAAACATAGACGAGCCGCTCGCCGTTGGGCCAGGGTACTGGCGGATCCCGCGGCAAATCCGATCCGGCGGCGGCGAGGGCGGTCAGGACGAAGAACCAGGCCACCACGACACGGCGCATATTCCCACTCTACACGTCCGCCCCGGCGCTGCCGCGCCGGGGCGGTAGCGTGAGGCGGTTAATCGTCCAGGGCCTCTTCGGGCGGGGTGTAGGGCAGGCCAAAGGCCTCGGCCACGGCCGCGTAGGTGAGCTTACCGTGATAGGTGTTGAGGCCCTTGAGTAGCGCCGCGTCTTCCCTCAAGGCATCCAGGCCCTTTTCCGCCAGCTTCATCGCGTAGGGCAGCGTCTGGTTGGTGAGCGCGAATGTGCTGGTGCGCGGCACCGCGCCGGGCATGTTGGCCACGCCGTAGTGCACCACCCCGTCGATCACGTAGGTGGGCTCGGCGTGGGTGGTGGGCTTGATCGTCTCCACGCAACCGCCCTGGTCCACTGCCACGTCCACGATCACCGCACCCTCTTTCATCGTAGGCAGCATCTCCCGCGTCACCAGGTGCGGCGCCTTGGCGCCGGGGATCAGCACCGCGCCTACCAGCACGTCGGCGAAGCGCACCGCCTTCTTGATGTTGGCCTCGTTCGAGGTCAGCGTGGTCAGGCGGCCGCCGAAGACGTCGTCAAGGTACTGCAGCCGGGCGTGGTCAACGTCGAGTATCGTCACGTGCGCCCCCATGCCCACGGCGATCTTGGCGGCGTTGATGCCCACCGTGCCGCCTCCCAGGATCACCACGTCGGCGGGGGCCACGCCGGGCACCCCGCCGAGCAGCACCCCGCGGCCGCCAAACGACTTTTCCAGGTACTTCGCGCCCTCCTGGGTGGCCATGCGACCGGCCACCTCGCTCATCGGCACCAAGAGGGGCAGCGCGCCGTCCGCGGTCTGCACCGTCTCGTATGCGATGCCGATCACGCCCGACTCTAGCATCGCCCGGGTCAGCTCCTCGCTCGCGGCCAGGTGCAGGTAGGTGAAAAGGATCAGGTCGGGGCGCAGGTACCGGTACTCGGAGGGCAGGGGCTCCTTGACCTTGACCACCATCTCGGCGCCCCAGGCCTCCTCTGCGCTCACCAGCCGGGCGCCGGCGGCCTCGTACTCGGCGTCGGCGAGTCCCGATCCCACGCCCGCGCCACGTTCCACCCAGACCTCGTGCCCCCGCTTCGTCATGCTCTCCACGCCTCCGGGGGTCATGGCCACGCGGTTCTCCAGCGTCTTGATCTCCTTGGGAACTCCGATTTTCATACGGGCCTCCTCAATTCGAGGCTACGCCAGGTCGTTCGCGAAATGGAAGGGAAAATCTAAGGCCGGGAATGGGTTTTGCTTAAGGCTTGAAAAGTTATAATACAAACATGCCTTCCAAATCTAAAGTGCACCTCGACAAAGTGGACCTGGCTATTCTCACCGAGCTCCAGGAGGACGCCCGCATCTCGATGAGCGAGCTGGCGCGGAGGGTGGGCCGCAGCGCCCCGGCGGTGGCCGAACGGGTGCGCAAGCTCGAGGAGGCCGGGGTCATCCAGGGTTACCGCGCCCAGATCGACCCCGCCGCATTAGGGCTCGAGGTGATCGCCCTGATCGAGCTCACCACCCCGCCCGCCCACTACGACGACGTAAACCGCTACGCCGCCCGCACCCCCGAGGTGCGCGAGTGCCACTTCGTCACCGGCGACGCCTCGTTCATAGTGCGGGTGGTGACCCGCTCCATCGACGACCTGCGCCGCGTCATCGAAGAGCTGAGCATCTATGGCAGCACCCGCACCTCGGTAGCCCTCGCCTCCCCCATCATCAAGACCCGCTACGACCTCGACGCCCTCGCCAGCCCCGAGAGGCGCTAAAAGCGCGGCCGGCGCTTTTCGAAGAAGGCCGCGAGGCCCTCCTCCAGGTCCTCGCTCTGACGGATCCAGGCCCCGGCGGTGGCCGCGTAGCGCAGGGCGTCCTCCAGCCCCATTCCGTAGAAGGAGGCCACCAGCTCCTTGGTGAGCGTCAGCGAGCTGGGGGCGTTCGCGGCGATGCGCTCCGCCCAGGCAAGGGCTTCGTCCACGCTGGCGCCCGCCGCCGCTACCCGGTTGACGAGACCCATGCGGTAAGCGGTCCGCGCGTCCACCAGGTCTCCGGTGAGCAGCAGCTCGCGGGCGTGCTTTTCTCCCACCGCCCGCACCAGCAGCACCCCCACCAGCGCGGCCACGAAGCCGATTCTGACCTCGGTGTAGCCTATGCGCGCCTCCTCGTCCATCACCACCAGGTCGCAGGCCGCGGCCAGCCCCGCGCCGCCCGCCACCGCCGGGCCATTGACGGCGGCGAGGGTGGGCTTGGGGAAGGTGTAGACGCGCAGGAATAGGTCGGCGAGCCGCCGGGAGTGGGCCAGGTTGGCCTCGGCCGTCTCACCGCGCACCCGGCGCAGGAAGTCCAGGTCGGCCCCGGCGGAAAAGGCCGGTCCGGCGCCGCTGAGCACCACGGCGCGGACGCTAGCGTCGCGCTCGGTGGCGTCGAGCTCCTTCATGAGGGCGGCCGCCAGCGGATCGGAAAGCGGATTACGGCGCTCGGGGTCGTTCAACACGAGCAGGCGCACCGGGCCTTGGTCGCGACGGGTAACCAGGTTTTCGCTCATACCCCCAGCCTAAACCACTGCTAATGCGCCCGGCAGGGTACGGGAATGCGCTCGTAGGCCCAGTCCGCCAGCAGCGGCGGGCCGCCCGCGATGGCGAAGGTGGCCCCATTGCGGCTGCCCTTCCGAGCCACGTAGTCGGCCGTGCAGACGAAGGTCTTTCCGCCCTTGTCCGTCTCGTAGCTGTGGTAACTGTAGCCGACGACGCGCGGCCCGGCCTCGTCGAAGGCGACCGCCAGCCCCTCCTGCCATTTCAGGCCGCCGGCGCTGCCACCGGAAAGAACGCTGAAACCGTGCGGGTCGGCCTCCAGCCAGGCCTCATGGCCGCCGAACTGGCTCCAGGCAACGCCCGCGGCAGCGACGACCCGGGGTTCCCCGGTTTTCGTTGAGAGAAAAACGAAGAGATTCGCCAGGTCGCTGGCGGGTTGCGGCTGCCAGAGCACCGCCCGGTCGAGCACGCCGTCGTTGTTCCAGTCGGCGCGGACCACGTCGAGAACTCCGCCGAGCACGTCGCTCGGCGTCAACTGACCGCTGCCGGCCCACGCCAGGGAAGACAATACAAGGAACGCCAGCGTCTTACTCCACATGGATGGCCTCCGGATCGAAGTCTACACGCGGGAACTGCGGATCCAACGACTCCAGCACCTCCACCAACACCTGGGCCACGATGCGGTTGCGCTGCCACTTGCGGTCGGCGGGCACCACGTACCAGGGGGCGTGCTCGGTGGTGGTTCTCGTTATGGCTTCCCGATAAGCAGCGGTGTAGTCGTCCCAGCGCTTGCGCTCGGACAGGTCGGCAGGGTTGAACTTCCAGTGCTTCTTGGGGTTTTCCAGCCGCGCCTCGAGCCGACGCTTCTGCTCGTCTTTGGAGATGTGCAGGAAGAACTTGACGATGCGGGTCCCCTCGTGGGCGAGGAGCCGCTCGAAGGCGTTGATGTGGTCGTAGCGCCGGCCCCAGACCTGCGGCGGCACCAGGTCGTGCACCCGCACCACCAGCACGTCTTCGTAGTGACTACGGTTGAATATGCCAATCTCGCCACGCTCGGGGGCGTGCCGGTGCACCCGCCAGAGATAGTCGTGGGCCAGCTCCAGCGCCGTGGGTTTCTTGAACGAGGTCACCCGCACGCCTTGCGGGTTCACCGCCCGGAAGACGTGGCGGATGGTGCCGTCCTTGCCGGCGGTGTCCATGCCCTGGAGCACGATCAGGAGCGAGCGCTCGCCTTCGGCGTAGAGCCGCGCCTGCAGCTCGCCCAGCCGGCCCGCCAGCTCGGCCAGCTCCTTTCTGGCGGCCTTCTTACCGCCCGCGAAGTCATCGCCCTCGCGCGTGGGCCAGGTTTCGGGGTCGAAGCTAGCGCCCGCAGGAACGAGGTAGCTGGATACGTCCATGACTTAGTGTAAGCCATGGGTTTGTGACGGTGTTGTGACGCTGGCCTCGTACGATGTTGAACGAGGTGAAGGAAATGTTGCGACGAATAATTTTCATACTTTTGCTACTGGCGGTCGCCGGCTGTGGAAAACAAAGCCCCGAGCCGCCGCAGGTACAGGACTTCTACCCCCAGGACGGCTACCACGGTTTCAAGCGCGGCGAGGCAATTACGATAACCTTCAACGAACCCATGGACCCCGCCAGCACCGAGGCGGCCTTCCAGCTGCTGGACCCTAGCGGAACCCCGGTCGAGGTCAATTTCAAATGGGAAGACGGCAGCCGTCTTCTGCTGATCACGCCCGCTAACCCGCTGGCCTACAGCTCCGACGACAGGTACTTGAACTACCGCTACCTGCTCTCGACCGACGCCCGCTCTCAAAAAGGTGCAGCCTTGAATAAGGGACTATACGTTACTTTTAGTACTTTACGCACATTTAAAACGACTATTCTTTCTGATGCAAATTACGATGGTTATGTTGCCAAAAGTGGTTCACTTTATACATATAATAATGAAAATATAATTCGTTTTGGTGATGATAATCATAATGTTGCATTTCGAGGATTTTTAAGTTTTACATTACCAACCAAGATAACTGAATTAGTTGACGCAACATTCAAGCTATACATGGTTCGAATAACTTATCCTTTCGTCGGGCAACCGCTAATCGAATGGGTAGATTTAGGGGATGAGCTGGACGATTCCGACTTCGACGCCGCACCTTTAAGCGATACTCCCATTAATCAGGGCGGCAGCAACTGGGTGAGAAATACTTATATAACATATTCAGTTGATGAATTGGTGCGCCTCGCTCTAGAAGAAGATCGTGAGCGGTTTCAGCTCCGTTTGCGTTTTTCTCGGAATACCAACGGCGATTTTAGGGAAAATATAGTCTTTCTTTATGCGCGCGAAGCGTTGGACGATCCTTCGGTTACGGAAGACCAGCTAAGCGTTTTGGAAATCAGTTATTATTCACCTTAACAAACTTATTTAAGTATTAATTTGAATTTTTGATAATGCACGAATGGGAAGCGCAGCGAAAAAGTCGTTCGCTGCTGATGGGGATGCTTTTCCTGGGCCGGTTCTGAACTGGCTGGCGGGCTGCGACACAATAGTTCCGTTTTTATTGTGCTATCAATACTTCTCCACTCAACGGCCGCGGCTCAGCCAAAACTTTATGCTCCGGTGGACCTACCCTACTTCCTGGTGGCCTTCTTATCGCTCGCGAAGTCGTCGCCCTCGCGCGTTGGCCAGGCGGCGGGGTCGAATGGTTTTCCGGGTTCAACCCGGTATCTGCTAAAGTCCATGACCCAGTTCATGCCAAAGAAATTTGTGACGCTTTTGTGACGCTTCATCGATATAACGAAATTGAGGTGATGAATATGGTGTATAGGAGGATGGTTATCGGCGTCTTGCTATTTCTCCTCGCAGCTTGCGGAAGCCAAAACTCCAAACCACCTCAGGTAATTGCTTTTTACCCGCAAAATGGTTACCACGGCTTCGAGCGCGGAGAGTCCATTTCGATAACCTTCAGCCAGTCGATGAACGCCGCGGCCACCGAAGCCGCCTTCCAGCTGCTCGACCCTAGCGGGGCCCCGGTTGCGGTCAACTTCACCTGGGAAGACGGCGGCCGCCGTCTTTTGGCTGCCCCAACCGACCCGGTAGCCTATAGTCCTAACGATCAGTACCTGAACTACCGCTACCTGCTCTCGACCGGAGCGAAGTCGCAGGCGGGGGCGGCTCTGGAAAACGGTCTCGACGTGACTTTCAGCACCATGCGCACGCTGACCGTGGTGCGCGATTCGGTGGCGGCGCTCGACGGCTCGGTCTCTGACCTGGGTCATATTTCTAATGACCCTAACGACACTTCCGCCTACCCGGTCGCCCCCACCGGCGACTCTGCGGGCAACCGTGGCGTGCGCAGCTTTTTCGCTTTCGACTTGGACGGGTTAAGTTTCGGCGCCGAAGAGGCGGCTTACGCTCGCATAAACCTTTACAACGTCAGGCTGGACGGGGCTCCCTTTGGCGCTGGCAATTTGGGCAGTATCATTCCGGAACTGGTGGAGTACCTGGACGACAGCGCTCTGGACAAGGACGACTACGATCTCCCAGCTGAAAAGGCTCTGGATCCGATCGTTTCCTGGCCCGCCAGCGAAACGGTAACGCTGACGGTTACGGACTGGCTGCAACAGGCTCTGATAAAAAATAAAAAATATTTACAATTGCGCCTGCGTTTCGAGCAGCGCACCGACGGCGACACGGCCGCCGACGCGGTGAACGTTGCCACCGGCGAAGACACCGCGGGCCACCAGCCGCGATTGGAGATCGGTTATTACGCCCCTTAAAACGCGGCGTTTGGGGGGTGATTTAATAGCGGTTTACGAAAGGAGAAGTTATGAAAAAAATACTAATTGGATTTGTATTACTTTTAGCACTGGTGGCTTGCCAGCCGACGGCTCCCGATGGTGATGGTGGCAGCTCAGACACAACCGCACCGCAGATAGTTTCGATAACGCCCGCCGACGGGGCAACCGGCGTTACCAAGGCGGCCAAGATCAAAATCCAGTTCAACGAGCCGATGGACATC
>Ga0256835_1000701_pt1 | contig 22824 bp, 20 predicted proteins | sample PIR30metaG_FD_185972 | JGI IMG/M metagenome (GOLD analysis project Ga0256835, IMG submission 185972) | Hydrothermal vent microbial communities from East Pacific Rise, Pacific Ocean - PIR-30 | ecosystem: Environmental > Aquatic > Marine > Hydrothermal vents | place: Pacific Ocean: East Pacific...
CTGGCGGAAGTTGAGGCCGAAGGGCACCGCGGTGGCGAAGGCGAAGGCGGGGTGTTTGCCGATGTAGTAGTACGCGGCGGTGTGACCCGCCTCGACGGTACCCTGCTGGACGGCGTCCACGACCTTGAGGCCATGCACGATCTCGCCGCCCGCGTAGACGCGGATGTCGAAGTTGCCGTCTGTCATCGCGCGCACGCGGTCAGCGATCGTCTGCGCGCCGCCGTAAATGGTGTCCAGCCCTTTGGGCCAGCTGGTGGCCATGCGCCAGCGAACCTTCTTCTTGGTCTGGGCGAAGACCGGACCGAAGACGGAGCTCGCGGCGACCCCGGCCGCTGCCTTTTTCATAAAATCACGACGTTTCATTTCATACCCTCCTTTTTAGTGCCGCATTGTTACGGCTCGATTATACGTTCGCCACGGATACCAGTGCAAGGCCGCGCCGTCGGGAGCGCAAAGAATTAGTATGCAATGTAGAAGTAAGTCTCCTTCACGTCCCGCACCTGCGCATAGCTTTGCTCGAAGTAGAGCCGCAGGCGATCGTTGAACCCGTTGCTGCTGTAGACGCCGCGGAAGTAGACGGTTCCCGGCCGGGTGTCGGTGTAAATGATACGCACCCGCTGTTTGCCGGTGGGGGCGTCCACCACGTAGCGATGGCGCATACCTGGAAGCGGCAGCACGTGCGTGCCCGCAGGCAGGTAGACGCCGTGCTCGAACTCGTAGGTGCGGCCGTCGGGATCGATGGCCACCAGGCTGACGTAGCCGGCCTGGCGCAGGCTGACGATGAACTGCACTTCCTCGCCCACGAAGTACGTGGCTCCGCGCCCGCGGTCGGGCTCGAAGCGGGTGATTACGTCGGCGAGGTCGAATTCGACGGAGACCCCGACCTGCACGTCTCCCGGCCGCAGCGTGATGGTGCAGGCCGATAGCAGGGCGGCGAGTCCCAGCAGTACCGCGAGTTTCTTCATGGCACCTCCCAAGAAAAGTCTAGCTTGCCTGGATGATAGCTAGAGAATAATGGATTAAGAAAGGGTTAAGCTTCGTTCCACAAGCGAGTTTGGGCCACCGGCGCAAAGCGGCGGCGGTGCTCGGGGCAGGGGCCGAGCACCGCCAGACGCGCGAGGTGCTCGGCGGTGCCGTAACCCTTGTGGCGGTCGAAACCGTACTCCGGAAACCGGTGGTGCAGGCCGATCATGATGCGGTCGCGCACCACCTTGGCGAGGATAGAGGCGGCGGCCACGCTGGGGCTTTGGGCTTCGGCGCGGGCCGGCGCTTCGAGGGGCAGCTCGGTTTCCAGGAAGAGGTAGTCGGTGACGAGCGCCTGGGGGGTGACGCGCAGGCGCGCCAGCGCCCGCCGGGCGGCGCAGTGGGTGGCGCCGAGCACCCCCATGCGGTCCACCATGGCCGCCGGGCAGGCCCCAACGCCCCAGGCCAGGGCGCGCTCTAGCAGGTGATCGAGCAGCAGCTCCCGCTGGCGGGGCGACAGCGCCTTGGAGTCGCGGTAGGGATGCCTGCCGGGGCGCAGCATCACCGCAGCGGCCACGACGGGGCCGGCGAGCGCCCCGCGGCCGGCCTCGTCGACCCCGGCTACCCGGAGGCCCTGGCGCCAGAACTTACGCTCAAGCACGGCGACGCTCTTCCAGCTCCTCCGCGAAGACCGCGATCACCTCTTCGGGCCGATCCGCGAGGCGCAGCAAGTCGGGATCCTGCGGCTCCACCGCGTCGCTTGCGGCGAGCGTGCCGCGGATCCAGGCCTCGAGCCCCCGCCAGTAAGTACGGTCCATGGCGAAGAGGGGGAAAGGGTGAACCTTGCCCGTTTGCAACAAAACGAGCACTTCGGTGAGCTCGTCCAGAGTGCCGAACCCGCCGGGCAGCACCACGAAGCCCACGGCGTAGCGAACGAACATCACCTTACGCACGAAGAAGTAGCGGAACTGCAGGCTGTGGGTCTGGTAGGGGTTGGGGCGTTGTTCGTGGGGCAGCTCGATGTTCAGTCCCACGGAGACGCCGCCCGCCTCGAAAGCCCCTTTATTCACGGCCTCCATTACCCCCGGGCCCCCTCCGGTGACCACGCCAAAACCCGCCTCGACCAGCTTTCTCCCCAGCTCCTCCCCCAGCGCGTATGCGGCGTGGCCGGGTCCGAAACGAGCGGAGCCGAATACCGAAACCAAAGGGGCTTCGATGCCCGAGAGCAGCTCGAAGCCGTCCACGAACTCGGCCAGGATACGGAAGAGGCGCCAGGAATCCGTGTGGTGCAGCCGATCGATCACGCCGTTAGCGTTCGCCATGTCCTCAGTGTAGGCCAGAACTGGCTGTTACCTCGCCGGCAGCTCGCAAGATATAGCTCGCCGGCGTGTCGCCCCGCCCCTGACCGGAGGTTGTCGCTCTTGCGCTTGGAGGATCAGGGTGCGCGGCTAGTCCATTCCTGATAGGGGAAGCCGTCGAGGAAGAGCTGGAAGTGGGCGTCGCCCTTTACGCGCACGCTGCCCTCGAGCGTGGTGCCGCCCTGGGCGAAGGTGTCGATGGGGGTGCGCTTGCCGTTTTCGTCGCTCACGACGAGGCGAACGTGCACCGGCGCTTGTGATCCGCGGGCTGGAAGCGGTACCCGGATGGGCACGATCCGCTCGCCCGGCGTGAGGTCTGAGGTCGGGGTCGCCGCCGAACCCCCGCTCGTAGCCTCCGGGGTGGGCTCCTCTTCCGTGATCGGAGGCGCCATGAACCCCTGTTCTGGCAGAAGCACTTCGGCCCGCCCGGCCACGGTGAGCACGACGGGGCTGCCTGCGTCGAGGGTGACCCCCGCGGGCGGCGACTGAGCAAGGACGGTGCCCTCGGGTTGAGGGGAAGGCAGGGTTTGCACCTCACCGAGCCGCAGCTCGGCTACCGAAACGAGGTACTCGGCGTCCTCGAGGGAGAGGCCGGTCAGGTCGGGTAGCACGGTCTTCTTGGGGGCGGGACCGTCGGAGGTGAGCAGCCGTACCGATGACCCTTGGGGGAGGGGGGCTTCGGCGGGCGGGGCGCTTGCAAGTACGATGCCCTCGGGTTCCGTGCTGTGACCGGCTGCGGGCGGGCCGGGCAGGTATCCCGCGTTCTGGAGTTCCTGCTGGGCTTCGCTAAGCGGTTTTCCGGAGAGGTCGGGCACGCTGCCGTCCCTAGGTCGGTTTAGCACCAGCTCCAGGGTCCTGCCCGGTTTGACCCGGGTGCCCGGGGGAGGGTTCTGTTCGAGGACGAGGTCGCGGGGCCGGTCGGGTTCGCTGGCCAGGGTGAAGACGACCTTGAGCCCCATTTCGCGCACCTGCTCGAGCGCCGTTCGGGGGTCCTTGCCACGCAGATCGGGCACGGTGAACTCGGGAGGGTTGAGGTAGCGGGCGCTGCCGGTGGTCAACAGCCACATGCCCAGAACGGCCATGAGCAGGCCGGGAAGCCAGGTTGCGAGGCCGGGTCGCCGCCGCGGCCTGGTTGCGGGTACGGCCTTGAGAAAGCGGCCGCCCAGGCGTTCGACCTCGATTTCGTCGTGTTCTCCCAGCGGATCGAGCGCGGCGACGCGCACGCCCTCCTCGGCGAGTCGCAGGTCGAGGTCCGGCAGGGCGTAGCCCAGCGGCCGCAGGGTTTCCAGAATCCTGCCCACCTCGCGCATGACCTTACGCCCCTTGGCGGGCAGCGCCGAAGGGGCGTCGAATTTGGGCCAGAAAACGTAGTAAGCGCCGGGTTTGGCGCTGATCTCCAGTCCCTCGGGCAGAACCCCGAGCGAGGCCAGGGCCTTGAGCGCCTTGCGAAAACGGAAGAAGGCGGCGCGGGCTTCGGGCCCCCTGACCTCGAACCAGTAGAGCCGCCCCCTGCGCCCCGCCGGGTGGCGGGCGGTCCATACCGTAAGGAAATCGTCCTGGCGTTCTCGTTGCAGGGTTTCGTAGGGGCCACGACGGTCGGACATCTTCCTAAAGTATAGCCCGGGGTGTAATAACCGTATGAAAAACCCCGGGCGAAGGTCGCCCGGGGTTGCGCGATTCCCGATGGCTCTAGGGTGTATCGAGCAGAGTGAGGCTTAAGGTGTAGGCGCCGATGGTGCTGCTGCTGCCGTCGCCGTCCCAGGCGGTGACCAAAACGTAGTAGTTGCCGTCCGCCGGTACCTCGTACTGGACGCGGGACTCGCGGCCGGTGAAGTCGTCGTTGTAGGCGACCTGGTTGCCGTCGCTGTCGTAGATGGCGATCATGGTGTCGGGCGCGCCGCTCGAAGCGGTCTCGGTATCCGCCACCAGGATGGTGCCGGCGGTCAGGTCCACCGCGTAGACGTCGTCGTCGCCGTAGGGGTCGATCTCCGCGGAGACGGCCGAGCCCAGGGCCATGGCCTGGGCGTTGGTGAAGTCTACGTATTCGATCGTCGTCCCGCTAACGCTGGCCGAGCCGTTGGGCTCGGATTCGGCGACCAGCGGGCTGGCGATGTCGAGGGCGTAGCTGTTGAAGGGGCTGGAGCCGCCGCTGGCGTCTTCCACCACTACGTAGACCGTCTTGTCGGCGTCGGCGGTGTAGCTGAGCCAGGCGTCGTAGGTGAAGTCCTGATTGTCGTCGCTCTGGTCGATGACGGTAACGCCGTCGCTGTCGAGCAGCGTCAGCAGCAGATTGGCGCTGCCGTTCAGCGTTTCGGTGTTTAAGACGTAGGTCTGCCCGTTCGTCACCGGAAGGGCGTAGACGTCCACGTCGCCGCCGTCATCGGCGTAGAGAATGCCGTTGTAGGTCGTGCCGGCCGCGGCCGCGGTGGCGTTGGCGACGTCGTCGTTGGGCTCGTAGGGGTCGGTGGGCAGCTGCACGTCCAGCTCGACGGTAATGCGTTTGTATCCTGACCCTACTTCGATGGTTTTGTAGTACACGTCCGGAGCTATGCCCGTCTTCTTCCAGTGCGGTCCGCTGACGTAAAGCCTATAGCTGCCCGGGTCTATTTGGTAGAAGCTGGCCCAGCCCGCATCCGCGAAGAGGCCGCTGCCGGTGGTCTGCGAGAGCAGGATGGGCCGGTTCCGCAGCGTATGGCCGTTTGCGTCCACGGCCTGCAGCGCCGCGCCGGTGAGCGGCAGCGGGGTGCCGGTGTTGGCGTCGACCACGTGGATGTCCACGTAGGCCGCAGCCTTTGGGGCGGTTTCCGCGCCCGCGGCGATGGCGAGCGCCTTGGCCACGGCCGCGCCGGCGTCGACGATGCCCCAACCCAGGTCCTCGTCAAAGCCGGGGTATTCGTCGGCGTTGGCGTCCCAGGCGGTTTGGGTCAGGATGGCGCGCACCTGACGCCCGTCCAGGCTGCCGGGGCCTCCCGCGGCCTCGAGCACGAGCGCGACCGCGCCCGCGGTGGCGGGGCTGGAGAACGAGGTGCCGCCGATGTAGGTGTAGTCGGCCTCGTCGCCGGTGCAGCTCGCGCCCGTGGGGTCGGCCAGGATGCAGTGGCGGGTCGTGGGCACCCAGATGTACTGACCGGGTGCGGCCACGTCCAGGTGAACGCCGCGGTTGGAGAAGTCGGTGCGGCGGCCGTTGGCCTGGGTGGCGGCCACGGTGATCAAGCCGGGCAGCCAGGCGGGTTCGGCGAAGCTGGTGGTGGGGGTGTTACCCGCCGAGGTGACCAGCACCACGCCGTGGGCGAGCATGAAGTCCATGGCGTCTTTGGTGACCTGGCTGTAGACGCCGCCGCCCCAGGACATGTTCACCACGTCCACGTAGGGCCGCCACGGGGGCGGGGTGTAGCCGCCGCAGCCTTCGGGAACCTCGATGCCCAGCGCTCCGGGGCCGGCGGCGGCGAAGATGGCGCCATAGACGATCCCCGAGAGGGTCAGGTAGCCGTAGGTCGGGTGATCGATGGCGATGGGAACGATGCTGGCGCCGTAGGCGACGCCGCGGCCGCCGATGTCGTTGGCTACCGCCGCCGCCGTGCCCGCGACGCTCGTCCCGTGGGTGCCCACGCCGTTATGGGGGGTGTCGGGGCAGATCAGCTCGCCCGTGGTCCCGTAAAAGCCGGGGTAGGCGACGTTGGCCGCCAGGTCGGGGTGGGTGTGGTCTACGAAATCGTCGTGAATGCCGATGCGCACGCCAGCGCCGGTGATGCCCGCGGCCCAAGCCGCCTCGGTCTTCATCTGCCGGTGCATCCACTGTTTGTTGAAGTCGGGGTCGGAGTACAGCGCCATAGGTTCGAGACCCGCCGCGCCCGATCCGAAGTCCACCTTGGGTTTCTTGAAGATGCGGTTGGCCTCGCTGTAGCGCACGTCGGCGCGCCGCTCCAGCAAGCCCTGGGCTTTTTCGATCGTGAAGCCTTCTGGCAGCTGGATCAAGGCAGCGTGCAGAGGCGGCCAGTCCTGGATTACGCCGCCGCCAAGCCAGGCGGCGACGGCTTCGGCGCTCGAGTCCGCCGTGTAGCCGACGATGAGCTGGCCTTCGACGTACCCCTTTTCGATATTGGCGCGCGGACCATCAGGTTGTTGGGCCGGCGGCCGGTGGCCGATGTTGCAAGCCGCCAGGAGCAAGACCAGCCCGGAGAAGATCAGAAACTTTTTCATTGGCCGCCTCCATCTCCGGTTACGAAGGTGTTGACGGGGCCGTCTTCAACCGCAAAGGGACCCCAGAGGTTGAAGAAGTCGGCGGCGATGGAAGCTGCTTCTATCGCCGTGCCCGTTTCGTTGAGGCTTACGGTGACGGCGAAGGGCATCCATTCGTAGGCGCGGAAGGGCTGCAGCATTGCTCCGCTCAGCCCGTAGCCGCTGTCCGTTTCCACCACACCGTGGGGAATCCCCTCGAAGCCGTTGAACGGGTGGAAGGGGCCGTCCTGGCCCGCGACATAGAAGATGGGCGAGAAGTACTCTATATCGAAGCCGTCGGACTGCACGCGGTCCAGTACGATGACCGCGAGCACGTTCACGTCCGCCGAGTTTTCCAGCGACATGACGTAACCCGGAGCCAGGTCCACGCCGGCGACGTTGTCGGCCGGGCTGATGGCCTCGACGTAGAAGGGGGGCAGCGGGGTGAGACTGAAGGTCTCAGAAGAGGCCCGCTGATCGCCGTTGACCGCATCCACCCGGTAGGTGAGCTGCACCCCGGGTTGCACGCCCGGGCTGGCGTCGCGGAAGGCGTAGCTGCCCTCGTCTACTTGGGCGTCGGCGGCGGCGATGCGCCCTACCTTGAAGAAGTCTTCTTCGTCCGCGCGCTTCCTGAAGATCTCGAAGGCTTCGGGCGGATTCGCTTCCGGGTCGTATTCGAAGCTCAGGTCCACCCAGCTGATGGCCTTGCGCAGCTCGTCGCCCATCAGGCCAATGCCGGCGCGGGCTTGCTGGATCTCGCGGGCCATTGATTCGAGCTTCTCCAGGTTGCCCGCCTTGAGGGCGTTGACGATGCCGCTTGCGGTCACGCCGGGGGCGCTAAGCGTGCCGAATACCGCGACGTCGCCGAAGGTTATGGCCTCCCCGGTCAGGTTTTGCGGAGCCAGGGGTACGGGCTGCTCGCCCGAGTTTTCGCGGTAGATATAACGAATTACCTCGGTACGGTTGCCGTTGGCGTCGTACGCCACGACGTAGACGGGTACGATGTTGCTGTAGCCTTCGGTCGAGAGACTGACTTCTACCTCGGAGCCGTCGAATCCAAAGACCCGCTCGTGGCGCACGAAGCCGTTGAGGTAGCCGGAATTCCCCCCTTGCTGGCCGATCGCCACGTCCAGGTAGACGAAGCCGTTGGCCGAAGGGCTGTGTACCTGGCCGCGTACCTTGATCGTGACCTCATCCCCGGGTTCGTACCAGTCGGGGACCTGCACCCGCAGGCGCGGGGGTTCGACCGGCACCGCGGGGTCGAAGCGGGGGCGCTGGATCGTGCTGTAGCGCGTCCCTGCCTCTAAGGTGACGAGCCCCACCACTTTAGAGGTGGCGTAGCCGTCCTTGCGGAAGGTGAGCGTGTAACCCCCTGGGGGCACTTCGATAGCGTAATAACCGTTTTCGTCGGTGGTAGCGACGTCACCGGTCTGCACTACTTTTACCGTGCTGCCCACGACCGGTTCGCCTGCCTTCATGTCGACGACGTAGCCGCTGATGACGGCCTTGCCGCCGGGGAAGTCACCGCAGGCGGCCAGGGCAGCCAGTAACAATCCTCCTAGTAACCATCGTTTGATCATGCACCCACTCCTTTCCAAGGCGTGTAAGGTCTAACGAAAGTTTTATGACAAGTTTTTCACCTCCTCCCACCTTTTATTTTATGTAACTCTTAGTGTTCCTTCATTTAACGCGTTTACTCGATCGCTGTCAAACCCTGACCTTCCTAAAGTAAAGTGAATACATGGGTATTTTGCTTATCGTGGCGTTGGTCGCGGTCCTGCTGGGCATCAGCCTGCTGGCCCAGCCCGGCCGTCGCGGCCTCGGCACCGCTCTTATCGTCGCAGGTCTGTTGCTGGGCGTCGTTTCCCGGAGCTTCGTGGTCGTGCCCGCGGGGCACGTGGGGGTCGTCTTCAACGTCTTCTCGGGCGTGCAGCCCGACGCCCTCGACGAAGGGTTGCACTTCGTCCTGCCGCTCGTACAGGAGGTCGTCCTCTATGACGCCCGCTTGCAGGAGGTCACCCTCTCCAAGTCCAACGCCCGCCGCCCCGGCTTCGGGCCCATCCAGGCGCGCAGCAAGGAGGGGCTGGACATCGGGGTGGACGTGACCGTGCAGTACCGCATCGAGAAGGCCAAGGCGCCGCTCTTGCACAAGGAGGTGGGTCCGGCCTACCGCGAGACGATGATCGTGCCCCAGATCCGCAGCAAGGTGCGCGACGCCGTCGGCCTCTTCAACGCCGCCGAGCTGATCAGCACCCGCCGCGGCGACCTGGAGCGCTCGGTGACCACCGCCCTGCGGGAGGCGCTGGCGCAGAAGCACATCATCCTCGAGTCGGTGCTGCTGCGCGAGATCCGCATCCCCGACACGGTGGCGCGGGTGATCGAGGAGAAGCAGACCGCCGAACAGCAGGTGCAGATCGAAGAGAACCGCCGCCGCCAGGCGGAGATCGCGGCCCAGCGGCGCGTCATCGAGGCCCAGGCCGAGCGCGACGCGGCCATCCTGCGAGCCGAGGGAGAGGCCAAGGCGCTGGAGCTCCGCGGCGAGGCGCTGAAGCGCTACCCGCAGGTGATCCAGCTAACCGTGGCCGAGAAGCTGGCCCCCAACATCAAGACGATCATGCTGCCCACAGACGGCAACTTCCTGCTCGACCTGCGCAAGCTGGAAGAGGCGGTGCCCAACCGCTGATTTGAGAGAACACGTGTTTATCGTCGTTTTTACGTAAAATCCGTATAGTGCCGTGTGAAAGTTAAAATAAAACCCAATGCGCGCTACCACGATCGGCACTTTCCTGCGGCGGCGAACGCGCTGGTTCGGCGTCATGGCCGCGTGGCACGGCCTGTTATTTCGTGAGGAGCTGCGGCACAGTCCCTACCGTTCGTTTACGTTGCTATCGCTGGCGGGCGCGGTTTTCCTGTATTTCCCGTTCGCGGCCTGGGGGGTAAGGGAAGTACTGGCACTCGCGGGAGAGGAGGGGTTCGATCCCGCCGACGTCAGCGTGCTGCCGCTGGCCTACGCGGTCTTCCTGGTGTGGGTGTTGGGCGCGGGTCTGAAGGGGCGCACGCTTTGGTGGGTGATTCGCTCGTCGCCGGTACCGCGCGCGGTACTTGGATTGGACCGCGCCCTGGGCGTTTTTCTTGTAGCTTTGATCGTCGCCGGTCCTTACGTTTGGGGCGCGGTACAGGGCGCGGACTTTCAGCCGGCGGCGCTGCTTTCGTTGATCGCGCTGCCGTTGTGGCTGTCGGCCCGTCTTCGCGGGGCGGGCGGTCTTTGGTACCCCTTCATGCTCCTGCTCTCGGCCGCAATGGGTTGGAGCATGGCGTTCCTGGTCGCCAAATACCTCGATCAAGGCCTGGTGTTCGAAGATTACAATTACGAGATGGCCCGCCAGCTGCTGCGGCCCGTTTTTGCCCGGCTGCATCTCCCGGAGTTTCTGCTCGTTGCGCTGCGCGCCCCCGCGGCGGTGCACGTGCTGGTCGGCCTCGGGGCCCTTTGGGGGTTGGCGAGCACCCTGGGCGAGCGGTCGGACGATACGAACGTTTTTGGGTTTGTAGGAACCTGGCTCGCTCGCTGGCGGGACGCCCCTGCAGCCCTGGCGATGTCTTCGTTGCTGCGGCACCTGGACGTGGGCTTGTCGCAGGCGGTGATGGCGGGGGCGTTCGCCCTGGCCGCCCGGACCTACGGCCTCGCGGCACTGCCCCCAGGGCTGGTGGTCTGGTGGGCGGTGGCGGCGTTGTGGTGGCCGGTGTGGAAGGAGCGGCCGGCGCTCCCCGCAGCGCTGGCCGCCAACGCTCCCGACCCCCGCCGCGTGGCCGTGGAGTTGGTGTCGGGGCGCCATCGAGCCCTGGCCGCCACCCTGGTGCCGTTCCTGCTCTTACCCGGGGCCGGCGCACCCCTGGCCGTTTGGGTCGTGCTGATTTGGTTGCTGCAGTACGGATCCGGCTGGTTCGCGCAGCTCGATCCCGCCTGGTTGCCTGGTTTGCTGGTTTTCGCGCTGGGGAGTGCGGTCTTGTGGTTCGGGGGGCTGCCGTGAGCGCACGTCCGGCGCTCGAGGTGCTGCGCCTCTCGCGCACCTATCGTTCGGGACGCGGGGTGCGGGCCGCGAGCTTTCAGGTGGCGCGCGGCGAGATCGTGGCCTTGGTGGGCCCGAACGGGGCGGGGAAGACGACGCTGTTGGAGGCGGTGTGCGGCCTCGCCGACTACCTGGGCTCGGTGCGGGTGGAAGGGTTCGACCGCGAGCAGGAGGCCGCCCAGCGGGCGCGGATGGCGTGTCTGCCCGAGGATCGCGACTTTCCGCCCTTTCTGGCGGGTAGTACCGTCGCACGGCTGGCCGAACGTTTTTGGGAGCAGCCGGGGCTGGAGCATCGGTTCGTTTCCGAGGCGGAGCGCTGGGGGTTGGGGGCCGCCGAACTGGAAACCCCGGTGTTCGCCCTTTCTCAGGGTATGCGGGAAAAGCTGGCGCTGGCGCTCGTCTTCAGCCGAACGGTCCCGCTTTACGTGCTCGATGAACCGGAGGCGCACCTCGACCCGATCATGCGCGACCGCCTGGAGAGCCGGCTCGAAGGGTTGCGCTCCGAGGGCAGCGCGTTGCTGCTGGCCACGCACGACGTGCACCTGGCGACCCGGGTGGCGGACAGCATTCTGGCGATTACCAGGGGTGAAGTTGCGGATCTGGGCCGGGTCGGGGTCGCCGAGGTGCTGCGCGCGCTCGATTCGGGAAGCTGAAGAGCCGTTACTGTCCCTGCGGCGCCGGATCCTCTTAGGGGTCCGGTCTGCCTTTCCCCGGGAAATTAACTGAAGGATTGAGGTAATCTGGAAAATAAAGGAGGACGCCATGATGGAGGTGCTGTTTCAGCCACAGGTTTTCTTTTCCAGGCTTAAAGAAAAGACGCCTTCCATTTGGACCGCGTTCATGGTTTATTTTCTGGCGGTCCTGCTTGCATCCCTGGGTTCGCAGCTGGCGACGCGGGAGCTACCATCGCCCGTGACGTTCGGTAACCCATGGCTTTTGGTGTTCGTGGGGTCGTTCCTGGCGGCTTTGTTGATGTGGGGCTTTTTTGGATTCGTCGTCATGCTTGTCAGCGGTATCGGAGCGCGGGCCTTCGAAGTGGTGGGCTGGGCCGCGGCGCCTTCACTGGTGGCCGGGCTCGTGATGCTGGCGGCCGGCGCGCTCTTCCCGGTGCAAGGGACGGTGCCGCCCCCGCCAAGCGACCCGACACAGATGGGTGAGTGGATGAAGGCCTACCAGGCGGTGGTGCAGTCGGGCGTTTATACCCAAATCAGCCGCGCTTTGGGCATAGTAGCCCTCTTGTGGTCGACCTGGATCGTCTACGCGGGGGTCGGGGTCTTCGCGCGGGCGCGGGCGACGATTGCTGCGGGTGCGTATCTGGTGATTCAGCTCGGGCTCTACTTGCTGGGCAACGTGCGGATAGGTGGATGAGGAAGACCGGGGTCTGGACCGTCTGGTTGCTGCTAATCGTGGCTTTCGCCTTCGGACCTGAGGCGGCGCTGGAGCGGCGTCCGGCGGGGTACGCGGAGGCGGTCCTGGACGCCAAGCTGGCTGGCTGGGAGGCGGCGTTCGCCCGGACGGGCCTGGGCGGCTCGGCGAACGTGGGCTACGGCGAGGACTGGAAGTACGGGCTGGCGCTGAGGCTCTCGCTGGACCCGGCGGAAAGGGCGCGGGCCGAACTGGCGGCGCTCGAGGCCAGTAGGAAACTGCGTCAAGAGGTCCGCCAGGCAGTTTACGAGACGCTGACGTTGCACGCCCGGGCGTGGCGGGCGCGGGCGGGCCGGGAAGCCGCGGCCCTGGCGCTGGAGGGAACCAGGCTGCGGCTCGAGGCCGCGCGAGCGCAGGGGCGCGGACCGCTGGACCTGGAAGACTTGGCCTACCGCGTGGAGGACGCCCGGTTGGCATTGCAGCTGACCGAGGCCGAGCTGCAAGAAGTGGAAGACGAAGTCCGTGACGCCGGGCTTTCGGGACCGGCGGAGCCCCGGGTATTACTATTTGCCCTGCCGGATCCGGCGGCCGATCACCTGAGCGCCCTCAGGCTCCGGCAGCAACGAACCGTGGCGATGCAGGCCTGGCGTGGTCTGGCGGTCATCAGCGCGCAGGCGCGCTATCTGGGAACCACGGGTTACACCTTCGAGGTATCCAGTGCCGGGCCTGGTTTGAGCCTTTCCGTACAGCACCCCGCGACTCCGGCGGCGGACGAATGGAGGTTCGGCGTGGCCGCGCGAATCACGCTCTCGCCCGCGGCCTGGACGTCGGCCCGGCGAGCCGGACTGGCGGCCGGACGTTTGGCCGCGGATATGGAAGTACAGATGCGCGAGCGCAGCAGGCGGTTAGTTCTGATGCGGAGGCGGATCGAGGGGGCTTGGAAGCGGCTGCAGCTTGCGCAAAAACGCGTTGGCCTGGCGGATAGAAGGGCGGAACAGGTCAGTATGCGGATGACTGCAGGGTTGGCGGCGCGCCTGGATGCTTTGTCGGCTCGGGTGGCGGCCTTGCAGGCGGAGGCGCAGCTTGCCGATGCCTGGAAAGCTTACGTGGAAGCTGTAAAGGCCTACCTAGACCTGGCCGACGGGGAATGGAGGGTGGAGTGAAGCGAGTTGCAATTGCGGTAGCCTGGGTGGGGCTGACCCTCGCGCTGGCCGGCAATTATTCTCAATTCGAAAACAAGCTTTTGACGTCTTCACAACGACTAGCGCAGCTGGAGCAACTACTGGAAAGCGCCAGGAGGCGGCTGCAGGTCTTGTCGGGCGACCCTTATGCAGCCCCGCTCGAGCGCGACGAGGCGGCCGATGCGTTGGCGCGGGCGCGGGCGCAGCTGAAACGCCAGCGCCTGGAACTGCGCAAGGAGGCCTTTCGCTTGTGGACCGACGTGTTGCTCGCGCGGGCGAGGCTGCAGGCGGCGCAGGCGGCCGAAGAAGTGATGGAGATCCGCCTGCGGGCGGCGCGGATTCGGGTGGAAAAGGGGGCGGCCTCGCCGCTGGAACTCGACGCCGCTCAGCGGGCCTACGAACGGGCTTCGTTGCAGGGCAGGCAAGCGCAGGCGACGCTCGAAGCCGCGCTGCAAGCACTGGCGGCGCTCACGGACGTGAAGCCGGATGAAGTGCCGCGGGTAACGCCTCCCGCGAAGCTTGGCGTGGGGGAGCACCCCGATCTTTTGCTGGCAAGGTTGGATGTCCGTGCGCTGGAGCGAGCGGTGGCGGCCGCTTCGGGTCCCGACACGCCCCGACTGGAGTTGGAGGGAAAAACGGCGGAGCTGGCCTCGGCTCGGGAACGGGCGACCCGCCTGCGCGAGCGCCTTCGCAGGCGGCTGGAAATCCTGCGATTGCAGTACCAGCGCCAGCAAAGGCTGATCGAACTCGCCCGTTCGGCCGTAAACGATGCGCAAAAGAAGCTCGAAGCTCAGCGGTTGCGCTGGGATCAGGGCCTGGCTTCGCGGCTCGATCTATCCTCCGCGCAGCAGGCGCTGGCTCAGGAGCGCGCGGATGAGGTGGCGGCAGCGGTGGAGCTGGGGCGGTTGGCGCTCGAGCTCTGGGCCTATGCGGAGGCGCCGTGAAGCGGTGGCTAGGGTGGGCCTTCCTGGGGTTGATGTTGGGCCTCACCGCCTGGGGCCTGTGGCGCAACCCCGGTGAGAAGGCGCGTCCCGTCTACGGGGTGCGTGCCGCGAAAAAAACCTTCGTGCACGAGGTGTCCGGCGACGGCGAGGTGGTGGGAAGGGTGTTGCGCCTCGGTTTCGCCCTTAGCGGCCGGGTGGCCGAGGTGTACGTGAGCAAGGGGGACCGGGTGGGCGCGGGGCAGACGCTGGCGCGGCTCGAAAACCGCGACCTGGCTCAGCGGTTGGCGTTGAGCCGGAGCCGCCTGCGGGTGGCGCACGACGAGCTGGCCCGTTTTAGGGCCGCGCAGCGAACGCAAGAGCTGCAGCTCGAAACTCAAATAGCGGAGGCGCGACGTCAGCTGGAGTTATTACGGGAACTCTTCGCGGTCGGATCGGCGAGCCAGAGCGAGCTGGACAAGGCGCAAAACCACCTCAATACACTGCTCTTGCAGCGGCACGAGCGGCGCTTGGCGGCCCGCGCCCAGCTGCGCGCGGCCGAGAACCGTCTGCGCGAGGCCGAAGCGGAGGTGCAGCGGTTGGAGCGGCAGTTGAAGGACACGCACCTGGTCGCCGTGGTGGATGGGGTGGTGCTCGAGGTTCCCTTCGCCACCGGCGAGGTTCCCGGGGCGCCGCTGCGCCTCCTGGAGGCGGGCTCGCTCGTTCCGGAGGCGCGCTTTTCCCAGGTAGAGGGGGCGCTGGTGCGCCCGGGTCAGCACGCACGGATAATGCTCGAGGTGCACCCGGATACGCCTATCGAAAGCCGTGTCATCCGGGTGCTGCCGCCCGACTCGGGTTCGGGGACGGTTCGGGTGCCCGTACGCTTCGCACCGCTGGAAGACACCCAAGCCGAACCCGGTTTTACCCTTACCGCATACGTTACCGTCAACCGCATCGAAAACGCCGTCGTGGTGCCCATGGAAACCCTGGTCGAGGAGGACGGGAAGACCTACGTGTGGGCGGCGGCCGGCGGCAGGGCCAGGAAGATCGCCGTCACCGTGCTCGATCGCAACCTCCTGGAGGCAGCCGTGGAGGGCTTGAAAGGAGACGAGGTGTTGGTGCGTCTCCCGCCGGACGACCTCAAGGAAGGTGAGAAGCTGTCCGTAGCCTTCGAGTCCAACGAGCCATGAAGCCCGTCGTCGAAATGCAGGAAGTGAAAAAAGTCTACCGCTCCGGCTCCAGGCGTCGCCAGGTCGAGGTGCGGGCCCTGGACGGGGTGAGCCTCCTCATTACAGAAGGGGAGTTCGTATCCATAATGGGCCCTTCCGGCTCGGGCAAGAGCACCTTGCTGCACGTCATGGGGTTGCTCGACCGGCCCACCTCGGGACGGTATCTGCTCGCAGGTGAGGACGTTACCACGCTGGAAGACGAGGACGCGGCGCGGATGCGCAACCGCCGCATTGGTTTCGTCTTCCAGGCCTTCTTTCTGATGCCACGCTATTCGGCCCTGAGGAACGTGGAGCTGCCCCTCGTCTACCGTGGCCTGACGGAGGCCGAACGCCGACGGCGGGCTTCTCGGGCGCTCGCGGAGGTGGGGCTCGCGGACCGCATGGACCACCTGCCCTCCGAGCTATCGGGCGGGCAGAAGCAGCGGGTCGCCATCGCCCGCGCGCTGGTGCAGGAGCCGGCGCTGCTGCTCGCCGACGAGCCCACGGGCAACCTCGACAGCGAAAGCGGCCGTGAGATCCTGGCCCTCTTCGAGCGGCTGCACGAAGCGGGGAAAACGCTGGTGGTGGTGACCCACGAGCGCGAGATCGCCGAACGGGGCCGTCGTATTCTGCACATGCGCGACGGAAGGCTGGTGAACGATGAGGTTCTCGGATAACTTCAAGATCGCCCTCGAGGCGCTCTTCGCGCACCCGACACGGACATTGCTCTCGTTGCTTGGCGTCATTATCGGCGTCTTCGCGGTCACGACGCTGATCAGCCTGGGCGAGATGGCCACCTACGGCATCCAGCACTCGCTCGAACAACTGGCGGGACGTAGCATCTATATCCAGCCGCAGTTCAAGCCCGGGGTAGAGCCCGTACGCTTCGACGCCGATCTGCTCAGGGTTCTGCGCGTACTCCCCGTGCAACCCATCCCCTACGTCCTTTCTTCGGCGACCGCAGCGGACCGGCGGGGTCGGCTGGTTTCACTCGACCTGGTGGGCACCGTAGGGAACCTGCCCGCGCTCGACGCCAGCGTGGAGCTCGCCCGCGGCCGTTTTTTCAACCGACGCGAGGCCGAGCAGGGGTTGCCGGTGGCGGTGATCAACGCCAAAGCCGAGTCCACGTTCTTCGGTGAGGGTCGGGGCCTGGGGCGCGAACTGATACTGAACGTTTCTGACGGCGCGCGCATCCGCACCGTGGTGGTCGGGGTGGTGCGGCCGGCGGGCGGTTTCTTTGGAGGCTTCGAGAGCGAACGGGTAACGGTGCCCTACGCCCTCTTGTGGGAGCGGATGCCCCGGAAGAAAGGCCGCTTCGACATAATCGAACTAAAAGTCGAACCCGGTGCGGACTTGAAGGAGGTGGAAAAGCGCACGCGCCGCCTCCTCGAACTGCGTTACGGCAAGGATCGCGTCAACGTCCAGAGCGTACAAGCCTTCCAGCAAGCGCTTACGGGGATAACCGTGGGGCTGCAAGCGCTTTTGGGGGGCATCGGGGCGCTATCGCTGCTGGTCGGCGGGATCGGCATCATGAACATCATGCTCGTCTCGGTGACCGAGCGCACCCGCGAGATCGGGCTGCGCAAGGCGCTGGGGGCGACGAGCGCCCAAGTGCGAGCGCAGTTCTTGATGGAGGCGGTGTTGCTCACGCTTTCGGGCGGCCTTATCGGCGTGGTGCTCGCGGCCGCCGTGCTCTACCTCGTGGTGCTGACCGTGCCGTTCTTCGAAGCCTTCATCCTCAGTCCGCTCACGGTCGCGCTGGCTCTGGGGGTTAGCGCGGCAGTCGGGCTGTTCTTCGGGGTGTGGCCGGCATCGCAAGCGGCCAGCCTGGACCCAATCGAGGCGCTGCGTTACGAATAGAAACCCCGCGGTGCGTCCTCGTTTTTACAATCTCAGACCAGCTTGCTGCGCAGCCAGGAGGAGCCGAAGTCGATCAGGTTGACGACCAGCACGATGGCGATGATGCCGATGATCATCTGGTCGTACATCCCGCTGGCCATGGCGTTTTGGATGAAGAAGCCGATGCCGCCCGCGCCCACGAAGCCCAATACGATAGAGACGCGGAAGTTGATCTCGAAGCGGTAGAGGGTGTAGGCCACGAAGAGGGGCAACACCTGGGGCAGAATGGCCCAGCGCACTACGTTGGTGCCCGAAGCGCCCACGGCCTCGAGCGCCTCGATGGGCCCCTTCTCCACGTTTTCGATAGCCTCGGAGTAGAGCTTGCCCAGGTCGGCGATCGAGTGAATGGCCATCGCCAGCACCCCGGCGAACGGCCCCAGCCCCACCGCGGCCACGAAGACGAGCGCCAGGATCAGGGTGTCCACGCCGCGGTCGATGTTGTAGAAGGCGCGCGTCAGCGTGAAGACCGCACGCGTGAAGGCGCTGCCGCGGGTGAGGTTGCGCGCCGCCAGGAAGCTGGTGGGCACCGCGAAGAGCATGGCCAGGAAGGTGCCCACCAGGGCGATCTCGACGGTGAGCGCCATCTGGCTGGCCACCTCCTGCAGCGGGAAGACGTTGTGCGCCGGGTCGGCCAGGCGCGGCGGCCAGGCGCGGTCGAGGAAGTTGACGAAGAAGGGCCAGCCCTTCACCAGCTTGGCCAGGCTGAACTCGGTGGCGTAGAACGAGGGCACCAGCACCGCGAAGACGCCCGCGGCCACGAGGCCGCCGGACAGGTCGCCCTCCTCGGCCAGCTCGGGTTTGCGGGCCAGGAAGAAGCCGCTCGCCAGCAGCAGGCCCGCCAGGAAGAGCGCGGCCAGGGTGCCGTAGCGCAGGCTCGCGGGCCGCACCAGCCGCACCCCCTCGCGGGCCAGGTCTTTGGGCAGGCCGCCCTCCAGGTCGGCGAGCGAGCGGATGGGATCGAGCTTCTTGAGGCCGATCTCGGCCCGGAGGGCGTTAGCCTTTTCCAGCCCGGCGTTGTAACGCTCGATCAGTTCCCGGGTTTCCTGCGCGGAAACGGGGGTGAGCAGCTTATAGTAGCCGGCGATGCGGGGAAAGTAGGTATGGCCGGCGTGGCCCGCCAGCAGCGCGTAGCTGCCGCCGCCCACTAGCACTGCGGCGACGAGCGCCAGAAGGGCGCCCCTGCCGCGCAGCGCCAGGAAGAACAGGGCCGCCAGCCCCAGCGCCACCGCCCCTTCCATCACCCCGGGCAAGGGGACGACGCGCGCCAGAAAGACCGGGCGGCTCAACCAGCTGAAGATGGCGGCCAGGACGGCCAGCCCGCCCAGGCCGCCGAGCCAGCCGTGGAGGCGGCGCGGCCACGGCGTCAGGGTCAGGACGGCCACGGCCAGGATCGCGCCCAGCATGGGGGCGCTGGGGAGCAGCCCAGCGGGCGTGGGGTGCACGGCCTCGCGGCTCAGGTAGCCAAGGGCGCTGGAGAAGGGGAAGGCGAAGAAGAGCACCAGCAGGCCGAGGCCCGAGGCGTACAGATAGCGCCGCGCCGAGCCGCGCGATATCGAGGTGAGCACCGCCACTAGCACGCCCAGCGCGGGGAAGACCCAGGTCACAGCGCCTCCAGACTGCCGGCGTAAATGCGCTCGGCCAGTTCGTCGGTAAGGTTTTCCGCAGGGCCGTCGAAGACCAGCCGTCCCTGGTTGAATGCGAGCACCCGACGGGCGTAGCGGCGGGCCAGCTCGAGCACGTGGATGTTGACGAGCACGGTGACCCCGTGGGCCTCGTTGTAGTCCTTGAGCAGGCCCAGGATCACGTCCGAGAGCCGCGGGTCCAGACTGGCCATGGGTTCGTCGGCCAGCACCAGCTGGGGTTGCTGTGCCATCGCCCGGGCGATGGCCACCCGTTGCTGCTGACCCCCCGAGAGGTTGTCCACCCGCACGTGCTCCTTACCCGCGAGCCCCACTTCTTCGAGGTAGCCCGCCGCCAGTTCGTAGTCGCGCTCGCCGTAAAGCCCCAGCAGACCGCGCCAGGTCGGCAGGTAGCCGAGCCGCCCGTGCAGTACGTTGTCGAGCGCGGTCAGCCGCGTGACCAGGTTGAACTGCTGAAAGATGAAGCCGACGGTTCGTCGGAAGCGCTGCAAGGCACGACCGGAGAGCTCGCCCACGTCTACTCCGCCAACGCGCACCGTACCCCGAGTGGGCTTCACCAAGCCGTTGAGGGTGCGCAGGAAGGTGGACTTGCCGGCTCCCGAAAGGCCGATGACGGCGACGAACTCGCCGTCATCGATGGTTACGTTGATGTCCCGCAGCGCCTCGGTTCCGTTGGGGAAGACGACGCCGAGGCCCTTCGCTTCGATCATGGAGCCCTTCTTGCCCCCTACTTGTCGAGGCCCAGCAGCTTGCGCGCCTCGCGCACCACGTCATAGTCGGCGTCGGTGGCGGGAACCATGTAGTCGATGCGGTAGAGGTTCTTGAGCAGCTCGCAGCCCTCCTGCACCTTGCAGGTCATAATCGCGGCCTTGATCTTTTCGGTGAGCTGCGGGTACTTTTCGGCGAACTCCTTGGAGACCGAGAAGGTGTCGCCGGGGATGGGTTTGGTGTAGAAGATCGCGTGGATCTGGGCGGCTTCCTCGGGCGAGAGGAACTGGGTCCAGGCGCCCGATTTGTTCTGGTCGTCGTTGGCGAAGACGGCGGCGGCGTCCACCGACTTGTTCAGCACCGCCAGCACCGCGGCGTCGTGCTTACCGGCGAAGACCTGCTTGCCGAAGAACTCGTCGGGGTTGATGCCCGCAGCCAGCAGCGCCGCCCGCGGGAAGACGTAGCCGGCGGCCGAGTTGGGGTCTACCCAGGCGATCGTCTTGCCCTCCAGGTCGGCGATGCTGTCGTATCCCGAGTCCTTGCGGACGATGATCGCGCTCCAGTAGTAGGCGTTTCCGAAGCGCACGCTCTTGAGCAGTACCTTGGCCCCGGCCTCGCGCGAGGCGATCACGTAGCCGTCGGGCGGGAAGAAGGCGAAGTCGAGGTTGCCCGAGCGCATCGCCTCGACCAGGCCGCGGTACTCGGTGGGCAGGAAGACCTCCACCTCCACCGCGCCGCCGAGCTGGTCTTCGATGAAGTCGGCGATGGCCTGAGCGGCCTGGCTGAGCTGGTCGGAGTTCTGGGTGGGGTTGAAGCCGATACGAACCTTGAGCGCGCTCTGCGCCATCACGCCGGTAAGGCCTGAGAGGACCATGAGCAGGACCAGGAGTCTTTTCATAGCGCTAACTTTACCACGGGGCGTTTGTTTGCGGTACTCTGCTGGCGGTGCAGTGAGCCGGAAAAAATATAAATAACAAAAATTGCTTTGGGTTTACTGGACAGAAATATTAATTCTTAATATTATACGTTTTGAACGTCAGGGTTCTTGCCAGCCCGGCTCGGAGAGGAAGTGCTGCTCGCTCGATGACGCTGAATTTTGGCCGCGTGGCCTACGCCTACGACCGGACCCGTTACCATCCGCCCGAGGTGTCGGGGCGGATCGCAACCGCGATTATCGCCCCGGTGGAGGAGCGTTTCCGCGAACCGGTCTTCCTCGAGCTGGGCGTGGGCACGGGGCGCGTGGGCGTGCCCATCATTGCCCGTGGGCATAAGTTCGTGGGCGTGGACGTGAGCCCGGCGATGCTCGAGGTGATGCGCTACAAGATCGCTGGGGTGGCGCGCAAGGTGCGGCTCGTCGAGGCCGACGCCCGCGACCTGCCCTTCCCCAAGAACAGCTTCCACGCGGTCATCGGGGTGCACCTGTGGCACCTGATCCCCGACTGGCAGCGGGCCTTGCTCGAAGCGCTTAGGGTGTTAGCGCCAGGGGGGTTCTTGTTTGAGGGCTGGGACGTCTCCACCGGCCCCAGCGAAGACTGGACCATCCAAGAGCGCTGGCGCGAGGTGCTGGCCGAGATGGGCTACGAGCTCAAGCGCGGCGCCCACACCCGCCGGCTCGACGAGGTGGAGCGGGCCATGCGGCAGCTGGGGCTCGAGCCCCAGACCCAGGTGGTGGCCGAGTGGGTGGAGGAGCGCACCCCGCGGCAGACGATGGAGATCCTGGAAGAGCGCCTCTACTCCTACACCTGGCAGGTGCCGCCCGAGGTCTTCCGGCCCTCGATCGAGCGCCTCTGGGCCTGGGTGCAGGACACCTACCCCGACCTGGACCAGACCTACCCCATCCCCTGGAAGTTCGTGCTGCGCAGCACCCAGCTGCCCGACTAGGCCGCCGCGGGTCGGACGTCGCGGCGAGCCGCACCGGAAGGATCAGCGTGCGTTGTGGCGAACGAACAATTGTATTAGAATATTCCCAAATGAAGCCGGTTGCGTGGGTGATGGTTTTGATCGTTGCGGGACTTGCCTCTGCGGCCTCCGGGCCCGTAAAAGTGGGCGGCATGGTCGTCGTCCGCGCCGCCGATCCCGGAGCCGACGACCTTCGTCCTGAAGGCGCCTGTGTTGAGGTGTTTTCCAGCGACGGGCGTTTCTTGGCCCGAACCGCCACCGGGCGGGTGGGCCAGTATGCGTTAACCCTCGAGGACGCGTCACCGGGAGACGAACTGTACATACGCGCGAAGTTGACGGTGGCGGAGGTAGAGCTGACCACCGGCAGGCGCGCGAAGGTGAACGAGCGGGGAAACGTGTACGTTCCCGACCTCGTTTTCGTGAACTTGAACGACGCCGAATTGTCCCGATCCGGGGTGTCTTGGCACAGTAAAACGGGGGACGTCGAGATCCGGGCGTCGGCGGGCAGCTTCGAGCGGGTATGGGCGCGGGCGCTCGACCCCGAATTCGACCGCGCCTTCTTCCCGGGAAGGTACCAGGACGCCGACGGTTACCGTTCGCTCGGGTTCCTCTTCGTGGCGGCCAGGGGCGCTTCCGTGCAGGGAATGGGGCCGCTGGCCGAGCCGGTCACCGTCTTCTTTGCCTTGCCGTCTACCCACCGCTACTACCTGCGCGACATCCGGCCCGGAAACGGAAGCTACGACGTTCCCATGTACTACTTCGACGAGGACCGGGGCGTCTGGGCGCAGGGGCCGATGGGCGTCCTGGTTGACGCGGAGCACCGTACCGTTCCCGAAACCGAGGCGGCGCGGGTGACCGCCGATCGCAGCGGCCGGTACTTCGTGCGCTTTCAGGCAGCGCGGTTCTCCTACTGGAATGCCCGCGGAAAGTTGCCCCCATGTCCGCAGAAATGAAAGCTTACAAGCTTAAAACCCTCCTCCCCCTCTTCGTCCTCTACTACTTCCTCGCTGTCACCCTTTCCTGGCTGAGCCATACCTTATTGGCCCTGGCCCTGCTGTTCGTGAACCTCGTCTTCGTGCTGGCCCTGATCTCCCCCTCCACCCGCGCCTGGGGCCGGCGCATGCTGCGGCACAGCTTCGTGCTGCTCGCCCTCGCCGCCCTCTACGCCTTCTTCCCGGGCCTCCCCGTAAGCGCCCGGAGCGCCGTAAAGCTCGTCGGCCCCGAAGGCGGCCAGGTGATGACCCCCGACCGCATGGCCCGCGCCGTCGTTCAGCCCGGCTCCTTTCCCGTCCCCCTGCTCCTCAAGGTTACCTCCCTCCCCCCCACCACCCCCCTCCCCGGCCCCGCCCTTCCTCCCGAGGTCAAGCTCATCGCCGCCGCCCACTTCGAACAAAGCCA
>Ga0256835_1000702_pt1 | contig 22811 bp, 27 predicted proteins | sample PIR30metaG_FD_185972 | JGI IMG/M metagenome (GOLD analysis project Ga0256835, IMG submission 185972) | Hydrothermal vent microbial communities from East Pacific Rise, Pacific Ocean - PIR-30 | ecosystem: Environmental > Aquatic > Marine > Hydrothermal vents | place: Pacific Ocean: East Pacific...
TGGAGGTCTTTACGTAATGGACGCCAGTTTCGGCCAAGACGTCCACCAGCCGGACCTTCTCCTCGTCGGTGAGATAGCCGCATTCAATGATGGCCTTGACCACCGCCTGCGGGGCCGCCGCAAGTATTTCGCCCATCTCCCCGGCGACGAACTCAAAGCGCCCTTCTTTGACCCAGCGCAGGTTGATGACCACGTCTATCTCCTCGGCCCCGGCGGCTACCACCTCGGCGGCTTCATGGGCCTTCGTGGAAGTGAGCTGAAACCCCAGGGGGAACCCCACCACCGTGCAGACCTTGACCTTTGAGCCCTTGAGCTTTTCGCGGGCGAGGGGCACGAAGGTGGGGGAGACGCAGGCCGCCCTTACCCCGTAGCGGCGTGCTTCCTCGAGGAACTTCTCCACGTCCCGGGTAGTCGCCACGGGAGAGAGTAGGGTATGATCCAGGTAACGGGCTAGTTCTTCGGGCCGCAAGGGGGTTTTCATGGAAGCGTATTATCCCATCTTTCTCCGCATCGAGCAAAAGAGGTGCGTGGTGATAGGAGGCGGAAAGGTGGCCCTTCGCAAGATAAAGTCTCTCCTTTCCTGCGGGGCCAGGGTGGTGGTCATCGCCCCGGAGGTCCTCCCGGAGATAGAAGAATTGGCCCGGGAAGGAAAGATAGAGCTAATCCAGCGCCCTTATCAGGAGGGAGATCTCGAAGGGGCCTTCCTGGTGGTCGCCGCGACCAACAACCCTGAGGTGCAGGAGCAGGTGGTCTCGGAGGCCGAAAGAAGGGGGCTTTTGCTAAACGTGGTGGATCAGCCGGAAAGATCCAACTTCATCGTTCCCTCGGTGATCAGGAGGGGCCGGCTCTCGCTGGCCATCTCCACGTCCGGCGCCAGTCCGGCTCTTGCCCGGCGCCTGAGGGAGACCCTGGAGGAGCTCTTCGGCCCGGAGTACGCCGACTATCTGGAACTGATGGCGCGCTGGCGGCGGGAGATCCTCTCCCGCGACCTTCCCGAGGAGGAAAGACGTCAAATTTTTGAACAATTGGCCCTCTTGCCCATTCCCCTTTGGATCAAGCGCGGAGAATGGGCTCAAATCGAGGCCGTGGCCCGGAATTTTGGGCTCTCTCTTTAAGCTTCCTTTGGTTTGGGGGCCCCGAGTTTTTGATATAAGTCCCAGAGGAGCCGGAAGGCCGGGGTGAAGTCCTCGGGTCTTTCCTTGAGGAGACGGTTGATCTCCTCGATCTCGAAGAAACGTCCCTCTTCGATTTCGTAAGGATCTGGGCGCGGCTCACGGTTGGTGACCCCCACGAAGAGGGCCACGTACTCCCAGCCCGTTTCCTCACAGGCCTCCACCTGGGTCACTTCGAGCAGATTGCAAAGGAGCCCCAATTCCTCGTGTAGCTCCCGGCGCGCGGCTACAGAATATGGTTCTCCCAGGCCCACGTGTCCGGCTGCCGAGGAGTCCCATAATCCCGGATTTTCGTCCTTGCTCATGGCCCTCTTCTGGAGATAAAGTCTCCCCTTGGGATCGAAGAGAAAGACGTGGACGGAACGATGCCTCAACCTCTGCTGATGGATCTCCCCCCTCGGAAGCAACGCAATGACCTGTCCCTGATCGTCAAGGACTTCAAGGATCTCCCGGGCCACTACCGACGGTGTGTCTCTTCTTTTGCGTCCCCTCTGTGCCATGGTTTTGATTCCATCCGGTTAAAACCCAATTTTTCCAAAGGGCAGGTAATATCTGCGAGTTGTTCCCCTTAATCAACCGTGTTGCCCAATACTATGACAAATTTCTCAAAAAAAGAAGAAAAATTTTTCGAAGCCCGTTTGCGGGTGGGACGCCAGCCCTTTTTTGCCCTGTGGAACAGTGCGGGAAGGCTCCTGCTTTTGGGTTTCGGCCACCACCCGTCACCCCGAGCGTGGTCTCGGCTGGAGCGCTTTCTCGGCCCCCTCTCCCCTGAAGGGGCCCCGCGCCATCTGGTTTCCTCCCTGGAGGAAGTGCTGGCCGCCTACCTCGAGGGGCGGGAGCAAAATCCTTCCTATCCATTAAAGCCCCTGGGCACGCCCTTTCAGCTCAAGGTCTGGGAGGCCCTGTGCGAGATCCCTTACGGAGAGACGCGCACCTACGGCTGGTTGGCCCAAAGGATAGGTCGCCCGCGGGCCTTCCGCGCCGTGGGCCGGGCCCTGGGCGACAATCCCCTCCCCATCTTCATCCCCTGTCATCGAATCGTCGGTGTCCACGGCCTGGGTGGCTTTTCCGGCGGGTTGGAAGTCAAGCGTTTTCTCCTCCGCCTGGAAGCGTCAAAAGACTTTCGTCAATAATCTGACACGCTCAGGGACCACCTTCCCGCCACGAGGCGCGTCCTTTGTCCTGACCGGGAAAAAGGCGCGCCCTCCTCCTGGCACTTCACTTGCTATCCATATTCGTGCACGGAGGTGCTTCATGGCGGAGAAGGAAAAAGGAAAAGAAGAAGGCAAAAAGGGCGGAAAGAAGTTCCTGTTCATCATCATTATCGGCGTCGTCCTGTTGGCTGGGATCGGAGGGGGGGCCTACTTCTTCCTCTTTGCCGGGAGTGAGCCCCCTCCAGAGGAAGAGGCTCCCCCGGAGCCACCCGAACCGGAAGTAGGCCCCTTTCTCCAGCTCGATCCCTTCATCGTCAATCTGGCTGATCCCACGGGGCATCGCTATCTGCGGGCCAAGATCACCTTGGAGTTTCGCAACGACGAGGTCTACCAGAAGGCCAACGAGCGCATTCCGCAAATAAACGACGCCATCATCATGGTGCTGTCGAGCAAGACCGTCGAGGAAATGCTCTCTCCCGAAGGGAAGATGGAGCTCAGGATGGAACTCATCCGCAAGTTGAACGAGCTCCTGGGTCCAAACAGCATCAAAAACATCTATTTCACGCAATTTGTGGTGCAGTAGGGGATTATGGGCGAGATTCTCTCCCAAGAAGAGATTGATGCCCTTTTAAGCGGCATTGACGAAGGGGCGGTAGACACGACGCCGGAGGAGCCGGCGTACGCGGAAGAGGACATCAAGCCCTTTGACTTCCGCAACTACACCATTGCCGCCCGTCTCAAGGTGCCGGGGCTTGAGGTCGTCAATGACTATTTTGCCCGCGGTCTACGCGGCACGCTCTCTTCCATGTTGCGCGAAGTGGTGGACATCGTGGCCCTTCCTTTGAAGATGGAGCGCTTCAAGGAGTTTCTCAACCGCATTCCCGTGCCCACCTCGCTCCATCTCTTTCGTCTCGAACCCCTGCGCGGGCAGTGTCTCCTGAACATCGAGAGCCGCTTGGTCTTTGCCTTCGTGGAGCGGTTCCTGGGGGGAACGGGGCGCCGGATGACCAGGGTGGAAGGCCGCGAATTCACCACCATCGAGCAGCGTCTCATCCGCCGGGTGGTCGAAGCCGCCCTCCAGGAGCTGGAAAAAGCCTGGCGCGGAATACATCCCGTCAAACCCCAGTACGTGCGCAGCGAGATCAATCCCCAGTTTGCCCGCGTCCTGCAACCGGATGAAACGGTGGTGGTCTGCAACTTCAGCCTGGAACTCGAAGACCTGAAGGGAGAGCTCCTCATCTGTTACGGCCTGGGCACCCTCCAGCCCGTGAAGAGCAAGCTCTATTCGCCCTTTCAGAGCGACGAAGATGCCGATCCCTTCTGGCGCAAGCAGCTTGAGGAAATCATCCGTTCGGTGGCCGTGGAACTCCAGGTCCCTCTCGGTTCCGCCCAGGTTACCGGTCGCGAACTCCTCGATCTCGCCGTGGGAGACATCATCCAGCTGGACACCGAAATTGACGAACCGCTTCCGGTCTACATCGCCGGACTCAAGAAGATCCTCGGGGAGCTCGGTCTCTACCGGGGACACAAAGCCATTCGCGTCATCGACTTTGTAAGAGAGGAGTAGAGCATGTCGGAAGAACTTCGCCAGGACGACATAGACGCCTTGCTCAATCAGCAACAGGAAGAGGGGTCTCAAGCCGAGGAGAAGCCGCAGGAGGAAGCGGCGGAGGCCGAGTCTCAGGCGGCGGACCAGGAGACGGAGAACCTGGGAGACGCCGAGGCGGATCTCCTGGCGCAGTGGGAAGAGGCGCTGAAGGAGGCCAAGGAGGCCGAGGCCGCGCAGAAGGCCGAAGCCGAGGAGAAGCCGGAGGAGCCCGCTCCTCAGGCCGAGGCCCCGAAGTTCGAGGAGTTCACCGCCAAGGGCAGCAGCGGAGAGGGGCATCCCAGCCTCGATTTCATCCTGGACATCCCGCTTGAGATCTCCGTGGAGATCGGGAGGTCCAAGATGATCATCAACGACCTGCTGAAGCTCTCTCAGGGCTCCATCATCGAGCTCAACAAGCTCGCCGGAGAACCGGCGGAGATCTACGTGAACCAGAGGCTCATGGCCCGCGGTGAGGTGGTGGTGGTCAACGACCGCTTTGCCGTGCGCCTGACCGAGATCATCTCACCGCAGGAAAGGATCAGGCAACTCGGCTCATGAGCGTTGGTCTCTACTTACAAGTCATCGGTCTGGTGCTCTTTCTGTGCGGCCTTCTGGTCCTGGCCAGCTGGGCCGTGAGGCGCCTCAGGGCCCGCACTCAGGGGCCGCTCGGGGAGAGCATCAAGGTGAAGGCCGTGAGGCCGCTTACCTACAAGTCTCAGTTGGCCCTGGTTGAGGTCCTGGGGGAGAAGATCCTCATCGGTCTGGGAGAAGGGGGACCAAGACTCATTTGCAAGCTGGAGGGAAAGAAGGATGAGGATCACCCTGCTCGTTAGTTTCTTCCTCTTTCAGGCCGGAAACGCCCTGGCCCTTACTCTGCCCACGGTGAAGCTCGGGCTTGAGCCAGCCAAGGGGCCGGAGCAGGTGGCGGTGGTCCTCCAGATTCTCCTCCTGCTTACGATTCTCTCCGTGGCGCCGGCCCTTCTCCTCATGGTGACTTCCTTTACCCGGCTGGCGGTGGTCTTTTCTCTGCTGCGCCACGCCCTCGGGACTCAACAGACTCCTCCCACCCAGGTGCTCATCGCCCTGGCCCTTTTCCTCACCTTCTTCATCATGGCCCCCGTTTTCAAAGAGGCCTACGAAAAGGGGCTCTCTCCCTACCTGGCGGGAGAAATAGACGAAGCCGAGTTCTTCAGGGACGCAATCAAACCCTTTCGGGAATTCATGTTTCGCAACACGCGCGAAAAGGACCTCGCGCTGATGGTCAGGCTGGCCGGTGATCAGCGCCCGGAGACCAAAGAGGACGTGCGCACCCTCACGTTGATCCCGGCCTTCATGATCAGCGAGCTGCGTTCGGCCTTCGAGATCGGGTTCCTGCTCTACATCCCGTTCCTGATCATCGACATGGTGGTGGCCAGCGTCCTTCTCTCCATGGGAATGATGATGCTGCCCCCGATCATGGTCTCTTTGCCCATGAAGATACTGCTTTTCGTCCTGGTGGACGGCTGGAACCTCCTCATCGGTTCCCTGGTGAGGAGCTTTTACTAGGGGGTTTTTCAGATGACGGAAAACACGGTGGTTGGACTGGCCAGAGAGGCTATCGAACTTACGCTTCTCATCTCCATGCCCATGTTGCTCGCCGGGCTGGTGGTGGGGCTCGTGATCAGCATCTTTCAGGCCGTGACCCAGATCCAGGAGATGACCCTTACTTTCGTGCCCAAGATCGTCGCCGTGCTCCTGGCGCTCCTGGTGTCTTTTCCCTGGATCATGCGCAAGATGATCACCTTTACCGAGCACTTGATCCTGGACTTGCCGAGGTTCATCAAATGAAGCTCGATTTTTACGCTTATCTCGCGGAATACGCTGCGGTCTTTACCCTCGTGCTGGTGAGGGTGGGCTTCCTGGTGGCCTTTCTCCCGGTCTTCGGGAGCCGTCTGGTCCCGCCCATGATCAAGGCCGCCTCCATCCTGGTGCTCGCCCTCATCCTCACGCCCCTGGCCATAGGGCGGACGAAAATGCCCGCTACGGCGTGGGAGTTCCTCCTTCTCTGCGTGCCGGAGGCCCTGCTCGGGCTCTCCATGGCCTTTCTCGTGCGTCTCGTCTTTGCCGGGGTCCAGTTCGGCGGTCAGTTGCTCGGGTTTCAGATGGGCTTCGGGGTGGCCAACGTCATTGATCCCGCCACCGGAGTGGAGGCCCCGGTGCTCGCCCAGATGGCCTATCTCGTGGCCCTCCTCCTCTTTTTGGTCTTCGACATCCATCACTACTTCTTCCTGGCCCTGGGCGAGAGTTTCAAGGTGTTTCCGCCGGGCACCCTGAAGGGTTCGAAGGAGGTCTTCCATCTCCTGGTCCTTCAGGGCGAAGACATCTTTCGGCTGGCGATAAGGATCCTTGCTCCGGCCATGGCCATTCTCCTTCTGATCCAGATCGCCATGGGGATCGTCTCGCGCTTCGTTCCCCAGGTGAACGTGATGATCATCAGCTTTCCGCTGACCATCGGCGTGGGGCTCTTCTTCTTCGGCCTCACGCTCCAGGTGTTGGGTCGGGTGCTTGAGCCGGCTTACGGGGAGGCCGTGAGGTCCTTGCCCTTTATCATGCGGGCCTTTGGAGGTCATTGATGCCCGAAGAGAGCCTCCAGGAAAAGACGGAAGAGCCTACGCCCAGGCGACGCGAAGAAGCCAGACGCCGGGGACAGGTGGCCAAGAGCCGGGAAGTGGCCGCGGTGGCGGTGCTTTCCGGAGGGGTGCTGGCCTTTCTTCTCGGAGGGAGCTACATGCTGACCCAGCTCTTCCTGGTCTATCGCCATTTCCTGCGCTTCTCGCATCCGGTCTTCGACCTGAAGAGCGCAGAGGGGCTCTTTTGGCTCTCGGTGAAGATGGGCCTTTCCGCCCTCCTGCCGGTGACGGTCATCGTCTCGCTCCTGGCCTTCCTCGCCCTCTATCTCCAGGTCGGAGGCGTGACCGCCTGGGAGGCCCTCTCTCCCAAGTGGGAGCGCATCCATCCCCTTGAGGGCGTGAAGAAGCTCTTTTCCATCCCCTCGCTGGTGGAGTTGCTCAAGTCGGTGCTCAAGATCGCCATTATCAGTTTCGTGGCCTGGCTGGTGATAGACGGCTCGAAGGAAAGGGTGCTCCTCCTGGCCGGCCAGGAGGTGGAGTCCATCTCCCGCGAGCTCTTCCTGCTGGCGCGTTCCCTGGTCATCAAGACCCTCATCGCCCTCCTGGTGCTGGCTCTGCTCGACTTCCTCTTCCAGCGCTGGGAGACGGAGAGACAGCTCCGCATGACGCGCGAGGAGCTCAAAGAAGAGCTCAAGCAGACCGAAGGAGACCCCTGGGTCAAGAGCCGCATCCGCCAGATCCAGCGGAGCATGGCCCAGAGGCGGATGATGGCCGAAGTGCCCAAGGCCGACGTGGTCATCACCAACCCGGAGCATCTGGCCGTGGCCCTGAAATACGAAATGGGGGAGATGCCCGCCCCGCAGGTGCTCGCCAAGGGAGCGGACTTCATGGCGCAGAAGATAAGGGCCATCGCCGAGGCCCACGACGTGCCCATCGTGGAGAACCCGCCTCTCGCCCAGACCCTCTTCCGGGAGGTGGAGGTGGGCGAATACGTGCCTGCGGAACTCTATCAGGCCGTGGCCGAGGTCCTGGCCTACGTCTATCGCTTGAAGGGGAAGGTTAACTGATGGCGGAGAAAGCGTTGCCCATAGGAAGAGTTATTTCCGTGGATCCCACCAATCTCGTGGTGGCGGCAGGGGTGGTGGGCATCCTCACCATCATGGTCATTCCTCTGCCGCGCTACCTCATGGACTTTCTGCTCTCCCTCTCCTTCACCGTGGCGCTCGCCATCCTCCTCATGTCCATGTACATCAGCAAGCCCCTTGACTTCACCGCCTTTCCGGCGCTTCTCCTGGTGACCACCCTTTTCCGGCTCTCGCTGAACGTGGCCTCCACGCGGCTCATCTTGCTCCACGGACACGAGGGCCCCTCGGCTGCCGGACACGTGATCAAGAGCTTCGGGCAATTCGTGGTGGGCGGAAACTACGTCGTCGGCGCCATTGTCTTTGCCATCTTGGTCATCATCAACTTCGTGGTCATCACCAAGGGTGCCGGGCGCATCGCCGAGGTGGCGGCCCGCTTCACCCTGGACGCCATGCCCGGAAAGCAGATGGCCATTGACGCCGACCTCAACGCCGGGCTCATAGACGAGGCCGAGGCCAAGAGGAGGCGTGAGGAGATCGCCAAGGAGGCCGAGTTTTACGGGGCCATGGACGGCGCGAGCAAGTTCGTCCGGGGTGAGGCCATTGCCGGTCTCATCATCATGGCCATCAACGTGGTCGGCGGGCTCATCATCGGTTCTCTTCAGAAGGGGCTTTCCATCTCCGAGGCCGCGCAGACTTACACCCTTCTCACCATCGGCGACGGGCTCGTCTCCCAGATCCCGGCGCTCATCGTCTCCACCTCCGCCGGTATTATCATCAGCCGCGCGGCGGCTGAGGCCAGCATGGGGCGGGACTTCGCCAAGCAATTCGCCATGCGTCCGGAGGCCCTGGCCCTGGCGGCGGTCATCGTCTTCATCTTCGGCCTCATGCCCGGGCTTCCCACCGTTCCCTTCACCGTACTGGCCCTTTTCATGGGCGGTCTGGCCTATCTGGCCTATCGCACCCAGAAGGCCCTGGCCCTGCCCGAGGAAGAGAAAGCCGCGGCTGAACCCGAAGAATCCGCCACGCCCGAGGCGGTGGAAGAGCTCCTCATGGTGGACATCCTCGAGCTCGAGGTGGGCTACGCCCTCATTCCCCTGGTGGACGAGAGCCAGGGAGGCGATCTGCTCGAGAGGATTCGCACCCTGCGGCGGCAGTTCGCCATGGAGATGGGCCTCATCGTGCCGCCTCTTCACGTGCGCGACAACCTGCAGCTCAGGCCCGGTGAATACGTGATCCTCATCAAGGGAGTAGAAGTGGCCCGGGCCGAACTCATGCCCGGTCACTATCTGGCCATGGATCCCGGAGACGTGAAGAAGAAGATCGAGGGCATCCCCACCACCGAACCGGCCTTCGGGCTCCCGGCCCTCTGGGTACCGGAAGAAAAGCGCGAAGAAGCCGAGCTCGCGGGCTACACGGTGGTGGATCTCTCGACGGTCCTCATCACGCATCTGGCCGAGGTCATCAAGGCCCACGCCGACGAGCTCCTGGGGCGCCAGGAAGTGCAGCGCCTCCTCGATGCCCTGGCCAAGCACTATCCCAAGGCGGTGGAGGAATGCCTGAACGTGGTTCCCCTGGGTGTGGTCCAGAAGGTCCTCCACAACCTGGTGAGGGAGCGCGTTTCCATCCGCGACCTCCTGACCATCGTCGAGGCCATCGCGGACTACGGACAGAACGTGAAAGACCCTGACCTCCTCACGGAATACGTGCGTCAGCGGCTGGCCAGGGTGATCGTGAGACCCTACCTCGACCAGGAAGGCAAGCTCCACGCCGTGGCCGTGGGAGAGGACATCGAGGAGGCCGTGCGTCGCGCGCTGCAGCGAACGGATCAGGGCACCTTCTTGACCATTGACCCCAAGGTGGGAAGCCGCATCGTGGCGGCCCTCACGCAAGCGGCGGAGAGGCTTTCGGCGTTGGGATACCATCCGGTCTTTCTCTCCAGTCCGGTGAGTCGCCGGCATCTGCGCCGGCTCATCGAGCGTTCGCTTCCTCAGGCCGCGGTTATCTCGCAGGCGGAAATACCACCTCAAGTGACCGTAGAAATCCATGAGACGGTGAGGCTTACCTGATGAAGGTGCAGAAGTTTCGCGGAAAGACATCGCTAGAGGCCCTGGCCAAGGTGAAGGAACAGCTGGGAGAGGACGCGGTGATCCTCTCCACGAGACGCGTGAAGGAGGGGAACCGTTTGCTCTACGAGATCACGGCGGCTGTGGATCTGGACCCGCCGGTTTCGGAGCCGCGCCCCAAGGAAAGCAGTGGTTTCTCCGTGGTGCTCAAGGAGATCGAGGAGATCAAGGAGCTCCTCCGGGGGCTGAACGCTCAGCTCAAACCGAGGAGCCCGCTATTTCAGCAGCTTCTCGAGCAGGGGATTCCGGCCACGGTCTTGCGTCTCTTCGGGAACAACGGAGACCTGGACAAGGAGAAGTTTCTCGATCAGCTCTCGCGCCGGGTCTCCCGCAGGATAGGTCCGCGTGAACTGCCGCGGCTCATGTTCTTCGTGGGGCCAGCAGGCGTGGGGAAGACCACTTCCCTGGTGAAGCTGGCCGCAAGACTTTCCTATGCCGGAAAGGAGGTGGCCATCATTTCTCTGGATTCCGTAAGGGTAGGGGCCAAGGAACAGATAAGCCGTTTCGCCCGGTTCCTCGAGTTTCCTCTGGGGTTCGCCCGGGACGAAGAGGTCGAAGATCTCGTGGCGAAGTATGGTTCCTGCGACCACGTGCTGGTGGACACCCCGGCGCTCGGTCCGTCCTTTCCCGTGGCCAGGTTGGCCGCCATCCTCAAACCGCTTGAGGGAGTAGGGGTCAACCTGGTGATGCGCGCGGGAGAGGCCCCCCTCCTGGCTCAGGCCCTGTGGGAACGTCTGCGGGCTCTGCCGCTGAGTTCCCTCATCCTCACGCACAGCGAGGGGCTTCTCTACGGGGGGCCGCTTTTCTGGATCTTCACCCCCGGGCTTCCTCCGGTGAGCTTCCTCTCCACCGGGGATCGCGTTCCGGAGGATTTCGAAAGGGCCACCGCCAAGAGGCTCTTGAGCCTTCTCCTGAGGAATCTCGACTTGGAGGGAACCCATGTTTGATGCTTCTCTGGCCCGGCCGTTTGAAGTTTCTTCTTTTCCGCGTGTCTTTGCCGTCTCCAGCGGCAAGGGCGGGGTGGGGAAGACCACGCTGGCCGCCAACCTGGCTTACGCCCTGAGCCGGAAGGGGGAAAAGGTCCTCCTCTTCGACGGCGATCTCGGTCTGGCCAACGTGGACGTCCTCTTCGGACTCACTCCCAAATGCCACGTGGGCGACGTCTTGAGGGGCCACGCCTCCTTGAGGGAGGTCATGATCGAGGGGCCCGGAGGGATGAAGATACTTCCCGCCAGCTCCGGGATCGTGGATCTCACGCAGCTGAGCGAACCGCAAAAGCTGCGTCTCCTCGAAGAATTCGACGCCCTGGCGCGCGACTTCGCCTGGGTCTTCTTCGACACCGCGGCGGGCATCTCGGAAAACGTCCTCTACTTCAACCTGGCCTCTCAGGAGCGCCTTCTCCTGTGCACGCCGGAGCCCACGGCGCTTACGGATGTCTACGCCCTCATCAAGGTGCTCTATCGCCGCTACGGAGTGAAGAGGTTTCATCTGGTGGTCAACTGGGTGCAGCATCCGCGTCAGGGGGAAGAGATCTTCCGGCAGCTCCTGCGCGTTGTGGAACGGTTCCTGGGAAGTGTCTCCCTCAACTTTTTGGGGGCCCTTCCCTTTGATCAGCGGGTCTCCCAGGCCGTGCGTTTCCAGCGGCCGTTCCTGGAGATCTTCCCGCATTCTCCTTGGGCCAAGGCCCTTGAGGATCTGGCCGAGCAGATCCTTTCCCTGGACGAGGCTCCTTTTGATGGAGGACTCAAATTCTTTGGTCGAAAAATTATGGGGGTTGTCGCATGAAAGCACAAACCGCACTCAAAAACACGGATTTTCCTCGCAAAGAATCCGAGGGGGAACTCGACGTTCGCAAACGCAACGAACTGATCGTCAAATACGCTCCCCTCATCAAGTACGTGGCTGGCAGACTGGCCATGAAGCTTCCACCGAACGTGGACGTGAACGATCTCATCAGCGCCGGCGTCATGGGCTTGATAGACGCCATCAACCGGTTCGATCCCAACCGCAACATCCAGTTCAAGACCTTCGCGGAGTTTCGTATCCGCGGGGCCATGCTGGACGAACTGCGCTCCCTGGACTGGGTGCCGCGCTCCATCCGTAAAAAGGCGGCCCTGCTCGAAAAGACCTATCTGGAGCTCGAGCAGGAGCTGGGGCGCCCGGCGGAGGACGACGAGGTGGCCAAGGCCCTGGGGATCTCGCTCGAGGAGTTCTATCGCCTGCTCGAGGAGACGAAGACCGTCTCCTTCGTGGACATAGACAGCATCAAGCGCAAGATCCCCGACCTCAACGAGGAGGACATCTTCGACCTCATCGAGGACCCGGATCAGCCGGACCCGTTTGAGGACTGCGAGCTCCTCGAGCTACGCGACCTCCTGGCGGAATCCATAGACGAACTGCCGGAGAAGGAAAAGCTCGTGGTGAGCCTCTACTACTACGAGGGGCTTACCATGCGCGAGATCGGCGAGATCCTGGGCTACACCGAAAGCCGCATCTCACAGCTCCACAGCAAGGCCCTGGCGAGACTGCGGGCCAAGCTCAAGGACCGGTTGGGAGACGACTATTTCGAGTCTTAGGGAAAGCCGCCTCAGCGCCGATAAGGGGAGTGAAACTAGATCGAGGAGGGTTTGGGCATGGCCATGGATACGAACATGAGGGTCTTGGTGGTAGACGATTTTGCAACCATGCGGCGCATCATCAAGAACATTCTCCTTCAGCTGGGGTTCAAGAACATCATCGAGGCAGACGATGGGACCACGGCCTGGGAAATTCTCGACAAGGGTGAACCCGTGGATCTCATCATCTCCGACTGGAATATGCCCAAGATGACGGGCATCGAGCTCCTGAAGAAGGTGCGCTCCGACGACAGGTTCAAGGATTTGCCCTTTCTCATGGTCACCGCCGAGGCGCAGAAAGAAAATATCGTCGAAGCGGTGAAATATCGCGTCAGTCAGTATATTGTAAAACCGTTTACGCCGGAGACGCTCAAGGAGAAACTCGAAAAAATATTCGGCTGATTCGAGGTTAGATGTCTGAGGAAAAAGAAAAGGAGCTCCAGGAGTCCGAAGAAACTCAGGGCCCACTTGACGATGAGCCCAGGGAAGAAGGCGAAGAGAGCCAGGAAGACCTCTTAGCCGACCTCCTGGAGGAAGATCAGCAGGCCGAAGAGGCGGAGCAGGCCGAAGAGGAAGAGCAGGAAGCCTCATCCGAAGAAGAAACCACGGATGAAGAGGAAGAAGATGAGGACGGAGAGGGATCGAACGAAAGAGAGCCGGAGCCACCGGCGGCGGACTTGCCGGAGGACGATCCCCTAGCCGGGCTCCTCGACGAGGAGGAGCTTCCCGAGGTCGAAGATCCCGACGAGGCCGAGGAGGCCGAAGAGGAGCTCGAGGAGGAAGAGGAAGAAGACGATGAAGAGGGCGAAGAGAAATCCGCGGGATCTTCTCGCAAAGAGCTGCTCCTCACCGTGGCCAGCATCCTGGCGGTCCTCATCCTCCTGGGAGGAGGGTTCATGACCCTCTGGTATCTCTGGGAGCATCCGCCTGTGCCGCAGGGGGCGTCCATGGTCTCGCTCACCACGCCCGAACCCCCGCAAGAAGAAAAAGCCTCCACCGAGACTTCCACTCCGCTCACCTCCTCCCCCATCGCCGTTGAAGCGCGGAAGATCCTCTTTCTCAAGAACTTCCTGATCCCCTATCAGCGAGATACCGGCGAATACATCTTCGTAAAGGCCAAGGTCCTCCTCTACTACGCAAACGAGAGGGACTACGCCATCGCCAAGAAGAACGAGCCCCTTTTGCGCGAACACATCTATCGGCTCCTCAAGAACGTCCCTCTCTACGTCTGGGAAAGCAAGAAGGGCGAGCCCCTGGTCAGACGGGAGCTCCTCTCCTATCTGACCAAGAAGGAGATAGGCGGCGTGGTGCCGCAGGACCTGGAAGTAACGGGGTACATCCTCAAATAAAAAGATGCCCGACGACATCAGATCTCCCTTAAGCGTGGTGAGGACCTTTTTCCGGGTGGAACGCCCGGGAGAGAAGCCGCGGCGCGAGCCCCGCGAGCGCAAGCGCCCGAAGAAGAGGCCCCGCAACATGGGGAAGAAGGGGCCCAAAATAGACATTCGGGTCTAGCCATGGACATCAGCTTTTTCTTTTTGCTCCAGGCCTTTTTCGACGTTCTCATCCTGGTCTTTGTCGTGGCCCTCTACATCCAGCTGAAGAAGCTTCAGCGCCTGCCCTTTCAGGAGACCATCGAGAGGCTGAAGGCGGCCAACGAGCTCTGCGAACGTCTCACCGCCAACCTGGCGGAAAAGAAGCTCATCTCCGAGCGACTCATGTCCGCCCTCGAAACCGGGGCCAAGGCCTGGGAGGCCTCCAAGACCGATGCCGCCAACATCAAGGACAAAGTGCGGCAACTGGCCAAAGAGGGCCTTTCCATCCCGGAAATCGCCGAAAAGACCGGCCTTCAGGAAGGGGAAGTGGCCCTTCTCCTCTCGGTAGCGGAAAAGTCCTGAGATGATAGTGCCCAAGGTCACCTCCACCGCGGCGGTCAGGTTCCTTCCGGAGAACCTGGTCTCTCTCCTCCGTCCGGGGCAAACCGTAAGCGCCAAGGTGGAGACCATCAAAGGGCGCCTGCTCACCCTCCAGGTGGGGGAGGAGCGGCTTGAGGCCCTCATCGAGGAAAAGGTCCCCCTAAAGCTCTTCAAACCCGGGCAGCATCTGCGTTTGAAGGTGGTCTCAAACGGTCCCCCGGTGGTGCTCTCCCTCATGCTTCCCGAAAGCGACCATCCGCCCCGCCTCCATCAACTGATGAAGAGCCTCCTCTCCCAGGTGCAACGCCGCGGCAAGGTCGAGGAAGAAAAGGAGCCCACGCTCGAGAAGCTCTTTCTCCGGTTCCTCGAGACCATCGAGAAGGAGGACGACCAGGGCCGGACCAACTGGGCCCGGGAACTGAAGGACCCCATCATCAAGCACTGGCAGGAAGGGGTCCTCTTTCTGCCGCTCGTCTTCGGCGACCGCATCTCCTGGGCCTATCTCTTCGAAGAACGCCGCAAGTCGTCCCGCGAGGGGGAACGCCTCTTCGTGCTGCGGCTCTTCCTTTCCCGGGCCGGTTTTCTCGAGGCCCGTTTCCGCCTGGTCAAGGACGCCCTTTTCCTCGAACTCTACTTCGCCCGGGAAGAGGCCCTCATCCTGGCGCGCAAGATGCTCGAGGAGCTGCGCGACACCCTGCAGAGCAAGGGCCTCAAGGCGCACGTGACCGTGGCCTCCCTCTCCGCGCTTCCGGGTGCCTTTCTCAACGCGGCGGGTTAAAATGGAAGCGTGCCCCTTTTGTTCTGGCGTAAAAAGGACAAAAAAGCAGAAGAACCCCTGGAAAGCCAGAGATCTTCCTCCTGGCTGGCCTCATCGTGGCGAGATTACGAGCGTGCTCGGGAACTTCTCGCTAAAGACCCGGATCTAGCCGCCTTCATGGCCTGGCAGGCGGCGCGCAAGGCCTTCAAGGCCCTTGAGAAAAAGGCCGGAAAAAGGCTTTCGGAGTCCTCCTTCGTCAAGCTCCTCGCCCAGTTCCCCGAGGGACAGATCGCCATGAAACCGGTGAAGGACGCGGCCCTCTTTCTCGACTACTTTCGCCGTCTGGCGGCCCACGACGATCTCTTTCAGGAGACCACCCTGGGGCTCAATCCCCTTACCGAAGATGACGCTCGTCGGGTGCTTGAGGCGGCGAAGATCCTCATCAACTTCCTCGAGCACCGGCTGAAGTAGCTAGACGATGAGGACCGAGGGGTCGGTTTCTTTCTCGCGGGCGCGGATCCGCCCGATGACGTAGGCCTTTTCCTGCCCGCCCTTGAGGAGGAAGAGGGCTTCCTGGGCCTGGTTTTCGGGAATGATGAGGACCATGCCGATGCCGCAGTTGAAGGTCTGGAACATCTCCTCTTCCGGGATGTTTCCGGCTTTCTTGAGGAACTCGAAGATCGGCGGCACCGGCCAGGTGCCCTTCTCGATGACCGCCTGGCACCCCTTGGGGAGCACGCGGGAGATGTTGTCGTAGAACCCCCCGCCGGTGATGTGGGCCATGCCCTTGATCTTGATCCCGTGCCGCAGGAGGTTGAGCACCGGCCGCACGTAGATGCGCGTGGGACGGAGGAGCTCTTCGGCAAGCGGGACGCCGAGCTCTTCGGGAACGGCATCGAGGGGGAGCTTTAGCTCTTCGAAGACGATCTTCCGCACCAGGGAGAACCCGTTGCTGTGAAGGCCGTTTGAGGCCAGCCCCAGGATGAGGTCGCCGTCGGCGGTCTCCGAGCCGTCAATGATCGCCTGGCGGTCCACCACGCCCACGGTGAACCCCACGCAGTCGTAGTCGCCCTCGGCGTACATCCCGGGCATCTCCGCGGTCTCCCCGCCGATGAGGGCGCACTCGGCCTCCTTGCAACCCTGGGTGATGCCCTCCATGAGCTCGAGGGCCACTTTCTCGTCGAGCTTTCCGAAGGCGAGATAGTCCAGGAAGAAGAGGGGAGTGGCGCCGGTGACGATGATGTCGTTCACGCACATGGCCACGAGGTCGATGCCGATGCCCCGATGCCGACCGGCGGCCACGGCGATCTTGATCTTGGTGCCCACGCCGTCGGTGGAGGCCACGAGCACCGGTTCCTGGAAGCGGCTGGTGTCCAGGGCAAAGAGCCCGGCAAAACCCCCGATTTCCGTGATTACCCCGCGTCGAAAGGTCTCCGAGGCCAGTTTCTTGATCCGGTCAACCAGGCGGTCGGCCCGCTCGATGTCTACCCCGGCCTCGGCGTATCGAGAAGCTTTTTTAGTAGGCATAGAGTTTTCCGTATGGTCGGTGCGTGGTTGGTCTCACCTTGACGAAGTCCGCGGCCATGATCTCCTGCAGATCATAGCCGAAGTCACGACAGTATTCCTCAAGATAGCGCTCAAGCTTGCGACGATCTTCGTCGTCCGTGGGCTCGATCTGGAGCGCCTTGCCCAGTTGGGTCTCAGGCACGCCCTCGCGGATGTAGATCACCCCGCCGTGCATCCCCGTGCCGAGGTAGATGCCGGCAATGGGGCGTTCGGGATAGCGGCTGTTGATCCCGAGGAGGATGATGACTCCCCCGGCCATGTATTCCCCGAGGAAGTCCCCGGCTTTGCCGCCGATGATGATGACCGGGACCTTTTCCATGTAGGCCTTCATGTGGATGCCCACGCGATAGCCCACGTCCGAGGCTACGTGGATCTTGCCCCCGCGCATGGCGTAACCCACCACGTCGCCGGCCATCCCCTCGACGATGATCTTCCCCTCGTCCATGGTGTTCCCGGCGCCGTCCTGGGTGTTTCCGTGGACGCGGATCTCGGGCCCGCGCATGAAGGCCCCGAGGTCAAGCCCCGGAGTCCCGTAGACGTCTATCTTGACCTCCGCCGAGAGCCCGGCGGCCAGGTAACGATGGCCGTTCACGTTGCGGATGACGAGTTCTTTCTCTCCCTGGGCCACGGCCCGGCGAATGAGCTTGTTCAATTCCCGATAATGGAGATCTTTGGCGTCTATTTCGAAAGCCATCCCTATTCTTCCTCCTCTTCTTCTTCCGCGATGGGGAAACGGCAGACCGGAGCCGAGATCTTGAACGGCTCACCGCGGAGATAACTGCGCTGATTGGGGATGGTATCAGGCTCGAGTTCGATGATCACCGGCTCTCCGGCCTTGGGACACCAAACTTCTTCTGGGTCGGGACAGATGGCCCGGATGGCCGCTTCTTCGCTGGCCATATAAGCGAAGTCTCCCTTGCGCGCGGCGACCAGAGGTCTCAGTTTCACCCGGTCGTTGAGACCCACGAGCCCGCCGTTGTAAGCGAAGAGAATGGCAAAGGGCCCGTTGAGCATGGCGGCTCCGTAAACCGCCCGGATGGCCGTGCAAACGCTGCGGTCAGGCTCCTCCATGCGGTCTATCTCCTGCCAGAAAGGAGGAGCGAGAGCCATGCAGGCCAGTTCGATGGGCAACCCGTGCCGCCTGATGAGAAGGTCGAGGAGATAGGCCACCACCTCGGTGTCGGTGAGCAGCGTGCAATGGTAGCCGAACATCTCGAGATAGCGGCGGTTCGTTCCGTAGCTCGAGATCTCCCCGTTGTGCACGATGGACCAGTCGAGGATGGTGAAGGGATGGGCTCCACCCCACCAGCCCGGGGTGTTGGTGGGGAAACGGTTGTGGGCCGTCCAGATGTAGGCGGAGTACTCCTCGATCCGAAAGAAGTTGGCGATCTGGTCCGGGAACCCCACGCCCTTGAAGGCCCCCATGTTGCGCCCGGAGGAGATGACGTAGGCCCCGGAGATGTTCTTGTTGATGCGCATCACCAGCTCGACCATGTAGTCGTCTTCGTCCACCGTGCCCTCGCAGATCTCCCGGAGCTCACCCTCGTAGCGCGGTTTGACGAAGTAGCGGCGAAACCGCGGCGGCGAGGTAATGCCCGGCGTGGGCCGGGTGGGAATGCGCTCCTGGTGCACGAGATAGCACTTGTGGGCCAGGATCTCCTCGACGTCCTTCAGGGCGTGTTTGGAATCCGCCATCACGTGGAGGCAGTAGTATTCGGCAAACTCCGGATAGATGCCGTAAGCGGCGTAGCCGGCCCCGAGGCCGTTGCCGCGTTCCATCTGGCAACAGATGGACTCGATGATGAGTTGGCCGCTTATCAGCTCGCCCTTGCGATTGATGATGCCCGATAACCCGCAACCCGAGACTTCTTTGTTCGGTATGAAGATTTCCATGGTCTATTCTCCCGCGTGTTTTACACCCAGGATTCGCAGTTCTACCTCGTTGAGACCCACGGCTCGGAGCTTGTCACGGTTGCCTCGCAGGCTCTCGATGGAGTTGAGACCCATTGCTCCGAGCATTTCCTGGATTTCGTGGGCCCATCCGTGGACAAGGTTGTAGATCTTCTCGAAGGCCGTGTCCGGATCGAGCCGCTTGATGAGCTCCGGATCGTTGGTGGCGATGCCCCAGGGGCACTTTCCGGTGAAGCACCGCCCGCACATGGTGCATCCGCAGGCGATGAGGGCCGGGGTGCCGATGTAGACCGCGTCGGCCCCGAGGGCGATGGCCTTCACCACGTCGGCGCTGCAGCGGATGCCGCCGGAGACCACGAGCGAGGCCTGGTTGCGGATGCCCTCCTGACGCAGACGCTCGTCAACCGCCGCCAGCGCGAGCTCGATGGGAATGCCCACGTAGTCCCGGAACATGGTGGGCGCGGCCCCGGTGCCTCCCCGAAGGCCGTCGAGCACTACCACGTCCGCTCCGGCCCGCACGATGCCCGAGGCAATGGCCGGGGCGTTGTGCACCGCGGCGATCTTCACGAAGACGAGCTTCTTGTATTCCGTGGCCTCTTTGAGGGCGTAGATCAACCCGCGCAGGTCTTCGATGGAGTAGATGTCGTGGTGCGGCGCCGGGGAGATGGCGTCCGAGCCCACGGGGATCATCCTGGTCTTCGAGATCTCTTCGGTGACCTTTTCTCCGGGAAGGTGTCCGCCGATGCCGGGCTTGGCTCCCTGGCCGATCTTGATCTCGATGGCCACGCCGGCGTTCAGATAGTCAACGTGGAGACCGAAGCGTCCGGAGGCGCACTGGACGATGGTGTTCGAACCGTATTTGTAGAGGGAGGCGTGAAGACCCCCTTCACCCGTGTTGTAGAGGATGCCGAGCTCCTTGGCGGCCCGGGCCAGCCCCTGGTGCACGTGGAGGCTGATGGCCCCGTAGGACATGGCCGCAAACATGATGGGCACCTCGATCTTGATCCAGGGCCCGACCTTGGTGCGAAGATGGAACTTGTCGTCCTCAAGATCCACCTCGATCTTGTCGGGCTTGGGACCGAGATAGGTGCGAAGCTCCATGGGTTCCCGCAACGGGTCAATGGGCGGGTTGGTCACCTGACAGGCGTCAAGGACCAGATGATCCCAGTAGTTCCTGAAGGGAACGGCACAACCCGTTGCCGCCAACAAGACCCCGCCGGTGTCGGCCTGCTTGTAGACGTTCTTGATGAACCAGGGCTTCCAGGTGTCGTGCTCGCGGAAGTGAGAGGGGTGCTTGCGGATGATGATGGCCCCGGTGGGACAGGTGGCTTCGCAGCGATGACAGCCCACGCACTTGCTGTGGTCTTCGGTCATGGTCTCGCGTTTCTTGTCCCAGCCGTGGGCCCCGTAAGTGCACTCTCGAATGCAGAGTTTGCAGTTGATGCACTTTTCCGGGTCGCGATCGATCAGAAAATCGGGATAGAGCTTGCTAAACTCGATCTTTTTCTTGCGGCGGGTCTTCTTGGGGGATTTCGACTCATCTTTGGCGGAGTTTTCTTTTTCCGGACTCACGGTGGCCTCCCATTTCTCCGGTGTGTTGCGAAACTTACATAGTTCCCGCGAAAATTCAAGCACAAGGTTTGACCCGGAAAAATTTTGGCGATACTAAATGGGAAGTTCTTTCGAGACGGGTCTCGGGTGCCCCGCGACGGCGGGGATAATCGGGAAGTCCGGTGCAAGTCCGGCGCTGGCCCGCAACCGTGACCGGGGACGAAAGCCGCTACCCTCTGTAGGGGACAGGCCACTGGGGCGAGAAGCCCCGGGAAGGCGCGGCGAGTAGGACGATCCGGAAGCCGGGAGACCGGCCCGAGGCCCTCTGAGGAAGCGGAGCTTCGGGGCTTCCTGCTCCGTTTCCGAGAGGGGACCTTCTCCTCCCGGAAACCCACCCGAAGCTCCCTCCGGCAACAGGCAAAGGAGGGAGTCCTTGTCCGGGGAAGACCGTTTTCTTTTTCCGCGGCCCAGAGCCCCGCGGCGCATCCGGGCCGGTGCCTTTTCCCGAATGGCAAGGGAGATGTTCTGGCTCTTCTTCCTGTTCGTCCTCTGTGCGGAGGCCGGTCGCGTCTGCGCGGCGGGCCCTCTCCGCCTGGAAGTCCCCTCGGGCACCAGGCGCCTCGTCTTCCTGGACGCCTCGGGGAAGCCCCTGAAGGCCCTTGAGGACGAAGACGGCGACGGACGATTCGAGAGCACGCTTCTCTACGAGAACGGGCGCCTCCGGGAGCTCTTGAGGGACCGGGACGCAGACGGAAGCCCCGAAGAGATCCTCCTCTTCGACCGAGAAGGGAGGCCGCATGAGCTTCGCCTCGACCGAAACGGAGACGGGCGGCCCGACAAGTGGCAGTTCTATCGCGCGGGGCGGGTGTTCAGGGTGGAGGAGGATCGCGACTTCGACGGACGCGCGGATCTCAAGGCGAGGCTCGATGCCCGCGGTCAGCCGCAGGTCCTCCTGCGCGACGAAGACCGGGACGGATGCTTCGAGGTGGAAGAGAAGCGCTCCCCCTCCCGGCGGGAGGTCCTCATCCGCAAGCTCACCCGGCCCGGAGACTGCGCCTCGGCGAAGGTCCATCTCCGCCTCCTCTATCGGGGCTCACGCCTTGTGGCCCGCTTCTTCGACCGCGATCTGGACGGGACCTTCGAGCTCCGGGAGTTCCTTACGCCTCAGGGCAAGCGCTGTCTGGTGGTGGAGCTTTCGCGCGAAGGGAAGAAGGCCTTCCTCTATCAGGGCGGGGAGGAGCCGCGCCTTGCCTTCCACGACGCCGACGGAGACGGCCTCTTCGAGAGGCGCTTTGACTATCAGCAAGGAAGCTGGGAAGAGACCGGGCCTCTTTCCCTTGAGGAACTCGAGGCCAGGTGCGCAGGGGGTAGGTAAATGGAGATGGGTCTCCTTTCCTTTCTGGCCCGCGGCGGACCGCTCGTCTGGCCGATCCTCCTTTGTTCGGTCCTGGGGCTGGCCGTCTTCTTGAACCGGCTCTACTTCCTCCTTCGTCTCCGACGGGAGGAAGAAGGGGCCCTCCGGCGCCTTAAAGAGGCCGTGGCCCGCGGAGAGGACCTCTCCTCCCTGGCCGAAGGTGAAGGCCCCCTGGCGCGCATGCTCGCAGAGATCCTTCCCGTGTGCTGCGCCGACCGGGCCCTGGTGGAGACCATTCTCGACCGGGTCATCGAGCGCGAGGTGGCCCGCGCCGCGAGATACCTCGACCTCCTCGCCACCCTGGCCTCCATCGCTCCGCTCATGGGGCTCCTCGGCACGGTGACCGGGCTCATCAGGGCCTTCATGGTCATCGAGGAGGCCGGCGGGCGGGTGGACGCCACCATGCTCGCCGGGGGCATCTGGGAGGCCATGCTCACCACGGCGGTGGGGCTCTCCGTGGCCCTTCCGCTGATCGTGGCCCATCGGTTCCTGCTCGCCCGTATCCACGCCTACGAAGAGGATCTCGAGCACCTGGCCACCGGTCTTTTGAAGGTCCTCTTCGCCCGCGCGGAGGGAAGAAGTGAGGCGGCGTAAGCGGCGGCGGGAAAACGGGATAGAGATCCCGGTGACCCCTCTCATCGACATCGTCTTCCTGCTCCTCATCTATTTTCTGCTGGCGAGCCACTTCGTGAAGCAGCAGACCTTGAAGGTGAACCTTCCCGAGAGCAACGTCCGCGGGGCCGCGGTCAGAGAAGAAGTCCTCACCGTGACCATCACCAGGGAGGGCCTCTTCTTCGTGAACGGTAGGGAAGTGGCCCGGAAAGAGCTCGCGCAGGTGGTCAGGGAAGAGGCCGCCCGGACGCACGCCCGGAGGGCCCATCTGGAGGCCGACCGGGAGGCCCCGGTCCAGCTCCTGGTCACGGCCATGGACGCCGTGCGGGAGGCCGGGCTCAGGGAAGTGATGGTCAAGACCCTGGGGGTTTCGCCGTGAGGGGAGGGCTTGCCTTGAGGCCCGTCTGGCGCGCCCCGGGCCTCTTCTGGTTCCTCCTGCTCTCGCTCCTCCTGCACCTCGCCGTCGTCTTTCTCTGGCCGGAGATGCGGGAGGAAGTCCCTTCTTCTGCGCCGGCCCTTTCCCTCGAGCTTGAAGGTGGAGGGGAGGGGGCTTCGCTCCCGGCCCCGGAGGTGCCCGAAATTCCGCAGGTGGACTCGCCGGAGACGGTTGCCATCAAAGCAAGGAGTCTTTCCCTTCCCGCCGGGGCGGTGGACTCCCTCCCGATGAGGCGCGATCTGCGGGTCTCTGAGGTGAGGCTTCCGGAAAGCGGGGCCCTTTCCGCAGATGACCTCGCCGCT
>Ga0256835_1000703_pt1 | contig 22758 bp, 19 predicted proteins | sample PIR30metaG_FD_185972 | JGI IMG/M metagenome (GOLD analysis project Ga0256835, IMG submission 185972) | Hydrothermal vent microbial communities from East Pacific Rise, Pacific Ocean - PIR-30 | ecosystem: Environmental > Aquatic > Marine > Hydrothermal vents | place: Pacific Ocean: East Pacific...
GGCCGCCGAGGCCAACAAGCAGATCGACCGCCTGGGGAGCATGCAGCCCGAGGCGGCCGAGGCCACCATCATCCGCACCTACCTGGACTGGATCATCGACCTGCCCTGGTCCAAGAGCACCCGCGATCGCCTGGACCTCAAGCGGGCCAGCCGCATCCTGGACGAGGACCACTACAACCTGGAAAAGGTGAAAGAACGCATCCTGGAGTACCTGGCGGTGCGCAAGCTCAACCCCAAGATGAAGGGACCCATCCTGTGCTTCCTGGGTCCTCCGGGGGTGGGCAAGACCTCCCTGGGCCGCTCCATCGCCCGGGCCCTGGGCCGCAAGTTCCACCGCATCAGCCTGGGCGGGGTGCGCGACGAGGCCGAGATACGCGGCCACCGCCGCACCTACGTGGGGGCCCTGCCGGGACGCATCCTGCAGGGTCTCAAGACCGCCGGCAGCAACAACCCGGTCTTCATGATCGACGAGGTGGACAAGGTGGGGGCCGACTTCCGGGGCGACCCCACCAGCGCGCTCTTGGAGGTCTTGGACCCAGAGCAGAACAACGCCTTCAGCGACCACTACCTGGGCCTGCCCTTTGACCTGTCCAAGGTGATGTTCATCACCACGGCCAACCTGGACGACACCATCCCCGAGGCCCTGCTGGACCGCATGGAGGTGATCGAGCTCTCCGGCTACACCGACGAGGAAAAGGTGATCATCGCCCGGCGGCACCTGCTGCCCCGCCAGATCAAGGAGAACGGCCTCAAGCCGTCGATGATCTCCATCAGCGACGCGGCCATCATGGAGACCATCACCGGCTACACCCGCGAGGCCGGGCTGCGCAACCTGGAGCGCGAGCTGGGGGCCATCTGCCGCAAGCTGGCCCGCCGCGTGGCCGAGGGGCGCAAGCGGCCCTTCCGGGTCAGCGCGGCCACGGTGGGCAAGCTGCTGGGCACGCCCAAGTACCTGCCCGAGGACGACAAGGGCGAGGGCGAGGTGGGGGTGGCCACCGGCCTGGCCTGGACCGTGTTCGGCGGCGAGCCGCTGCGGGTGGAGGTGTCCCTGCTGGCCGGCAAGGGCAACCTCACCATCACCGGCCAGTTGGGCGAGGTGATGAAGGAGTCGGTGCAGGCGGCGCTTTCCTACACCCGCAGCCGGGCCGACGAGATAGGGCTGAAAAAAGATTTCTACGAAGACCTGGACCTGCACCTGCACGTGCCCAGCGGGGCCATTCCCAAGGACGGCCCCAGCGCCGGGGTGACCATCTGCACCGCCATGGTGAGCGCCCTCACCGGCATCACGGTGCGCGAGGACGTGGCCATGACCGGCGAGATAACCCTCACCGGCCGCATCCTGCCCATCGGTGGGCTCAAGGAAAAGGCCCTGGCCGCCCTGCGGGCCGGCATCTCCACCGTGCTGGTGCCGGACAAGAACAAGAAGGACATCGCCGATATCCCGCCCAAGGTGCGCCGCAAGCTGCGCATAGTCCCGGTGAGCCACATGGACCAGATTCTCGGCGAGGCCCTGACCAAAACGCCCTTCAAGGCCCGGCCCAAGCGGGCGGCCAAGAAAAAGTCCCCGGCCAAGAAGACCCCCGCCAAAAAGCCACGGGCCAAGAAAGCGCCGGCCAAGAAGACCACCGGCCGAAAGAAATAGCCGTGGCCCAGGTCCTGTACATAGACGCCTGTGCCGGCCTGTCCGGCGATATGGCCGCCGGCGCGCTGCTGGAGCTGGGCTGGCCGATCGAGGAGCTGCGCGGGCTTGTCCAGCGCCTGGGCCTGGATAGGGTGAGCGTGAGCCGCCAGCCGGTGGATCACCTGGGCCTGGCCGCCGGTCGGTTGCAAGTAACGGTAGCCGGCGACCAGCCCCACCGCCACCTGGCCGGCATCCTGGCCCTGCTGGAGCGCCTGCCCCCGGCGGTGGCCGCCCCGGCGGCCCGGGTGTTTGATCGCCTGGCCGAGGCCGAGGCGGCGGTGCACGGGGTGGCGGCCTCGGAGGTGCACTTCCACGAGGTGGGCGCGGCCGACGCCCTGGTGGACGTGGTGGCCTTTTGCGCCGGCCTGGCCTGGCTGGGCTCTCCCCGTCTGGTCTGTTCGCCGCTACCCCTGGGGCGCGGCTTCGTGGACTGCGCCCACGGCCGCCTGCCCCTGCCGGCCCCGGCGGTGAGCGAACTGCTGCGCGGGGTGCCGGTGGTCCCCTGGCCGGCGGACGAAGAGACGGTGACCCCCACCGGCGCGGCCCTGGCGGTCACCTTGGCCGATAGCTTCGGCCCCCTGCCGGCCATGACCCTGCGCGCGGTGGGGGTGGGCGGCGGCTCGCGGGCCTCATCGGTGGCCCCCAACGTCTGCCGCCTGTTCTTAGGCGAGGCGGCCGGGGACCCGGCCGAGGCGGACCAGGTGGTGGAGATCGTCTGTCACCTGGACGACCAGTCGCCCGAGGACCTGCCGGTCATCATCGAGGGGTTGCTGGCCGCCGGGGCTCTGGACGCGGCCGCCGGGGAGTTGCTCATGAAAAAGGGCCGGCCGGGGCTGGCGCTCACCGTGCTGGCCGCCCCGGCCGACGCCGACCGGCTGGCCGCGATGGTGCTGGCCCAGACCACCAGCCTGGGGGTGCGGCTGCGCCCCTGCCAGCGCCGGCTCCTGCCCCGGCGGATGGTGACGGTGGACAGCCCCTGGGGCCCGGTGCGGGTGAAGCAGGCCCGGGTGGCGGGCCGCTGGCGCAGCCACCCCGAGGCCGACGACGTGGCCGCCATCTGCCGTAAAACCGGTTTGGCCCCCCACCAGGTGCGTGCCCGGGTACTCAAAGAATTGGGATGATCTTCATACCCCGATAAAAAATTTGCGCGGTTGCCGGGCAGACCGGACCCGCGTCACTTCTTAATTTTGTTTGGCAGGAGCGCGATCATGATAAAAAAACCAGCGACCCTTCTGTGGGCGGTAGCCCTGGCCCTGTTGATCCTTTCGCCGGTCGCCGCCCTGGCGCAACTGGGTCCCACCCGGCCCATAGGCCTGCCGTCGTCCACGGGACGCGGCCTGGCCACGGCCGTGGGTTTCCAACCCAGTTGGTATGGCCGGGGCAGCTTCTACGGCATCAGGGTGGTGGAGGTGGCTCCCTATGTCACCCGGGTGGTTATCCGCCAGCAGTTCGGCCGCAAGGCCACCATCTACGACGGCCCGGTGTCGCCCGGCCAGTTCATTCCCTTTTCCGATACCAGGATCATCTGGATCGGCTACCGCAGCCGGGGAGGCAGCCACATGAACGGCATCAAGGTGCTGCCGCTCTACCGGTAGCCGGCGCGCGCCGCCCGGGCTTACCCGGTAAGCCGCACCTCACAGGATAAGCCCCAGGGCCTGGTCCAGCCGGCCGGCGTTGAGCAGGGCGATGTCCTCGCCCGGCCGGCGGTTCAAGCGGGCGGTGAGCGCCCGGCCAAAGCCCTGGCGGGCCGCCTCGGCCAGGCGGGCTCCGGAGCGGCCCACCGCGCGCAGCTCGCCGGCCAGTCCCACCTCGCCAAAGCAGACCAGGTCGCCCGGCAGGGGGCGCTGGGCCAGGGAGGAGGCCACCGCCGCGGCCACGGCCAGGTCGGCCGCCGGCTCGCTCAGCTTCACCCCGCCGGCCACGTTGACAAACACGTCGGCCCCGCTCAGGTCCAGGCCGGCGTGGATGGTGAGCACCGCGCAGAGCATGTGCAGCCGGCCGCGGTCCACCCCCAGGGCCTGGCGGCGCGGCTGGGCCAGGCCCGAAGGGCTCACCAAGGCCTGCACCTCCACCAGCAGGGGGCGGGTGCCCGAAAGGGCGGCCATCACCGCCGACCCCGGCGCGTCCTGGGGCCGGTGGGCCATGAGCCGGGCCGAGGGGTTGGCCACCGGGGCCAGCCCCGCGTCGGTCATCTCGAAGACCCCCACCTCGTCGGTGGCCCCGAAGCGGTTTTTCACCGCCCTGATCAGGCGCAGGCGAAAGCCGGGCTCGCTCTCGAAGTACAGCACCGTGTCCACCAGGTGCTCCAGGGCCCGCGGGCCGGCCAGGGAGCCCTCCTTGGTCACGTGCCCCACCATGACCAGGGCGCAGCCCAGCCGCTTGGCCTCGGCCGCCAGGTGGGTGGCAGCGTTGCGCACCTGGCCCAGGGAGCCGGCCGGGCCGGGCATGTCGGCCGAGCGCACCGCCTGGATGGAGTCGATCACCACCACCGCGTAGCCGCCGTCGGCCATGGCCGCCAGGGCCGCCTCCAGCGAGGTCTCCGGCAGCAGCATCACCTCGGCGCCCTCCAGGCCCAACCGCTCGGCCCGCAATCCCACTTGGCGTCCCGATTCCTCGGCGGCCACGTAGAGCACGCTGCGGCCGGCGGCGGCCAGGTGCCCGGCGGTCTGCAACATGAGGGTGGATTTGCCGATGCCCGGCTCGCCACCCACCAGCACCACCATGGACTCCACCAGGCCGCCGCCCAGCACCCGGTCCAACTCGTCGATGCCGGTGGCCAGCCGGGCCTGGCGCCCGGCCCCGGCGCCGGCCAGCGGCACCACCCGGACCCCGGTCGCCGGGGCGGCCCGGCCGGGCTCGCTCTCGGCCACCAGGCTGTCCCAGGCCTGGCAGGCCGGGCAGCGCCCCATCCACTTGGGGCTGGCGCTCCCGCAGCTCTGGCAGATAAATATAGTGCGCGGTTTGCTCACGAGCGCCTCCTGAAACCTCGGTGCCTAAGCCAAGTCCATCGCCCCCGGACCGGTTGCCCACTCATCCTACCACGGCCGGCGGGTCCCGCCAAAAAACCACCCATCGCGCAACCATTTTCCACCCCGGCCACAACCCAAAATTGCTGTCATGTCAGATGGCTATGCCCCTGGTGTCGATCCAGGTCACCCGGGAGTGCGATTGACAAACCCCCTGGCAGTGACTATACAGAACATGGTAACATGCAATAAATTAGACGCCGGGACGGCCACGCCCCGGATATACACAGCCGCGTCAAGGAGATAAGACCCATGGCGGGAAACGTTTTACAGGTTAGTGACGATACGTTTGAAGCGGAAATTCTCAAGAGCACCCTCCCGGTCCTGGTGGACTTCTGGGCCTCCTGGTGCGGCCCCTGCCGCGCTATCGCGCCGGTGGTGGAAGAGCTTAGTGAAGACTACGCCGACAGAGTCAAGGTGGCTAAGCTCAATGTGGACGAAAGCCCCACCACCCCGGGCCAATTCGGCATCCGGGCCATCCCCACCCTCATCCTGTTCAAGGGCGGTGAGGTGGTGGACCAGATCACCGGGGCCGTGAGCAAGGCCGCCATCGAAGAGGCCATCAAGAAGGCCCTCTAAAGCACGCGAACCAGCGCCCCTGACCCGTGGGGGCGCGCTTCCCCCCGAGTGCCATGGAAACCCGTGACTTAGTGATAGTGGGGGCCGGACCGGCCGGGCTCACCGCCGGGCTCTACGCCTCCCGCGCCTTGATGGATGTAGTGCTGCTGGAGCGCCTCAGCCCCGGCGGACAGGTTCTCACCACCGACCTAGTGGAAAACTGGCCGGGCGACGTTGACGGGGTGAGCGGCTTTGAGCTGGCCGACCGCATGCGCGATCACGCCCTGAAGTTCGGCCTGGAAATCGTAAGCAACGAGGTGACCGGCCTGGCCGTGGACGGGCCCTACAAGGTCCTGTCCACCCCCAAGGGTGACCTCCGGGCCAAGGCGGTAATCCTCTGCCCCGGCGCCTCGCCCCGCAAGCTGGGCATCCCCGGCGAGGAAGAACTCACCGGCAAAGGCGTGTCCTACTGCGGCACCTGCGACGGTCCCTTCTACCGCGACGTGCCGGTGGCCTGCTTCGGCGGCGGCAACACCGCGGTGGAAGAGGCCAACGTGCTCACCCGGTTTGCCTCCAAGGTATATCTCATCCACCGCCGCGACCAACTGCGGGCCCAGGGAGTGGAGGCCCAGCGGGTGCTGGGAAACGATAAGATCGATGTACTCTGGTCCAACGTGCCCTTGGAGATCGTCGGCGACGGCCAGGTAAAAAAGGTGCGCCTGAAGGACCTCAAAAAGGACCAGGAGTGGGACCTGGAGTTCCAGGGGGCCTTCATCTTCGTGGGCACCCGGCCCAACACCGACTTCTTGTCCGGGCTGGTGGCCACCGACCAGGCAGGCTTTATCATCGTGGACCCAGACCAGCAAACCAACCAGCCCGGCGTATTCGCGGCCGGCGACTGCTGCTCCAAGCTGCTGCGGCAGATCGTGGTCGCCGCCGGCGAGGGAGCCACCGCTGCCTTTGCCGCCGGGCGCTACCTGGAAAACTGGCAAGCATGAGACGCTATATCATTTTCGCGGTCATGAGCTTGACCCTGGCCCTGGCGGCCGGGGCCGGGTGTTCCCAGATAAAACAGATATTCACCGGGCGCGGCCCCGCCTCCGACCTGCAGGGCATGGACACCCCGGCCCAGGTGCTGGCCAACGAGGCCGAGGCCTACTACCGCGAGGGCGACTACGAAGAGGCCGCCGATTTGTTCCAGCAGATCAAGGACCGCTTTCCCTACAGCCGCCTGGCCGTGCTGGCCGACCTGCGGGTGGGCGACGCCTACTTCAAGAGCGAGCGCTACGACGAGGCCGTGTTGGCCTACGAAGACTTTGTGCAACTGCATCCCACCAACGACGCGGTGCCCTACGCCCTGTTCAAGATCGGCATGGTCTACCACAACCAGATGCTCACCCCGGACCGCGACCCCACCTTCTCGGCCAAGGCGGTGGCCGCCTTCCGCCGCCTGATCAGCGCCTATCCCACCAGCCAGTGGGCGGTGAAGGCCCGGCCCCGTTTGGCCGAGGCGTTGCGCAACCTGGCGGCCCACGACATGAGCGTCGGGGTTTTCTACTACCGCACCAAGAACTACAAGGCGGCCATGGGGCGCTTCAAGAAGGTCCTCACCAAGTACCCCGACGTGGGGCTCTACCAGAAAGCCCTGGGTTACCTGCGCAGTTGCCGCGTCAAGCTGGCCGAAAAAGACGACACCGAAAAGCTGCCCACCAGTTCCGAACGCCGCGACCTGGTGGCCCCGCCCAAGGTGGAGAATCCCAAGATGACCCTGCCCCAGGAGCGCATCTGATCGCCGGCCGGCTCGCCGGGCTGTTAGGCGGCCGTCGCGCGTAGGCGGGGACAGGCGGGACCAGCGGAAACCAGCGTTGGCCGGCTCGCCGGGCCGTCGCGCGTAGGCGGGGGGCGGGCGAAGCCGGGACGGGGGCCGGGGATAGTCAGACATGGGTGAACGCCGCCGGCCGGAGCGCGGCGACCATCGCAGCCACCGCATCAATACCAACGGCCGGGCCTGGTAACAGGTCCGGCCGTCTTACTTGTCCCCGGCCGGCTGCCGGGGTCGCGCTCAGTAGTACCCGCCGATGATGCCCCGCGAGAGGCTCTCCACCAGGGCCCAGGCCTGGCGCCGGGCCGAGAGGGCCGGCTCCACCCCCAGCTCGGCGGCAAAGGCCTCCACCCCGGTGGCCTGGATCTCGGTCAGCTTTTGGCCCAGCCGGGTGGCCCAGCCCTGCTCGCCCAGGATCACCGAACGCACCGTGGTGAAGTCCGCCTCGGCGGTGGTCTCAAAGTCCAGGGCCATACCCAGGCGGCCCTGCAGGTTGGGGCTGAAGCCCAGCTCGACCAGGGCCCCGGCCAGTTGCTCGGTGGGGCGGGTGACGCGGTCGGCCAGCGAGGGGCGCAGCAGGTCGGCCTCGGAGTGCAGGTAGCTCACCAGGGAGTTGTAGTCGGTCACCACCTCGGCCAGGGCCCGGCTGATGGGCCCGGCCCCCTGCTCCACCGTCACGTCGATGGAGCCGTCGGTGCTGCCCAGGGCCCGGCCGGTGACGTGGCCGCCGTCGAGGCTGATGGTGTCGGAGCTTTGGCTGCGCAGCACCGAGCCCACCCGCACCGAGGCCCGGCGGGCCGGCAGGCCGGCATCCAGCCCGTAATCACTGATCAAGGTGCCGGAGTCGTCGGCCAGGGTGATCTGGGGCCCGGCCCCCTCGGAGGCGCTGTAGACCTTCAGCCGCATCATGCGGTTCATGGGCTGGGTGCGCGGGGCCGGGTCATAGGCGTCCACCGACACGTACTCCACCTCGGCCGCCACCCGCGGGTCTATCCCGCTGATGACCACGGCCATGCGCCGCAGCAGGTCCTCGTTGGTGTCCACCGCCCCCTGGGACAGGCCCAGGAAGGACTCCCAGGCGTCGGGCGCGCCGCCGTTTTTCACCTCCATATCCACCTGGTACACGTCGTCGTCAATGGTGAGGGTGAAGCTGTGCTCGCCGTCGGCGGCGCTCACCGCTTCCACCGGGTTGACCAGGTTGGAGAGCACCTGAGCCCCCCGGCTGGGCCACTGTACCTCAACGCTGTGGGTGGCTGGGGCGGTGGCCTCCTGGTCGGCGGCGGCCTCCAGGTCCTCGGGGCGGGGGCTCAGGGCGGTCTTCACCCGGCTCACCAGGTCCGACGCGGGAATGGGCAGCTGCTGGATCTTGCGGGCCAGGGAGTCTATACGCGAGGCCACCTCGGCCAGCACCGTCTTCTGGCGGCCCTGCTGCAGCTTAAGCCGCACCTCGGCGTCGCGGCTGCCCTGGTAGAGCCCCAGGGGCGACATGAGGTCCGGGCCCTCGGCCGTGGGGCGGGGGCCGGCCGGGAAGCGCCCCTGGGAGGTGACCAGCAGCGGCCGGTCGCCCAGTCCCTGGTATTTGATGTCGGTGGACAAGTCGTCCCCTCCGGCGGCGTGAACCTACCTCTACATAAGCGTCATCGGCATCCGGAGGGCCAAACTTAAACCGCGGGTTGTACGGGCAGGTCCAACAGGCTGGCCAGGTGGGACCAGGCAGGGGGCATGGCCTGGAGGCGGCGTTTGCAGGCGGCGATGCGCTCGGCCCCGGCGGCGATGCGCTCGGCCGGAATCTCGCCCGACTCGGCCAGGGCTACCAGCCGGTCCAGCCCGGCGATGGCCATCTCGGGCCGGTGGCATACCAGCAAGAGGTCGCAGCCGGCGCGGTAGGCCTCCACCACGGCCTGGTCGGGTTGCATCTCGGCGGCCAGGGCCCCCATCTCCAGGTCATCGCTGAGCACCAGGCCGTCAAAGCCCATCTCGCGGCGCAGCAGCTCTATCACCGCCGACGACAGCGAGGCCGGCCGCTGGGGATCGATGGCCTCAAACACTGCGTGGCACACCATCACCCCCTCCACCCCGCTGGCGATGGCCGCCCGAAAAGGGACCAACTCCACCTCGCGAAGCTGCTCCAGGGACAGCGCCACCCGGGGCCGGCGGCGATGGGTATCGGCCACGGTGCGGCCCAGGCCGGGGAAATGCTTGGCGCAGGACAGGCAGCCGGTGGCGCGCTGGCCCGTGATGTAGGCGGCGGCCAGCTTGGCCACCTGCCAGGGATCGGGGCCCAGGCTGCGCCGGGCCATCACCCCGCCGGCCACGGCGTGGACGTCCACCACCGGGGCCAGGTTCCAGTTGAAGCCGGCCAGCACCAGCTCGGCCCCCAGGCGGGCGCCGTGGGCATGGGCCCCGGTCTCCCCCCACGAGTCCCCCACCCGGGCCAGGTCCGGGCCGTGGGTAAAGGGCTCGCCGAGGCGGGTCACCGAGCCGCCCTCCTGGTCCACCATGACCAACAGCGGCGGCCGGCCCGCCGCCGCGGCCGCCTGGCGCAGGTCGCGGTTGAGCCGCCAGACCTGGCGCGGGTCGGTGGGCGCGGGCAGGTTGCGGTCAAAGAGGATAACCCCGCCGATCCCCTCCTCGGCCACCAGGCGCCGCTCGCGGCGGCCCACCGTGGGGCCGGGCAGGCCCACCACCAACGACTGGGCCAGGGTCTGTCGCAGATCAGTAGGTGCCACGCGGTGTAACTCCTATGTGCCGGCCACCCGTTGGCGAGCCCGGCAGCAGCCCCGGAGAAGACGATCCTTTCTGGTCCTTCTTCTTGCCCGGCGCCACCTGGCCGGGGGTGGTGCTGGCCACCGAGGCCCCGGTGGCGAAGTGTCCCTTGAAGTCGGCGGTGAACACCAGGTTGGCCCGGGCCTGCTGGTTGATCAGCACCGCCAGGGGAAAGCGCCAGGTTACGCGGGACCGGTCGGCCGAGACCGTGGGGATGATGCGGTGGGACCCCACCACCCAGTCGCGGGCCTTGGTGATCTTGCCGGGCAGCTCCACCGTGAGGCTGAAGTGGCGGCCGGCCAGGCTGCGGGCGTAGAGCCGGGCCACCTTGCGGTCCAGCTCGTCGCCGCCGTCCCGGGCGGTGGGCCGCCGGTCCAGCTCGTGGCCCAGGCCCACCGAGCGGTCGCGGCGGTCGTGGCCGGTGGGCATGAGCCAGGCGGTGAAGCGGTAGGAGGGAGTGCCCACGTAGATGAGCCCGATGTCCTTTAGCTCCACTTTGAAGCGCAGGCGGCGCATCTGCAGTTGGGACAGGACCCGGAAGCGGGCGGTCTCGGTGATAACCTGCCGGCCGGCGGACGTCTGGTTCTGCGTCTGCGGCTTGGGCTCCACGATGGTCTTGAGCTGCTCGGGCATGCCGCGGAGCCCCTGGCCGGCCGGCAACACCGCCCGGGTGGACACTTGGCCCCAGCCGTTGGCCCGCAGCTTGAGCTTCACCTCGTAGTCAAGGCAGGCCGGCAAGACCAGCAGGACCGCCAACAGCCCCAGGACCGCCGCGCCGGTTTTGAATTTCACCAAGGGCCTCACTACTTCCCCCTCGCCTGGGTTCCCCTGTATCATCGCCGCCGCGGCTCCGGCGGTCAAGCCGAACCCCGCGAGCGCCCCGGCCGGTGGCTTGGTGGGCCGGCCGGCGATATACTATACCTACTGTCCTGAGACGGTGCCCGGGGACCAGGTATTACCCGGCCGGCCGGGGCGCAACCCAACCACGGGGACCGGGGCATGGCCAGAAACCAACCAAGGCAGATCACCAAGCGACCAGGGGTGGGCGACCCGTGCGGGCCATGATCCTGGCCGCCGGGCTCGGCACCCGGCTCCTACCGCTCACCCGGCGCCGGCCCAAGTGCCTCATGCCGGTGATGAACCGGCCGCTGTTGGGGCTGTGGCTCCAGCGGCTGGCGGCGGCCGGGGCCCGGCGGGTGGTGGTGAACACCCACCACCTGGCCGAGAAGGTGCATGACTACCTGGCCCGGCAGGCCCCCGGCGACCTGGAGGTGCTGCCGAGCCACGAGCCGGTGATCCTGGGCACCGGCGGGGCCCTGGTGGCGGCGCGCGACCGGCTCGGCGACCGGCCGTTTGTCCTGGTCAACGCCGATGTCATCAGCCCGGCCGATCTCGGCGCCTTGCACCAGGCCCTGGCCCACGGCCGGGCGGTGGCCTGCCTGGGGCTGGTGCACGACCGGCGCTTCAACACCGTGGCCGTGGACGGCGAGCTGGTGCTGGGCTTTAAAGGCGATCCCGGCCTGCCGGGCGAGGCAAAGTGGCTCACCTACAGCGGCTTGGCCGCCGTGTCGCCGGAGCTGCTGGAGCACCTGCCCTCCCGGGGTTACGCCAGCCTGGTGCAGGGACTGCGCCGGGCCATGGCCGCCGGCCGGCCGGTGGTGGGGCTAAGGCTGGAGAGTTTTTGGGACGATCTGGGCAGCCCCGCCGCCTTGCTGGGTCTGCACCAGCGCCTGGTGCACGATCCGCCGGCCGGGCTGGAGCACCTGGCCCCCGGGGAGCCGGTGGTGCTGGGCCGGGGGTCCGTGGTGGAGCGCGGGGCCGAGCTGAGCGGCGTGGTGGTGTTGGGCGAAGGGGCCGTGGTGGAGCGCGGCGCGCGGGTGGCCGATAGCCTGCTGCTGCCCGGGGCCCGGGTGGCGGCCGGGGCCCGGGTGAGCCGGGCGGTGCTCGGCGACGGCTTCCTGGCCCGGGGAGAGATCACGGGAGGAGCCCATGGCTGACCAAGTGGCAGACCTGGCGCGCTGGGCCCGGCGGCACTGGCCCGGCGGCGACCCCGGCCGGTTGCGCGTGGAACCCATGGCGGTGGACGGATCGCTGCGCCTCTTCGTGCGCCTGGCCGGCGGCGGCCGCTCCCTGGTGGCCATGAGCAACCCCGACAACCCGCCGGAGAACCGGGCCTGGCGCTACCTGGCCGACCTCCTGGCCGCCGGCTCGCTGCCGGTGCCGCGGGTGCTGGCCCAGGACCTGGACCGCGGGCGGTTCTTGATGCAGGACCTGGGACGCCGCAGCCTGCAAGAGGCGGTGCGAGCCGCCGGCGACGACCAGGCGGCGGTGGCCGAACTCTACCAGCCGGTGCTGGCCATGCTGGCCCGGCTGCAGCTCATTGACCCGGCGTCCTTGGACCCGGCCATGTGTTTCGACGGCCCCCGCCTCACCCCCGGGTTCCTGCGCCAGCGCGAGGCCGGCTACTTCATGTCCGAGTTCGTGGGCGGGGTCCTGGGCCTGTCCGGAGCCGACCTGCCGGCCGGGCTGGAGCGGGACCTGGAGGCCATCTGCCACCGGGCCGGCGAGGCCGGACCGCTTTGCCTGGTGCACCGCGATTTCCAGAGCCGCAACATCGTGGTGGACCAGGGCCGCCTGGGCCTGGTGGATTTCCAGGGGGCGCGCCTGGGCCCGTCCCAGTATGATCTAGCCGCCCTGTTGGGCGACCCCTACGTGGACCTGGAGCCCGGGCTGCGCCACCGGCTGCTGCGGCGCTACCTGGAGCTGCGATCCGAACTGGGTCCTTTTGACGCCGCGGCCTTCTTGGCCGGCTGGCCTTGCGTGGCCCTGTGCCGGGCCATGCAGGCCCTGGGGGCCTACGCCTTTCTCACCCGCCGGCGGGGACGCGGGCATTTCGCGGCCTACGTGGCCCCGGGGCTGCGCACCCTGATCCAGGTGAGCCGGCACACCGCCCTGGACGAGTTTGCGGCCTGGCGCGAGCTGGTGGAGATGCTGCACCACCCCGACCCCGAGGCCCTGGCCCCGGCGAAGGAGAATACGCCATGAGCGGTATCGTGGCCATCGTGGGCCGGCCCAACGTGGGCAAGTCCACCCTATTCAACCGGCTAACCAAGTCCCGCCGGGCCCTGGTGGACGACCTGCCCGGGGTCACCCGCGACCGGCTCTACGGCGAGGTGACCACCGGCGACAGGACCTTCACCCTGGTGGACACCGGCGGCTTTGACCCGCCGGCCGACCAGGACTTCGCCGAGCAGGTGCACGAGCAGATCGAGGTGGCCATGGCCGAGGCCGACCTCATCCTCTTTATCACCGACGCCAGGGCCGGCCTCAATCCCCTGGACTTCGAGGTGGCCCGCCGCCTGCGGCGCACCAACAAGCCGGTGATCCAAGCGGTGAACAAGGTCGACGGCCCGTCCCAGGAAGACGACGCGGCCGAGTTCTACGCCCTGGCCCAGGACATCCACTTCATCAGCAGCGCCCACGGCCACGGGGTGGCCGGCCTGCTGGAGGACATCGCGGCGCGCCTGCCGGCTGTAGACGCGGCGGCCGAGGACCCGGAGGACTACCAGGGTCCCATCAAGGTGGCCCTGTTGGGCCGGCCCAACGTGGGCAAGTCCTCCCTGCTCAACCGTCTGGTGGGCGACCAGCGGGTGGTGGTGTCGGAGGTGCCGGGCACCACCCGCGACGTGGTGGACACCCCGCTGAGCACCGGCGGCCGTGACTACCTGCTCATCGACACCGCCGGCATCCGCCGCCACGGCAAGATCGGACGGGGGCTGGAAAAGGCCTCGGTCTTCCGCTCCCTGCGGGCCTGCCAGCGGGCCCACGTGGTGATCGTGCTCATGGACGCCTCCGAGGGGGTCACCGACGGCGACCTGCGGGCGGTGGGCCAGGCGGTGCAGGCCCACCGGGGGGTGATGGTGCTGCTCAACAAGTGGGACCTGGTCAAGGACGACAGCTACCAGGTGCGCCAGGTGCGCCTGGCCGCCGAACGGAGCCTGCGTTTCGCGCCTTGGGCCCCGGTGCACCAGACCAGTCTGGTCACCGGCCAGGGGGTGAAGAAGGTGCTGCCCACGGTGCGGCGCATCTATGACCAGTACTCCCGGCGCATCAGCACCGGGGACCTGAACCAGGCCCTGGAGGAGATCACCGCCCACCACCCGCCGCCCATGGTCCGGGGCAAACGGCTCAAGCTCTACTACGCCTCCCAGGTCTCCACCCGCCCGCCCACGGTGGTGATTTTCGCCAACAACCCCAAGGCGGTGCACTTCTCCTACCGGCGCTACCTCACCAACGAGCTGCGCCGCGTGTTGGGCGTGGACTGCGCGCCGGTGCGCCTGGTGCTGCGCCAGAGATCGGGCCGCAAGGCGTCTCGCGGGCCGCGGCGGGGCCGCCGGTCTTGACAACTAGTCGATTCTCCGTGTAATTTTGGATAATTGATCCGCCACCCAACTAAGGGGACAAACCCCATGTATGACATCGCAGCCGCCAGTGTGCAGAGGTTCCGGGCGATTTTAGACGACTTTTTCTCCCACAACCTGCAGGAGGTGGTCGACGCCGCCGAGACCATGGCCCGCGCCCTCACCGCCGGTAAGAAGATATTCACCTTTGGCAACGGCGGGTCTGCCGCCGACGCCCAGCACCTGGCCCACGAGCTGGTCAACCGCTTCAACCTGGAGCGCCCCTCGCTGCCGGCCCTGGCGATCACCAGCGATACCACCCTCATCACCGCCATTGCCAACGACTACAGCTTTGACGACATTTTCTCCAAGCAACTCAAGGGGTTGGGCCACGAAGGCGATGTCGCCCTGGGCATATCCACCTCCGGCACCTCGCCCAACGTGCTCAAGGGCCTTAGCGTGGCCCGCTCCCGGGCCATGGTCACCATCGGGCTCACCGGCAAGGGCGGCGGCGACATGGGGGGGCTCTGCGACTACCTGATCCAGGTGCCCAGCGAGGAGACCGCCCGCATCCAAGAAGTACACAGCCTGGTCATCCACTTATTCTGCGAACTCATCGACAACAGCCTCTTCGGACGGGCCTGATGGGCGTGGACCCGGCCGACCTGAACAAGCTCACCACCCGCGACCTGCGGGGCCGCCCCAGCAAGGTGGCGGCGGCGGCCGGGGCCCGTCCCTGGCGGCCGGGCGGCAGCCTGCGGGAGTTTGCCGCGAGCCTGCCGCACCTGCTGGCCGCCGAGGACCTGCGCGCCGCCGCCGCGGCCCTGGCGGCGGCCAGCGCCGCCGGCCGCCCGGTAATACTGGGCATGGGGGCCCACGCCATCAAGGTGGGACTGGCCCCGCTGATCATCGACGCCATGGACCGCGGCCTGGTCACCGCCTTGGCCGGCAACGGCGCGGTGGTGATCCACGACGTGGAGATGGCCCTGGTGGGCCGCACCAGCGAGGACGTGGCCGCGGCCCTGGCCGACGGCAGCTTTGGCACCGCCCGCCAGACCGGCGAGTTCATCTTTAAGGCCGTGGAACGCTTCGGCGACCAGGGACTGGGACGGGCCGTGGGCCTGGCCCTGGCCGAGACCCCGGGGGCGGCCGGCTCCCTCCTGGCCGCGGCGGCGAAACGGGATTTGCCGGCCACGGTGCACGTGGCCCTGGGCACCGACATCATCCACATGCACCCGGGCTTTGACCCGGCGGCCATGGGCGCGGCCAGCCACTACGACTTCCGGGGGCTGGTGAGCCTGGTCTCCGGGCTCAGCGGCGGGGTGTATATCAACCTCGGCTCGGCGGTGATCATGCCCGAGGTGTTCCTCAAGGCCCTGAGCGCGGCGCGCAACCTGGCCGGCCCGGTAAAGGACTTCACCACCATAAACCTGGACATGATCGCCCATTACCGCCCGCTCACCAACGTGGTAAACCGGCCGGTACTCGCCGGCGGCCGGGGCATCAACCTCATCGGCCACCACGAGATAAACCTGCCGCTGCTGCTGGCCCTGGCGGCCGAGGCGGCCGAGGGGTAGCTGGCCGGCGGCGGTGGGGGCCGGAAGTTCCCCGGCGCTCTTGCAAAAGCCGCAAAAAGTCCTTATGTTTAGCCCAGGGCCCCGCCGGGCCCCCTAGTGATTTTCATCCACGAGGGCGATCTTGCGGCGCCCGGGAAAACGCCATATGCCTATCTACGAATACCACTGTCCTAAATGCGACCAGGACTTCGAGACGCTGGTTTTCAACTCCAGCGAAAAGATCGAGTGCCCCTCCTGCGGGAGTCCCAAGGTCACCCGCCTGATGAGCGGCTTCGCCCACAAGTCCGACGGTAAGATGGTCACCAGCGGCGGCGGCGACGCCTGCGCCTCCTGCGCCAGCGGCAACTGCTCCACCTGTCACTGACCCGGCCCCGGATACCCGCCTTATGCGACATCTCACCATCGCCACCCGAGGCAGCCAGTTGGCCCTGGCCCAGGCCCGCTGGGTGGCCGCGGCCTTGGAGCAACGCGAGCCGGGGCTCAAGGTCGAGCTCTTGGTGCTCAAGACCAAGGGCGACAAGATTCTGGAGGTGCCCCTGGCCCAGGTGGGCGGCAAGGGATTGTTCGTCAAGGAGATCGAAGACGCGCTGTTGGACGGCCGGGCCCAGATGGCGGTGCACTCCATGAAGGACGTGCCGGCCGAGTTGCCCGCCGGCCTGATCCTGGCCGGGGTGAGTCGGCGCGAGGACCCCGGCGACGTGCTCATCGCCCGGGCCGGCGGTTCCCTACCGGACCTGCCGCCGGGTCCCACCGTGGGCACCAGCAGCCTGCGCCGCCAGGCCCAGCTCAAGGCCCTGCGCCCCGACGCCCGGGTGGTGAACCTGCGCGGCAACGTGGAGACCCGGTTGCGCAAGCTCAAGGAGCAAAACCTCGACGCCATCATCCTGGCCGCGGCCGGGCTCAACCGGCTGGGGCTGATGCGGCCGGGCTACCACCGCCTGGACCCCGACGTCTTTCTGCCGGCGGTGGGCCAGGGGGCCCTGGGCCTGGAGTGCCGCGCCGACGACCCCGAGACCTGCCGCCTGGTGGGGCTCTTGAATCACCCGGAGTGCGCCGCGGCGGTGGCCGCCGAGCGGGCCTTCCTGGCCCGGCTGGAGGGCGGCTGCCAGGTGCCCATCGCCGGCCACGCCCGGGTCGAGGGCGATCAGGTGGTCCTGGCCGGCCTGGTGGCCGACCTGGAGGGGGTGCGGGTGCACCGCGCCCAGGGACGGGCGGCCCGGGACCAGGCCGCGGCCCTGGGGGTGCGGGTGGCCGAGGAGGTGCTGGAGGCCGGCGGCCGCGAGATACTCCAGGAGCTTTACCAGGAGGATCAACCATGAGCGGCAAGGTCTACCTGGTGGGCGCCGGCCCCGGCGATCCCGAACTGATCACCCTCAAGGCGTCCCGCCTGCTGGCCGAGGCCGACACCGTGGTCTACGACTTTTTGGCCAACCCCGAGCTGTTGGCCCTGGCCCCGCCGGAGGCCGAGCGCATCTACGTGGGCAAAAAGGGTGGCGACCACACCATGGGCCAGGAGGACATCAACGACCTGCTGTGCCAGTTGGCCGCCGGCGGCAAGACGGTGGTGCGGCTCAAGGGCGGCGACCCCTTTGTCTTCGGCCGCGGCGGCGAGGAGGCCAGCGCCCTGTTTAAGCGCGGCCTGGCCTTCGAGGTGGTGCCCGGGGTGACCAGCGCCATCGCCGGCCCGGCCTATGCCGGCATACCGGTCACCGACCGCCGCCACGCCACCGAGGTGGCCTTTGTCACCGGCCACGAGGACCCCTCCAAGGACAGCTCCACCATCAACTGGGCCGCCCTGGCCGGTATCCACACCCTGGTCTTTCTCATGGGCATCAAAAACCTGCCCAACATCTGCGCCCGGCTCATGGAGCACGGCAAGCCGGGCGACACCCCGGCCGCCTGCGTGCGCTGGGGCACCACCCCGGCCCAGCGCAGCGTGACCAGCGACCTGGCCCACCTGCCGGAGGTGGTGCGCCAGGCGGGCATCAAACCACCGGCGGTGACCATCGTGGGCTCGGTGGTGGAGCTCAAAGACGAACTGGGCTGGTTTGAAAACCTGCCCCTGTTCGGCAAGCGGGTGCTGGTTACCCGCACCCGCAACCAGGCCGGCAAACTCAGCCGGGCCCTGCGGCGCCTGGGGGCCGAGCCGGTGGAGGTGCCCACCATCGAGGTGCTGCCCCCGTCCGACCCAGAGCCCCTGCGCCGGGCGGTGGCCAGCCTGGCCGACTACGACCTGGTGATGCTCACCAGCGCCAACGGAGTCCAGGCCCTGTTTAGCGAGATGGCCCGCCAGGGGCTCGACGCCCGCGCCCTGGCCGGCGCCCGGGTGGCGGCCATCGGCCCGGCCACCGCCGCAGCCCTGGCCGAGCGCGGCATCCAAGCCGACATCACCGCGCGGGTGTTCGTGGCCGAGGGGCTCATAAAGGCCCTGGAGAGCCACCACCTGGCCGCGGCCCGGGTGCTGCTGCCCCGGGCGGCCCAGGCCCGGCCGGTGCTGCCCGAGACCCTGCGCCGCCGGGGGGCCGAGGTGGAGGTGGTGCCGGCCTACCGCACCCAGGCGCCGGCCGGCTCGGCCGACAAGCTGGCCGAGGCCCTGGACCAGGGAGTGGATATCATCACCTTTACCGCCAGCTCCACCGTGACCAACCTGCGAGAGCTGGCCGGCCGGCAACGCCACCAGCGCCTGGTCGCGGCCAGCGCCGAGGGAGCGGTCACCATCGCCTCCATCGGACCCATCACCAGTGACACCGCCCGCGCCGCCGGCCTCACGGTGCACCTGGAGCCCGAGGCCTACACCATCGAGGCCCTGGTCGACAGCCTGGCCCGGCACTGCGGCCGGTCGTGAGCCAAGACCACCATAACCCCGACGCCGCCCTGGAGGGGCTCAACCAGGCCCAGCGCTACGCCGTGACCCTGGACCGGGGGCCCATCCTGGTCATCGCCGGGGCCGGCAGCGGCAAGACCCGTACCCTGGTGCACCGGGTGGCCTACCTGGTGGCCCAGGGCGTGGAGCCCCAGTCCATCCTGCTGCTCACCTTCACCCGGCGCGCCTCCCAGGAGATGCTCGAGCGCGCCCGGCGCATGGACCCGGCCTGCGCCGCGGTGGCCGGCGGCACCTTCCACTCCCTGGCCTACCGCCTGCTGCGCTCCCACGGCTCCCTGCTGGGCCTGCCACCCAACTTCACGGTCATCGACCAGGCCGACTGCCAGCAGATCATCAAGGGCGCGGTGAACGAGCTGGGACTCAAGAAAGAGCACGACCGCCGCTTCCCCCGGGCCCGCACCCTGGTCTCGCTCATCTCCCGCTCGCGCAACCTGGAGATGAGCCTGGCCGATACCATCGACTACGCCGCCGCCCACCTGGTGGAAGAGTACGGCCAGGCCATCGAGGCGGCGGCCGAGGCCTTTGTCCAGGCCAAGCGGGCCCAGGGGCTGGTGGACTACGACGACCTGCTGTTCATGACCGAAAGCCTGCTGCGCGCCAACCCCGACCTGCGCGCCTCCCTTAGCCGGCGCTGGCGCTACCTCCTGGTGGACGAGTACCAGGACACCAACGCGGTACAGGCCCGGCTGCTGGAGCTGTTGTGCTCCGAGCACGACAACGTCATGGTGGTGGGCGACGACGCCCAGAGCATCTACGCCTTTCGCGGGGCGCGCGTGCAAAACATCCTGGAGTTCCCCGAGCGCTTCGCCGGGGTGCGCCTGGTGAAGCTGGAGCAAAACTACCGCTCCACCCAGCCCATCTTAGACCTCACCAACGCCATCATCGCCAGCGCGGCCGAGAGCTATGAGAAAAAACTCTACACCGACAACCACCAGGGCGCGCGCCCCGAGCTGCTGCGCCCCCGCGACGAGCGCGGCCAGTCGCGGATGGTGGTGGAGCGGGTGCAGAAGCTCCTGGACCAAGGCACCGCCCTAAACGACATCGCGGTGCTCTTTCGGGCCGGCCGCGACTCCTTCGACCTGGAGGTGGAGCTGGCCGCCGCCCGCGTCCCCTTTGTCAAGATCGGCGGGCTCCAGTTTTTAGAGGCGGCCCACGTCAAGGACGTGCTGAGCCACCTGCGGGTAGTGGCCAACCCCACCGACTACCTCTCCTGGCAACGCGTCCTCATGCTGCTGCCCCGGGTGGGGCCCAAGACCGCCGGCAAGATCATCGACCACCTGCTGAGCACGGCCGACGACCCCTCCGGCTACATCGCGGCCCTGGCCCACGCCCCCCAGGCCGGCAAGATCGCCGAGCTCGGCGAGCTGGCCGAGTTGCTGGACCGCCTGGCCCAGCCGGACAACACCCCGGTGCAGATGATCGAGACGGCCCTGGAATACTACGAGCCCATCGTCACCCGCGACTACGAGGACCACCCCCGCCGCCTGCGCGACCTGGGCGAGTTGCCCTCGCTGGCCCGCGGCTACGACAACCTCATGGACTTCATGGCCGAGGTGGTGCTGGAGCCGCCGGTGGCCCGGGCCGAGGAGACGCGGGGACCCCGCCTCACCCTCAGCACCATCCATTCGGCCAAGGGGCTGGAGTGGAAGCACGTGCTGATCATCTGGCTCGGCGAGGGACGCCTGCCCTCGGCCCTGTCGCTCATGGACCCCGAGGCCCTGGAGGAGGAACGCCGCCTGCTCTACGTGGCCGCCACCCGCGCCCGCCAGGGCCTGGTCCTGGTGGCCCCGCGCGAATACTACCAGCGCGGCGAGGGGCTGATGCCGGTGCGCCTGAGCCGCTTCGTGGAAGACCTGCCGCCCAAGGTCTTCAAGGCCGAAGCGGCCGGACCGGTCTTCCCGGCCGCCTCCCCGGCGCGCACCGCCCCGGCCAGCCGGGGCACCCGCACCCAGGGCCGCCCCTACGCCATCGGCACCGTGGTCCAGCACGACACCTTTGGCCAGGGCAAGGTCATGGGCTACAAGGGCGATAAAAAGGTGATCGTGCACTTCGGCCGCTTCGGCCTCAAAATACTGATGATCACCCACGCCAAGCTGGAACCGGTGGGCTGAGACCCGCCCGGCGGCGGTGCCATAATTCGCCAGCGCAACCGCAACCCCAGGCCCCGGTGAGACCCATGGACAGCTACCAGCGAGCCATCAACCAACTCTACGACCTGCAAAAGTTCGGCATCAAGCTCGGCCTCAACTCCACCGCCAACCTGCTCCACCGCCTGGGAGACCCCCACCTCCGCCTCACCTGCCTGCACATCGCCGGCACCAACGGCAAGGGCTCCATCGCGGCCATGGTCGAGGCGGCCGCCCTGGCCGCCGGCGTCAAGGTGGGGCTCTACACCTCGCCCCACCTGGTGAGCTTCACCGAACGTTTCCGTATCGCCGGCCGCGAGATAAGCCGTGGCCGCACCATAAAACTCATCGACGCCGTGTGGCAGGTGGCCGACCCCCGGGAGCCGCCCACCTTCTTCGAGTTCGTCACCGCCATGGGGTTCCTCTACTTCCAACAAGAGGAGGTGGAGTTGGCCATCATGGAGACCGGCCTCGGCGGCCGGCTCGACGCCACCAACGTCTGCCGGCCGGCGGTGAGCCTTATCACCAACATCGGCCTGGAACACACCGAGTACCTGGGCCGCACCCTGGCCGAAGTGGCCTACGAAAAGGCCGGCATCATCAAGCCCGGCGTGCCCCTGGTCCATGGCGTGGCCCCGGGCGTGGCCCGCCGGGTGGTGGAAAACCGCGCCGCCGAACTGGGGGCCCCGGTCCTGCGCCGCGGCCGCGACCTGCGCTTCCGCCGCCGCCCCGACGGCGCGGTGCGCCTGTTAGGACCCTCCTGGAGCGTCGGCCCGGTGAAGCTCAACCTGGCCGGCGATCACCAGGCGGCCAACGCCGCCCTGGCCCTGGGGGCCTGCCAGTGCCTGGCCCAGGCCGGGGTGCCCCTGGCCGCCGCCCACCTGGCCGCCGGGCTGGCCCAAGCCCGCTGGCCGGGACGCATGGAGCAGTGGCCCACCGACCCCGGCCGGCCCACCCTGTGGCTCGACGGCGCCCACAACCTCCCGGCGGCCAAGGCCCTGCTGCGAAACCTCGACGCCGTGCGCCAAGGACGCTCGCCCCTGGTGATGGTGGTGGGCATCATGGCCGATAAAGAAGTGCGCCGCCTGCTGGCCCTGCTGGCCCCGGCCGCCGACCGCGTGGTCTACTCCCGGCCGGTCTACTCCCGCGCCGCCGAACCGGCCGACCTGGTGGCCCAGGCCCCGGCCGGCGGCCCCCCGGCCGAGGTGGAGCCGGATCTGGGCCGCGCCATCGCCCGGGCCCAGGAACTGGCCGGCCCCGGCGGCGTGGTGCTCATCACCGGTTCGCTCTTTACCGTGGGCGAGGCCCGCGCCCTCTTACAAGGCCGCATGCCCGAAATCGTCTGCTAACGCCGCGTGCCGCGGCAGCCGTATAGGTCCGGTGGCGAATCGCTACAGGCTCGTCCCCCGCTATCCTCCGCTCAAGCCGACTTTAAGGTCGTGGCCGCAAGCTGCGGCTCCCGTAGTGGGTCCAAGTCCCCACGCTACAGGCTCGTCCCCCGCTATCCTCCGCTCAAGCCGACTTTAAGGTCGTATCGTTTTGGCTTTGCCGGTGGCAATTGCATGATGAGGGTTGCCCGGAGGAGGTGGTACGGCCCATACGGCTGCGGCGGCACGCTGCGCCGCGGCAAGCTGCCGCTCCCGTAGTGGGTCCAAGTCCCCACGCTACAGGCTCGTCCCCCCACCTGCTCCGCTCGCACCGACTTTAAGGTCGGGTCGTTTTGGCTTTGCCGGTGGCAATTGAATGAGGTGGTTGAATCCCGCCCCCAACGCCTCGGCCCATACGGCAGCAGCGGCACGCTGCCCCATACGGCTGCGGCGGCACGCCGCGCGGCACGCCGCCCGGGATACATGGGCTTGCCTTGGGTTGAGCAGTCTGATAGGGTGCCTTTCAATAAGAGTAGTTTATTCTCTGCCAT
>Ga0256835_1000704_pt1 | contig 22737 bp, 33 predicted proteins | sample PIR30metaG_FD_185972 | JGI IMG/M metagenome (GOLD analysis project Ga0256835, IMG submission 185972) | Hydrothermal vent microbial communities from East Pacific Rise, Pacific Ocean - PIR-30 | ecosystem: Environmental > Aquatic > Marine > Hydrothermal vents | place: Pacific Ocean: East Pacific...
ACGTGGGCCTGCCGCCATCCAGCGACCGGGCGCGCCTGTCTGGCAGCGACCCGGGTCCCCAGGTGCTGGACGTGGTCGTTCCGGCCGTAGAGGCTCTTGGGTGGCCCGAGGAGCGCTACCGCGTGGGTTGGCACGAGTACCGGGCGGCCCTGACGGCGCTGACCGAGGCGGAGCGGAGCGAGTTGCTGTCGTGGCTGCGGCGGAGTAATGGCGGGGCGGTGTGGCGGCTGCGGCGTCGGAATGGGCGGGTATACGTCGAGCCGGTGAGTTACTACGGTGACAACGACCCGTTGCTTTCGGCGCTGCTGGTATTGGCGGCGGAACTGCTGCGGTGACTTTTCCCCAGGATTTGACATGTGGTATGCTATAGTCGCGACAGCTAGTAAACCAGGGCCCCGGAAGGGGCCTTTTTTGTTGGGGGTATACGGTGGCCAGAGCATTCAATTACGAGCGCGCAGCGCAGATTCTGGCCGAGGCGGCAGTTCTCGGTGACCGGAAAGCAGTTGAGCGGTACGGGATAACGATACGGACGCTGCAAAACTACCGTAAACGCCTCACCGAAGATCAAAAACTTTCGCATCTTTTCGTTGAGAAAAAGGCCCTGCTCGAGCGCGAGTGGGCCGGTGAGCTCGCCCCTGCAATCCGTGAGGGGATCGAGTTTCTGCGCCGCGCCGCGCAAGCGGCCGACCCCAGCGATCCGAACGCCATCCATGCGGTGGCAGGGGCGTTGAAGATCTTGAGCGAGGTGGCGTTGACGAAGGAGGTGTTAGATGCTCGATTCGCTAAGGCGAGTAGATCTAATGACCAAGCGCCTGGAGCGCTGGTTGCCGCGCGAGCCTAGCACTATTACCCTCGACCTGCCGGAGCCGCACCCGGCCCAAGCTGAGGTGCTGGCCGAGGCCAAGCGCTTTAACGTCCTGGCGATGGGCCGCCGGTGGGGCAAGACGACGTTGGGCATCCGGCTCCTTAGACGCGCCCTCGATGAGCGTCGCCCCGTAGCCTGGTTCGCCCCGACGTACAAACTCCTCGACGAGGCGTGGCGCGAGGCGCTGCGCCGCTACGGCCCCGCGGTCACCCGGCAGGACGTGCAGCAGCGGCGGCTCGAGCTCATCGGCGGCGGGGCCATCGAGTTCTGGTCCCTCGACCGGCACGACCCCGCCCGCGGCCGGAAGTACGCCCTGGTCATCATCGACGAGGCCGCGATGGTCCGCGACCTGGCCGACAAGTGGCAGGCGGCCATCCGGCCGACGCTCACCGACTACCGCGGCTCGGCTTGGTTCTTGAGCACGCCCCGGGGCCAGGACTACTACTACGAGCTCTACGAGCGCGCGGGCGAGGAGGAGGACTGGGCGCGCTGGCAGATGCCCACGGCGGCCAATCCGTACATCGACCCCGACGAGATCGAGGCCGCGCGGCGCGAGCTGCCGGAGCTGGTGTTCGCCCAGGAGTACCTCGCGCAGTTCGTGGACGTCTCAGGCGGCCGGATCCGGCGCGAGTGGATCCGGTACGGCGCGCCGCCAGACGGGCTCGAGCCCGTCATGGGGGTGGACCTGGCCATCAGCGAGCGCCAGGGAGCCGACTACACCGCGGTGGCTGTATTGGCACGGGACAAGGACGGCCGGGTTTGGGTGCTGGCCGTCGAGCGGGTGCGCACCGGGTTCGCCGGGGTGCTCCAGTTCATTCGCCAGCAGGCGGAGCGCTGGAGCCCGCGGGTGATCGCCATCGAGCAGACGCAGTACCAGGCCGCGGTGGTGCAGGAGCTGGCCCGCACGACCACGCTCAACGTGCGTGGGGTGCGGCCGGACCGGGACAAGGTCACGCGGTTCATGCCGCTGGAGACCAGGTATCAGCAGGGGCTTGTCTACCACGGGCCCCAGGTGACGCGGGAGTACGAGGACGAGCTGGTGGCGTTCCCGCTGGGAGCGCACGACGACCAGGTGGACGCGGTGGCGTACGCGTGGCGGGCGCTGGACATGGCCGCCTCGCCGGAGGATTTGCAGCGGGCTTACGGGTGGTGAGAGATGATCGATGTGACCGACAACGTGGTGCGCGCGGCGCTGGCCTCGGTGGAGGCGCGCGCGGCCCAGCATGCCGAGGCCTATGACTGGGCCTTGGGGCGCCTGACGTCGCCGCCTGTGGACCTGCTGCCTCCGGTCCAAACCGAAGAGGGGCGACTCGAGCTCCCGCGAATCTGGCGTCAGTCCCAGACGTTCGGCCCCCGCATCATCGACCGCATCATCTGGGGCACGATCGGCGAGGTCAACTGGGGCGGCGAGGGCGGCAAGATTGACGCGGAGCTCGAGGCGCTGCAGCTCGACCTGATGGCCCAGCGGCTGCTCGTTGACCTGCTCGTTGGTGGGATAGCTGCGGTCTGGGCTTACGTCGACGAGCGCACCGGCCGGCCGCGCGTGAGCCGCTTGTCCGGCTACCTGCAGCCGCTCACCGACCCCGACGACGTCGACCGCGTGGTGGCCATCTACCAGGCCTGGCAGTCGGCAGACGTGCGCTCGAGCCGTTGGCACGTGCGCATCTACGACCTCGAGGAGGGCGTGCTGCGCGAGTGGCGCGACCTGCGCACGCCGACCAACCTGGCGGCCCCACCGGCCGAGTATCCCGGCATCCGCCCGCCCAGTTACCGCATGCTGCACCTCGGCGACGATGGCCTGCCCCAGGGGCCGCTGATGTCGGCGCTCCCGGTGCTCAAGGCCGAGCTGGCCCAGCAGATGCGCATCACCCGCGTGGCCGAGCAGTCGGCCTGGCCGGTGCTGGCGATCCGCGGCCAGATCAACCCCGACCACCGTGGGCCCGCGCGCGTGTTGCAGCTGTCGGAGCAGGGGAGCGCAGAGTACCTGCGGCCCGGAGACCTGAGCCAGCTCGAGGGGCTGCACGACCGCACCCTCGAGCGCCTGCGCGAGGACCTGTCCCTACCCGGTGGCTTTTTGGGCCGCCAGACGCCAAGCGGCGAGGCCTTGCGTGAGGCCAATCTCAAGTTCGTGCAGGCGTGCTCTAGCTACGCCCGCCTGCTGAGCGGCCTCCTGACCGAGGTTGTCACCGAGTACGCAGGCCTGGCCGGGCTGAGCAACCCGCCCGAGGTGTCGGTCCTCATCAACCGCGAGTTCGACCGCGCAGAGCGCATCGGTAGCGTGCTCGAGCTCTACCGCGAGGGTCTGATCCCGCTATCCGTGGCCGTCAACGAGATCAGCGTCTACCTGCCCACGTGGTCCGACGAGGAGGCGGCCGACTGGATCGCCCAGAACGAGCGCAAGCTGACCCCGGAGGACCTGGCTAGAGCCCTCGGAGGAGGTGGCAATGCGTGAGCCGAGAGGAGTTCCGGCCCCTCGGCGTCGCGATGACGCGTCTACTGGCGCGCATCCGGCGCCTAATCGAGGGCCGCCTGATCCCTGACCTGCTCGAGCGCCCAAGCGCGGCGCGCGGCACCATCGTGGACGTCATCACCGAGGCCTGGATGTCTGGTGCGCTGACCGGCTACATGGTGCACGGCGCCTACCTCGAGGCCCCGGCCAGCATGCCCCCCTCACTGGCGCAGCCGCTGGCCGAGCAGGCGCTGCAACACGGCGAGTGGACGGCGACGCGCATCCGCGACTCCCTGGAGGATCGCGAGGTGACGCAGGCCGTCGTGGCCCTGCTGGCGCGCTCGAGCACGGAGGCCTCTGCCTGGATGGGCCACGATATCGTGGCCCGCGGCGTGGCCAACATGATGGAGGCCGGTTTCAAGAGGTGGGTCCGTTCGTGGCCTCGCAAGGAGGAGCGCGAGCACTCGGTGCTTGAGGGCCAGGTGCTGCCCGAGTCCGAGCTGTTCACGCTCCCTGATGGCCGCCTGGTCTACGGACCACGCGATTGGGACCGCGTGCCGGACCCCGGCGAATGGATCAACTGCGGCCACGCCCTCGTCTACTTGCGCGAGGCGACCGTGGCCGACGTGCTGTACAACCCGCCGACGCAGTCGGCGATCTACGGCAGGCCGTAACGGGGCCCAGCCCCGTGGCAGCCCGGCCCAGGCGGCCGGGCTTTTCTATGCGACCCAGGAGGTCGAAAATGGCGGACGAAAACACCAACGAAACGCCCACCAACGAGCAGCCCAACACGCAGGAGGGCGCGCCCCAGGAGGGCAACCAGGCGCCGGCCCCGGAGGCCGGGGGGAACGACGACGGCAACTCCTTGCCCGATTGGGCGCAGAAGAAGTTGCGCGAAGCCAACGCTGAGGCGGCCAAGTATCGGGTGAAGGCGAAGGAGTACGCCGAGAAGGCGGCCAAGGCCGAGACCCTCGAGGAGAAGGTCAAGGCGCTCGAGGCGGAAAAGGCGGAGCTGGCCAAGGCTGCAGAGGTAGCAAAGCGGCTCGAGCGCCGCCTTGAGCTGACGACCGTCCTCGGCGACGCCAAGCTAGCCGAACTCGTCGAGCCCCACGCTGAAAAGTACACCGGCGAGGACGGGAAGTTCGACGCAGACAAGTTTTTCGCCGACTTCCCAAACCTCAAGCAGGCCCAAAGCAGCCCCGTCCGCGGGGCAAACCCGGGGCGACCACGCGGTGAGCTGACCCTCGACGAGCTTGACAAGATGAGCCCTGAGGCAATCAACGAGTGGTTCGCCAAACGGAAAAAGGAGTAGTGCATGAGCATCGCGAACTTCAAGCCCAACATCTGGAGCGCCCGGCTTCAGGCCAACCTGGACAAGGCCCTCGTCTTCGGCGGGCTCGTCACCCGTGACTGGGAGGGCGAAATCCGCGAGCAGGGCGACAGCGTGCGCATCAACCGCCCCAACAACCTCACGGTCAACGACTACGCGGGCAGCGTCACCTACGAGTCGCCCACCAGCGCGCAGACCATCCTCACCATCGACCAGAAGAAGTACGTCGCCTTCAAGGTCTCCGACATCGACCAGGCCCAGGCGAACGTCGACCTGATCGACGCCTACGCCAACCGCGCGGCCTATGCCCTGGCTGACGCGGTCGACCAGTACCTGGCCAGCCTCTACACTGCGGCCGGTGCCGGCACCGTGACCCTGGACCTCACCGCCGCCACTCCCGACGTCTACGGCGCGTTCGTCGAGGCGCGCAAGCTGCTCAACAAGAAGAACGTGCCCCAGAACGGCCGCTGGGTCGTGGTCAGCCCCGACGTTGAGGCCGCCCTGCTCCAGGACGACAAGTTCGTGCGCGCCACCGACCAGGGCGACAACATGCGCATGACCGGGCTCATCGGCGGCATCGCCGGGTTCGACGTCTACGTCTCCAACAACGTGCCCGAGGTCGTGGCCACAGGCACCTTCCACAAGGTGCTCTTCGGCTACAACGACGCCATCGCCTTCGCTGGCCAGTTCACGAAGGTGGAGGCGCTGCGCGGCGAGTCCAGCTTCGACGACCTCTTCCGCTCGCTGTACCTCTTCGGCGCGAAGGTCATCGAAGCCAATGGCCTCGGCGTCATCGACGCCCAGGTGGCGTAAGGAGGAGCGTCATGGCCAAGTGCGTCAAGAACAAGGCCGGCGTCGTCCACACCGTCAACGACGACCACTGGTCGCTCAAGGACGACGACTACAAAGTGGTACCCTGCCCCAAGCAGGACACCAAGAAGGGCGGCAAGCAGGACACCAAGAAGGAGGAGTAGACGATGTACCTCGTCTACCCCCCGGAGGGCGACCCCATCCGCGTCGCCGACCGGCGGCTGGCCGAGCACCTGGCCAGCCGCACCGGCTGGCGCATGGAGGAGGAGTCCTCCAAGCCCGAGCCCAAGCGCGGGCGCAAGCCTGCAGGAAAGGAGTAGCCCGTGGCCCGCACCTACGACCCCACCAACCTGGCCGGCACCGACGCCACCAACAAGACGTGGGCGGCGGCGTGGGTGCGGTTTTTGCTCCGCGACATCCCCAACTCCAACGGGGCGTGGCCGCCGGGTGGCGTTGACGACGCCGAGATCGACGCGCACCTCAACCTGACCGCGGTGGACTACGACGGCTCGACCTACTACCTCCCGCACGAGGCGGCCATCATGCTGCTGCAGGCGGACCCCGAGCGGGTCAAGACGTGGCGGATGCCCGGCATGACCGAGGAGTACTCGAGCATCGCCGACGTCGCCGCGGCCATCCGCACTCTCTACGGCGGGCGGCTCGAGGCCTTGCTGCCAGACGGCGCCCGCCCGTACCGGGGGGTGGAATGGTGAGGCGCTGGGCAAACGGCCTGACCGTGGAGCGCCAGACGCCGCAGGCCAACGCCTACAACCCGCCGGCGACCGCCACCTATGGCCCCTACCCGGCCGTGGTCACGCCGGCCGACGAGCGCACGGTCTACTACTCCGAGCTGCGCGGGCAACGGGTCACCCACGTGGCCGTGCTCGACGCCGGGGCCAACATCCAGGCCGGCGACCGGGCCACCGTGGCCGGCACCAGTTACCTGGTGCGCGAGGTGCGCGAGGCCGGCCGCCGCATGACCGTGATGCTGGAGGTGCGGCAGTGAGGCGTGAGAACCGGCGCAAACAGGTCGAGGCCAAGCTGCAGCGCCTGGCGCGCCGCGTGATCCGCGTGCGCGCCGACAGCCTGCGCTCGGAGGAGTACGGCATCCTCGAGGCCTACCGTGTAGGCCGCGGCGAGCACTGGCCCGGGCAACCCAACCCTTCGAGCGCCCCAGGTGACCCGCCGGCGCGCCAGACCGGGCACCTGATGGAGAGCGTGCGCTACATCATGCACCCCACCGAGTTGCGCGCCATCATCGGGCCGCTCGAGCGCGGCAGCACCATCGACGGGCCCCGGCCGGTGCCGTACGCGGCGCCGCTCGAGTACGGCAGCCTGCACGTCGAGCCGCGGCCGTGGATCCGCCCGGCTTACGAGCGCTGGCGAGCCAAGTGGGCAGGAGGTGGCCGGTGAGCCAGTACGACGTCGTTCGCGCCCTCATCGCCGACATCGTGGCCGCGGGCCACACCGTTCGCACCACGGGGCAACCCCCGCCCGCGGCCCCGTTCGTGGCCGTCTACGAGGTCGCCGACACCCCGCGCTACTCCCTCGACCCTCCGCCGGAGGCCATCAGCGAAACGCGGGTGCAGGTTGAGGCCTGGGCGGCCACCCTGCAGGATGCGCACCAACTGGCCGACGCGGTGCAGTCCATCTGCCACTCCGGCGGGTGGACCCGCGTCCAGTCCCTGAGCACGCAGTACGACGAGGCGGCCGGGCTCTACCGCGCCGTCCGCGACTACCGGCTGCTGAGGCAGCCGTAGGAGGCACGCATGGCCGTAAAATCTCGTGGTAACGTCAAGGTTGAAATCTCGACCGATGGCGGAACGACGTACAACGCAATCCCAGAGCCCACGCAGCTCAACTACAAGGGGGCTCTCGGCACCATCGACATCCGGCACTTTGACAGCACCTCTCAGGAAGCTATCGCCGACATCCACGCTGCCAGCGCCGATTACACCGGGTATTTCATCCCTGGCAACACCGTCCTGGCGGCGCTGCGCTCGGCCAACGAGGCCGGGACAAAAATCAAGGTAAAGCTGACCTATGGCGACAGCGGCAACCAAGAGCTGTTCGTTTTTGACGCCTACGTCGCCGACTTCAACATGTCCAGCGGTGAGGTCCAAGAGGTTTCCTGCACCTTCAAGGGCGACGGGGTTGTTAGCTCCAGCTGATGCTGCTAACTGCTAAACTGCGGAGCTGGCGCGGCAACCCGCCCAGCTCCGCGCCCATCGTGGGCCTGGGATGCGAGGAGGTAGACGGGGGCGTCTGGTGCGAGCTCGTCTACGTCGCCCGCCGCACCCGGGCCAAGACCGTCAACGCCACCTTGCACGACTCCCAGCGCCGCCGGGTGCGGTTGCGCTGGCCCGGCCTGGAGCCGGGGCTGCATGAGGGGGTCAGTTTTGAGCAAAACGAAAAAGTCTGACTACATCGAGGTTTTTGGCTACAAGATCCCGCGCTGGCCGGTTTGCAGCATGGGCGAGCTCGAGGCTCTGGAGGCCTACCACCGTACGCCCGGGGCGACCGAGACCGGCGCCGCGCTTGTGGCCATCGCCGCGGCCATTCGCTACCGCCTCGGCGAGGAGGTGACCCCGGACGACCTGCGGCGCAAGCCGGCGGACGCCGCGGCCATCCGTGACGCCATCGAGGCGCTGACCGAGAGCTACCCGCGCGGAGATGAGCAGGCAAAAAACGCCTGAAGGGGCGCGCCGATTGGAATCGGATCCGCGCCCTGGTCTCCCACTACTACGCCACGCCGCTCGATCGCGTGGCCTATCTGCCGTGGGACGTGGTGCAGACGGCGCTCGAGACAACGCAGGAGCTCGAGTACCGGCGGCACGCCCACACCGCCGCGCTGATGCTGATGGTAGCCCAGGTCGCCGGCAGCACGGAGCGCGACCTGGACGCTTACCTGCTCCCATACGCCAAGCTCGACCCTGAACCGCCGCTGCCGCTCGCCGTCGCCCGCGACCTGCACGAGGCACTGAACCTTGGCCTCGTGCCGCAGGAGATGGTGGATGCCATCGGCGGCCGCACCGTGGCCCTCTCACTGAGGGCATTGGAGGGCTCCCATGCCTGAGCTGCTCGACCGCGTAATCGTCGAGATCCTCGGCGACGACTCCAAACTCAAACAGGCCCTCGACCGGGCCGAGCGCTCGGCGACCCGGGCCGCGGGGAAGATCGAGGGCGCCTTCGACCGCGCCGTCGGCCCGAGCACTCGCCTGCTCGGCTCGGTGACGGTGCTCGGCGGCGCCCTCTCCGCCCTCGGCATCAAGGCCGTTGGGATGGCCGGCGACATGGAGCAGGCCCGCATCGGTTTGACGACCATGCTCGGCTCGGCCGAGGCGGCCGACAAGCATCTGCGCTCGCTATATGATTTTGCCGCTAAAACCCCGTTCGAGATTAGTGGCCTGATCGATGCTGACCGCCGCCTCATGGCGATGGGGTTTGCGGCCGAGGAGGTCATCCCGACGCTGACCGCCATCGGCGACGCCGTGGCGGCCGTGGGTGGCTCGGCCGAGCTCCTGGACCGCGTTACCCTGGCCCTGGGGCAGATGCGGGCCAAGGGCAAGGTCAGCGGCGAGGAAATGCGCCAGCTCGCCGAAGCCGGCATCCCAGCCTGGGAGATGCTGGCCGACGCCATCGGCACCGACATCCCCACGGCCATGAAGCTGGCTGAGCAGGGGACCGTTGACGCCGCGACTGGTATAGAGGCCATCCTGAGCGGCATGGAGCAGCGCTTCGCCGGTTCGATGGAGGCCCAGTCGCGGACCATCCTCGGCATGTGGAGCAACGTCAAGGACAACGTCACTCGCTCCATGATCGCCCTTGGCGAGGAGATCACCGATGCCCTCGACGTCCGCGGCATCCTGCAGATCAGCCTGCAGGCGCTCGAGCGCTTCCGTGCATGGCTCGAGCGCGGCGGTCTGCGCAAATGGTGGGCCGACTACAAGGACACCCTCATCGTCGTGGCGGGGGCCATCACCGGGGCGCTGGTGCCCGCGCTCGTGGCGCTGGGTACCGCCATCTGGGGGGCCCTGGTGCCCGCGCTCGTGGCGCTGGGTACCGCCATCTGGGGGGCCCTGGCTCCGCTCACGCCGTTCATCGCGGCCGGAGCCGCCCTGGCCGGTGCCTTCGTGTTAATGGGCGGCACGATGGACGACGTCAAGGTGGCGCTGAAGACGCTAGGCACGCTGTTCAGCGGCCTCTGGGACATCTTCACCGGCTTCGTCCAGGGCACCGTGGGCAAGCTCAAGGCCCTCGGCGACGCCTGGCGCGCCTACATCGACGGCGTCTCCACCGGCATTGCCAACATGGGCCGCGCCATCGACGCAGTGATTCATGGCCGCTTCCGTGAGGCGTTGGACTACGCCAAGCAGGCGGTGGGCAGCTGGAAGAGCGGTTTGGCTCGAGCGTTCGGCGAGATTGGCGACGCCGGACAGGAGGGCGCCGACCGCATCTACCAGGGGCTGCTTAAGGTTTCCGACGTCGTCACCGGCAAGGTTGGCGCGTCGTTTGCCGAGGTCAAGGCCAAGGCGCAGGAAGTGGCCGACACCGCTGCGAGCGGGTTCGGCGTCACGGTTCCAGCCGCGGCCAAGACTGCCGGCCGGGCTATCACCACCAACGTTGTGCAGCCGCTGAGCACCGCCGTCGAGAAGGCCAAGGAGCTGGGCGACTACCTCACCGCGGCCTCCGGCACGCTCTACGGCCGCCAGCCGCAACCGGAAGGGCTTGGCCGGCTCGGCGCAACGGTTGCCCCGCGCGGCGAGCCGGACATTGCCGGAGGTTGGCCTGAGCTTCCTGATACGTTATGGAACTTCGACCAGGCGGCGCGGGAAGCGGCGCAGGCCACCGAGGAGCTAAACCGGCGCATCCGCACCATCACGGGCACGGGCTCGAGCGTCTACGGCGGCACCCGTGGCCCTGGCCTCGGCCGTGGTGGGGCCATCGTGGCCCCTGGGGGCCAGCCAGGCATCGCTGGCGGAGCTGAGTTGCCCCACTGGCTGCGGATGTATGGAGCCAGTGGCTCGGACGCCAAGTTTGGGCGGTCGGCTCCGGTGTGGTCTCCCGATCCGCGCATCGCCATGTACCAGCGGGCGCAATTCTCTATGACCTACGGCGGCATAAACCGGCTGGGGCAGACGCCGGAGCCGGAGGCGACGAAAAAAGCCCCCGAGTGGCTGACCGAGTTGGGCGAAAGGGCGCGTAATGTCGTCTCGGCGCTCAATCCGTTCAAGGCGATCCTCGACGCCATCAACCCGCTGGGAACCATCGTCCAGTCGATGCTCGAGGAGTTGGGTCCGGTGCTCGAGCCGATCGTCAAGGTCTTCGCCGAGATGGGCAAGATTCTGGGACGCGTACTGGCCCCGGCGCTCAAGCTGCTCACCCCTGTGGTTCAGTGGCTCGGCAACGTCCTGGGGGCGGTCGCCCGCTTCGTCGCCGGGGTTTGGAACGCCATCGCCCGCGGCTTGAACGCCGTGCTCGGCTGGCTCGGCGTCAACATCCCAACCGTCGACCTGACGGGTGGCACGCAGACACAGCCTCCAGGCAGCGAGGAGCCCACGCCAACCTGGTCCTGCTGGGGCGACACCACCAACCAAATCGACACCATCGGCATCGCTGCAGCCCCCACTCCGGTCGTGGCCACACCTGGCTGGGTGCACACCTTCGGCAGCCACGTCGACCGGTTCGGACAGTACGTGGCGCGGCTGGTTGAGGAGGGAATCCGTGTACAGATTGGCACAGGTGACGTTGCTCCTGCTGGCGCTGGCGGCGTGTGGAACCGCGCCGTCGCCGGTGAGCTCGGATGAGGTCCGCTACTACACCACTGAGGGGGTGGAGCCATTGAGCTGGAAACTCGACATCTATACGCCGGACAAATCGAGCCTGCGGGCGAGCTACACCAACAGCTCCCCCGGTGGTATCGTTGCGGGGTTCCAGTGGTCCGCGCGGGGCGATGGCGCGCCTCTGCAGATGCGTTGGCAAGCCGTCCCGACCGGGGTAGACATTCAGCCGCGAGACGTCGTGCAGCTGACTGTTGATGGCCAGCCCGCATTCTTCGGCGTCGTCACCCGCACCTGGCCCGACGACGAGCCTGACGTGCGCGAGTACATCGCCCTCGGCGGAATCGAGCTGCTGCGCTACCGGTCCCACGTTGACCCGGCCAAGTACCCGGAGCAGGACGTGGCCGCCATCGCACGCCAGGTGATCAGCGCCTACAAACACCCAGCCATCACCTACGACGCGGCGTTGATCCCAGACCTCGGCGACACCATCTCGATGCCGTCGGTGTACCGGCTCGAGCTCGGCCAGATCCTCGACACCCTTGCGCGCACCGTGAGCAGCAAGGGCGTCACGTGGGGTGTTGACGCTCAGGGCCGTGCGTTTTTTGGCGTACCGTCAGGTTCTGTGCAGGTTGGCTACGAGGAGTCTGACTTGCGCTGGCAGCCGGAGGCTGGCGATGAAGTTGTGACGAGGGTCGATTTGATATTGGCAACAACAAATAACAATGATCTACAATATTCAACATTTTATGGGGAGATGGTGGCCGGGGCTCAGGCAGTAAGCTGGATGCCAGTAAACATACCAATTGTTGTTAGCGCATTGCATCAAAACGATGCAATATATGGCTCACATAGAACGTACAGTGCAACTGGGTTAATAATACATACAAATGACGCGAATTGGTATGATTTCCATTTTACCAATGCAGCGAATGCCTGGGATGGGGATCCTACAACATACGCAGCTAATGATACATCAGCCGGAACGTGGTCGGAAATACTTACGGGGGAGACTGAAAATACATATGGTGGAATCGTTAAATTCGAGCTTGACGAATCGGCTGTAGTACAACTCAGAATAGAATACCAATGGAAAAATCCAACTACTAATAAAACCGAGTATGTTGCCCATTGGTCAGACGACTTAGATTTATCACCCGGTCGCTACAATTTAAAAATGTTTTTACTTCCCCCATCGCGCCCATATGAATTAGGAGTTCAATGGACGGCACAAGTAACATTTTATTTTAATGGCGTCAAAACTGATGGGGGATTGCGCGTATACGATGTAATGCTACTTCAGGTGGATATCCCTGCGGCGATAGAATACGCTAAATCATTGCTTAAGCCCCCAGTACAAAAACCCGCATCAGTGCGCTGGGATCGCTATCAAGCGCCCACGCCAACGGCAACTATCACCGGTGCCCCCGGGGGGGACCTGACTCATCAGGCGCGCGAATGGCGCTACACTTGGACTCCAGAGCGCATCGAGACCGTGGCCATGCTCGGTGAGGCAGCCGACGATGAGATGGCCCGGGCCATCAGCCGCGTGGCTGCGGTCAACCAGGCCGCTGCGCTCTCGACGGCTCGCGCACTCACGGAGCCAAAATGAGCGGAACCTGGTCCCTCCATGCCTCCGGCGCCCAGCTCACCACGCTGGGCGTTTTGCTGGCGCCGACCCTCACCCTCACCCGCGCCCAGACCGTCACCCTCAGCCGCACCGGCGCGGCCACAGCTACGGGCGACGCCCGCTACCAGCCCGCCCCGGTGCGGCTGAGGGTCTACATCGAGGAGGCGAGCGCCGCGGCCGCCCTTGAGGCCCTGCGTACCCTCCGCGGCCACGTCGAGGCCGCTGACGAGCTGCGCTACGACGACGGGACGACCTACGTCACCCGTTCCGGCCTGGCCCAGGCGCTCGAGCCTCGTCTCGACAAGCTGGGTACCGGCTACATCGAGGCCGAGCTGGTTTGGTTGCCCACTGGGCCGCAATGGGTAAATTGTCCAGGGCCGCTATACCCCGAGCCGACCCAGCCTGGCTGCGAGTATACCTACGTATGCACGAGCCCTCCCAACTCATCCGGAGTCCGCCACGATATATATGTAGAGCATTGCCAAGGTTCAGTGCCTGGGTATGGAACGCCGTTAAATTGGGACGGCGTTCACATACATCACATCAGCAACGTGAAAAAACCCATCGAGGAGTGGGCGGCCATTCTGTGGGATGGTGGGTATTGCGATAGTTGCAATGCGATGGTGATGCCATGACCGGCTACCTGATCCTCGACGACCTGAGCACCTACGACCTCGACCTGTTAGACCCCGGCCTCATCGCCGCCTGGCGCCGCCAACTGCGGCTGGCCCGGGCGGTTGAGTCGGACACTTGGACCGCGGCCGGTGGGGGCAAGGCCGACATGGTCGAGGTTGACCTGGCCGTGCGCATCGAGACCGGCTCGGCCATCGGCGACGCCGCGGCCATCGAGGCGCTGCTCGACGCTGCGGCCAGGGCCAAGTGGGCCGGGATCTACCTGGGCGGCGGACGGGTGCTCGAGCGCAACGTCCACGGCCTGCTGCGGACGGCCAGCAGCCCGCTGGGCCGCGGATGGCGCGTCACCATCACCCTGGCCGGCGGTCCCATCGTCTGGGGAGTAGACCGGCGCATCACGAGCTCTGGCGATGCCCGTGTAACGTCCAGCGGCGACCGCCGCGTAACTGTGGAGGCGATCTAGATGGCGGACAAACGCATCACCGATCTGCCCGATCGGGCAGTAGCGAGTGACGACTACCTGGAGATCGACGGGCTCACCAACGGGTCCGCGCGGTTGCCGGTTGGGCGGGCCGGAGGCCCGCCCATCCTCAACGCCAATGGCGAGGTCACCGACCGGCTGGCGCATGAGGGGGTGGCCGACGGCGTAGCCAAACTCAACGCCGCCGGCATGCCCATCACCGCGGCCAACGAGGCCGTGGTAGAGAGCGGGAGCAACTCCAATGGCTATTGGATCAAGCTGGCCGACGGCACCCAGATATGTTGGCATCGCTTGCCCGTCAGCTGGCCCGACAACTCGGATTCCACCAGCGTGACGTGGACGTTCCCGGTCGCGTTTGCGTCAACGCCGCAGTATTTCTTGGGCATCGCCGCAGGCGGCAATGCCGCCTATCTGTTCTTGATAGGCGCCTACAACGAGTCGACAGGGAGCGTGCAGTTCGTGCTCAAGACCCTCAGCGCGCAACCAGCGGCTAACCGCCAAGTCCTAGTGCAGGCCGTGGGGCGGTGGAAATGAGCGCCTGGCCCATCGCCCTCGCCATCATCCTCTCCCTCGAGGGCGGCTGCGTCGACCACCCGGACGACCCAGGTGGCGCGACCTGCTACGGCATCACGCAGGCCGCCTACGACGCTTGGCGGCGTGACCAGGGGCTGCCACTCCGGCCGGTCACGCAGATCGAACGCGGAGAGGTCGAGGACATCTACCGCGAGCGCTACTGGGAGGCGTCCGGCGCCGCCGACTGGGACGAGCGCGGGCATCCCGGCATCGCCCTCTACGTGTTCGACACCGCCGTCAATCACGGGCTGCGGGGGGCCGCCCGCATCATCGACGAGGACGTTCACGACCGGCTCAATCGCTACCCGCTCCTGGGGCTTGCCATCCTGCACACCGCCAGGATGGAGTACTACACCAAGCTGCGCCACTGGAGCACGTTCGGTCGCGGGTGGACCCGGCGCATCGCGCGGGTCTACAACGAGGCCGTACACCTGGAGCACCCGAAGGGGCTGCTGCGGGTGAAGCGGCTCAACCTCAACGGCGTCGAGTGGGACGTGGGTATCGCCAGGGTGGTCCGCGAGCGGCTGTGGGTACGGGGCTCGAGGGTTGCCCCGCCGTGCCCCTGGTGGCGGCGGATCTTCGGCAACTGCGTGGAGGAGGCATAAATGGCTGACATCTACTCTAACGGTACTGGCGGGGGACCTGCGGCTTCGGCGTCGTCGTGGGACGGCGGGGTAGTCCCAGGGGAGGGCGACGCTGTATACATCCGTAACGGTGACACCATCGTACTGGACGGTTCCTACATCTGGGGAGCGGACTCCTACGACAAGGGCGTCAGGGTCCAGGGCGGCGGCGTGCTCAAAGCGTCGCGGGCGGTGGACACGGACCTGACAGTCAAGGGGTACCTGCGGATAGACCACGGCGGAACCCTGGACTACGGGCGGCCAGGCGATGAGGTGATAGCCAACGCTGTCATTCGGCTCAATTACTCCGGTTCTTTGGCACGAGGCAAATACGGCCTGCTCATGCGCGGCAATCTCTACATCGCCGGTACTCCCCGTTCAATCGTGCGGCACCTGGCCGCAGACGCGGCGTCTGGCGATACCACAATCTCCCTCGACGACGCCTCGGGCATAGTGGCTGGTGATGAGCTATTGATTATCCCCGCCACTAAGCTGGAGCTATCGCCAGTAACGGTGTCATCAGTGTCTGGTAACACCGTCACGCTGAACAGCGGTATGCCATATGACGCTCGCAATGGGGCACGGGTTGGAATACTGACCAGCAACGTAACAATCCGCAGCTATGACGACTCGGGCGACTATAACGGATTTGTCCGGCTCGACTGCGGAACGGGTGATGAGGTTGACATCGCCAACGTCGCCCTCAGAGGACTAGGGGCAAAAAACGCCAGCGGCGACTCGTGGGTATCTGGTACATACAAAGCCTCATCCATAGTGCTAACGACCGGCCAGCCGGACGTGTTTAAGCGACTCGACGACATCGCAGCGTACAACGCATACCAGCGGTTTACCGGCAGCTCTGATGGCACTTACGTCGGCAACGGGTTCCATCCGTTCGGACTGCGCGACGCCGGGGCGCACTTCCGCCGTACCGTGATGTACACCAGGGGCGGGTGGGCTAGCTACCGGGGGTCCGTTTACCGGGCCTCTGGCGGTATCAACGCCAGCATATACGGCAACGGGTTTTCCAGCTCATACAGCCAGGGCACCAGTAACGCTGAGTTCCGTGACATGGTGCTCTACTCGGAGCATGGGCGGGGCGTCTATACAGCCCCGGCGATGACTGTATCATTTGAGGACTGCGCCATTTTGGGATCTGGCTCAACGTTTAGGGTCGTAGATGCCGGTGTCCTGACGTTCCGCAACTGCGAAATACAGCGGTACCAGGGGCACGATTACGAGCTTGTTAATTCGAGCGCCCGCATGGTGGAGGCGGGCAGGTATTATGGCGGTGACGTTAGGTTTTTGGATTGCGAGTTCAATCCGAATTACCAGATGTTCCGCAACACTCAGTTAGACGACACGTCGAACGCATACAAGTTCACGTTGTCAAACAAAAACAAAGACCCGTTACAGCAAGAGATATACACCAACGCCGGTTTGGTGAGCCGAGACAATTCCATCTACCGTGACAGCGCCCCGAGTGTTAGGGCGGAGTTCATCAGCGACGCGAACGCGCTCCAGGTGTCGTTCGACGTTTTCGCTCCGGCTGGTGAGGCCGTCGTGGTGACGGGGTATGTGCGGGTGGATAGCGACTATGACTGGACCGGTGACATTGTAGTCACGTTATCTGGGCCTAACGCTGTCACCGACACGTTCATCCTGGACAGCTCGACACCGGTTGACACGTGGGTGCAGTTCAAAGTGGCGACCACTAATACCGGCGCGACCGACGGGCTTCTGGAGCTTACGATTTCCGGGCGGTCCGCCGCCGGTCATATGTGGGTTGACGACATCGCGTCGCTGGCCCCTAAGCCCGTTCAGACCGGTAGGCTCGACTACTGGAGCATGGGGTCGCCGGTGCGTTCAATTCTCGCCAACTACGTAACGGCTGATGATGTGTGGACAGCCCAAACAAGCAGCCTAACGGTGCCTGGCAGCATCGGCGACTACCTGGCGCATGTCATAGAGGCCGCCATACGCGGCGCTGACAACGACGACCTCAAGACTCTGAGCGACCAGCTCGACGGCGTACAGGCGGACCTCGATAATCCTGACCAGTACAAGGCCGACGTTTCCGGGCTGGCGCTTGAGGCCAACGTCGAGCAACACGTGACCGATGCCCTGAACGCCTACGACCCGCCAACACGCTCCGAGGTGGCGTCTGATAGGGACGCCATCATCTCCCACGGTGACGCTAACTGGGCCGGGGAGAAAAACACGGAGGCGGAGCTGCATAGCTGGCTGGATACATACACTAACAAGGACGACTGGAAAACAAACCCAGCGCAGGTCGCTGATGCGGTCTGGGATGAGCCGCAGGCAGACCATACTATGGCTGGCAGCACGGGCGAGAGCCTGGAGAACGCAGCTAGCGGCTCCGGCGGTACTACCCCCGCTGACGTGTGGGCCTACGCTAACCGCAGCCTGACAACCGGGGTTGACGTGGCTAGCGTGTCTGGCACTACCGTTAGCGGTCCCGATGACCTCAAAGCGGACGTGAGCGGGCTCGCTACCCAGGCCACGGCTGACGCTATCAAGGCAAAAACAGATAATCTACCGAGTGACCCTGCTTCCCGGGCTGATGTGCAGGCGGTGGCGGCCCAGGTCTGGAGTCAGGTGGCCGAGGGCGCGCTCACGCATGCCGAGGCAGTGCGCATCATGCTAGCAGTGCTGGCTGGCAAGGTGGATGGTGGCAACACCGACATCGAGCAGTTCTACTCGCAGGATGGGCAGACGGTCCGCGTCCGCTCGCACGTCGACCCGATGGGCAACCGCACTCAGGTGGAGGTGGACGGCTCGTGAGGCACCTGAGCCAGCGCCATTTTGCGCCGCGCCATTTTGCCGTCCGTTCGCTCCACGGGCTGGCGGCGGTGGCGGTCTACGTCGCCAGCGCTACGGTAACGGCCTATACGGCCGCCACCGCCAGCGTGACGGCCAGCTACCAGGCAGCGGCGATGGTGCTGGTACGCACCATTAGCGCAGCTACTGCAACGGCTTACAGGGCCTCTCATGGCGTCGTGACGGCGCAACAGCAGGTCAAGGAGGTGGTAGAGGGTGGTTAAGGTACGAGAGGGTGACGCGCTCGAGCTGGTGATGTACCCAGTGGTGCTCGCCAAGGGCGGGTGCGACAAGACGTACTCGCTAGAGAACAAGGCCGTGCAGATGGTGCTCTACCGGCCGTCTGGCGACCCGCTGACGGTTAATCCAACCATTAGCGCCAGCGACGACACCAACCGCTCAGATTGGATGGCCAAGTACACGCTGCCAGGCACGGCTACAGCCGGACAACGCGGCCACTGGCGGGCCGTCCTGGGGGTTGCCGACGACGACATCACATTCGGCGTGCTGGAGTTCGAGGTTGTGCACATCACGGCGGAGGTGGGATGGTGCTGAGGTTGTACTGCGGGTGGCACAGGGACCCGCGGAGGTACTGGTTCTGGCTCGCAGGTGTGGTGGTGGCCCTGTGGCTACTGCACCTGCACTTCACGGGGGTTTGACATGAAGAAGACGCTTATGATCGTAATCGGGTTGCTCATCGCCCTGGCTGGGTTGGCCTGGGCGGCGGGCGGAATCGAGCCGCGCGGCTGGGGCGACGTGCTCCAGTACGCGCTCACCATCGTGCCGGCCATCATCGCGGCGGCCGTCGTCGGCATCCGCAACTGGCCGGAGCTCATCCGGTCCAAGACGTTCTGGGCCGGGGTCAGCGCCATCGCCGCCGCGGTGCAACAGTACGCGGCTGGGGCGATTGACCTACCCACACTCATATGGGCGGTGCTGGCTGGTCTGGCCGTGATATTCATTCGCGACGCGCAGGCGACGGCGGCCCGCGCGGCTGAGGCTGCAGCGTCTAGCTCTGAGGCTGCACTCAACGCCGCGGCCCGGGCCGGAGCCGATCCCACCCGGAGGCGCTAGTGCGCAGCCTCGTACTCGCCCTCATCCTCGCCGCCGGTCTCGCCTACGCCAGCGGCAGGGGGGGGTACCGGGTCGAAGTCGGCCAGCGATTCACGGTCCGCATCTGGGCCGAGCAGGTCCTGGCGACGTGGGGGCCCATCGAGCAGGTGGCCGGGGCCGAGCTGGAGTACGGCCCTGCAGGATGGTACTGGAGCCCCTATACCGGTTTGGGTTGGATAGGGGCTGGATGGTGGTTGCAAGTGCAGGTTAGATACCTCCCTGGCGGCGTAGCTGGAGTAGCACTGCTGGGTGGGGTGAGATGGTGAGGGGGAGCAAATTGCCGCTCAAAGATCCCGACGCATCTATGTGGACCGTCTTCTCGCTCGGCGCCGCATTCGCGGCGATCTCTGCGTTTTTGAGAGTTCTAGTCGATGGGGTGAAGCGCACCCCGCGGCAAGTAATCGCCAAGGTGGTGGTGACCAGCTTCTGGGGTGGCATCGCCGCCTGGACCCTCACTGAGTGGTTGACCGTGAGTCCAACGCTGCTTGGGTCCATCTCGGCTGTGTTTGGGTGGGCGGGCTACGAGGCCACGGTGTCATCGGTGATGCGACTGCTCGGTGAGCGTACTGGGGTGGCCCTGGGCCTCGATCGGAGGCAGCATGATCGTTGACCCCACATGACCCCAATACCCCCAAAATCGACCCCATTTTTAGCGAGTCTGTAGTGAGATCATAAAGTAGAGAATGCGCTAAATATGGGGTAAAAGTTTGCTGCTGGGCAGTAGCCGTTGCGCCTGATAAGCGTGAGGTCGGTGGTTCAAGTCCACCATCGCCCACCACCAGGACGGGGTTTAGGCCCCGTCCTCTTTTTGTTGGCTGACCCCAGTGACCCCAATTGGGGTCTCGCCGGGCATCGGGAAAAGCCCGTGCAGGGCGCGCGCCGCGCGCACGAGCTCGCCGGGCTCCACATGGTGGGTGTAGATGTCGTGAACGTCCCGGATCTGATGGCCGAGGATCTGCATCCGCACCTCGCGCTCGATGCCAGCCTGGCGCATCAGGTTGGCCGCGGTGTGGCGCATGTCGTGGAGGCGGATGCGCGGCACGCCGGCCTCGGCGATGGCCGCGCGGAGGTCACGCCGAACGTTGTTGTGGCTCAGCAGGCGGCCGTTACTGGCCGGGATGAGCCAGCCCTGCTCGTCCCAGCTGGGCAGCCCGGCTTCGGCCTCGCGCCGCTCCAGCCAGGCCGAGAGGACCGCTGCGAGGTCGTCCGGGGCGTAGACCGTTCGGCGCGCCGCGGGCGTCTTGATCCCGGCCGAGAGGACCGTGTAGGACCCCTCCACCGTGGCTGTGCGCTCGACGCGCAGCCTCCACAACCCCACCGTGGGGTCATGCGTCCAGTCGTCCAGCTTGAGGGCGATGGCCTCGCCTACGCGCAGGCCCAGGGTGAGCATGATGCGGTAGAGGGGGTAGAGGCGGCGCCCCTCAGCAGCGGCCAGGAACCTGCGGGCCTCGTCGAGGGTCCAGGCCTGCCCGCTAGTCTGCCGCGGTTGCCGGGGCAGCTTGACCGGCGCCGCGGCGTTGCGGTGCACCAGCTCCAGGGCCTCGGCTTCGGCCAGGGCGTTGCGTAGCATCTGCAGCGCGCGCAGCTTGGTTCGGTGCGAGTAGTCGAGGCCATCGAGCCAGTCCTGCACTTGCATGGGGGTCAGGTCCTCGAGGAGGTGGTCTCCGAGCACCTGGTTGATGATGCCGGCAAGCCTGCGGTCTTCGCGCACCGTGGTGGGCGCCAGGCCCCGTCTGCTGGCCAGCCGGCGCTCGAGCCAGGCCGCCACCGTCCACCCAGAGCGCGAGAGCCGCCCCCGCTGGCGCTCGACGGCCAGCTCGGCGTACAGGGCCCAGGCGTCCTCGGGCGACCGCGCGTAGCGGCTGATGCGCCGCCCGTCCACCTGCACCCGCACCTCGATGCGGCCGTCGCGGCGGAGCTTCGAGTTGGGTGGGAGGGCGGGGCGGCGGGGCATGGTCAGTAGGTATCAGAAACGCTGGCGATCCCGTAAGGCGCCGTTGAGCTCGCCTGCTTGATGAGCCTGCCGTTTTTGTAAAGCTCGACCCTAACGGTTCCTTGTTCGCACTGCTTTTGAGCACTGATATAAAGAAAATCGTCAGACGATGGGTTAAATTTATACCACCAGCCATCAGACACGTAGTCTTGTTGCAGCGCCTCTCCTTGGGCGTAATAGGTGGCCAACATCGTGCACGGACCATAGACTCGGTACTCTGCTCTATATTCAGGAAGGGCACTCGACGATCCTGGATCCGCGCACCCCGCCAACAACGCCATCAAAAACAGTAGCGATAACCATGCGAATTGCCGCATTGGCATCCTCCCCTAACTCACCCGCCCGAAGCTCACCTTCCCGTAGACCTGACCGACCACCCGCACGGCGTCCTCGGCGGGAAAGGAGCCGTTGATGGGGTTGTCGGACATGAACCAAAGCGCGTCGCCGACGCGCCGCAGGCGCTTGACCATGAGGCCCTGGCCGGGGAGCTCGACGAGGTAGACCTTGCCCGGCGCCAGGTCGGTGAGGGAGGCGTCCACGAGCACCAGGTCGCCGTCACGGATCGCGTCTGGGGTGCCGTCGTCCATCGAGTCGCCGTGGACCTCGAACGCGATGGCTCCGGGACGCATGATGCTCTCACGGATGGGCACTGCGTACTCCACCGGTTTGCCTCCGTTGGCTGCGCCTACTACAGGAATCATAGTGTATCCCGCGGGAAGGGTGGGGGGAATTTGAACATCTAGCGCTGAGAGGTTTGGCAGCTCGAGCCCGGTTGCCTTGGAGAACTCTTCCGGTGTCCAATTCAGGGCGCGCAACAACCCCATCAGCTTGGGGGCGGCTAGGTTCTGCGGATTGGTGTACCCGGCCTCGATCTGGGCAAGCGTACTGCGGCCGATCCCGGCAACTTTGGCGGCCGCATTCTGCGAGCTGTAAAGCGATCGTCGTCGTTCAGCGATGGCCAGCGCCCACGGTGGCCTCTGATCCTCCTGGCCCATGCCTCCTCCTTCCAATTGTTATCAGGCTATCACATGCGCAATATCTTGGTGTTGATTATTGAACAACGCGGTGTTATACTTCGAACAACGGTACGCACCGTTGGGGTTCTTGAAAACCGAGCGACTACGACACCGCTTAAGCGCCGTTGAATGCGGCGAAACATCGACTACATCGTGCGTTAGCGGGCGAACCACTACGGCCTCTTGGCCGTTTTTCTTGGCCGAGAGCAGTTATACATCGAACAACAGGAGGTGAACATGCCGAACCTGCGAGACCTGCGCCGACGCGCCGGGTTCTGGAGTGCCAAGGACCTCGCCAAGGCAACCGGCCTCCACGAACGGACGATCTACAACGTCGAGCGGGGCAACACCGCCCCCAACCTGGAGACCATGCGCGCCATCGCCCGCGCCCTCGCCGCCCGCACCGGCCGCCCCGTGGCCGAGGTGCTTGCCGAGCTGATGGGGGAGGAGGTGGAGCATGCTGCTGCCGGACCCAGTTGAAACGCCTGTCCGCCCAACCCGACGCGGCAAGGTGCGCGGTACGCCCAAGCGGCGCGGCGGCTCGAAGCCGCCTTTCCCGAAGCACCCCGAGCTCAAGCGCCGCCGTCGGCGCGAGCGCCA
>Ga0256835_1000705_pt1 | contig 22736 bp, 22 predicted proteins | sample PIR30metaG_FD_185972 | JGI IMG/M metagenome (GOLD analysis project Ga0256835, IMG submission 185972) | Hydrothermal vent microbial communities from East Pacific Rise, Pacific Ocean - PIR-30 | ecosystem: Environmental > Aquatic > Marine > Hydrothermal vents | place: Pacific Ocean: East Pacific...
GTTCTCAGTGAGCTGCGTATCAGCTAACCCGTCCCCCTTGTACCCGTCGAGCCCTAGCGATACAACTATTGCCTCAGCATTATATGTCTCAATAAGTTTCTCGACGAAAACCATGTATTTCTCAAAGATATCATCGCCCGCGCCACTCGGTAATAATAGGTTTACCGTATATCCCCTACCACGTCTTTCACCGATCTGATCCGGAAAACACGTAAATGGATAGAAATCGGCCGGATCCCTGTGAATATCAATGTTTAGAACATCATTCCTACTATAGAAAATTTCTTCTGTACCGTTACCGCAATGAACATCTATATCGAGAACGACGATTCTGCTTCTCCCTTGTTGCTTTAACCCGGTAACCGCTGCTGCAACATTATTTAATATGCAGAAACCCTGTGTAGGGCATCCAAAGGCTTTTCCAGCCCTACCAGCATGATGGCCGGGCGGCCTCAATAATAATACATAATAATCATTATTTCTCAACACGTGTAATGCGTAATCATAGGATAGCTTCAAAGCATAGAGAGCAAGATCCAGTGTGTCCTCGGCAAAATAAGTATCGGGATCGATCTCGCAAGGCGCCTTAGTCTTTAGCTTTAACAAGTACTTGATATATCCTTTAACATGTATCTTTTCCGCAAGTTCTAGTGAGTAATCTGTGGAGCCGTATTTCTCCCATAGTACATCGTAGCCCCTTGATTTGATTGCACGAACAGCCATTGTTATTCTCTCAGGGTTCTCGGGATGTTCAAACCATGGCTTATGCATATCGATGAAAGCTTTTGAAGAAACTATAGTAACCACTCTTACACCTCAATTATAATAATATTAGAGAAAAACTATATGGCTGGCCCAAAGCCTGGGGAAAAACATGTACCAGATAATAGTAAAGTCTCGTAGCGATGCCGGTGCTATGGAGTCGATGGTAGAACGCTTCTATCGTGGATGGCCTATAATAATCAATACATTAAAGGGAGGCGAACCAAGAGCTTTAGACAGTATTATGGATCGTCTTCTCAAGGATGATCTCTATAACTTTATCTTTCTCGGAAGAAAAGATCTCAAAGTTTACGAGCATGTTGAAAAATATGATGGATATAATAATGTAGTGTACTTTATTGATAGAAGCCGGGTTAGAAATATAAGGATTGAGCATTTAGCATGGTTCTTCGAGAAAGCAAGATCCTTCCAAAGACTAAGGATCACCTACGATAATGATAGATTCCTACTAGGGAGAGGAAAGAAACTAATAATTCCCGAGCCCGAGCCGTACATGGATCTCTTTATACTTCATATATCACCAAATATCTCCGAAAAAATAGGCTTAGAAACGGGAACTTATCTTGTCCTGAGAACTCTTGGCGGTAAACACCTAGTGATAGATAAGACTGGGATCAAGGGCGTTTTAGCTATTCCGGACAAACCGGACATCCCTAGATACACTGGCGATAAACCCTTCCGGACTACTCTTTCAGAACTCATAAAGTATAATACTGAGTTCTTAGAGCGGGAAGAACAGGTGGTTATTAGTTTCATGAAGAGATTTAAGGATAGCTTTGATCGGGTAATAGTTCCTGTCAGCGGAGGCAAGGATAGCACAACAGCATTATATCTTGCCAAGAAAGTATATGGCGATAAAGTCGAAGGCGTATTTGTAGACATAGATCTTGATATGCCTCATAACAAGGTTTTCATCGACAGGCTTGAACACGAATTAAAAATACAAATACATAGAGCCCCGGTGAAGCTCAGCAAATATCTTAGCCAGAAAGGTTTTCCTACACCGAATAACAGGTGGTGCACAGCATTAAAGATCACTGCCCTCGAGAACGTGTATGGAGAACTCTGTAGAGACGCTAGATGCCTTATCGTTGTTGGGGATAGGGATGTAGAATCCGAGGCTAGGGGTAGGCGCTCGCCAGTGATAATAAATGATAAATACGTCCGTATCTCGCCGTTGAAACAATGGTCCACACTAACTCTTCAACTATACATGATGTACAGGAATATCCCCGTTAACCCATTATATGGTGAAGGCTTCTACAGGCTTGGCTGCTTTATTTGCCCCAGCCTACGCGGATGGGAGCACTTAATAATTAATAATTCTCCATTGCTTAGAGTCGTTAGTACCGATACAACCTATAAGAACTATGTAGAGTATCTAAAGAAGACCTCTAAGGAGTATAGTACTGGGCCGTGAGGAGCATTTCTTTGAGCTTCTTCAGATCAGGGTCTTTAGGCACCCTAACTATGGCGAGGTTTGGATGACCAGCAATATCGCGTCCAAGCCCTTCAGCCACAAGGTACTTCGCTATCCTATAGGCTTTTCCACCCGACGCTTTGATTATCAGTAAGCTATAGTTCTTGCGAGTAGTAACGAGGAGCGCCACAGGGCTCTTAACAATAGACGCTATCTTAGATGCTAGAGCAGTGCCACCGCGGTGTTTCCATTTATTCCTCGCATCAATGAATCTTATCTCACCTATTTTCTCGGCCGACATGGCGAGATCTATAGCCATGTCCTTTATCTCCTGATCACGTCTAGCTATAGCTTCTCTAACCTTGCTCAATATCTTCTGGTCGAGCGGCATAGGTAGCGCGGCAGGAGTCGCCAGCCAATCAACTATCTTGATCCATACTTTTTCGTCACGCATAACAGTCAGTGCTTTACTGAAGAGGGATGCCATCTCGAATAGCTTCATATATTTCTGCGGAACCCTTCTACCGCTATCCATGTATTTGACTACCTCGACGAAGCTTCGCAGCCTAGCATGGGGTTCGATATCGTGTTCTTTCAGGAGCTTCTCAACTATAGCGGCTGTAGGCATTTTATGGTCAACTATGACCTCATCTATCACGCTTTCCAGGCTTTTTATATTAGATATTGTCGATAAATGGTGATCAATGTAAATTATCTTCTTTACGCCAAAATGGCTTTTGAGGAGTTTGAGTATGTTTGGAATATACTTTGTATATGGTATGTCTAGAAGTATCATTAGATCATAGTCTGCACGCATATCATTCAGTATGAACTTGAGTCTTTCAGGATCAACGGGCCTCCTATCAACAATAGCTTTTGACGGAATAGGGTATTTTCCTAGTTTTTCCTGTGAGTACACCAGCAGGGCTGCCGCGACAACGCCGTCGGCGTCCCAGTCTCCACCTACGAATACCCTTGGGTATCTTTTCAACATGGTTCACCGCTAGTTCTCTCTCATATAGTGGTTGATTACGCCACGTCTTCTATAAGTAGTCTTAAGACTTCTCTTCTCAATAATTCTAGTAACGTCTAATAAGATATAACCCGTATAAAAAGATAAGATCAGCAATACATCGAGTAACGCAACCATGTGATTGTTAATAGTTACATATAAGCTATTAGTACTGAAAGAATACGTAATCATAGGATCAGCTAGTATACGTGTAAGACCTATGATCATTAAGACAAGTGTTGATACTATTCGGTACAAGTAACTTCTCGTTCTATAATTGAAAACAATATAGACGATGCAAGAACCTATCAGAATAATTGTGAATAATATGATATGTAATACTAGTGCCTGGGTACAAGCTAGGCCCAGCAATAATGGTAGATCAAGAGTGATTATCGGCATAATAACATTTACAATTAAAACGAGCACAAAAAATACGAGTAGATCTCTTGTTTTTCCCCTCATTTTTTCACCACAACGTAAGTTTTCGTATAATTAAAAGGAAATAGGAGAATGATTTCTCTTAAATCATCACTACATATGCTTTTCACTTTAAGAATAGTAGTTGTATCCGGCTTGATTGTCACGTTGAATTCTCTTACAAAAGATGTTGAATCGTTGAAAACGAATTTTACACCAAGGCGGCCAGCATAATAATATTTTGATCCTAGCTCGATTATGAAATAATCAGTTCTATTATTGGTTGATATACAATACATATTATGGACAGACGGGGTGACTTTCTCATATATTTTATCGAGAGTTGTAAAAGCCTTCCTAACATTAAACGTCACTAAATTATTTCTAACACCTTCGAAGACGAGCCTACTATTATTCTCCGTTATGTTTAGCGTCATATCTATATAACAGACGTAGTTCTGAGTATGATTACCTATGCAGCGGAACTCATGGGCTCCAATAATTATTTTTGTATTATAGAGCTTAACATTGTGGTTGAGTATAAGGAGTAATTCAAGGTATAGATTAGATTGTTTTTCAGTATAGCTATAAATGGATGCTGACAGTATTTTGTAATCAATATTAAGATCTGTAACACTAGATATTGTTGGCGCATAATCATTCACTATAATCGAGCCCAGGTAAAAAGCTATCACTAATGATATAATCATACATGCCGCTCCGGCGATCCTGAGAGCTATTGTTAACCGCATCCCTAGATGCCCCGTATCTGAGAAATGATTAACACGTGTATAATATATAGGGATACCTTGAACCGTGTATCATAAGGGATGTCTATGGATATTTTCAACGGGTTAGCCAAGGAAATTACACGGTTAGTGAGGAAAACAGGGAAGCCAGGTATAGACGCTGGTATTGATGAATCGGAAGTACTAGAGCCCCTATATGAGGCTAAAATAGAATATGTTAGCAGTGATAGGATACATGTAATGCAGGATAAGATAGTCGAACTCATAGATCCAGAAGCCTTTACCGTTCGTTCTGATCTAGCAGCATCCATTTATGGTATTGATAGCAGCACACGCACAATTACATCTCCATTCTTCTTTATTGGTATTGGATATGGTGTAGGCGTTGATTATAGGCGTGGAGACCGCGTCGAATGCCCATCAGTGACAAGCCTCATTAGTAAATATCCAAGTGCTTGCAGAGAATGTAAATGGATAATACTTATCCCGTTCTCCGAAGAGGCTAGGGAAATCTGTGATAACCCATGTATTATGGATAAGAACCCTGCTGGCACCCCATATGATATCAGCTATAACCGCTATGCTGCGCTCGACGAGCTCAGACTAGTCATTGAGAACCACATACTATCATTAATACTTAATAGTAAGAGTTCCCGAGATAGGCGAGTCGTACTGCTTGACGGACCTATATACATGGTCCCGAAACTAGCAGCCATGTACACTTATTTAAAACCCCCAAGTAGGGGAAGGATAGATGATTACATAGCCAGCTGGAAGACTTTGGTAAAACATAGAATCGATTTATTGAAGAATAAGAGACCTGATACAGTGGTTTATGGTATTGTTAAGAGGCTCGATAACTCCTACATATTATCCCGTATAGATCCTGTACGCTTAACCCGTGGGGCTAGGATAAATGATCAGGCCTATCTTGTCTTATTTACACAGAAAGTATTCAAAAACACGGTTGCTAAACCCTTTATAATAGGCCCCATAAAGATCGATCCTCCGAGAGAACACGGCGAGATACCATCAAAAATAACATACTATGTAGGCCTTCCGAGACATAAATATACGGTCAATACAGGCGTGGCTCCGTACGGGTTCTATAGGATTGAGTTCCTGGCGGAGGAATTAGGAAACATCCTCGACGATTATGGAAAACCAATTATTCCCCCATTAATAGACTCCTTGGTCTCCGGAACAGTTATTCCGTTATCGATACTTATAGCCGATAAAATAGCCAAAGATGTATCTAGGGGTATCACTAACTACTTTATAAGACTACTGGAAGATAACGGTGTACCTCTAACATATGACACCATGCGCTCTATAGAGGGATACTTCGTTGAATGATATGCTGGCATCAATTAATGAGAAGATGCAGCAGGCAATAGAGATAGCTAGGAAGTATGGAGAGATAATAGGCTGGGTTTCCCGTACAAGCCCTTCAAGTATATCTGAAGAAGGAGGCCTCATAGTATTCGATGTGGAGCCCCATATATACTTTGAAAAGTTCAGCGAGATCGCCAGTACGGGTAATTTCCTCGCTGTTGTAGATATTAAGACGCTATCGATAACGAGTATACGAATAGTTAAGGTTGAAAGAAGAGATATTATCGCAGAGCTAAATCTCCCCGACCTAACGATCTCCATGCCCGGTAGAGAGCCTGCAGGACTATTAACAAAGACAAGGATCTACGGAAAGCCTCTTCTAACATATAATGTCGAAACAGGGGTTGTAGAAACAGCGAATATAGTGTTAGAGCCACAATCGCCTGTCATTATGCCTAGAGATCCTATTATAATACAGAAGATCCTCGGTCTCCCGACCAAGGGTGTTTTCATAGGTTATGTAACCACCGGTGATCGCCCCATATTTCACGCCTCAGTCCCCATCTATATCCCTCTCAAGACATTCTATCAACACACACTAATTCTTGGAACAACTGGGTCAGGGAAAACAACCCTGATCAAGAACATGATATCAGCGTTCTCAAGCCATTATAATTTCGATGAATTAAAGACAAGCCTGCTTATAATGGATCCCAACCGGGACTATGTAACACTACCATTAAAACCTACCTGGCAATTCTACGAAGGAATTGATAGAGAACTCGAAGAAGAAATGCTTAGGAAGACTATAAAGAATGTCAAAAGACCTAAGGGCCTCGTCATAATCCTGCCTATAACGAAATACTTGGTTAACCGCTTAGTTCCAGGAGAGCATGTCTCCTGGCCTAAGCTGCTCAAAATAATAGCTGAGGAATACTATGAAACCACATACTTGCCGATAGCAGATAAGATGGGCTGGGATAGCAGGGTTGAAGAGATAGAAATTATTGAAGAGCCTGGAAAAATACCGTTGCGAATAGTTAAGATGAATATAGAGATGAATTATGGTGGAGACGAGGATCATATTGAGCTCTTCATAGTACCATACGGATTTAGATTTAAGGATATGAGCCCGAGAGACTTCATATCCCTTAACCCATACTTTACGAGACAGGCAAAAGACGGATTGTTAAGGCTGCTGAATTACCTGAAAGCCAAAAACGCCGAGATCGAATCTCTCGACGAACTATATGATGCCCTACAAGAAGCGAGATACAGATTAAGGGAAAAGCCCGGGACACATAACAAGGGACCAGTCCTTAATCCTAACAAGGAGTATCTTATCGAGCTGATCAAGGAGCTCGCCATTCATAAATCAACCATAGAGAATATGCTTAGACAAATAGGTTCTCTAATGGATACGGGCTTATTCGATATATGTGTCCCTGGCGGAATGGGAGAAGAAAAATATCTTCACGAGCCTTCCTTCGCGTTGATCCTAGAGAAGCATCATAGCTTGATGAAAGGATATCCTATCGTCGTGGACCTAGAATACTTACAGGAGAACAGCCCATCAGATCCCGATAAGATCATAAGTATAGCAGCTTTCAGAATACTGAACAAAGTATTCGAGTGGAAGCTTACTATGTCGAGAAGGAGAATAACTACTCAGCCAGTTATAATAATAATGGATGAAGCACATCGTTTCTTCCCATCTAGAGGTGGTGGTAAAGAAGAATATATCGAGCACGTATCGGGAATGATCGATAGGATCGCTAGGCTTGGCAGAGCTAGACGGCTGGGCATTATCTTCTCGACTCATTCTCCCAAAGACGTACACGATATAATCTTACAGCTTTCAAACACAAAGATCATCTTGAGGACTGATAAGAGCCAGTTATCATCACTAGATATTCCAGGAGAATATCGCGACCTTATCCTGAGAGCAGGGGATCGTGTAGGTCTCCTAAAGACCCATGCACTTAGAATGGGATATGTTACTTTCAGGACGACTCTGCCGATAGCAGGCCACTACGACTTGTCTGCACTCTGATGTAGAGACCTATATACATGTATTATTCTTTGAAGAAACGTGATAATCGATAAAAATAGGAGAACCATTAGTGACAGTGTTACAGCTTGGACACTAATATAGTATAGGAGAGCTGTGCCTGCAAGCCATAGGACCCTTTCTGCTCTCTCAATTATTCCAACACCCTCCATCTTTAAACCGAGTGACTCGGCCCGGCTCCTCGTGTAGCTTATGAGCAGAGAGAATGATAATAGGAACCCGATGAGATAGGGATTCACGCCGAGGGCAAGGTATGAGAGTATATAGAATGTATCGGACAATCTATCGGTTGTCGAGTCTAGGAAAGCGCCGAATCTGGAGACTGTACCAGTGATCCTAGCTAGTGCTCCGTCTAATGCATCGAATAATCCGGATAAAAGTATCATTATTAGGAATAATGGTATTGAACGCCAACAATACATTGCTAGAAAAGCTATGCCTGAAACTAGTAGTGATGAGAGAGTTATAGTGTTGGGTCCTACACCTATGGATGCAAGACCCGATGCTATTTTCTCGAAAAAGTTCTTGACCTTACTTCTTAGTCTCGTCAGCAAAACACTTTACACCACATACGTCCATGCAGATTTTCTTCATCACTAGCGCGTCTTTTTCTAATATGGGGCTCTCACTGATAAAGACGCCGTCCACTCCTGTCTCAACTATTCCTCTACATACATGAAGGAATTCCGGCCCGAAATCAGTGTCGTCCAGGATATGATGTACCCGTTCACCACCCTTCCCGTACTCTATCCTCGAGAAATGCATGTGTAAGGGTTTCACGGCCCAAGTGCCTAGTTCTCGTTCTATTTTTTCTATGACTTCGATCACGTGATCGATGCTTGTTATGTGCTCGCCCATACTTCTAGCATGTAGATGCGCCCAGTCGATAACTGGTCTAGTGCCTTCAACGTTCCTACATATTTCTATTACTTCCTCAAGAGTACCTACCTGTGTGATCTTCCCGGTTGTTTCGGGGCCAAGCCATACTTCGTCCGCCCCTATGCTTTTCCTATACTCAACTACTGGCTGGAGATTATCTATTACCCATCTTAATGCTTCCTCGTATGAAGAGGCATCTTTATAATAGCCTGGATGGAACACGACAACATAAGCACCCATCCAGTGAGCTGCCTGGATCGATGCGTTGAGCCTCTTAATACTGTTCTCGATTGTTTTCTCCTTAGAGCTCGCCAGATTGATAAAGTAGGGTGCATGAAGACTCAATAATATATCGTTCTTCCTCGCTTCTTCGCCAAATAACCTGGCTTTTTCCTCATTGATCTTGACCCCTCTAACAGCCTCGTACTCCATAGCGTCTAAGCCCATCTCACGGAGTTTCTCCGGGATCCTGACGAGATCAATGTTTTTGAGCGAGATGGGTTTTCCCGCTGGCCCAAAACGTAGCCGCACCATATTTGATCCACCATGCCGTTCCATTTGCTTCAAGCAAAAACCGCTAGTTTAGTATTTAGAGTTTCCCTACTAACAAGAAATAGATTATATTCCGGCTTCTTTTAGCTTATCATATAGGATCGGACAATAGTTTTGTTTCTCTACTCCCAGTTTTTTCCACGCATTATAATTGATAAGCTTACACTTTACAAGGTCTTCCCCGTATATTACTGTATTGCCTATCCTTATTTCGGACGGTATTATATTCTCATAGAGTGTTACAGATAATCTATTATGTGCATCTATTATTCTCCTATGTATCTTGGAGTATTTTTGATCGCCACACGGCTCGCATATAGAGGCTTTTTTCATTTTAAGTTTTATTAGTTCGTCTTCAAGCGTTTCAAGCTCATATATTTGTATTAACTCGCGGTATTTTTCGAGCGTTGACATAAAGGAACTGCTCGCTAGGACAAGGTGTTCTGCTTCTTCATTACCCGGAATTATGATTGATGTTAAAGGTAATAGTTTTTCATCGGTAAGTATTCTTTCGAGATCCATCTCTTCTAAGAGATGTTCGTGTATTCTTTTATATGGTATACCCTGTAGTAGGAGCTCTATGATGTTTTTTGGATCAACAAGTAGTTCTGTGTATTTTAACCTACTCATATTCTCGGATATAGTTTTCACTATCGCGTTATCCACGGAAACTATTTTTTCATAGCCCTTCCTGATCTTATGTATTAATCCTTTCACATTCCACTTCTTATTCTTTACATAGTCCCAGAGCTCTGGCTGAGCCTTATCCAGAAGAGTGTTCAGTATAGCTAGATCCATTTTCATCGACAGCAGGGTTGTTTCCAGTTTTGCTCGTTCATTAATGCTGTTCATCAGAACGATCATATCTTTTACCGGCAAATAATACCTTTTAAGCTCATATATAACCGCAGAGCTAGGCTGTTCTACTGATTGATAGAATTCTGTCATAACACGGAATAATTGTACAGGATTATCACGGTCTATGAATGTATATGTAAATACTCCTTCGCTCAACGTGTTCAGATATATATCGTACATGAATATTATCTTTAGAAACGAACATAGTCTAGCAAGGACAGCATCTTTATCATTTATCGATGGAGTCATAATGATTAATCGAATTTTCTTATTAGCGAGCATCTCGATATTCCGGTTTATGTCTTCAAGAAGCGCTATGGCTACCCCTATATCGAAGCCCGATGACGCGTCTATTATGGCAATGTTTAGATCACCGTATGTTAATCCCTTTATGTATTTCTTCGCTATTATCCGTGCATACTCTATGTTTTCGTATCGGGAGACCCCAATACTGCGTGGAAGACTGACTATACCAATATCATCTACAAATATCTGTTTAATACTACTTGGTAGGTGCATGAGTTTCTTTACAATAGCTATTCTTATACCCGGAAGAATACCTAGTCTTCTGATAATAGTATCTGTTGTTATGATCAACCGGCTACCACCAGTTTACGGAAAGATTCGCCAGTCTCACGACAGCCTTGTCTAGCTTCTCAGATAGATCGTCTATTAGGTCACCGTATATTTCTATGCGTTTCATTAGTTTATCCCAAAGGCTTATGATGGATTCTTTACGGTAATACTTCAGGATCTCCATGTATGGTTCTGTAAAGTATATCTTAACATGTACTTCATCTGTATCAAGATCTTTAATGTAAATCTTAGGGTCTAGGGATGCACCATTAGAATCAAAGAATAGTACTTCACGTATTTGTTCAGGCTCAATACCGATCTTAGCGGAAACAGCTCTTATAATAGGCTCAGAGGCTACGTCCAGAGTCTTAGTTAATTCAACAGAGTATTCATAAACACCTACGTCGTCGTCATTAACATAAGCTCTAAAAACAATTTGTTTCAATAAAGGCTCTAATTCGGAAATAATTATTCTGCCCAGCTCAACATCCTTGTATTTCATTATTATAGATGATTTCTTCCCAGCCATGTATCGTAGTTCATAGTAATTAGCATAAATTGTTTTGAAAGGCCCTCTTATCTCGAATGAATTAACAGGAATTATTTCGAGAACAAACAATGATGTATTACCGTAGACTTTAACCGTTACTAAATACTCTTTAGACAATTTACTAGTATCTATCGCAACCGCTACATAGGGATATTTTCTATCGAGTATCGCTAACAACACTAGGAATGATACTAGGAATACCGTTGCAATAGCATCTCCTAAGCCGACACCCTCTACTCTGACTGCACGATACCATGTTATACCCAGTATTGTCAATAAGAATATAATCGATGAAATAATCGTTGAGCGGATATATCCCATCACAAGGCCGTAACGACTGGTCAACACAAGGAAAGCAACTAGTACAACGCCGAAAACAAATAAACAGGTAATAACCAGCGATAACTCCCCACTATATCCGAGGGAAACAAGCATGTTCTCAATAATAAAAGGCTTAACGCCTACATACACATTCCCAACAATACAAAGCAGTAAAGCAACAAGCAAAAGACCAGAGTAAACAACACCTCTAAGAACAATAGAAACACCAGGTGTAAACAGCCTGGAAAAACTAGTCTCAACACGCACAACTATCCACCATAACACTGTTCTTTTCACATAGAAGTAGACACACATCGTTTTTAAGCTTAAAACAAAGCAACTATACCCGAGGAATCATAAACCTCCTCATTAAGAGCTCCTGTACATTCTTAACATCCAAGGTCCAATCCTTACGCTCCTGGTCAAAGTTAAGATAAGGAATAGTAAATCGTACAAAAGTTCCTGGCAGAAATTCATATAGTTTATAATTTACTACATACCCTTTTCTATGCAGATAATCCAAGAATTTTAAAAACTCATACACTCTAAGCTGAGGCACAGCCACTTGAACAGATATAACAAATTCATAATTTTGATCACGCATAATCTCATCAGGTATACCAAAATTAATGCTTAGAGAATAGTCAAAGTTTTTAAAGAAGTTAAAAACACGAACAGCATTACCTAGGTCATATACAAATAGGAAAACACCTAGGAACTTAAATAGAAAAGATGAATAAATATTTGTTTTTAAAAATATACCACGTATTATTCTTTTGTTATTGATATGATTATTCAGATGTTTCAGAATAATTCTTTGCGATATAGGATATTTTTTAGAAATATCTTGAACTGTTGTAAAGGCATCAATATCATACTCTTTAAGTATGATAAGATCTACAGCATCGTAAGGCGAAGAAAATTTCGAGTTTATTTCATCAACTATATGTTTGAACATTATATCATCTAATTCACTATTCTCAAACATTTCTACTATTTCATTGAATAGAAAACCATGTATGAATTTATGTAAACCAAATGGCGCCTTGTGAAATATTGGTTGATTACGCGTGTTTATATAGAAATGAACAAACGTTCCACGATGAGATCTATCTAGTTTACTAGTTATGAATCTATTTATTTTTGATATAAGTTCATCTCTTAATTTATATGGTACAAAATAAGTAAGAGATGTACCAATAGGATTAAGTGTTATCGAATAGTTGTTAAGCCATGCTATAGTTTCATCATTTCTTACAATATCAAAATCAATCATCTCAGGTATATGTATGAAGTACTTGTACAATCCTATCTTTTTCATATTAATATTCACTGTAAACTTGAAATTATTACGTTGAAGTTTCCTTACATATGAATAAACAAGTCTTTCCTTAATTCCTAGTTCTTTAGCTATATACGAATAATAACCAATACGAGTTACTCTAGTTAACTCGTCAATAAACTCTCCTAAATCAGTACCACATATCATTGAAAGTTTTCTAACACTCTCTTTAAATGTTTTTATATATCTCCTCTCTAAATCTTCAGCACTCTTATACAATATATACACCACATGTGTTCTAAAACATGTATTCTAAATCATACCGGCATACGGTAAATTATGTCTTCAAGCAATTTAATGTTATATTTTGGATACTATTTATTTTCCAATATTTCTTACTTTAAAAATGAATCTCGACACGAGGTGTATGAAGCGTTGAGCAAAAGCGATACGCCTAATATAAAGGTAGTAAAAGATGTTGAGCTATTCAAGGGCCTCAGATTCAATGTTATTAGAAGAACGCTGGAAATAGATAATAGACGTGTCGAGCGAGACGTAGTAGTTTTCCCCGAGTCTGTCATAATACTACCAGTATTGACGTCGGATAGAATTATTCTGATTAAACAGTATAGAGCAGCTATCAATGATTACATCTACGAAGTACCAGCGGGCGTCGTAGAAAAAGGAGAACTACCCAAAGACGCCGCCAGAAGAGAACTCGTTGAAGAAATAGGGTATGAGCCCGGAGAGCTTATTCCACTGGGATACTATTATCCTGTACCCGGTTATAGTACGGAGAAAATGCATTTCTTCATCGCTAGAAAACTCGAATATGTTGGAATGAGGCCTGAGCCATACGAGGTAATAACGCCTACAGTCGTCAATTTATCAGACGCCCTAGACATGATCAAGAACAACCAAATAGTCGATTTGAAAACAGCGACGCTCATCCTGTACTATGCGAACTTCTTCTGGAAAGACTCGCTAGGTGAAGACTAATGTCATCCGACGATACCAGTTCTCTTAAGAAAATCCTACACATATCTGTTCTCTTCGAAGGACCTAGTGATTGGACAACAAGGGAATACATTGAAATAATAGATGAGTACTTGATGGAGCGTCTCGCAATAATGCTGAACAATGTATTATCGCCATATGGATTTGAAGCATCCGTACGTGATGATATAAGTGAATGCGACATAGTAGGAGAAACCCCGGGCTGTAAGGACACTGTTGTGGTTGAGCTCTATTCTCCGGGCTCGTCTCATCCTACTTATTATGTTATTTACCGCCGTAGAATAGGGGACAATACCTACGAGTTCTACCTTAAAAATGTTTTAAAGGCCTAATCAAAATTTTGTTTTTAAATCTTTTGCATATTGATGGATTTTTTCATTAAGCGAACATACAGGTAAGATCGTTTGCATAACTATTCTTGACCAAAAATGAGCATCAAAACCCTAATCAAAACATTCAAGAAGAGGAGATCAACCATGACCACAATCAGACCCGAAAACCTACTCGGTCCCAGACCAGGCGGCGATCCCGTACCGGATGACCCCATATTATAACGGGGTTTTCCAAAACCTTTTTCTCAATACAAACATATTTTTAACACACATCCACATTACCCCTTCTCATAATATGTAAAAAGTTCGAGAACGAGTAATTCTTTAATATATTGTTAACGACACATTAAATCCGAAAATCTGACGAGAAAAGGAGAACAATACACTGATTACATTCAAAAAGTGGAAGTGAAACATTATGTCTTCCTTAATGAGGGTTAGGGCTACAAAGATTGAACTGATAAAGCTTAGGAGACGCAGGGATCTTGCTAAGAAGGTTCACAGAATCCTTAGGGAGAGGCTAACAATACTTGTTAATGAATTCCTTACCCGTGTTAAGGAGGCGTATAATTTCCGTATGGAGCTAAACAAGTATATTACATCGGTTTATAATAAGGCGATATTGTTAACGAGTATTTATGGTGATAAATCGTATTCCTATCTCCGTTCTTCAATGAAGAGAAGTGTTAGGGTATATGTAGGCCATGAGAACATCATGGGTGTCCGCTCCATTAGCGCTATTGTTAAGGAGCCGGAGATCCCTGTATCCCTGGCGCCTGGTCTTGACGAGTTTTCGAGAGAGGCTGTCAGGATCATCACGATGATAATTGATCTCGGCAGGACTGAGCAGGCGATAATAAGTCTTGGTAGAGAAATAGGGAAGACGAAGAGAAAGGTAAATGCTTTAGAATATATTGTCATACCCAGGCTGGAACGGACTATTCGTTATCTCTCAATGAAGTTCGAGGAGAGGGAAAGGGAGGAGAAAGCCAGGCTGAAACGTGTCAAGAGCATGCTTGAGAAAAAGCGTGGTAAGACATGAGCTTTAACCATGAATACGATGAACTTATACTTAGGGTTCTCCGGGACGAGCTCCGTCTGATAAATAAGCATTTACCCTATAGGCGGGCTAATCTATGTGATCTCATTAAAATGAATCCACCCTACATAGTTTTACGGGATGGCACGACGCATTTGATCGATAAGCGTGAACTGGAATTACTGGCTAAGACGCTTGGAGAAAAAGCATGTAAGCTCCAGATACCAATCATTATTGAGTCCTCACCCTCTCTCGGCGAAGGCGTCTATAGGATTAGGGATCCGGTTGCTGCTCTAGCTGTAGCTAAAATCCTCGGGCTTGAATATGATGGAAAAGGAGAGCTTATATTTTATAGGCCTCAATTATATGAATTACGAACACGCTTGAGAACAACTACTACGATTATTTTTACACCTACATGAAATCAGCGTTAGATGGTGTAAGCTATTGAGCGGACACCTCAATATAGAGGAGATCGAGAAAGAAGCAGATAAGATCATAGAAGAAGCCAGGAGAAAAGCCGAAGAAATAATAAGAGAAGCTAGACGTAAAGCCGAAGAGATCCTCTCGGCACCTATACCGAAAGAAGAATTTGAGAAAGAAGCTGAGAAAATCGTCGAGGAAGCGAAGAAAGAAGCGGAGAAGATTCTTAACGAAGCATACGCGCGGGCGGAAGAAATCAGAAGGACAGGTAGGGAAAAGATAGATCAAGCTGTTCAAGAACTCGTGCGCCACGTTGTGGGTGCCGAGTAATGTTTCCCATTATCCTCAACAAACCAGTAAGGATGCTGAAAGCAGAGATTATTGTTCCTAAGATAAATCTACGAGACACTATAAGGATCCTGCAGAGCGCCGGGGTAATCCAGGTAACGAAAGCATCGGAGAAAGAAGCGGAGAAATACTTGGAAGAATATGAGAAGGCACACCACACCCTGGAGATAATAGATTCTATACTTAGCCGTAGACGCGGCAAAGTGTATCTCGTGAGCTTAACTCCTATGGATATTGAGGATCTAAGCATATCAAAGATCAGTAGTGAAGTCGACAAGATATATACCGAGATACAAGTACTCGAAGATAATCTGAGAACAGAGCTAACACGTCTAGATGAAGTAACAGAGTATCTGAAGATCCTCTCGCTACTCCCGAGCGATTACCTTGTAGGAAATCTCCAGTATGAGGGCCAGCACTATGTATCATCCACCTATTATGGTAGAGCTGAGGCTGTAGAACAATTCATCGCAGAAGCTAAACCTATCATATTATTGAGGACTTGCCATGAAGGAATATGTGTTGTCAACTGCATCACGAAAAAAGCTGAATACCATAGAACAAGAGATATAGCGCTTAACCTAGGATTATCATATCTTTCGCTGAACAAATACGTGGATGAAAATGTTAAGACCGTTAAGGATCTCGTCGAAAGACTGACCAGGATCTCCGCAGAGACCAGGCAACACATAGATGAGATTAAACAAAAAATAGAGAGGATCATCGATGAGAACGGCGAATATCTTGCAAAATACAAGGTTATCCTCGAGAACATACTGGAGAGGCTTGAGACCATAATTAAATCGCTGAGTACCAAGTACATGGCTGTCTTAAAGGGATGGGTGCCTGTAAAACTCAAGGATAGACTCGTGAATATCCTGAGGGAAAACGGTATCGCTGCTTATATAGAGTTCAGAGAGCCGAGTGAAAATGATAAGCCTCCCACGCTCCTCGAGAACCCGAGAGTGATCAGGTGGTTCGAGCCTATAGTTAAATTCCTGGGTGTTCCCGATTATAGAGAATGGGATCCCACCCCGATAATAGCGTATTCTTTCGCTTTATTCTTCGGTATAATGCTCGGTGACATGGGGTACGCTATAGCGATAATACTCGCGGCAATATACTTGCTGGACAAGTTCACCAATGATCCCGAGAGCAGAGACTATGTATACTTCAAGAACTCCTTAATAGTGTCAAGCATCGTGGGATTCGTAATAGGTGCTCTTGGTGGCTCGTTCTTCGGTAATACACTTAAAATCTTCGGCTTAGGCTTCCAGTTTACAGACATATTCATAAACCCGCTCAAATTCCTGGCCCTTGCAATAATTATCGGGCTCATACATGTAAACATTGCTCACGCTATAACGCTTGCTAAAGCCATAAAACACCACCAGATAGGCGATGCACTTAATGAGATAGGTCTCTTCATAGGCGAGGCTTTCGGAATACCATATATAATGTATAAGGTGCTCAACACACCTATACCGGGAATACCGCCGTACATGTACAATTACCTGCTCTACGGCGCCTTCGTAGGCATAGCCTTGATCGTTATAGGGACTATCAAGAATCTAGGAGGCCTAGGACTACTAATGTGGCTGTTCAGCATAACGGGACTACTTGGAGACGTTCTAAGCTACAGTAGATTAGCCGGCGTAGGTCTAGCCACGCTCTACCTAGCTTCAAGCTTCAACCTACTAGCCCAGATGGCTCTAGGCGGTGTACAGGCATCACTACCATCGATAATCGGATTAGTTATTGGAGGAATAGTCGCGATCATGATCGCTGCGTTCGGCCACATACTAAACACGGCATTATCAGCACTGGGAGGATTCATCCACTCCATACGTCTTTGCTTCGTAGAGTTCCTCAGTAAGTTCTATGAAGGCACAGGCTACCCGTTCGAACCCATAAAGATAATACTTAGAAAGAGAGTTGTTATAGAGTAGCTATAAATGATTAATTGAATTTTCTTCAAAAAGCTAAGTTTTTCTACCTCTGCAGTGTGAATACATTATTTCGACTACACCTATCACAGTTTGCATGTGAGGTCATATAATATGGACGTTCTAGCCCTAGGACTTGCTTATGCAGGCGCAGCACTAGCACTACTTGGAGGCCTAGTAGGCTCGTCGATAGGAATAGGTAAAGCAGGTGCTGCTGGTACTGCAACACTCGCAGAAGATCCACGCCAGTTCAGAAACGTATTCCTACTAGCAGCACTGCCGATGACACAGACATTCTATGGATTAATCGTCCTGATACAGTTCGTGAACTTCGTCAAAGGACACCTATCAACCCTAACATTATCGACTGGACTAGCAATACTAGGCCTAGGCCTAGCCGTTGCAGGCGCCGAGTTATTCTCAGCATGGTTCCAAGGAGTGATATGTGCGTCTGGTATAGCAGAACTACCCAGAACCAAGGGTAGGATAACCTTCAACGCACTAATCCTCGCAGTCTACGTAGAGCTAATGGGCATACTAGGCATGGTATTCGGGCTGATGGGCTTATCACTCATAGGCTGAGGTGCCTAAATAGTGTCTGCGGAGATCACAGGGCTCGACGAGCTGAGGAATAAGATACTGGAAGATGCGAGGAGAGAAGCAGATAAGATCATAGAAGAAGCCAGAAGAAAAGCCGAAGAAATAATTGAGGAAGCAAGGAGGAAGTACGAGGAGAAAGTAAGGAAGGAAAGAGAGAAAATAATAGAGAATGCGAAGATACAGGCACAGATCATTAGATCGGATGCTAAGAGGCAGGCCAGAATCATACTTAGCAAAGCCAAGTACGAGCTGATCGAGGAAGTATTCAATAAGAGTAAGGAAGTCATAGCTGAGCGCAAAGGCTTCGACATATATAAGTCCATAGAGAATCTTCTGAGAGAAGCATTCGAATACATAGATCCCCCTGACATTGCAAAGATCATTGTTCACGAAAAAGATCTTGATATAGCTAACAAGGTAGCCAGATCACTGGGTCTTAAAGCAGATATTCTCATAAACAAGGAGATCCTCGGCGGCGTGATAGCCGAGTCTAAAGACGGTAAAACAGTCAATAACACATACGATGTTAGGCTTGAACGTGCAAAAACAACGCTAGTACCTATCATCGCTAAGATACTATGGGGTTGATGCAAAGAATTGCATGATGCATACTACCGGTACTCAAGGATCAAGAACATGCTTGACAAGATTGTTACGAGGAAAGAGCTAGATGAGATGCTATCTCAAAGAACAATCGCCGACGCCATCAAGATCATCGGAAATAAGCCTGTTGGGCTAAAACTATATGAATCAATCAAAACGGGGAAGAAAAGCCTACGAATACTGACTAGAATTATCGCTGAGCTAAACAATGAACGTATATCATTGCTCAAGAAACTATGTGAGAAAGACTCTATCGTAATAGATGCTTTCAACGAATTGTTTGATGTCATAAACATTGCTGTTATGACTGGCTATGTGATGAAAAACCTCAAGCCGGAACCACTATATCCGATCGGAAATGTTTCATTGCTTGATATTGAACAGGTTAGAGACGTGAACGAGTTCGTGGAGAAGCTCCCATACGAGCTACACGCTTATGCTTCAATGATAGCAGAGCATACCGGAGGAGGCTATGCAGCCATCACCTATGGTTTTTCACTGCTGAAAAAGAGAGACAGGATACCTGAGGGCTTGGCCCGTAAACTCTATGGATTATACCATGACTTACTGCTTCTCAAGGCCTGCAATATGTTGGAGAGAACACCTGAGATCCTGCCATCATTATACACTCTTACCAGAGATGAGTTCACCAATGCTTGTTCCTCGGCCAAGGACTTGGACAACCTAATAACGATAACAAGGTCTTTAAACCCCATAGTCAACGGCTTCGCAGAAATACTGAACGATATGAAAAGACTGGATCGCTCCATTATACCGTTCGACCTAGCCGTTTCGCTATATGTTTCAAATATAGCCGCAAAAACAACGACAACGACTCCTAGCGACGCCGCAGCTAAAACCTATGTGTTGTTCATAGGCGAGTCTCTACTGGTCCGCGCCGTACTTGCAGCTATAGAGGCTGGAACCCTTGTATCGGAGCTGAAGGAAATCATCGATAAATGGTGGTTGCTATGACTGCTCCTCGAGAGAAGAAAGTACTAGTTATCGGGGATCCCTTCCTATGCCTAATCGGCGCCGCTGCTGGCACTGACTACCTGGAATTTACTGGGAGATGCGATGAAGTCGAAGAGATCATTTCTAAGAAACACGGCGAGTACGGAGTTATCATATTATCCCGCACAGCTACAGAGAAATGCGGTAAGATTATCGATGAATTCAAGGAACGATATAGTAGTATATTATTCATAACAGTGGAGTCGCCGAAGATAATGGCAGAAATTGATCCTAAGAAATACTATGAGGAAATGATAAGAAAATACATAGGACTCAAAATATCTATATAGTTTTTAAGCACGGCTACATCCCCATGTGTTAATGCTTACATACATGCTTAAGGCGTGATCATATATGGTTGTGAGAGGTCATGTATACAGGGTTTCGGGCCCCCTCGTGATAGCCGAGAATATGAGGGGGTCAAAGGTATACGAGGTAGTCGAAGTAGGACCTGATAGGCTTATAGGAGAGATCATAGGTGTCGAAGGCGATAAGGCGATCATCCAGGTATACGAGGACACCACAGGCCTGAAAGTTGGTGACGAAGTTATAGGGACAGGCTATCCTCTCGCCGCAGAGCTGGGGCCAGGGCTTATAGGCTCTATTTATGATGGTATCCAGAGACCTCTCCCTGTGCTCGAGAAACTTGTAGGGTTTTTCATCAAGAAAGGAGTGAAAGCCGCACCTCTTCCAAGAGAGAAGAAGTGGCATTTCATACCGCTTGTTAAGAAAGGAGATAAGGTAGGCCCTAACGATTATCTCGGCTACGTCCAGGAGACCGAGACCGTTAAGCACTACGTTATGGTACCGCCTAACATGCATGGTGTTATCGAGGATATAGTGCCGGAAGGAGACTATACAATCACTGAGCCCATAGCGAGGATTAATGGTAAGGATGTAACAATGCTTCAGAAATGGCCTGTCAGAAAACCTAGACCGTACCGGGAGAAACTCGAGCCCAGCGAGCCCCTGATAACGGGGCAGAGAGTCATAGATTTCTTCTTCCCGCTAGCAAAGGGTGGAAAAGCAGCCATACCTGGAGGATTCGGTACCGGTAAAACTGTTACTCTACAACAGCTGACCAAGTGGAGCCACGTAGACATAGCAATCTATGTTGGATGCGGTGAAAGAGGAAACGAAATGGCAGATGCCCTACACAGCTTCCGTAAACTAGTCGACCCCAGAACAGGCAAACCCCTAGTAGAGAGAAGCGTATTCATAGCCAACACTAGCAACATGCCCGTAGCTGCAAGAGAAACAAGTATCTTCCTGGGAGCAACGCTCGGCGAATACTTCAGAGACATGGGCTACCACATACTAATGGTTGCGGACTCAACGAGTAGATGGGCCGAGGCAATGAGAGAGATTAGTGGACGTCTAGAAGAACTACCAGGTGAGGAAGGCTATCCCGCCTACTTGGGTTCAAGGCTGGCCAGCTTCTACGAGCGCAGCGGGCACGTCATAACTCTTGGTAAGCCGGAACGGAGAGGAAGCCTTACGATCATGGGTGCTGTCTCGCCTCCAGGAGCCGATTTCAGCGAGCCAGTAACCCAGTCTACTCTAAGAATAGTCAGAGCACTCTATGCTCTAGACGTGAACCTAGCCTATAGGAGGCATTACCCGGCGATCAACTGGCTCACAAGCTATAGTCTCTACGTAGACAACGTGACTGAGTGGTGGCATAAAAACATTGATCCCGAGTGGAGAAGCCTCAGAGAGAAAGCACTAGCTATCCTACAGAAAGAGGCGGAGCTAGAAGAACTAGTACGTCTAGTAGGAGCCGAAGCACTCCCCGAAGAAGACAAGCTCGTCCTAGAGGTAGCACGTATGATTAGAGAGGACTTCCTACAGCAGAACGCTTTCCACGAGATCGACACTTATTGTCCGCCTAAGAAAGCATCTATGATGATGAGAGCCATACTGCTATTCTACGATCTAGGACTCGATGCTATCAAGAAAGGAGTAACTGTCGATAAGATCAGGGAGATGAAGTCTAGGGCGAGAATAGCTAGGATGAAAGAGTTCCCGAACAAAGACTTCGAGCCGTACTTTGAAGAACTATACAAGTTCATACGCGATGAATACTCCAAGCTCATCGAGGAGGTGCATGTATATGCCTAGCACATCTCTAGCCATTAGAGAATCCCCTGGCCTATATAAGGCCCAGGGAAGCCTGATAATAGCCGAGCCGATGAAGGGTGTAAGTTACGGCGAAGTAGTCGAGGTCCTACTGGGCACGGGCGAGACCAGGCTCGGCCAAGTAATAGATGTCGGTAAAGACGCTGTCGTTGTACAGGTTTTCGGCGGTGTCAGCGAAGTAGACATGCACCACTCCAGGATAAGATACCGTGGCGAAGCCCTCAAACTACCAGTAGGCATCGATATGCTCGGAAGAATATTCGACGGCCTCGGAAGACCCATTGATGGAGGCCCACCTATTGTTCCCGAAGACTACCAGGATATAAATGGCTCTCCATTAAACCCGGCATCAAGACTGCCGCCGAGCGAGTTCATCGAGACAGGAATATCGGCTATAGATGGGCTGAACAGCCTGGTTAGAGGACAGAAGCTACCAATATTCAGCGGCTCAGGGCTACCGCACAACA